>Ga0335071_10002580_pt1 | contig 19333 bp, 19 predicted proteins | sample Lox_Sample_15_FD_206724 | JGI IMG/M metagenome (GOLD analysis project Ga0335071, IMG submission 206724) | Soil microbial communities from Loxahatchee National Wildlife Refuge, Florida, United States - Lox_Sample_1.5 | ecosystem: Environmental > Terrestrial > Soil > Wetlands | place: USA...
CGGAGTCGCCCACTTCGACGATGCCGCCCCTGCAGTTGATCGATGACTCCGAAGGTCTAGCCGTGGAGGCAATGGCGACGGCGGCGAGGAAGATCAGGACTCGAGACCGCCCGCTTGCCATTGCCAACCCCCGATTTGTCGGTGGAGTCGAGCGCCATCACCAGCGCACCGATCACAACCCCGTCTTCGTCCACTCGTTACACGAAGCACCCGGTATTTCACGACGGGGATTCTCAAGGTCGCCCCGGGGTTTATCGGTCGCCGGTTCTCGTGCCTGCGCGGGTCGTACGACGATGACCTGCCAGAATGGTGATCGGCTCGAAATGCAGATTCCCGTCGCTCGCGCGTGGAAGACAAACAAGTCGCATCAGGCCAAGATCTTCGGCGCAACACGAGCCGTCGCTTGCGCAGGAGGCGGTGGCGATGGAGTGGTGAAGCCCAACCGGGAACCGGCGTCCGCGGGAGTATTTGATCCTCGCCGTGACCAGTGCACACTCCGCGGCCAGTGCACGGCATCGACGCCGTTGGGCGGGATGAAGTCTGAAGGCCTTGCGGCCGATCAGGACGGCGCCTACCCGCTCCACCCCTGGGCGCACGCAGCTCGCCCCATGCAGGCCGAGTGGCTCCGGCAGCCTGCCGTATATCGTCCAGCGGGCATGGACCCCGCCGCCCCCGAACACGCCGGCGGCGACCGAGAACGGCTGGAGAGTACGCGCCACCCCTCGGCCGACCTCCGCCGGGAGGTGGAGTTGGCACGCGCGGCGCTCGATACGGCGCGGATCGGAACCTGGCATCACCACGTTCAGGGGGGGCTGGTCGAATTCGATGCACGGGGTGCCGGCCATTACGGGTTCTCCAATCGGACCGCCACCCTAGACGAGGTGATGGAACGCGTGCATCCCGAAGACCGGCCGGTCGTCTGGGAGGCGCTTGCCAAGGACTTCGATCCGGTCAAAGGATCGGGTCGCTGCGCCATCGACTACCGCGTCGAGCATCCCGATGGCAGCATCCGTTGGCTCTTGGTGCAGGCCAGGGTGGACTTCGAGGGCGAGGGCTCGGAGCGACGGGCGATGCTCGCCTTTTGGGACCACCCTGGACATCACGGAGCGCAAGGAGGCGGAGGAGCAGATCCGCGCCCGGGAGGAGGAGCTCCGGAAGGCCGATCGACGGAAGAGCGAGTTCCTGGCCGTCCTTTCGCACGAGCTCCGAAACCCCCTCGCCCCCATGCGAAACAACGTCCAGTTGCTGGAGCGGTCGACCGCCGACTCCGAGACCGCCCGGCACGCTCGGGAGGTCCTGCGGCGCCAGACCGACCACCTGGCGCGGTTGGTCGACGACCTCCTCGACATCACCCGAATCAGCCACGGCAAGATCGAGCTTCAGCTCGAGCCAGTAGAGGCCGGTGCGGTGGCCGCCGGGGTGTGCTCCGATGCATCCGACCTCTTCCGGGAGCGCGGCGTCGAGTTGGTGATGGTCCCCCTCTTGGCCCCGCATGGGTCATGGCCGACGAGGACCGCCTAGCCCAGATGGTGTCGAACCTCCTCACCAGCGCCCTCAAGTTCACCTCCCGTGGAGGACGGGTGCGAGTGAGCGTCGAAGGTATCGGATCCAGGTGCCGGATCCGGGTGGCCGATGACGGAGCGGGCATCGACCCCGCCGATCTTGACCGCATCTTCGAGCCGTTCGTGCAGGCACACGAGGCGCGCGGACCGCAGGGCGGCCTGGGGCTTGGGCTGGCCCTGGTCAAGTACCTGGTCACCAGGCACGGGGGCTCCGTCTCGGCGCAGAGTGATGGCCCGGGTCGCGGCGCGGAGTTTACCATCGAGCTGCCGCTTACCACGGCACCATCTTCGCAAGGGCGTCGGCGCACCATTGCGGCCGAGACCTCCGACCTCTCCGTAGTCATCTGCGAGGATAACGAGGATGCGGCGATCACGCTGGCCGAACTGCTCACCCTCGCAGGCAACCGCGTGGAGGTCGTGGGAACCGGTTGCGAGGCGCTCCAGCTCGTGCGCGATAGGTGCCCCGATGTGCTGATCTGTGACCTGGGCCTACCCGACACCGACGGCCTTCAGGTTATGCGCGAGGTCCGGGCCATGCATGAGGGCCATCGGCCGTTCGCCATCGCCCTGACCGGATTCGCCCGCCGCACGACCGAGACGCGGCGATCGCAGCGGGGTTCGACGTCCTGCTCGCCAAGCCCCCTCACCTGGAGGAGCTCCATGGGCTCATGCAGGGGGCGAGGACACGCGCGCGCCGTCCGGGTCGGCAGGAGGAGCCGCTGGCCAGCGAGGCCGTAGCGCGGCCCGTCGTGCCAGCGCCGAAGGTGAAGGGCGGGACCTGCGGCGAGCGCCGGGGGTTTGCCATTTCGAGGCGGAGTGCGTCGGGTGACGCTGCGGACCGAACGTTGGCGCCTTCCGCCCTCGTTTCCCTGCCGGACGCCAATACGGGCGCGCTGGCTACGCATTCGCGCAGTCAGAAGGCCACGCGGTGAGCCGGTAGTCGTGATGGAGGCCACGACCGCCGTAGAAGCCTGCGCCGGATGGTGGTCAGGGACTTTCTCGGGCTCGCAGAAGTTCGACCAGGACGCTGTGGCGATCGGCCTCGAGGCTGCCCCACGCACCGGCGAGCCGCCGGGTACGTCGACGAAGGCGAAGGTCTCGAAATCCGTGACGGAGACGGAACTAGGGCCCGCGATGGAGTGAGGGCAAAATGGTCCATGTTGTCGACGGGGACAAGCCGTCACGGGGTCGAACACTGCCTATGACTCGATAGTCCGGAAGCCTGCCCGGGTGGTTCGCTACGGATCCCGGTTGCCTGTTCGCCGTTGAACCGATCCACGGGAGAGGTATCTTGGAGCACCGAGTGGCCGTGGGGTCCATCCAGGCGCCGCGTAGGCCTCGGCCGATGGCTCCCACCGACTGGAGCATCGATGAGGGTCGCACCTGAATCTCATCGTGGGGACAAGCGCGTTCCCGGAAAACGCCGGACCGGCCATGGGTCTCGCTACCACCTGTCGGATGACGGAAAGATGAGTCGGAGCTCACCACAACCCCTTCGAGGGAGCGTGGACGATGACATTGCTCAGGCTGGTGACGGCCGCAGCGGATGACTTCTACGCCGATTTCGAGGCGCAGGCTGACGCCGTCGTCGAAGGCACGCGGCTGTTCAAAGATCTCCTCGACGACTTCACAAACGTGGCGGGCAAGGTAGCTGCGATCAAAGTCGTCGAGCACAGGGCTGATGACATCACGCATCGCGCTTTCGCGCGGCTGCACACGCAGTTCATCACCCCCTTCGACCGGACCGAGATTCATCGGTTGCTCTCGAGGATCGACGACGTGCTTGATCTCGCAGATGCTGCTGCCGCTCGGCTCGGTCTTTACGACATCGACGAAGTCCTGCCGGAGGCCCGCGAGGCGGCCGAGATCCTTCACGCCCAGGCAGAGAAGATCGCGGAGGTTGTCCGAGCCCTACGTGCTCTGCGGAGAAACTCGGCTTTCATCTTGGACGGAATCCGCGAAATCAACGCGCTCGAGAATCTGGCGGACACGCTCACGCGCCGGACGAAGGCGAAGCTGTTCCGGCGCGGCAACGACCCCCTCACCGTAGTGAAGTGGAACGAGATCATCGACCTCATCGAAGGGGCGACGAACCGCGCCGAAGACGTCGCAGACGTGATCGAAGGCGTGGTGCTCGAGCACGGCTGACCGGCCGTAGGGTCTTTCCGATAAGAGCGGTCGCTCGATCGGCGGTGGAGGAAGCTCCGAGAGATCTGTGGCTCTCGACCGATTCCCCTCGGCGGTACCCGGTGCACCGCTTGGCTTCTCCCGTATGTTTCCCAGAGTCCAGGACAGGGAAGGGGAACGATTGGGGGAAGCGACCGAGACCGTGGCCAGCCATTTGTTGGTCCGGGGAACAGCGAACGTCACAGATCTACCGAGTCCTTCCGAATAGCCGTGGGGGCGGGTCGCCGTGGCCGAGAAGGTGAGGAGCGACCGATACGCAACGAAGACGCGCGTCCGGTCTGCTTCCGTTCCGCAACGTACCGCTCCCCCTCGACGGAGATCTGTCCGTATCCCTCGTTGGTATCACAGACTGTGCTCTCGACGCCGAGGTAAGTGGAAACCGCGCTCCCCGGACTCAAACTGATGCCGGCGTATTCGAGTAAGTCAATTGTGCAGAGATTCCCCCACCCTGGCTGGTGAGCACCCCGGAGGAGTGCGGTCGATCTCGGTCCGTCGTTGCCCACCATCTCGCGGCCGTGCAAGCAATCCGTGCAGGGTGAAGCCGAAGGCTGTATTGTGTCTCATGAAATGAGCATAGGCTCGCTTGGTGAGGGAAGTCTCAAGGAAAGGTTCCGCGAGACGGCAAGGCTCGCGATCCTGGACGCAGCGGAGCGCGTGTTCGCGGCGCAAGGTTTCGACGGCGCTCGCGTGGACGACATCGCCGCCGCCGCAGGTGTCTCGGTGGGCACTCTGTACAACTATTTCGGCGACCGGCAACAGCTTCTCATAGCGCTGCTTGACAGGCGGCGTCAGGAGGTCGTCGCCCGCCTCGACGAGGTGCTACGTGAAGGGCAGGATGGCCCATTCCCGCAGCTGATCGAGCACTTCGTGCGCGCGTTCCTCGGCCACTTCGACGATCACCGCCCCCTCTTTCAGCTCGCAATGGAGGAAGAGACCTCGCACCTGCGTGGCGCCACCCGCCGCAAGTCGGTGATCCACGACATCGTTCGCCGGGCGGAGCGCCTCGTCCATCTCGGGGTCGGGAAGGGCGTTCTACGGGCCGATGATGCCGCGCAGTTCTCAGCCTTTCTCGTCGGCACGATGCGCGGAGCGGCGGTCCGCGCCAAGCTGGAACGGCGGCTGGAGCCGCTGGAGCAGCTCGCGCCAACGGTGGTCCGCTTCTTCCTCACGGGAGCGCAGCGGTGACCCCTGGCGGACCATCGAGCGTGCCCGGACCGCCATCCCCCCGGCCCCCAGCCAAGAAATGGTTGGTCGCCGTGTCGATCGGCCTCGGCGCCATCATGGGCAGCATCGACGTATCGATCGTCAACGTGGCGCTCCCTCAGATTCGAGGTGCGGTCGGCGCGACGATCCAGGAGATCACCTGGATCAGCACCGGCTATGCCATCGCCCTGGTGGTGGTGATGCCCCTGACGGGCTTCCTCGGTCGTCTCTTCGGCCAGAAACGGCTCTACCTCGCTTTTCTTCTCCTCTTCGTCGCCGGATCCGCCCTGTGCGGTTTGGCCCGCTCTCTCGAAACGCTCGTGGCCTTCCGGCTGGTTCAGGGCATTGGGGGCGGCGCGCTGCAACCGACACAGCAGGCGATCCTGCGCCAGACCTTCCCGCCCAAGGAACAGGGCATGGCCATGGCCCTCTTCGGCATGGTGGCCATGCTCGGTCCAGCAATCGGCCCCACGCTGGGCGGCTATATCGTCGACAACTGGCACTGGTCGTGGATCTTCTTCATCAACCTTCCCATAGGGCTCGCGGCCGCGGCCATGGTCGGGAGCTTCGTCCACGAGGATGCCGAGATCGTCGCTGCCAACCACGCCCTCGCGCACGCCCAGCGGAAGTGGGTGGACTGGATCGGCATCGGGCTGATGGCGGCCGGGCTCGCGGCGCTACAGTACTTTCTCGAGGAGGGCCAGCGTGACGACTGGTTCGAGTCGCGGGTCATCACCCTGGCGTTCCTGATCGCGGTGGTGTGCCTCGCCGCCTTCGTGGTCCGCGAGCTCACCGCCCGCGTGCCGGCGGTGGACCTGCGCCTGTTCGCCGACGCCGCCTTCACCTCGGGAACTCTGATCGGCGCGCTCATGGGCGCACTCCTGCTCGGAACCATGTTCCTCCTGCCGATCTTCATGCAGGAACTGCTCGGCTTCACTGCGGTGCAATCCGGGCTGGCCCTCGTCCCCAGGACCATCGCGATGCTTCTGGTGATGCCCATCGTCGGCCGCCTCTACAATCACATCTCGCCACGGCTGGTGGTCGGTGTGGGTGTCTGCCTGGTGGTGCTGGCGAGTTATCAGATGAGCGCGCTCACGCTCCAGAGCGGAGCCCGCGATATCCTCGTGCCGAACCTCCTCCAGGGTGGCGGCTTCGCCTGCCTGTTCGTACCGCTCACCACGGTCGCGCTTTCCGGAATTCCGCGGCACCGACTCCAGGACGCCTCCGGACTCAACTCGCTCCTCCGCCAGCTTGGGGGAGCGATCGGCCTGTCGGTGTTTGCCACCCTCCTCGACCACCACGCGGTCGAGGCCCGTGCCAGCATCTCGACGCACCTCAACGTCGGGAGCCCGCTGCTGTTGTGGCGGCTCGACATGCTCCGGGCCGGCCTCGCGACCCGAGGGGTGGGCCCCGCCAGCGCGTCCGCCGCCGCCTTCACTGCGCTCTACCGTGGAATGGCGCGACAGGCGCTGGTAATTGCCTTCGAGCACGTACTGCTGGTCTCTGGACTCGTTTTCTTGCTCGCTCTTCCACTGCTTGCCTTCCTGAAATCCAAGCACGCGTTTCATCGTGAGGTCGCCCCCCCGCCAACCACCGAGGGCCCGACGGAACCCAACGGCTTTCCCGACGACGAGGTACCTGCCTTCGAGTAGCGAGGATCTAAGCTCATGCAGACCCAGCAGAGTGCGCTCGTCCATCCGGTACAGGGTGGAACCCAGACCGCAGCGGCCAGTCCTCCAGCTGGGCGAGCCAGAAGGGCCTTCCTCCTCCTAGGTGCGGCGGTCGTGGCGCTTCTGCTGGCGATCGCGCTCTACGCGCTATTCACCCGCAACCTGGAGACCACCGACGACGCGCAGATCGCGGCCGACGTTGTGCCTGTGTCGCCGCGCGTCACCGGTCTCATCTCGCAGTTTCACGTGAGGGAGGACCAGCACGTGAGGAAAGGGGAGTTGATTTTCGAGCTCGACGACGCGGACTTCACGGCTCGCCTCGAGCAGATCCAGGCTGAACTCGCGACGGCGGAGGCACAGGCGGCGTGTGCCGAGGCGCAGGAGAAGGTCACCACCGCCACGGCAACTGGAGGCTTGCGCAGCGCCCGGGCGATGGTGTCCAACTCCTCGGCGGGGGTGGCCGCCGCCGACGCCCAGGTCGCCGCGGCGAGGGCCGCAGTCGAGCGGGCCCAGGCCGAGGTCAGGCGAACCTCCCTCGATCTCGACCGGGCCCGGGAGCTGCGTGCCGCGAACGCCGTCCCGCAGGAGCGGCTCGACAACGCGCAAATCGCTGCGGAGTCGGTCCGGGCGGCGCTCGCCCAGGCGAGCGCGAGCCTCGCCGCCGCGGAGGAGACCCGGCGCGGCGCCACCAGCCGTGTCACGGAAGCCGAGGGTCGCCTGGCCCAGAGCTCGCCCGTCGACGCCCAGATGGCCGCGGCCCACGCCGCTTCGGAACTGGCGCGCGCCCGGGTCCGGGAGGCACAGGCCGCGGCGAAACTTGCCCAACTTCAGCTCTCCTACACGAGAGTGGCGGCCCCGGCGGACGGGGTGGCTTCGAAGATAACGGCTCACGAGGGCCAGCTCGTCTCGGCGGGACAGCCCGTAGCCGAACTGGTTCCTGACCACAGCTACGTCATCGCCAACTTCAAGGAGACGCAACTCGAGCGCATGCGCCCTGGTGAACGTGCCACCGTGAAGGTCGATGCCTTCCCGCATTACGCGCTGGAGGGGCGGGTGGAGACCCTTTCGGGCGGGACGGGATCGCAGTTCTCGCTCATGCCCTCCGACAATGCGACCGGGAACTTCGTGAAAGTCGTGCAACGCGTGCCCGTGCGCGTCTCTTTCGTGAATCCTCCAGCCGAGCTGCCGCTTAAAGCGGGTCTGTCCGTCACCGTCACCGTTCACCTCGACGAGAACTGAGACCATGCGCAACGGACCTGTCCTGTGTGCCCTGATCGCCCTATGGCCAGGGCTCACTCTGGGTGGGGACCATAAGCTCCTGAGCGAAGAAGAGGCTGTTGCCGAGGCTCTCGCCAAGTGCTCGCAGGTCGCCGCCGCACGTGCCCGCGCCGATGCTGCGACGGACGCGGCCCGCTCCCTTCGTGGGCACATGCTGCCGGGCGTGCAGGTCTCCGACGAGCAGGACCGATACCGGCAACCCTGGGTGGCCACGTTCAACATCGGCATCCAACCACCTCCGCGCCTCCAAGCCCGTGACCTGAACACCAACACCTTCGCGGCCAGCGTGGAGCAGCCGTTGCTCGGGTTGGCCAGGCTCTCTCAGGACCAAGCCGCCCTGTCGAGTGCGGCAGATGCCGCAGAACTTGACGTACGGGCGACCGAAGCGGACGTACGGGAGCAGGTCGAGACCGGGCTGCTGCGATTGTTCGAGGCGCGGGCACTGGCTGGCAACGCCGTCGCGTCACAGGAGCAGCTCACGCAGGAGCTGCAGGTCATGCGGGCGAAGCTCAACGCCGGCGTCGCGACCAACGCGGACGTGCTCAGGGTCGAGGTGGCGTTCGCCAACGCCCGCCAAGAGGAGATTCAGGCCCGGGTGGAGGAGCATACCGCACGGGCTTCGGTGCTCGCCGTGTTGGGACGAGGCCAAGATCCGACGGTCGACTTCGCCGAGCCGGAGCTGGTCGAGGATGCGGGCGGACGCACTCCCGAACTCGGTGTGGCGATCGAGCAGGCGGTGGCTCGCCGTCCGGAGCTCGCTTCGGCACGGCTCGCAACTCGGTCCGCACGCCAGCGGGCCAGCGCGCGGACCCTCTCGCTGTTGCCCGAGATCGACTTGGAGGCGGCCTACATCCACATTCAGGGGGAGTCGCTCGCGCCGGGGGATTCTGCCTACGTGGGCCTGAAGGCGAGCTGGAACGTGTTTGAGTGGGGAGCCGGCCACTTCGACCAACGCGCGGCGGCCGAGCGGGCCGTCGCTGCCGAGGCCGAGCAGGAAGGGACACGACGCCGCCTGGAGGCCGAGGTCTCGATTCGGCTGGCGCAGGTCGAGGCTGCGGCAAACGCTGTCTCGGTCGCGCGCACGGCCATCGCGAGCGCCGAGGAGGCGTATCGCGTCACGCAGGTGCTTCTCCAGGCCGGTAGCGCCACCACGACCGATCTGCTCGACTCCCAGTCGGCTCTCACCCGAGCCCGTCTCAATCTCGTCCGGGCGCGCTACGAGCTCGCCATCGCGCGCGTCCAGCTGGAACGGGCGGTGGGATGGTGAGCGCCCGCTTCGGGCACTCCCTCTCCCGGAAGCAAATACGTCGGCATGTGCCAGAACGCTGAGCCAGCACACACTCAGGAGCTGTGGTTCTCCTTGCTCAGGGAGTGCGCCTCTTCGGCGATTCGATCGCGAAGCCATTGGTGAGGGCGGTCGTCCCGATTGCGGAGGTGCCAGGTCAGAACGACATTGAGCTCCGGCGTCGCGAGCGGCAGCGGTGAAAACCCGAGCCCCAGAGGCTGGGCCAAGAGCGCCACCAAGCGCAGCGGTGCGGCGACAAGGGCGTCGGTCCGCGCCGCGAGCATCAACGCCTCCTGAAACGAGCTCACCGTCGCCAACACGTGGCGGCGCATGCCGGTCAGCTTGCCCAGCAACTCGTCGATTATCACCGAGGTCTTTGCGCGTCGGGAGGCGATGACATGCGGTCTGGCGCAGAACTCGGCGAGCGTCAGCTTCTCACACGACTTCACCCGCCTTGCGTACGCGCAGACGAACCGATCACGGTACAGGTTCTTGCTGGAGAGTTCGCCTTGGTGCGGCTCGCCAGGAACGCCGATGTCGAAGTCGATGTCGCCGCGCCGGAGCGGTGCGATGTCCTCCTCGCCCTGTGGAACGAAGCTGAGCGTCGCGCGCGGAGCAAGACGTCGCACCGTACGGAGCAGGGGCAAGCCTACGACCATCGTCGCGTAGTCGCTGGCCCGGATCCGGAATACGCGGTCGATCTTGGCCGGCTCCAGCGGTTCTCGTGGGCCGAGCACATCGCGTGCATGAGCCGCGAGGCGGGCGACTTCGGCGCGCAGCTCGAGGCCGCGCGGGGTCAGCGCGAGCTCGCGCCCGCTCGTGGCGAGAAGCTCATCGCCCAGCGCACCACGCATCTTGCCGAGCGTACGGCTGAGTGCCGAGGGGCTGACGTGCAGACGGGCGGCGGCTCGTGTGACGCTCTCCTCTTCGAGCAAGACCTCGAGGCTCTCCAGGTGGCCCAGGTCGAATCTGTGCATGAAATGCAATCCTGATCTGAAATCATTCGCATGGTCGCACAGTGGCACCGCCCGCACAATAGGGCGCATGGAACGAGTTTCGCCCGTCGCAACCGAAGGTCCTCCAACCGTCTCGGGCGGCTTCGGCCGTAGAACAGCCATCGTGACCGGTGCCTCAAAGGGCATCGGAGCTGCGGTGGCCAAGAGGCTGGCGAAAGAGGGCTTCCAGACGGTCGTCAACTACTGCGCCAGCGCGGCCGAGGCGAAGTCGATCGTCGACGCGATTGCGGCGGCCGGTGGACGCGCACGGGCCATTCGCGCTGACGTGGCCGACGCGCGGGCGGTGAGCACCCTCTTTGACCAGGCCGAGGCCAGTTACGGACCGGTTGACGTGCTGGTGAACAACGCCGGTATCATCCAGGTCTCACCGCTGGCGGAGGTCGCAGACGAGGATTACCAGCGCCTAGTCGCGGTCAACCTTACCGGCGCCTTCAACGGCATGCGCGAGGGTGCCAGGCGGGTGCGCGACGGAGGTCGCATCATCAATCTCTCGACCAGCATCATCGGCAACTATCTTCCCCACCATGGTGTCTACGTGGCGACCAAAGCGGCCGTGGAGGCGATGACCCGTGTTCTCGCCAAGGAGCTTGGCACGCGCGGCGTCACCGTCAACGCGGTCGCGCCTGGGCCGATCGCAACGGAGCTGTTCCTGACTGGCAGATCCGAGGCGCTCGTCGAGCGCCTCACGAGCGAGATCCCGCTCGGCCGTCTTGGCCAGCCGGACGACATCGCCCGCGTCGTTGCCTTCTTGGCGGGTCCAGAAAGTGGCTGGATCAACGGGCAAGTCCTAAAGGCGAACGGCGGCCGGAACTGATCGGTCGTATCCAGCCGCGCCGAAGCGAGTCCCATGGTCCAGAGACCCACCTCACCTCGATCCGGCGGTGACGGAAACTCGACCGATTCGATCTGACCTGAGGGACGAGGACGGCCGTCCATGGCACCGTGACCGGATGCCACGGCAGTACGGCGGCCCTGGGCACTGGAGCTTGCCGGCGTCCGCTCGCGGCGGGTCGCGCCAAGAAAGGGGTCCACGCGGGCTCAGAGGATCGCGGCGATTCACGCGAATACGTTTGAGCCACCATCCGAGCAGGGGCTCCCGGACGAGGTTCCACCAAGGAGATGGCCCCGAAGTGGCAGCGATCGACACAGCGGCCGCATCCCCGGCACCGCGTCGGGTCCACCGACACGTGCCCGCCTTCGGCGGAGAGAGCGTCGTGGCCGCAGGCGACGAGACACTCGAGACAACGGGAGCACTGCGCGGGATCGATCGACGCGTGAGGCCTGGATGGACCCCGCCTCCAACGCGCCAAAACCACCAAGGCTGCCAGCCCCAGGGCCGGGAGGGCGATCCAAGAGGTCATCCGCGTCCTCCGCGGATTTCCTCCGCGGCCCGGAGTAGGATCCGCGCTATCCGAACCAGTTCGCCCCGCGGCGAACGGCGCTTCTCACGTAGCGCCAACCGCAACAGGCGGAACGCCGAGCGCAACTCATGCACATCGGTCCGGAAGCCTCGGCCGCGGTCGTCGAATCGGATGTCCTCTCCCTCGGACTCCGCCTGGTCTCCCTCGGCAAAAGCCTGACGGACACGGTCCATGCCCCTGCCCAGCCACGCGAACTGCTCGAGGAGGTCCTTCACCTCGGTTGCCCGTCCCTGCAGGTGGGCCCGCCCGGCGTCGGTCAATTGGTAGCGTTTCCGCGTCTCCTCCAGTTGCGACGTCGCATCGCCGATCTCCTCGAGATAAGTGAGGGCGGGATAGATAACGCCCGGGCTCGGTATGTAGAAGCCGTTCGAAAGCTCCTCAACCGCCTTGATGAGTTCGTAGCCGTGCCTCGGCTTCTCCCCAAGCAGGTGAAGAAGGACCAGTTGCAGGTCCGCCGACGAGAGCTTTCGGCCGGCGCGGAATCCGAAGCCCCCCGGTCCACCCCCGCCGAAGCCGAGGTGCCGGAAGCCGTGGCCGCCCAGATGGCCCCCATGGTGGCCCCTTCCGGCGCAGTCCCAGCCCACCTCTTCCTCTGAGGAATCGGGCCTGAACGAACGAAGGCGCTCGACCATGTCGCGAATACCTTGATGGTGTGTGTACCCGTAGCCGCGCATCTCTCTCAGTCCTTTCCAAACGTAGGCGAGACGTTCGCGCGATCATCGAACGATACGGTCGCTCGATACAGTCGTACGATATATATCGGCAGATAGGATGTCAAGTCCCGTTCCGCGAACTTCAACGAAGAGGCGCGCTCGTGGCGAACTGGTTTCAGGCGAACCCGACCATGTCGAAGTTTCGAGCGGAGCTGTCCGGCTAGGCGCCGGTGGCGAGCGTGTCAATACTCGCGACGCTGAGGGTTATCACTTCGCCCCGGCCGAGGTTCTCGTGGGGTCCTGGGCAACCTCTCAACTCACAGTGCAGGATCGGTCTACCAGTGATGCGTGAGAGGTACTGAGAGGGAACCGTGACGACATCGGTGGTGTTTTCGGCTGGGGCGAGGTACGCTGATGGTTCGGAGGCATGCTGGCGGCGCGGTACCAAGGCACCCGAGCAAGAACCACCGAACAATCTGAACGTGGCCAACGCTTGCCTCCCGAGCCTCGCCAAAGCAATCTTGTTTCGTAGCGGGATCGAGGGCGCCGAGGGGTGATCGACGGTCGTTGGTCTCGCATCACCCGGGCTGACGTGGCTCCGGAGCAGGCGGGATAGGGAGCAGCTACCATGGGCGACACGCACATGACACTTGGAGTGATAGTGGGGAATCGCGGGTTCTTCCCCGATATGCTTGCCCGGGAGGGACGCGACGAGATTTCGCGAGCGCTAGAGCGAGCGGGTCTGAAGTGCATCGCGCTGTCGCCCGAGCAGACCAAGTACGGCTCGGTGGAGACCTATGAGGACGCCAAGAAGTGTGCCGACCTCTTCCGAAGCCACCGAGAGCGTATCGATGGGATCATCGTGACGCTTCCCAACTTCGGAGACGAAAGCGCCGTGGCAGATGCCTTGCGCCTCTCGGAGTTGCGCGTGCCTGTACTCGTCCAGGCTACGCCAGATACCTCGGGACGGATGTCCGTCGAGCATCGGAGGGATAGCTTCTGCGGCAAGATCTCCGTCTGCAACAACTTGAAGCAGTACCGGATACCGTTCTCCTTGACGCGGCAGCACACGGTACACCCTGAGTCCGATGAATTCGCAGCGGACCTCGAGCAGTTCGCGGCGATCTGTAGGGTGGTGAAAGGGGTCCGCAACCTGCGGATCGGCTGCATAGGCGCGCGTCCGGCAGCATTCAAGACTGTTCGATACAGCGAGAGGATCCTGGAGGCGCACGGAGTGTCGGTCGAGACGATCGATCTCTCGGACGTCCTCGGCCGTATCGGGGGTCTGTCCGATAAGCAAGAAAGTGTCCAGGCCAACGTTCTCGACCTTCGAGAATACGTCCCGACGTCGGTACCGGAGCCATCGCTTGTCAAGATGGCCAAGTTGGCTGTGGTGGTTCGGGCGTGGATGCGATCCGCGGGAGTGACCATCAGTGCGATCCAGTGCTGGACTGCCCTGCAGCAATACCTGGGTGTAATGCCCTGCACGGTCATGAGCATGTTGAGCCAACAACTCCTGTCGAGTGCCTGTGAGACCGACGTGTGCGGGGCACTCAGCATGCATCTCCTCGCACTGGCCTCACAGACACCGAGTGCATTGCTGGACTGGAACAACAACTACGGCGATGCCGCGGACAAGGTCGTGTTTTTCCATTGCAGCAACCTCCCCAAGCACTTCATCGAGGAGGCGCGCATGCACCATAGTGACATCCTCGCTAACACCCTCGGCCGGGACTGTGCGCACGGGACCGTTGCCGGACGAATCAAGGCGGGGCGCATGACGTTCGCGCGCGTGTCCACGGATGAAGGAACCGGGTTGATTCGTGGGTATGTGGGTGCTGGCGCCTTCACGGCGGATCGCTTGGATACATTCGGAGGCGCTGGCGTGGCCCAGATCCCTCGCCTGCAGCAACTACTTCGCTACATCTGTGAACAGGGGTTCGAACACCATGCGGCGGCAAGTCTCTCGGCGGTGGCTGATGCCGTGAAAGAGGCCACGACCCGGTACCTCGGGTGGGATGTTCGCCTGCACGAGTAGTCCCCGATCGTTGCCACCGGAAGGCGCCTGCGAGCGGTCGCTAACTCCACCCCGTTACCTACCTAGCGGGTCGTTCACAGTGGTTCTGTCGGGGAGCGTGGCCCAAGCTGATCCACCCGAGGGCGGGCAAGGTGATCCACCCATGATCACCCATACTGATCCACCCCAGGGGCGGGGATCCTGATCCACCCCGCTGCTCCCGACAGGACGACGACGAGGGTTGGCGCCCGCCGTGGCTCCGGCGGTGCGGTGGGCGAAGAGAGTAGAACCGCTCGCGACTCGCGTCCGGAGGGACCGCAGCCCATGGTCGCCTCGCACCGGACAAGACCGCACTCGGCCTTCTCCGCATGCGCCAAGCAAGCGTAGCTCGGACGGCTATTCCAGAGTTCCGGTCCGGCTCCTCATCTGGTCACCCGCGACCGGCCTGGGCATAGAACGGTTTCAGAGCCGATCGCCAGCCTGTTCAACTCCGCTTCATAGTGGGCGGCGAGCGCTGCAAGCGAAGGGACTTTTGCAGCCGCACCGGTTGCTTGGGCTCGAGCCATCATCTCGCGTACCTCGGACAAGATGATGCAGATGCATCGAGCACGCTCAGCGGTTTCCCGCTCACTTACGGTTGCTGGAGACAAATCGAAGGCCAAGGGCTGTCCTTCGTAACGGTGGCTAGGGCTGCCCGTGTACCACGGCTGGTGTAGTTGCTCCATGGTCCGAAAGTGAAATCGCTGTCGCTCGATAGCGGTACGCATGGCCTTGAAGGGGAGGCTCGACTCGAGACCCGCGCACAGATTCCTACGGGTGTGCTTCGGACATCGAATGTCGCATGCCCCCCGCTCCTGTAGGCGTCCAGTTGGCCTGTGTCGCGGAGTTGCATCCTCAATATGTCGGGCGTCGGCCAGAACCCGCCGTGCCTGCGGGCTCATGGCTGATACCGAGGCTTCAGGATGCTCTCCACCCACTCCGCCACCTTCAGCAACCCTGGGTCGCCGCCGGGCACCCCCACGAACTGCACGCCGATCGGGAGGCCGTGCGGGCCAGCAGCGACAGGAAGTGTGATGCAAGGAGGGCCGAGCAACGTCCAGATGCGGTTCATAGCGGGGTCGCCGGTGGACGCGAGGCCCTCGGGCGCTTCGCCCTGTGCGCTCGCGGTGAGGAGCACGTCGAATCGACTGTAGATGGCGAGTAGCCGACGGCGAGCGTCGTCGCGGAGAGAGAGAGCCTCCGCATAACGCGTCGGTGTGACGTCGGCACCGTCGGACAGGAGGCGCCGAAACGAAGGGGAAACGTGCTGACGCTCGCGCGAGAGCGTTGGTCCCCAGACCGCGCCAGCTTCGAAGGCCATTATCTGCCGGTGGGCATCGGAAAGCCCGTCAAAGCTCTCGAGTTCTTCGCCCACCTCCACGCCGGCCGCGGCCAGTCGCCGCGCCGCCTCCTCCACCGCGGTCTGCGACTCCCGACTAGCGAGGGGCCAGGCCTCGGTCCGACACAGGCCAACCCTCAAGGGCGCGGCCACTTGGACAGACGCAGGGCCAACGGAAACCGCAGCCGGTATTCCGAGCGCGGTCGCCAACAAGGGGAGGTCGGTGGCCGAGCGCACCAGAAGGCCGACGGTGTCGAGCGACTCGGGCGCGAGCGGAGCCACGCCGGTGAGCGGTACCAGACCGTGGCTCGGCTTGTAGCCGACGACACCGCAGTAGGAGGCCGGGCGGATCAGCGACCCAGCCGTCTGGCTCCCGAGGGCGGCCGACACCATGCTGGTTGCCACCGCGGCCGCCGACCCGCTGGAGGAGCCGCCGGGGGTACGCGACAGATCGTGCGGATTCCGCGTCTTTCCCGGACCATAGAAGGCCAACTCCGTGGATACGGTCTTCCCAAGGATCACCGCCCCTGCTCGCCGCAGCGCCGCCACCGCGGTCGCGTCCTCCAGGGGCCGTCGCCCGGCAAAAAGCGGCGTACCCCAGCCTGTCGGCATGTCACTCGTATCGAAGACGTCCTTCACGCCGACGGGAAGGCCGTGGAGCACTCCGGGGCGTCCAGCCGCGTCGGCGCGGCGCGCCTGAACCAGAGCCAACTCCGGGTCGAGGTACTCCCATGCCTGAACCCGCGGCTCCTCGTCCGCGATGCAGCGCAGGCAGTCAGCTACGAGCGCCTCCGATGTTAGCGCACCCGACGAGAGGAGGCGGATCGCCTCGCGCGCGGTCAACGTGTGAGGATGCATGGGTTCATGAAAGGAGCGTGATGCTCGACTCACATCGTTCAACTGACAACGTTCCCGTAGAACGTACCCCCGCTGGCTCGAGCTCTGCTGGGAGTGCTGCACGCGAATGCTTGCTCCGCAAGCACCTGCGGAGCTGTCACACCCTAACCGGAACCGGTCAGGCGCTTAGCGGCTGGTCTACCCATCAGGGCACTCTCGGTTGCTTTCGGCGATACGAGGGCCAGGCAGTCGGCAGGGGCCTTTCCTTACGGCCAGGACGAAAGCAACTCTGTTCCCGGGCCAAACTGCCATGGGTAGCAGACATTGTCACCGGTTCCACAGGCACTGGCAAGACGCCCCTGCTACTTCTCTGCGCGGGTGTGGCCCTCGCAAGGACCCCGTGAAGGAGAGAGATACCGTTAGTTGGCCGGACCTGGAGGGGGCGCTCGACCAATCCGAAAGCAAAGCCCTCGCTTCAACACTGGCGATCCCTGGCCGGAACGCATTCGGAGAAAGGCACGGTGCCGGAGACCGCGAGGAATTTCCCTTGCCCACCCCTGGCTGCTAGCCGCGGCGGGGCACATGCCCGCAGACCTGCTATGACCAACTCGCCGCCGTGGAAGAAGGCGCGTTCCGCAGATCTCGTTCGAGTGCCGACGAAGTGCAGTCGAGCGCCGCATAGTCCCGGGTACGGACATCGACGGCGGCGATCTTCCTCATGGAGCGCACGGATAGTCAGGCCGGAACTGGGCAAGGCACGCCTCTGCAGAACGAAGCGCGTGCGTCTACGTTTTCCGCCGTCATGCGCTAGGTCCCTGGAGTCCGCCGGTGCCGGCGAGTAAGCTGGCGTTGAGGCCGGGCTCGGGCGCTTCGTTTCTCTTTCGCAGAGCGGGTGGTCCAAAGGACCACCCGCTCCAGCAGGCCAGCGATCAGGGCGTGGCCACGGTAATGTCGTAAGCCATGTCCAGAATGAACGCTGGGAACTCTCCATGGACATGGATGGTGTGCTTGCCAGGACGGAGTGGTTCGATCATGAGGTACACGCCTTCGTCGACGATCGGGTAATACGCCCCGGCCTTGAAGAAGTCAGGCTGACCCTGGGGAGCCTCGCCGATGGCGGTGAAGAGGTCCCCGCTGGGGAGCGTAAACGAGAAGACCGGGGATTGTTCGCGGTAGCGGAGAACATCGCGTACCGGCAGCCCGTCGATGGAGGCCGAGAGCTTAGTCGCGCCGTCCAAAGACGAGGTCAGCACCGCCCGCATGTAGGCGAGCGTCGGCTCGGCATTGCCGTAGGCGAGTTCCTCGATGTACGAGTCGTCCGAGTTGACGATTGGAATGAACAAGTATTTCCCATGCGGGACGGCACAGGTTCTGGTCCCGACGCCGGCGGCGCAATTCGGATTGTTCGTAGCACAGAATTTACCGCCCAGGAACCAGACCGGCCCCGACTGACCGGCGCTGCAATCGGCGGTGTCGAAGAGTGGATGAGCGGCAGCCGGTAGTGATAGCGCCCACTGCCACCACTGTGCTGCCCAGTCTCCGAAAGTGCGGCCGTATACGATCTCGTTGAGCGGAACGATCCGGTATGCGGCGTCATGAGCCCGCGCAGGAGTGATCGTAGCTACTCCCGTCGCCAGGGTGACGGCAATAAACGCACCGAGAACGACCCTTCGCAACATGGAAACCTCCTTCGCTTGCAGTTCACCTACGTCCGGGCTTGCTCAACGGCGACTCACTGACTGCGCCTGCAACGTCCGGGTCCTCCACCACCGGCAAGCCGCACGTTTGCATACAACTGCACTAGGCCAGTGCCGGCTGCGCTGGTGACCGTGATTCACTGATGAGTGATGGTCAGTTCGTAGGTCACGTCGAACCCGAAATTGAAGGCGGGGAATTCGCCGTGAAAGTGGATGGTGTGTCTGCCCGGCCGCAGTGGCTCCACCATCAGGTACACCCCATCATCGACGTTGGTGACGTACTCCCCTGGGGGGAAGGGGCCCTCGCCGACGGCGCTGAGAAGGTCACAGGAGTGAGCCGGGTCTGGGGGATTGCAGGCTGGAAGCGTGAAGGAGAATACCGGTGCCTGGACCCGGAATCGCTCCTTGACGTGGGGCACTGGAACTCCATCGACGCTGGCCGAGACGTTTGCTGAGCCATCGACCTGTGCGGCTAGGAAGGCACGAATCTCGGCCACAGTGGCGTTGGGGTTGCCGAAGGATGCCTCCTCCAGCTTCGAGTCTGCATAGTTCAAGACCGGGAAGAAGAGGAGCTTTCCGAATGGGACGGTGCAGGTTCTCTTGACCTGGCTGGTATTGCAGGTCGTATCCCCGATGGCGCAAGACCTGGCGCCCAGAAACCAGACCGGCCCTGACTGACCAACGCTGCAGTCGGCGGTGTTTAAGAGCGGGTGAGCTGCGGCCGGCAACGACAGCGCCCATTGCCACCACTGCGCCGCCCAATCACCATAGGTGCGCGCGAATACGATCTCGTCCGGTGGCACGATCCGGTGGTCGGCATCGTGGGCTCTTGCAGCGGTGATTCTGGCGGCGCCCAGTACCACGGCAAGGACAGTCAATTCTCCGATGATGAGCTTTCGCCACATGAGACGCCCTCCTGACCTGCAGCATCCTGAGGTGAGGCAAGTGTTGCGCGCCGTCCCGGTCTGCGCGCTTGCCTGGTTGCTGCGCTACTCGGCCCCGAGACCAGTGAAGCGTGCGCCTGCCCAGTCACCTATGCCATAGTGAAGGAGTCGGAAGATTGAAGCCGGGGTCTCGCGCTGCGGGCGGGAGCGGCGTGTGCTCCTTCGTCGCTCCGCACCTACTAAGT
>Ga0335071_10002581_pt1 | contig 19326 bp, 14 predicted proteins | sample Lox_Sample_15_FD_206724 | JGI IMG/M metagenome (GOLD analysis project Ga0335071, IMG submission 206724) | Soil microbial communities from Loxahatchee National Wildlife Refuge, Florida, United States - Lox_Sample_1.5 | ecosystem: Environmental > Terrestrial > Soil > Wetlands | place: USA...
AACCGTCCGCCGATGGCCCGACTGAATCGCCCGCGTTGTCACCCGTGCAGTCGGCGATCACACCGGGGTTCCGCGCGTCATCTTCCTTGATTTTGAAGATGATTTTCATCAGGTCAGAGCCGATATCGGCGATTTTGGTAAAAATGCCGCCCGCCACGCGCAACGCCGCGGCGCCTAATGACTCGCCGATCGCAAAACCGATGAAGCACGGACCCGCCAGATTGCCAGGTATCCACAACAGAATGAACAGCATGATCAGCAGTTCGATCGAAATCAGCAGCATCCCGATGCTCATGCCGGCCTGGAGCGGTATGTCATAGCAAGGATAGGGTTTACCGCGCAAGCTGGCAAACGCGGTTCTGGAATTCGCGAAGGTATTCACGCGCATGCCGAACGCCGCCACGAAGAAGCTCCCGGAGATGCCGACCACGCTAAATAGCAGAATAATGGCCACTTTGAACAGTTCGAACTCACGCAAATAGCCAAAGTAGAAGACAATGATGACGCCGATGAAACACTCGAGCAGAATCAGGAATTTGCCTTGCGTCAGCAGGTAGGTTTTGCAGGTCTCATAGATCAGCTCGGAGACATCGCGCATCGACTTATGCACGGGCATGTTGCGCAGCCGCAAGAAGATAGCCAGCCCGAAAAGCAGCCCTAGCACACATACAACAAGGCCGCCCATTAGCAGGTTGTGCCCGCCGATTCCACCCAAGAACTGAGCTGAATCGAGGTCAGGCAGGACCAGGTTCGCCTCACCGCCATGCTCACCCGACTGGGCAAAGAGCGGGGCGCCAAACGCGAGGGCCGCGGGCAGAGCGAACCTCCACGAGCTAATCACGCGATGCATGCTTCAAGCCTCCTAAGTTTCACGGTTCCTAAATACGTGGTAGAAAACTACAGCTTTTCTCCCCCGGAGAAGTGAGATATCGACTTTAGCACGAGACATGCCGATATCTAAGGCCCCATTTTGAAGGGTTTGCAAGGCCAGTTGTCGATCGGGATTGGGTGGTCTCACGCACTTTTCGCTTTTTACACGGCTAGCTGGGTACCCGCACCAACACTTTCCCCATGGGTCCCTGTGCCAACCGAGCAAACGCCCCCTTCACATCACCAAAGGAGAACACACCATCCACGACGGGCCGCTTACCGAGATCGTCGAGGCGTCTAACTATCTCTTTCCAGGCCGCTTGCGATGAATCCGGAGTGTAATCGGAGACGGCGACGCCGCCAATCCGGTTACGCCGGAAGAAGAGTGTCGCGGTATTGAATTCGGGCACGGCGCCGCCGCTGCGACCCACCACGCTGATCCGGCCGCCGTAGCCAAGCATGGCTATTAAGTCGTTGAAGGCAGCGCCGCCCACACTGTCGACCACGATGTCGACTTTTCGCGGCGCGATCGCACCGGAAACGGCCTTGCGCAGGTTTGGTGTATCCGGACTAAAGACGAAGTCAGCACCGAGCTCTTTCAACTTTTCGCCCTTTTCGGCGCTGCGGGACAAACCCGCTACAACCAGTCCCATGGACTTCCCCAACAACACGGAAGCCACTCCGACCCCGCCCGACGCGCCGGTTACCAGCAGGACTGAACCGGCTTGAGGAGGCGCGGGCGGGTCGCTCCACTGCGTCAGCGCCTGCCAGGCCGTGAGAAAAACCAAGGGAGCACCGGCGACCTCTTCGAAAGACCAACCTTTAGGGATTGGCGCGACGCTCGCCGCACTGGTCAAGGTTCTTTCCGCCAAGGTGCCCCATTTCTCCACGCCACAATCACATCGTAAAATGCCGACGGTGTCGCCTACCTTAACCTTCTTGACACCAGCTCCAACGGCGACGACTTCACCGACGCCGTCACGTCCGAGAATGTGAGGCAGCGGTGGCTTCGCAGGATACATACCCTGCGCCAGGAAGGCGTCGGCTGGATTCAGCGCGGCAAACTTCATTTCGAGCAGAACCTGGCCGGGGCCAGGATGAGGATCGGGCACTTCGCCCAATCGGAGCTTTCCGACACCTTCGTAGGAATCCATCAACCATGCGCGCATCAGCTCATTGTGTACCATCAGCCGGCGCCGGTGGGGAAGGCACCGATCAGGGTAGTGTGTAAGTCACACCCGTTGTGAACTGAAACGAATTTTTCTTAAAGCCCGGCGGCGGATCATTCAGAAAAGTATCCAGTGAATTGACCGCAACGCTGAGGCGCTTGTAGACGGGAAGCGTGAGACCGGCACCCGCAACAGCCGAGTATGCCCGCGTATCGTTCCACGCGGGAGTTACGGCGAGTTGCTCAGTCAGCAGGATGCCATGGGGCAAAGTGCGATTGTAGCGCTCGGCGAAAGTGGAGCCGATCAGGTTTTGGTTCAGTGTGGAGATTTCGAACTGCTGGTCGATGTAGCTCACGCTGGCTTTGAGATCGAGCGTCTGATTCGGCTTTTTGATTACGGTCCAACCGAGGCCGCCGCCGTACATTTGCTGAAGGTCGAGACCCTGAGAGAAGTTGTGGTCGTAGGCCAGTTGTCCAAAACCGTAGACTCTCGCTGAGAAATATTCGTCGCGCTCGGCATCGGCGTGATAAATAGAGGTCTTGATGGTTGGCGTGTTGGGCTGAGTGATTTTGCCGTAAGACGCGCTGAAATCAACGATCGTGCGGTTGCGCGGGTCGAGCCACCCCTCCTGCGGTATAGCGCGCACGAAGCTGAAGCCTCCGGTGAAAGTCTCGCTATTCTGCGTGGCCTCCACCAAGGACGCGCCCCCCGTGACCGTTCCTTTCCAGTCTTCGAGAATACTGGGGCGGTGGAACGCTTTCTCAAAACTCGCTTCATCCACGATCATCGCGGCATCCGCGACGGGCACTGTCTGCGGTGTGCTGTGCGGCGCGGGGGTCACCTCGATCTTCTGGTCCTTCATGGCGATCGTGCCTTGCGGGATTTGCGTACCGGTTTGGCCGCGATGGAGCTCGACACCTTTGCGGATGACAGCGTACTTCTCTGACGAATGCAGCTCCTGAATTTTCTTCCACTCGACGGTGACCTCGCCCGCCATGTCGCTCTTGAATGTGACCTTGTCGCCGGTGGTGCGGACCAGATGGCCGATCAGTTTCTCGCCATCAGTAAAGACAAGGACGTCGGGGGCGGGTGCGCTCTTGGGGGCTTGCGCGCAGACACCGGAAATCCCCATCAGCAATGAAATTGAAAATGCGATGTTTTTTCCCATTACGATGTCCTCCAATGTAGCGGCTGCAGTCCGGGATGGGAAGCAGCGTTCTGTATTGTATGTTACGTAAAAATACGGTCAAGCGATCGGGACAGGGCAGTGCCCTAAGCCTACGACAGTCGATTCTTTTCGATCATGGACATTTCACATTCTGCGTTCGGGCGTCGTTAAGCCGGTGTGCAAAAGGGCAGCCTCCCATTTTCAATAACGGTGTCTGAACAAGCCAGCCGAGATTTCGATGCACTCTTTGATAGTGGGTACCGACGTCTGGCTCGCCTGCTATACCGGATCACTGATGACACCAGCAGGGCGGAGGAGGCCGCGTCCGAAGCATTCTGGCGGCTACACAACAAGCCACCTCCAAAGAACCTATTGAGACGCAGAGACGCCGAGACGCCGAGAACCCCAAGAGAACGCGATCAATTGTTGGCTGCCGCGACGTTCCAGCCGTCTACGGCCAGTGCCGCCGGCTTGCCGTCGAGAGAATCGAGATCGTAGCTGCCGACGAGCGCGCGGGACTCGCCGGGGAGGAGCGAGAAATAGTTGTCGTCCCAGAAAACAGGGACGAGGTCTTCGCCGTCCTGGCCTTTGGTGAGGCGGAGGTGCACCATGAACGCGAGCGACTGACTGGGATTTTTGACCGTCACGTGCATGGAGCCCTTGTCTGCCTGTTGATGATTCGTTTTTTGCACGTCGAGTTTCACTTCCGGCAAGTAGTTCAAGGCGGTGAGGTCATCGAAGCCGGACTGCGGCGTGTAGGCTGTATCGTACCGGCCTTTCCAATTGAGGACGTCGGGTTTTGACGACAGCCAGTAGAAGTTATCACTGACCAGCTTGCCGGCCGCGTCACGCAATTGGAGGCGGAGGAAATAGGTCAGTGCGTCGGGCGCGGGCAGGTTGAACGCCTTGACACTGCCATCGGCGGGTACATCGACTTTCTCGGAGTGCGAATACTTCTCGGCGGCATCCACACTGTAGATTTTCGCGCTGACGTTCATCCCGCTTATGAGTTCATACTTGCTGTTGACCACGGCAACTGAATTGTCATCGTAGGAATATTGAACATGCACCAGCTCGCAGGATTTCTTGGTGCCGTAGTAGCCGCCGGCGGGCACCAGATAGTAGTCATAGAGGTGCCAGATGAGCGAGGGCCATGCGTTGTCGAGCATCCACTGGATCACGCCGGTGGATGTGTATTTGTTGCGCGCATAGGCTTCGAACATGGCGCGCTGGCCCTCGTAGGCGATGGCTTGCGACTTGCGGAGGAAGTCTTCAAGTGTGGCTGGCTTGCCGTAGCGCTTTTCCAGGCCCTCGATGTAAGCCGTCATTTTGGTGAAGCGTTCGCCGCCCGCATGAAAGTTCCAAACGCTGTCGATGGGCCAGAGGTGATCGGCGGGGATGAAGCGCTTCAGGCTCTCGAGGGGCGGAATGGCGGGGCCAGGGCTGGTTTCGGTGTTCAAGCCGTAGGCGCCGCCGGCTTCTTTATCGACCAACCAGTAGTTGGGCGGCTCGTAGTCGTACGGGCCGGGCATCTTCACGCCGGAGGGTCCGGTGAGTTTCGTGGAATCTGCCGCGGCCGACGAGATCGTGGGGTTGGGCCACTCGGCGGCTTTGATGATGTCGAGATACATCTGTTCGACGTCGGCGGGGGGCGGCCCATCACTGCCGTAGAGCCAGACAAAAACGCTGGGGTGATTGCGCAGGCGCCGCATCTCATGTTCGAGCGAGGCGGCCGCGATCTTGTAGTGCTCCGGTTTCCAGCGTCGCCAACGCTCCCAGAAATCACAGCAGCACCAGCCGGGCATGATGAGGAAGCCCATGCGATCGGCCATGTCGAAGAACTCGTCGCGCTCCATCTTGCCTTCCAGGCGGATGGTGTTGAGACCCATGTCTTTGGTGAGGCGGAGCTCGGATTCGGCCTTGCGCGGAGACCATCGCAAAAGCATGTCGGGCGTCCACGCGGCGCCGCGGAGAAGCACGCGTTTTCCATTCACGCGGAACAGCAGCACGCCTTTGTCGGTCATCTCCGATTTCACTTCGCGGACGCCGAAATGGACGGTTGTAGCGTCGGACACGTGACCTCCCGTTTCGACGGCGAGGTGTGCGGCATAGAGATTCGGCTCCCCCATCTGGTAGGGCCACCAGAGCTTTGGATTTTGCAGCTTTTGCGGCGCGAGGTGGATGGTTTTTGTTTCGCCTGCCTTGAGCTGGACAGGCTGACTGACGTGGACTCCGGCGAATTCGGCTTTCAGGACTCCTTCCACGGGTGTGCTGGACGCGTTATGTAATTCGGCGCTCACCGAAAGCTCGGCGGCATTGTAGGCGGCGTCGAGCTTGGCATTCACGAAAGGATGGCGGAGCGTGACGGAACCGGTGTCGGTGAGATACACATCTTTCCAGATGCCCATGTCTTTGTCGGGAGGCGCAGGGTTCCAGTCGACGAAGCTAATGGCGAGTGCTTCTTTTTCGGGGGCGATCACTTCCACGGCGAGCGCGTTGGGCTGGCCGGAATGCAGCAGCTTAGTGATATCGAACTGATAGGCGCGGAATGTACCGACGGTGTCCGCCTGGTCGGCGAGCTTTTGGCCGTTGAGCCAGATATTGGCACGGTAGTTGATACCGTCAAAATGCAGCCAGGCAGTCTTGCCGTTGTAGCTCGCGGGAGTTGGGAACTCAGTGCGGTACCACCAGGAACATTTGAACGGGCTGTTTTCCGGCATGTCAATGTTGGAGAAGAGCCCGCCGATGCGGTACTGCATGCCGGGGTACGAGCGAAGGTTCATGCCGAAGAACGGGTCGGGATAGGTCTTGTCCGCCACAAGCGCGGCGACAACGGTGGAGGGGACCTCGGTGTGGTGCCATCCCTGGGTCGCGAAACCAGGGACGGACACCTCCGCGCCCGCGGCCTTCACTTCGCACGATGACTGCAGAGCCCAGCCATCCGCCAACGGGATTTCGGCGGCGAAGGCCGTCGCCGTTACGACCATGAACCAAAGGAAGCGCGCCAACATCCCGGCGGCCCTCAGAACTGATACTCAGCGGGAGTAATGCCTTTGGCCCGCAGATACATTTCGGCGGAAGCGCGATGGTGGGTGGTGTGATCGAGCAGACCCAACAGGAGACTAAAGCCGGTTTGCGTGCCGCCTTCGCCCTGGTAGGTTTTCGAAAGCTGCGCCGGAGTCAGCTTGGAGACCTCGGCGATGGTGGTGTCGAACGAGGTTTTCACGAACGCGATCACATCGGCCTTGCTCATGGATTTCGGCTTCAGCTCTTTCGGCTTGGTTCCGAGCATGGGCGAGAGGAAGTATTCACCGGACGACGCCAGGTGGACCATCTGCTCGGCAAAACTCATTTGGGGCGGCGTGAGTTTGAAGCCGTAGTCAGCCTCGGGCATCTGCTCCGCGACTTTCAAGGTGAAGTCGCGAGAGGTTTTCAGGTGCTTCACGATGGTAGCTGTGATGTCGATTTCGGCGAAGGCAGCGAAGGCGAAAGCCGTCGCGAGCGCGATGATCCCTGTCAGTTTACGCATATATTCACCTTAGAATTTGTATTGCGGCGGCGTAATTCCCTTCAGCCGCAAGTAGACTTCAGCCTGCCCACGGTGATGCGCCGTGTGCGTAAAACCGCCCCAGAATCGCTCAAACACGGTAGCCTGCCGGGCGCCCGAGCCGGTCAGCTTGGTCAACCCGGCGTCGGACAATTTCTTCAGGCCATCGAGGCAGAAATCGAAGGCGGTATTCAGATTCTTGATGGCCGCGGGTTTGGAGGCGTCCTCAAGCTTTCCGAACGGGCTTTTGGTTTCCATGCCGGCAGCGCAGTAATTGGCATTGGCGGCGGCAATGTGGTTCATCTGCTCGCCAAAACTCATCTCGGGATCGGTAGCTTTGAAGGTGTAACTTTCAGCGGGCATGGCTTCGGCCACGGCGAGGGTCAGCTCCTTCGATGACTGATAGTGCTTGATCATTGCATCCACCAGCGGATTGGAGCCTTGCGCAAGTGCCAGGCCAATAGAGGAGACGGATGCTACGAGGAGTACGGCTAATTTCATGCAATTCCTTTCTTTGCCAGATGGGTCTCGATCATTGTACTGAAACCAGTGAGAGCCGGCGTGTAACAAACGCCGCTCGCGCTTACTAGTCCGCCGGTTCCATCATGCGGGCGATGAGCATGGCCATCTCGAGCGATTGTTCATAATTCAGACGCGGATCGACTTCGGAACGGTAGGCACGCTTTAAATCGGAGTCACTTAAATTGCGCGCGCCACCGAGACACTCGGTGACATTTTCGCCGGTCAGCTCGAAATGCACGCCGCCCAGGCGGCTGCCACAGGCGCGGTGAATGGCGAATGCCTGCTCAAGCTCGCTGAGGATGTCGTCAAAATGGCGCGTTTTTGTGCCATCGGAGGTGTAACGCGTGTTACCGTGCATGGGATCGCAGCACCAGAGCACGGTTTTGCCGGAGGCGCGAACGGCCTCGATCATGCGCGGCAAACAATCGGCGATTTGACGGCGGCCAAAGCGATGAATCAGGGTGAGGCGGCCGGGCTCATCGTTGGGATGGAGGATGTCGAGCAGGCGAGCGAGGGTGTCGGACGTCATTGCTGAGCCCACTTTCATGGCGATGGGATTGGCAATGCCGCGGAAGTATTCCACATGCGCGCCCGCTGGATCTGCGGTGCGCATGCCGAGCCAAGGAAAGTGCGTGGACAGGCTGTACCAGCCTTCGCGGCGGGGAACGCGACGGGTTTGCGTCTCTTCATAGGCGAGAAGCAGGCCTTCGTGACTGGTGAAGAAATCCACCCAGCCCATTTCGCCGGCGCGCACACCCGCGACATTTTCCATGAAGTGCATGGCTTCGACGACGCGGCGCGCCATGCCGTGGTATTCGTCGGCGAGAGCGGAGTGCTGGGCGAAATCGAGATCCCAGTACTCGGGATGGTGCAGATCGGCGAATCCGCCTTTGACGAGGGCGCGCACGAAGTTGAGAGTCAGGGCGGCGCGCCCATAGGCACGCAACAGAAGCTGCGGGTCGGGTTCGCGATCGGCGGCAGTGAATCCCGGGCGATTGACGATGTCGCCGCGGTAGCTGGGGAGCGAAACGCCGTTGCGGGTTTCAAAATCCTCCGAGCGCGGCTTGGCATATTGCCCGGCGAAACGGCCCACACGGATAATGGGCTTCTTACAGCCTTGGACAAGAACAAGGCTCATTTGCAGAAGAATCTTGAGCTTGTTGGTGATGGTGTCGGCGGTGCACTCATCGAGTTGCTCGGCGCAATCGCCGCCCTGCAACAGGAAGCGCTCGCCGCGCGCTGCCTCGGCAAGCTGCGTTTTGAGCAGCTCGACCTCCCAAGTAGTGACGAGAGGCGGAAGGCTGGCCAGGCGGCTGACCGCCAAGGCGAGTTCTTCTTGCGAAGCATACGCAGGCTGCTGCGCCGCCGGCTTCGAGCGCCACGATCCGGGTGACCACTCTGGCATGAAGAAGGCAGGGTAACACAGGGGGAGGTGGCTTACGACAGATATTTGATCAGCAGCGTTTCATTGCCGGCTTCATTGTAGATCAGCTCGTCGCACATGTGCTGCGCCAGCATGATGCCGAAGCCGCCAGGGCGCATTCCCAGACGATCACGGATCTCAGAGTGCTCGAAAGGCGCGTCGGCGGGATTGGAAACCGCGGCGTGGGAAAGCTCATCGAATGAGAATCCGCTGCCCGGGTCGCGCACGAGGTAAATGATGGCGCGAGCGGTGCGCACGTACGTGATGCTTACCCATTTTTTCGGGTCCAACCCGCAACCGTGTTCGATGGCGTTCACCAGAATCTCGCGAAAAGCGCTGGCCATATTCTCGCGCTCGGCTTGCGGTAGATCCTTGGCGAGCTCGCGGAGGAATTGCACGATGCGGTCAGCGGCTTCCATTTTGCAGCGCACCCGCAAGTCCAGCCAATTGGGGCGCGCCGAGACTACCTGAATATCGCCTTCGCACGATGCGCCGTGCAGCGCGCGGGCTACCATATCGGCGACCGCATTCAGCGCAAATGGCTTGCTGAAATAGGCAAAGGCCTGGTCGCGGATGGAGTTCACGACATTTTCCGGCTCGCTGGCGTCCGTAATGACGACGATCCTGGCGGCGGGACGCAGCTCGCGCACGCGCTTTAGCAGGCTGAGGCCGTCGCCACCCGGCAGGCTTGCGTCAACAAGGACGAGGTCGTAGGGGGCCGAAGCCAAACGATCAAGGGCCTCCTGCGCGCCATGAACGCTTTCAATCTGGCGGCCCGGAGCCTGCAATGCCGCCAGGAGCAGCTGGTGCATGTCCGGGTCGAGATCGGCGATCAGTATGCGCTGCGCGACGTCCATTGCATGTATGTAGTACGATACCAAAGGACGGAGTCCGCCGTATGCACATCGATTTCGAATATCAAGGCGACGTCTGCATTCTGCGCACACAAGGGCGGTTCGCCACCGGTCTGGACGCGGACTACCTGCGCAACAAAACCGACGAAATCAAGAAAAGCGGACGGCGCAAAGTGTTGGCCGATTTTCGCGATGTTCCGTACATCGACTCCACGGGGATCGGATTCCTGGTTGGTGTTTATACATCGGTCACCAACACGCTGGGCGGCCGTTTTGTGGTCGCGGGACCCAATCCGCGAGTACGTGAAGTTCTCGATCTGATGCGCCTCAGCACCGTGATTCCGATCGTCGCCGACGAAGCCGCAGGCATGGCGTATCTCCAGGCCGAGGCACCCGCCGCGCGAAGCGCCGAGCAACTTTGATTTGTTTGCCGTTGCCCTCCATCGGTTGTCACATCAGGGTGAGCGGATCGACGTCGATGACAAGTGCCGTGGCCGGCCACTTGTTTTGTAGCGCGAAGTCGCGGATGCGGCGCAGGTTCTCGTTGAGCAGCTTGCGACTCGCGGATTTAATCAGCAACTGGTAACGAAACTCGTTCTTCAAGCGGGGCACGGGTGCTTCGGCCGGGCCCAGCACTTTGATGTTTTCTGGCGCGGGCGTGAGCAGCCGCCCCAACTCTGCACTCAGGCGCAAAGCCTCTTCCTGCTTCTCCGCGCGGACGAGTAAATTGGCCATGGCCGTGAACGGTGGATAGTGCATCATGCGCCGGAAGTTGAGCTCCTTTTCGTAGAACGCTTGATAATCGTGCGCGGCCGCCATCCGAATGGCGTAATGATCGGGATTGATGGTCTGCGCCAGCACGATGCCCGGCAGTTCGCCGCGACCAGCGCGACCCGCGACTTGAGTGAGCAGTTGAAAGGTCCGCTCGGCGGCGCGGAAATCAGGCAGGCCAAGGCCCACGTCAGCCGACACTACCCCGACCAGTGTGACATTCGGGATGTCGTGGCCCTTGGCGATCATCTGCGTGCCTACCAGGATGTCGTAGCTGCCTTCGCGAAAACCCTGGAGGATCACTTCGTACTGGCGCTTGCCGGTGACGGTGTCGCGATCGAGACGCGTGATGCGGGCGCGCGGAAACTGGGTGTGCAGCTCATCTTCGACTTTTTCCGAGCCGACGCCCAGAAAGTAAATATGCTCGCTCTGGCATTTCGGGCATATCGACGGCACGCGTTCTGCATAGCCGCAGTAATGGCAGAGCAGGCGGCGGTCGCGCCGATGATAGGTCAGGGTGACCGCGCAGTTACGGCACTGAATACGCTCGCCGCAGGCGCGGCAGGCGACGAAACTCGAAAAACCGCGCCGGTTGAGCAGCAGCATGGTCTGCTCGCGATGGTCCAGACGCTGGCCGATGGCTTCGATCAGCTTGCGCGAGAACGTCGTCTGCTTGCGCGTTTCCAGAAATTCCTCGCGCATGTCGACCAATTCAACATTGGGGAGCGGCCGCTGTTCGATGCGCTCGGGCAGCTCGAGCAGCGTGTACTTGCCGCGCTGCGCGTTGTAACGGCTTTCGAGGCTGGGCGTGGCGGAGCCAAGCACGACGCATGCTCCGGCGGCGTGCGCCCGCACGACGGCGACATCCCGGCCGTTGTAACGCGGCGTTTCTTCCTGTTTATAGCTCTGATCGTGCTCTTCATCGACAACGATCAGGCCCAGGTTGCGCACCGGTGCGAACACACCGGAGCGCGTGCCGACCACAACACCCGCGGCGCCAGAGCGTATGCGCCGCCATTGCTCGGTTCGTTCGGTGTCGGTGAAAGCGCTGTGCAAAATCGCTACGCGGTCACCGAAGCGCGCAAAGAACTGACCCGCGACGGCGGGCGTGAGAGCAATCTCAGGAACCAGCAGCAGCGCGCTGCGCCCGGCAGCGATGGTTGCTTCGATGGCGCTGAGATAGACCTCGGTCTTTCCCGATCCTGTGATGCCATGCAGTAGAAAAGTTTGAAACTGCTTTGCCTCGATGGCCGACCGGATCGCAGTGAAGGCTTCCTGCTGCGCGTTATTCAGGTTATGGCGCGCGCGAACCGGGCCAGCGCCCAAAGCCGTTACCGGTTCCCGAGTTAATTTCAGAATTCGTTTCCGCGCCAGCGATCGCGCCGCCACGCTTGCATTGCGCACCTGTTGCTCAACGTCTTTCAGGTTGTGCGAGCCGGGATGCAGCATGAGAAAAGCGATCAACTCGCGCTCGGATTTCGGCAGCTTGCGATCATCGGGCTCGTGCTCCAACTCGACCCGTAGGCGTTCCGACGGCGCACGGAGAGGATCGCGCTCAGCATGGTATTGTTCGGCGACAATGAAACCCTTGCGTTCGAGCGATCGAATCGCCTTGTCGGCCAGCGGCAGCTTCTTCGTGAGATAAGCCGCCGAGAGAGACCGTTTCTCCAGCATGCGCAGAACGGAAGCCACGGGGTCCTCCGGCCCGGCGTCGAGCAGCAGTTGCCGCGCGGCATCCAGACCCGCAGAGGTCAGCGAATAAACCTTGCCGGATCGGACTTCGCTGGCGAGCGGCAGCATCGCGCGCAAGACTTCACCTAACGGGGCGCAATAGTAGCCGCTGATCCAATGCGCGAGCGACAGCAGTTCCTCATCGAGCACTGGCTCAGCGTCGATCAGGCGAAAGGCGTCGCGCGTTTCGACCTGCGGCGTTTCATCGTGACAGCGGAGCGCTACGCCCGTCAGCTTGCGTACGCCAAACGGCACGATCACCCGGCAGCCCGGCCGTACCCGATGCCGCAGCGTTTCGGGCAGCGAATAGGTAAAGGAACGGTCGAGCGGCACCGGCAGACTGACGTCGCAATAACGAAATGAGCCTTCCGGCATTCTTAGCTACTTCGGCTTTCCCGGCAGGCCGGCGGGGTTTTCGTGCGTGCGCTCACGAAACCGGCCTCGCATGCCGGATGCGAGCGAGACCGCCGACTCCCCGTATTTGTCGCGCAAACGGTCAGCCGCAGCCAGCGCTTGTTCCCAGCGCGCGTGCTTGCCTTCGCTCAGCAAGTCGAGTTGCGAACCGGAATCCTCGAACGATGCGGCGTGCACGCCCAGCAGACGAATCTTGCGGCCCTGTTTCCAGTTCTTACGAAACAGTGCGCGAATCTCCTCGAAGATTTCCGTATCCACTTGCGTGGGGCGATCGAGCGAATGCGCCCGCGTGATCGTCGAGAAATCCTGATAGCGCAGTTTGAGCTGAAGCGTGCGCGCATGAAGTCCGTTTTCACGCAATCGGCGGCCGACCATCTCCGAAAGACGCGACAGCGTCGCTTCCAGGACTTCGGAATCGGCCGTATCTTCACCGTAGGTGTGCTCGTGGCTGATCGATTTTGGATCGGTATCGGCGCCGACATCACTATCGAACCAGCCGCCAGCATCCAGACCGCGCGCCTTGCCTGCGAGCGCGAGACCCCACTTGCCGAAGCGGCTTTCGAGGTAATTCTCGTCCAGCTTCGCCAGGTCGCCGATCTTGCGAATGCCCAGCGCGTGCAGATTCTTCTCCGTCACCTTGCCCACGCCCGGCACCTTGCGCACATCGAGCGGTGCGAGAAACCGCGCTTCCTGGCCGGGCAATACCATGAGCACTCCGTTTGGCTTGGCCTGATCCGACGAGATCTTCGCCACCAAACGCGACGTTCCGATGCCAATCGAGCAATTGAGCTTCGTTTGTTCACGCATCGCCTCATGCAATGCGTGCGCCGCCCGCATTGGCGGCCCGTGCAAGCGCTCGGTACCGGTCATATCCATGTAGGCTTCATCAACCGATGCCATCTCCACCTGTGGCGAGAAGCGATTCAGCACGTCGAAAACGCGATGCGAGTAGTCGCGGTAGCGCTCCGGATGACCATCAACAAAGATCGCATGCGGGCATAGCTTGTACGCCGTGCGCAGGGGCAGCGCTGAATGCACTCCAAACTTGCGTGCTTCGTATGAAGCCGCCGAGACCACGCCCCGTTCGTTCGGCCGGCCGCCCACGACAACGGCTTTACCTTTGAGAGACGGATCGAACAGTTCCTCCACGGAGACGAAAAAGGCATCCATATCGACGTGGAAGATGGTTCTCATGGCTCCCACCGCGCCGCCAGAACCCGCGGAATCCCGGCCAGATCCGGCATTACTTGCACCTCTCGCCAGTTCGTCCCCAGCATGGCCGTCACGCGGTCTCTGCCATTGTAGCCAAGCTCCATCACCAGCCAACCGCTGCGGCGCAGCACGCGTGGGACGTCATCAACCAGCCGCTGATAAATTTCGAATCCCGTCGGACCAGCGAACAATGCGGCTTCCGGTTCGTAGTCTCGCACTTCGCGTTGCAGGCCTGCGCGGTCGCCGAGCGGCACGTACGGAGGATTCGAGACGATCATGTCCACCGAGGCGTCCGCGATCCCCGCAAGTAAATCGCACTGGACGAACTCCACCGCCGCACTCAGCCGTTCTGCATTGTCCCGCGCAACGCGCAGAGCCGCGGCGGAGATATCCGTCCCATAGACCTCCGCGCCTGTCTCCAACCGCAGCGTTACGGCAATGGCCCCCGACCCGCAGCCAACATCCACTATCCGCCGCGCACCCAGTTTCAGAGCGGTCTCGACCACCAGTTCCGTCTCAGGCCGTGGAATCAGAACATCCGTCGTGACGCGGAATTCGCGACCGTAAAATTCCTGGCGCCCGGTGATGTACTGGGTCGGCTTACCGTTCAGCCGCTCGTGCAGATAACGACCGTAGTGTATCCACTCGACTTCGCGCAGCTCGCGCTCGCCATGAGCGTAGAGAAACGAGCGCTCACAATGCAGTGCATGCGAAAGAAGTACTTCCGCCGTCAACCTTGGGGCTGCGATGCTTCCCTCCTCCAGCAGCTTCGTGCCCTGGAGCAGCGCTTGCTGGAGGGTCATCGCGCCCCCCTAAGCTGTTACGCCTTCCTGTTTGAGTTTTTCGGTTTGGTAATGTGTGGTGAGTGCTTCGATGATCGGGTCGAGCCGGCCATCCATCACGATATCGAGCTGATGCAGCGTCAGCCCGATGCGGTGGTCCGTCACGCGGTTCTGCGGAAAATTGTAGGTGCGGATCTTCTCGCTGCGGTCGCCGGTGCCCACCATGCTGCGCCGCTCCGCGCCAAGCTGTTCCTGCTGCTTTTCGAGCTCGATCTCGTAAAGCCGCGACCGCAGCACGCGCATCGCCTTGGCGCGGTTCTTGATCTGCGATTTTTCGTCCTGGCACGAAACCACGAGTCCCGTCGGCAGGTGCGTGATGCGCACAGCCGAATACGTGGTGTTGACCGATTGCCCGCCCGGGCCTGACGAGCAGAACGTATCGATGCGAATGTCTTTCGCCTCGATCTCGACTTCCACTTCGTCCGCTTCCGGCAGCACCGCGACCGTGATGGCAGAGGTGTGCACGCGCCCTTGCTGCTCGGTCACGGGAACTCGCTGCACACGATGCACGCCGCTTTCATACTTCAGCTTGCTGAAAACACGTTCCCCGCTCACGAGCGCGATGACTTCCTTCAGCCCGCCCACCGCCGATTCGCTCATCGACGTGATTTCCACGCGCCAGCGTTGCGACTCGGCATAGCGCGAATACATGCGGAAAATCTCCGCCGCGAAAAGCGTTGCCTCATCGCCGCCCGTGCCCGCGCGGATTTCGAGCACCACGTTCTTTTCGTCGTTGGGATCTTTCGGCAGCAGCAGGACCTTCAATTCCTGCTCGATCTCGGCAATCGCCGGCTCCAGGCGCACGATTTCTTCGCGCGCCATCTGCTGCATCTCGGCGTCGGAATCTGAAAGCATAGCTTGCGCCTGTTCGAACTGGCTGGAGGCTTCCTTCCACTCCCGGTATTTCGCCACGATCTCGGAAAGTTCGCTGTGCGCTTTCGTGACTTTGCGGTACTGTTCCGGGTCGCTGATGACCGCGTTGTCGGCCATCTGCCGCGTCAGTCCCTCAAAACGCACTTCGATTTGGTCGAGCTTTCCCCGGAATTCCATGGCTAGTTAAGCAATGACCAGTTGGCCGCCCTGCGAAGATTCGAGCGCCATGGCGTGATCGAGCGCGCAGATGGCCACTTCGGCCTGTTCGTTGGAGGGCGGCTGCGTCGTGATGCGCTGCAGCCAAAGGCCCGGCGCGGTCAGCAGCGCCAGGAAAGATCCGCGGCGCTTGGCGGCGAACCGGATCAGTTCGTAACTCAATCCCGCGATCACCGGGAGCAGCACGACGCGCGACAGTAACTTCATGCCGAAACCCTGGAACGGAATCAGTGTGTAGACGATCATCGAGATCACCATCACCACCAGCAGGAAACTCGTGCCACAGCGCGGGTGAAACGTAGTGAACGCTTGCGCATTATCCACCGTGACAGGTTTCCCCGACTCGAAGTTGAATACCACTTTGTGCTCAGCACCGTGATATTCGAACACGCGCCGAATATCTTTGGAGCGCGACATCAGGAAAAGGAAACATAGAAATATCGCGAGCCGGATAACGCCATCCACCGCGTTGAACGCCAAACGGCCATTCACCACCGGATAGGTCTTGCCCAGCCACGTCGCCAGGTAAAGTGGAACAAATTTATACAGAAAAATGAAAAAGCCAAACGAGAAGAGGATTTGCAGAGTCATCGCCCCGGAAGACATTTCCTTGGGCTTTTCTTCCGTTCGGCCGTCGTCGAGTGATGTGTTGGCGGAAAAGCGCAGCGCTTTGATGCCCAGCCCCATGGCCTGCCCCAGCACACCCAACCCGCGCAGTCCCGGATATTTGAAAATCCTGTATTTCTCCGACATCCGCGGCACCGGCATTTCGTTGGTGACAATCTCGCCGGAGGGCTTGCGTACGGCCACACAATAGCTGTGGGGCGCGCGCATCATGACGCCCTCGATCACGGCCTGGCCGCCGACGAGCGTCTCCTCGCCGCTCTCGAGCACGGGCAACATCTGGATATGGGCGGCTAACCGCAGAAAGCTACGAAGCGACACAGAACTCCTTTCCTCCATTATACGGCCAAATGCCCGAGATTCCTGGTGAGGCCATGCGCCGGGGCTTTGTCGCTCATCCCGCTATACCCGGCCGCGGCTCGCGGGCCAACGTAACGCAATAAACTACAGTCCCGGCCGCCCCCAGCGCGGCTGCGCCCCAAAAGTTGACGTCTGGTCCGAATTTCCAGAGCCAAGCACCGAGCAGTGCCCCCACACTCACGAAGGTATCGCGAATCAAATAGTACGCGCCTACCGTTCTGCCACGCATCTCGGCCGGCGCGTAACTGACAATCAGCGCCTTCCGCGGCGAATCGCCGAATTCCTTGAGCCCGCGCACCACGAACGCCAACACCAGCAGAGAAAAACTATGGGCGATCACCAGCGTCAACGGAAAAATCGTGAAGAAGAAAAACGTCGCAATCACGAATGGTTCTCTGCCATAGCGCTCTGCTAGATAGGCCACCGGGACGTAGCATGCCGAAGCCACGATCACCTCGATCGATGTCAGCACCCCGACGCCGGTCGCGCTCACGCCCACTCGATCCATCGCGTAGATCACCACCCATGCGTACGGAACGCGCTCGCAAAATCGTACCAGAATGTCGCTCAACAGCAGCCGCCGAAGCTGTGGATCAAAGGCTTTGGCCACCATCCAAAAGCTCGCCGGCGCCGGCTCGAATTGCAACGGCTCCTCGCGAATCTGCCGCTGCACTATTAATCCCACCAGCCCCAGTACAATCGAAATTCCGAGCCCGGCTCGAATCCCGCCCACCACGCCATAACGATCAATCAGCAGCCCGCCCACGAGCGGCCCAATCACAACCGGTACGCGCTTGATCAGGGATTGCATGCCGATCCCCATGGTGTGCTTTACGGCGGAGAGGTTCTTCGCCACCAGCGAGAACATTGCCGGGAGCGAAAGCGTGCTCCACGCCAGAAAGAGAAACGTCCCCCCGAGCACCGCCGGCCATTTCGGAATCGCGAGCACCAGCGCATAGCCGGCAATCGAAATTGCCGTAAACGCTACGAGCGCTGTTCGATGTCCCCAGCGGTCCGCCACCACACCTCCCGGATACGCGTAAAGCGCACCGAGCAGCGTCTTCAGGCCGTCGTAAAGCCCAATGATCAGCGCTGCCGCACCCAGGGACTCCAGGTACTTAGGAACGAAACGCATCCACGTTTCTTCGCCCGCTCCGATCGCCACAATGGCTACCAGTACAAGAACAAGATTGCGCCTCAGTCCGAAGAATTCGCGAACGCCGCGCTCACGCACTTTCGCGTTTTGCCCTTTGCCTTTTGCCTTTTGCCTTGGCGACGCCGCCCCACCCGCCGCCGCCCGGCGTCTCGATTCGCAAAACATCCGCCGCATGCACTAGGAAGTTTTCCTTCGCGCCTATTCGCAAACGCTTTTTCCCTCGCAGCAGCACGTTTCGGCCCGGCCGCCCAGCGCCGCCATCGGCCAGCCCATACGGCCCGCGCTCCCGCCGGTCCGAAAGAATCGTCACATCGCATGGCGTCAGGAATTCGATCTCCCGCACGATCCCATCGCCGCCACGGTTCTTCCCTTCGCCGCCCGAGCCTTGCCGCACTTCATACCGCCGCACGCGCAACGGATACTGGCGCTCGAACGCCTCGATCGGCGTATTCCAGCTGTTCGTCATGTGCGTGTGGATCGCGCTCTCGCCCGGCCCCGTGGCCGACGCACCCATACCGCCCGCAATGGTCTCGTAATAAGCAAATGGCCGGTTGCGACGCACGTCCCAACCGCCCAGTGAGAGATTGTTCATGGTGCCCGAACTGGCCGCCGGAACGCGTTCCGGCGCCGCTTGTGCCAGCGCGCCCAGCACAACGTCGGTGATCCGTTGCGACGTCTCCACATTCCCCGCCGCCATCGCCGCCGGCGGCCCTGCGTTCACCACGCTACGCTCCGGCGCGATTACACGAATGGGCCGCAGCAGCCCCGCCGTATACGGCACGTCCTCCGCCACCAGACAACGGAACGCGTACATCGTCGCCGATAGCGCAACCGCATAGTTTGCGTTCACCGGCCCTTCTACTTGCGCATCGGTGCTTGCGAAGTCCACTTCCGCCCGCTCGCCATGGATTGTAATCGTCACCTGGATCTTAACCGGCCGCGCCGTGATCCCATCGCTGTCCAGGTAATCCACAAATCGATAGACGCCTTCGGGCAATCGCGCAATCGCCGCGCGCATCATGCGCTCGCTGTATAGCTGCAGGTCGGCCATGTTGCGCCTCACCGCGGGCATCCCGTATTTCCTCACAATCTCGCGCAGACGCTCTTCGCCGCGACGGTTCGCCATCATCTGCGCTAGCAAATCTCCTTCGCGCTCTTCCGGTGTTCTGACGTTGGCCAGCAGAACATCCATCAGCCCGCGATCCACCACGCCTTTGCGAGCCAGCAGCACCGGCGGTATGCGAATCCCTTCCTGGAAAATCTCCCGGGCCAGCGGCATCGACCCCGGACTCATGCCCCCCACGTCGGCGTGGTGCGCACGATTGGCAACGTAAAAGTCGGCTCGCCGGCCGTGTAGAAAGACGCCGCTCACCGCGGTGATATCCGGTAGATGCGTCCCGCCGCGAAAGGGATCGTTCACAATCGCTACGTCTCCCGGGCCAATCCGCAAAGCCTCAATCGCATGCCTCACCGAGAGAGGCATCGCGCCCAAGTGCACCGGCATGTGGTCGCCCATGGCCACCGTCTCACCCGCCGCGTCGTACACCGCGCACGAGTAATCGCGGCGTTCCTTG
>Ga0335071_10002582_pt1 | contig 19322 bp, 18 predicted proteins | sample Lox_Sample_15_FD_206724 | JGI IMG/M metagenome (GOLD analysis project Ga0335071, IMG submission 206724) | Soil microbial communities from Loxahatchee National Wildlife Refuge, Florida, United States - Lox_Sample_1.5 | ecosystem: Environmental > Terrestrial > Soil > Wetlands | place: USA...
GCCTTCTTTTTCCCGTTCACGCTGTCGGTCGTCACGGTCGGCCTGACCTGGCTGTGGCTCCTCGACCCGGTCGTCGGACCGTTCAATTATTACCTAAAACGGCTGGGGCTCCCAATCGGGTCCATGCTCGCCGATCCCAAGCTGGCAATGTGGGGCATCGTGCTCACGTCCGTGTGGTGGGTCACCGGTTACTATCTCGTGATCTTCTTGGCCGGACTCCAGGATATCCCGCGGCACCTATACGAAGCGGCGGCGATAGACGGAGCAACAGGTTGGCGTAGCTTCTGGTCCATTACCCTGCCGCTTCTCCGCTCGGTGTTCCTGTTTGTCTTGGTAATCCATATCATCGGTTCTTTCCAGATCTTCGGGCAGGTGTTCGTGATGACTCAGGGTGGGCCGGGCGATGCGACCCGCACGGTCGTCCAGCATATCTATGAAGCTGCCTTCCGAAACTTCTTCGAATTCGGCTCTGCTTCCGCAATGTCGTGGGTGTTGTTTGCCGTGATCCTGGTGTTTTCCGTCATCCAGTTTCGGATCTTGAGGGGCCATGCCGAATATTGATTCCGTTCCTGCCGGACACGAAGGGACCCCTGGCCGTACACTATTGCCCGCGGCCATTCACGCCACCACGTTTCGGATGGGCGGAATGGTGCTCTTGTTCGTGATGGTGATCGCCGCGGTGGTGTGGCTCTTGCCGATCGTCTGGGTGCTCGTGACCTCGCTCAAAATAACGGCCAATATCGTCCGGCTGCCCCCTGAATGGATCCCGTGGCCGATCACGGGCGCACATTATGCAGAGGTTCTCTTCGGCAGCTCGCGAACCGCGCGGATCGGACGAGCCTTCGTGAACAGTACCGTCGTTTCGGCTGGATCGGTGTTTCTTGTCATGCTGACCAGCGCGATGGCCGCGTATCCATTGGCGCGCATGCGATTTCCCGGACGCAACCTGATATTTGCCGTGCTGGTCGGTAGCTTGATGGTTCCGAATATCGTGACGCTTGTACCGCAGTACATCCTCGTCCAACAACTCGGGTGGCTCAGCACGTTTCAGGGTTTAATATTTCCCGAGGCTTCGATGACGCTCGCCTTCGGAATATTTCTTCTGCGGCAATTCTTCCTCAGCATTCCAGTTGAACTCGAGGATGCGGCCCGCATTGATGGAGCAAACGCCTGGCAGATTTTCACGCGCATTATTGTGCCGGTGTCCCACCCGGCATTTGCCGCACTGGCCATTTTTGCATTCCGATCTGCTTGGAACGACTTTCTCTGGCCGCTGATCGGGGTGAACAAGGTGGATATGCTTCCGCTCCCGGTCGCGCTTGCGTTCCTGCGCGGTGCCTATGCCAACGAATCCTACGGACCAATCATGGCGGGAGCCGTGCTGAGTGCGCTGCCTCTCTTCATCGTGTTCCTCATCGCGAACCGCCGTATTGTCGAAGGCGTTCAGTTGAGCGGCCTGAAAGGCTAGCCTTCGCTCACCCCGACCGTCGGACTGCTCATCGAGAGATGGCGCCTGCACAAGTTGCAGCCGGAGGGCGAGGTGTTTGGGGCATGCCATCTGCGCGCGAACTGAAACAAGGTGCGGCCCATTCCGATCCTAGCGGGCGACAGCGCCGGTATAGTTATAGCTCGTAGTTTCGTGACGAGCCTGCAATCGCTCACGGAGTCGGGCCTGGACGCGCTCCGTATCGATCAAGCCGGGAATAATCTTTATCGCATCGTCCACGTACCCGAGGGCCTCTCGGTATCGCCCTTCGATTATCGAATCAATGGCCTTATTCCAGACCTCCATGAACGGGCTCTCGGCCGCCGGGGTGAGGCCGATTCCTTTCGCGAGCGCTTGGATCGTATCGATTGGGATTAGGAAGTTGAAACCCTGGACGGCTTGATCTCCCTCCAGCGACGTAGAGATGAAGGTGGCCACGCCGAACACCTCACCGGCCATGTCAAACGCCGGGCCCCCGCTGTTGCCCCAGGAAATGGCAGCGTCTGTTTGGAGGATCCGCCGTTCGTTGACGTCCAACCGGAAGGCCGAGACTCGACCGAAGGTCACCGAGGGCTCAGCCTGAGACTTCTTGCTGAGGAAATTATGCCAGACCACCACCCCAGGGTACCCTGCTATCACGACCTTCTGGCCAAGCAACACTTGGGCGCTATTGGGTGCTAGACGCACTGCCGGCAGATTCGTGGCGTCGACTTTGATGATGGCGGCGTCCAGCATGGGCGGGTTCGGGAGCGTGCCGTCCTTGGGAAGCCGATCGGGGTCAATGGGAGGGCTGTAGGCCTTGACCACGGCGGGGAGGCCGTGCGGCAAACCCGTGGGGAGATACACTTCCAGCTTCTTGAACAGCTTGACCCTCCGGCGGTTCTCCGGATCCTCCAGGATGGCAGCCAATCGCTGCTTCCGCCGGTTCACGGGTAACCTCTTCAGGACCGTCCCGCAGGCTTCACGGGCGGCCGCTTTGAGGAAAGCAGCAACATGCTCCGCGTCATCCTTGAACACGGGCTTGATGACGTGCCCATTAGTGGCGATCCAGCCGTCCGGGTGAATGATGAATCCGGTCGCGTTCTCGCGCACCGCCTCCGGATTCACGACATGGGTATCGTGCCGCCCGCACCGGATGGTCACCTCGGCCCCAACTTCTGTCAGGATACCGACCACACCCGGCAGGACGCGGTCAATTTGGGCCGCGACGATCGCGTCTTCCCGCTGCAGCGTCTGTTCTCCGGCGCCGGCCTGTCCAGAGAGAATCAGGCCGAGAGCGAATAGGATCCAGATAGGGCCACCGTCTCGGCGTCGAAACCTGCGAGAGACGGCAGGTCGCTTCCAGGGCGTGTGGACCGGATCAGTGTTGCGCATGGTCGAGCACCGTGGACAACGCTGGCGAGGGCCCACCTTCCGTATCATCCAGCCCGAATAAGCGGCGGAAGATGCAGCAATAGACATGAGTATCGGGGTTGATAGCGGGGTGCATCAGTTCGCTAATCGCCTACTGGAAGATCCCATCGAACATCATGCGATCGGCTCTCGCTGCATGGGGCCGACATCACGGAGGCGGCCTGACGCCTCTTGCAGTTCCCGCGCGCGGATCGCCTCCAATCGGTCACGCAGGGGAACAATTGTGATCATAAGCAACTATTATGCCGAATGGCGAGAGGCGGAATTCTTTTTGGCAAACTCTTGTTTGGTGGTGAGGAGATGGTTGTGCGCGTTGTGGGTTTGGGCATGACCACCTGATCCAAGTACTCCGGCCGAATGCTCCCGATGAGTCGCTCCGCCATGCCACCGAGGCGCTCATGGTCGGCTCATCTCGGAGCATGCCGACTTCGATCGCGACTCCCTCCGGCACAAATGGGCTACTAAGTTTCCTCCAACATTTCGTGAGCGCTCGCAATCTGTTGCGACCGCCCGAATGCGTTTCCGTTCCGGGGGTTGAGTGCTGTGGACCATAGCCACTGCAATCCCTGGAATCTATTCCATAACGTCGCACAAATGCGAGTTCGTCGCGCCGGATGGCACGTGTCCTGCTCCAGGAATTGGGAGAATAGTGCATGACGGCTTCCACATAGCTCTTCCGTCTTGGCCCTCTGAGCGCAGGGAGTGATGTCCGTGGAAACAAAGTTCTTAACTGTGGTGGATACATTTCCAGGTTACTGCCAGGTCTGTCACATACCCCAGTTGGTGGGAAAGGTCGCCGTGGCCGGGTGGGAGTATCAGGGCGCGATCTGCAGTGTTTGCCTCAGTGCGATGGCGGATGAAGTACAGCGTCGAGGAAAAGGGTTGATTACCGAGAAGATCCCCAGGAATGGCCATGGCGAGATGCTGGTAGGGATCCGGGGGAGAAATGGTGACATTGCATGTGAATTCGCGTATCGAAAGGACATTCTGTCACCATGATGCGTATGGCCGCCTTGCGGGCGGTGTGGACATTGTGTGCAGTTCATCGCCGAACAACTGAGGACTCACGCAACGAGAGTAGAAGTTATCAGGAGGAGCGCGTCATGCGGAACGGATTGGTGAGGCAAATAGTGTAATCAGCCTGCCGTCCGCGCGGATCCGCACCTCGAATCGGACGGTGGTGTTTGTACCCAATAGTCAAATGGCAGGCTTCAGCCCGGAGAACTTTAGCTTTCGCGACAAGTATTGGTTCTGCCACGCCGTTCGGGTTCGAGGGGAAACGTCGGGCCACCAGATGCGGTACGTCTTGGCCGAGATGCGTGGGGTGCTGGACAAAAACCCCAAGGTCGAGCTGAAGTCGTCTCACGCCCGATTAATCGGGCTCAAAGATGGCATGTGGGAGATCGAGGTCGTCGCCTATGTCTTGACGGGGCAGGACCAGGAGTTTCTGGAACTGCAGGAGAGCCTGCTGCTAGGAGCTTGTCGGAGTAACAGTCGTGATTATGGGCAAAATGGCTAACTCCGCAGTCGCGGACTTGACATCGGAACCAGGCCTGGCCGTCGGAGAGGCCGCGCGCTCTATCGCCAGGGATGCGTCGGGGCTCCCTTCATGCGGTTTGCGGCCTCCATCCCGCCCGGAACAGCTTGAGCAGGTTGTGCGTGCAGCAGATCAGCAGCCATTCCGCCTGCACTTTTCCGAGACCACGGAACGAAAACCGCCGGAACGCGCGCGGGCCCTTGATCTGGCCGAAGACCGGTTCCACGATCGTTTTCCGGAGCGCGTAGACCGCGTGGCCCGCGGCGGTCTGCAGCTTGGCCCGCATCGTGGCCATCACCGTACCCGTAGCCGGCGGTCCCGTGTCGGCGGCGGGCTGTCCATGCTTCTGGCGGTCCGGCGCCACATGCAGGTCGATGCCCGCCAGGGCGGGGTCCGTCACCGCTGCCTTACTGAAGTAGCCGCTGTCGGCCGAGGCCACGGCGGGGGCGGCGCCGACGTTCGCCTGGACCTGCATGAGCATGGGGACCAGCTGCCGCTTGTCGTTCGCTTGCTGCGTGACATCCGCCGCCACGATGATCTGCGCGGTCCCGTCCACGGCCGCCTGGGCGTTGTAGGCCTGGACGAAGCTCTTCGTCGCCCCGTCCTTCATGATCCGCGACTCGGGGTCGGTGAAGTTCCGCTGGGCCGTGGGCTTGGGTTTCGCCTGGGTGAGATTCGGCCCCATCTGAGGACGGCCCTTCGGCCTCCGGCCCGTGGTCTCGGCCTGCCGTTGGCGTTCCGCGACTTTGGCCTGCACCGCGGCCGTCGCCTCGGCAGCCTGCGCCTGGGCCTCCGCCTCGAGTTCGGCCTTGGCCCGGCGGAGCGTGGCGAGCCGGCTCTCGCGGCGGGCCAGTTCGGCTGGCAACTCGGTCCCCCGTACACCCTTCCCGTACTGGGCGTCTTCCATCGCATCGACCTGCTGAGCCTGCGCAAGGAGGGCGGCGATCTCCGCTTCCAGCTTCGGCGCGGTCTCCGCCATCCGGCCGTAGCTCATGGCCTTGTGCTTGGAGGCGTTGGCGAGCACCTTGGTGCCGTCCAGGGCCACGTGGCCGAGTTTCACCAGGCCGGCCTGCTGGCAGAGGCGCAGTGTCTCAAGGAAGAGGGCCGCCAGGGCGGGGAGGTGGGCCTGCCGGAACGCGGCGAGCGTGTCGTGGTCGGGATGCTGGTTGGCCGCCAGGACGCGGTAGGGCACCTCGTCGTAGGTCGCCTGTTCGATCTTCCGGGAGGAGGGCTTCCCGGTGCAGTAGGCGTAGAGCAGGAGCTTGACCACGAGCGCCGGGTGGTACGGCGGCTGGCCCCGACCGTCGCCCGTCTCGTACGAGGCGAGGATCGGGCCGAGGTCCAGCGCGTGGTCTACCACATCGCTCAGGAAGAGGGCGAGGTGGTCCTCCGGCAGCCAGTCCTGCAGGGCCGGGGGCAAGAGCAGCAGCTGATCGGGCGTGTAGGGCTTGAATGTTTTCATACCGGCACTATAACGCAAACCAATGATCGTGCGGGCAGGGATTAGGCGCGCTGAATCACTTTTTTCTCCGACAGGCTCCTAGGGCTCCTGGATGCTATTGAACGAAGCGGCACAGCGGTGGTGAACAGCTTGGAAATCGTCCATCCGGCAGCGGAGCGGAGCCTCGGCACTGAGAAGCGGCTCCCCGCCGGATCCACCCGGCCATTGTGGAGCGAGCAGGGCGGCCGGCCGCCTTCTAACCTTCGGCCTGTGGGCAGTAGTGTGTAGGGGTTGTAAGCACGCGATGCCAATCGCTATGGATATGTCCAGTCCCGACCACCAGACCGGTGAAATGCATCTCGACCGACCGGCGCCCGATACGCTTCGCGTGCGCCTTACGGGCACCTGGCGCTTGGATCGGCGGCTGCCATCGGCGGAGCAGATCGAGCGCACGCTCTCGGAAAGCCGGGATGTGCGGCGGATCGTGTTCGACACCAGCGGCATGGATACGTGGGACACCGGCCTGGTTGCCTTCGTCCTGCATACGCTCCGCTGTTGCAGCGACCGGGGTACCGTGGTGGATCGCGCGGGCCTCCCCCGAGGCGCCGACGGCCTCATCGCGCTCGCTACTGCCGTGCCGGAGAAACTGCTCGGCGGCCGGACCGAGCCGCAGGTCTGGATCGCGCGGATCGGTCTCGCCTCACTGGCGGCAGGCGAGGCGGTTCTCGCGTTCGCCCGATTTCTCGGTGAAGCCACTCTCGCCCTGGCGCGATTTGTCCGGGGGCGCGCGAACTTCCGCTGGGGTGACCTGGCCGGGGTGATCCAGGAGTGCGGACCGAACGCGCTCCCCATTGTGACGCTCATCAGCTTCCTGGTCGGGCTGATCTTGGCGTTCATGGGCGCGGTGCAGCTCCGGACTTTCGGCGCGCAGGTGTATGTGGCCGATCTCGTGGCCGTCGCCGCTACCCGAGAAATGGGCTGTCTGATGACCGCGATCATCATGGCGGGGCGAACGGGCGCTGCCTTCGCCGCCCAGCTCGGCACCATGCGGGTGAACGAGGAGATTGATGCGCTGGTCACCATGGGGATCCCACCCATGGATTTTCTGGTCTTGCCGCGGCTGCTCGCCCTGGTTGCCATGATGCCGCTCCTGACCATCTACTCGGACGCCCTGGCGATCCTGGGCGGTGGGTTCATCGGCCTCACCGTGCTTGGTCTTGGCGCGACACAGTACCTGGACCGCACGCTGCATGCCCTGACCCTCACACACTTTTTTGTCGGGGTCGTCAAGGGCACGGTCTTCGGTGTTCTGGTCGCGCTCTCGGGCTGCCTGCGCGGCATGCAGGCCGGGCGCAGTGCGGCCGCCGTGGGCCTCGCCACCACCTCCGCCGTCGTGACCGCCATCGTGTTGATCGTGGTCATGGAGGGAATTTTCGCCGTGGTGCTCAATGCGTTGGGATTCTGAATGAGCGCCGAAGTCGCGGTCAGCGTGCGGAGGCTGGAGGTCGCTTATGGCGACCTGATCGTTCAGCATGATCTCGATTTCGAGGTCGAGCGGGGAAAGATCTTCATCATCATGGGGGGAAGCGGCTGCGGGAAGAGCTCGCTCCTGCGGGTGATGATCGGCCTGCTGCCGCCCGTAACAGGCGAGGTCCTGCTCTGTGGCGTCAGCGTCTGGCAGGCGGATGAGGCAGAGCGGCAACGACTTGCGCGGCACTTCGGGGTGTTGTACCAGCGCGCGGCGCTCTGGAGCGCCATGACTCTGGCCGAAAACGTGGGATTGCCCCTCGCGCAATTCACCGACCTCACGGCGGAACAACGGCGCGAGGTGGCCGGGCTGAAGCTTGCGCTCGTCGGGCTGGCCGGGTACGAGGAATTCTACCCCGCCCAACTGAGCGGCGGGATGCAGAAGCGCGCGGCGCTGGCGCGGGCGATGGCCCTCGATCCTGAGATCCTCTTTCTGGATGAGCCGACCTCCGGACTCGATCCGGTGAGCTCGCGACGTTTCGACGATCTGATCCTCGAGCTCCGGGAGAGCCTCGGGGGTACCGTCGTGGTGGTCACCCACGAGCTGGCGAGCATCTTCACCATCGGAGACGACTCGGTGTTTCTGGACGCCGAGACCCACACCTTGATTGCCCGGGGAAATCCCAAGACCTTGCTCGCCGAGACGACCAGCCCAACGGTGCGGGCCTTCCTCACGCGTGGAGAGCTGGTGGCGGCAGCGCACCAAGAGAGAGGATAGAACGCATGGCCAAACGGGTGAGTCCCACGCTGATCGGAGTGTTTGTGCTGGGGGCGTTCGCCCTGACGGTCGGAGTAGTCCTCGTGCTGGGCGGACGCCAATGGCTGAAGCGGCCGGTCTCGTGCGTCATGGCCTTCGACGGCAGCGTGGCGGGGTTGACGGTCGGGGCTCCCGTGCGTTTCCGCGGTGTCCCCCTTGGCACGGTCTCGGACATCCAGATCCGCTACGGAAGCACGGGAATCGTCGTCCTGAGCGAAATCGACCCGTCGCGCATCCAGGGCCTCCGTCGGGATATAGCGCCCGCCGACGTTGACCGCGTCGTACAGGAGGCCGTTCGCAAAGGGCTGCGGGCGCAGTTGCAGCTCGAGAGTCTCGTCACCGGTCAGCTCTATGTGGGGCTTGATTTCGCTCCCGAGACACCTGCGCAGCTGACCGGGAACACCCCGGATCAGTGTGAGATTCCGACGATTCCCACCGCACTCGCGCAGTTCCAGGAGGAGATGAGAAGGATCGTGACCGGCTTGGAGCAATTGCCCCTGAAGCAGACGCTCGAGGCGGTGGGCCGCGCCGGTGACGCCATCGCGAAGATCGCTTCGGCGCCCGAGATCCATACAATCCTCGGGTCTACCGATCGGACGATGCACGAAACGGAGAACCTGGTGCACAGGCTCAACGCGCAACTCGACCCGGTCATCGGGAACGTCCAGGCAACGCTGGACGACGCCCAGCGGACGCTCGATGGGGTCGGAGGAGATATGCGGCACCTCATCCGGGATGTTGACGCTCGGGTGCCGCCGCTGGCCGGCAGCATCGGGAACGCTGCGGACTCCGTTCAGGCGCTGATGCGGGACGGGCAGAATACTTTGCACCGTCTGGATCAAGAGATCGGGCCCACTCTGGCAGCGTTCCGCCGAGCGAGCGATGCGGCGAACGATGCCATGCGACGAGCGGAGGCGGCCTTCGGCCACGCCGACGGCCTCTTGGACGGCAAGTCGGCGCTTGGCTATCGACTCGCCGAAGCGCTCGACGAGTTTACGCGAACGGCCCGTGCGCTCCGCAGCCTCAGCGAGGACATCGAACGTCAGCCAAACCTCTTGCTCTTGGGGCGGGAAGGAGCGCAGAACCGATGAGCCCGCTCCGCATTGCGTGCCTGATCACGTTGGTCGCCGTGGCGGGGGGGTGCCTCACGCTCTCCCCACCACCGAAGGCCTATCTGCTTTCTGCAACTGCCCCATCGGCAGCTCCGGGCGCCGCAACGAACGTGGCGGTCGGCGTGGGACCGGTCGCGATCCCGGCCTACCTCGACCGGTCGCCCATTGTCGTGCGCACGGGCACGGATGAAGTGCGGCTCTCTGGGGATCATGAGTGGGCGGAACCGCTCCGGGACGCCCTCCCGCGAACGCTTGGCGAAAATCTCTCGGCCATGCTTCACACTGACGCGGTCGCAGTCTTCCCGTGGCGCACGCCGCAGACCGTGCAGTACCGGGTCACGGTGGACATCCTCCGTTTCGACGGGGCGCTCGGCGGGTCCGTGATACTCCATGCCCGCTGGCGTCTCTTGGACGGAGAGGACAACCAGTTAGCTCTACGGGCAGTCCAACTCCAGGACACGTCCGCGGAGGCCACGTACACGGCCCTGGTGGCTGCGCAGAATCGTCTCCTAGCCACCCTTAGCCAAGCCATCGCCGCCGAGATCCGGACCCGCCTTCGGTAGGCGCTCGGACACTGGCGCGAGAGGTTCGAGCCGATCGCGTGCGGCGGCGGCTACGACCTTCGGAGCAGTCTCCGATAAAGAGGAGGCGAGACTCGGTAGGTGGTGTCTGACGCCCTCGCGCCGGACACCGTCGCCGGCGAGGCCCGGCGCGGCTGACGAAGGAGACGAGGTGCAGCCGTAAAGGAGAAGTGTCATGGCTGACCTGGAAACGGCTTCGACCGAGATGATGGTCCAGAATCTGGTGAATAATTGGTGGGCGCTAGCGGTCCGGGGAGCCATCGCGATCCTCTTTGGCGTGATGACGTTTCTGCTTCCAGCGGTCACACTCGCCTCGCTGGTGCTGTTGTTCGGCGCGTATACGGCCGTGGAGGGCGTCTTCAACTTGATCGCGGCTGTGCGGGGGCGTGGCGGCGAGCGGCCGTGGTGGGCGCTCGTACTCGAGGGCTTGGTGAGCATCGGCGCCGCGATCGTGACGTTCACCGTGCCTGCCCTGACCGCACTCGTTCTGCTGTACCTGATCGCGGCGTGGGCGGTGGTCACCGGTGTGTTCGAAATCGTGGCCGCGATCCGCTTGCGTCAATGGATCCAAAACGAGTGGTGGCTGGTGCTGAGCGGCGTCCTCTCAGTACTCTTCGAGGGTCTGTTGATGGCATTCCCAGGGCCGGGAGCGCTCGCCGTCGTCCTCTGGATCGGTGCCTATGCCATCGTATTCGGCGCGATACTCGTGGCCCTCAGCTTCCGCCTCCGAGCCTATCGGCCAGACCGTTCCAGCCAAGCGAAGATGGCAGCAGCATAGGATGCTACGGAGGAAGTCCAACGGCCTCAATCGGAGAGCATAAACGGGGACGATTATAAGCCGGAGATCCAGGACGTTGCTCTGGTGACCTCTTCGCTACCCAGGTGGAGCAACTCGAGAAGCGTACGCGGAGCACGGTTGCCTCACAACGCGCGGGAAACTACAAGGCACGGATGGTGAGGTGAAGGACATGATCAACGGATCCACGACGGTTGCACCAGCCCGACCGCGAAGTCGCATCGAGATTTGGCTGCTCATCGCCGTCTCGATTTTTGGTTTGCTCGGATTCATGACGACCTTGTCTACCGGGGATGAAGACGGGGTGGCGGGCCCGAGCGCGGGCCGCGCTCTCCTTATGGCAACCGAATAGCCCCCAGAGGCAATGTGGCAGCTGGGCAAGTCGGCACCTCCTGTTTGATCAAGAAACTGTAAACCTGGATAGCAAAATGGTTTTCGCGCGATCGCGGAGGAAAGAAGGCATCTTTTGCCGTTCGCCGGTCTTCCAACATTTTGCGATGCGCGCAATCTATTGCGGTTCAGCGAGAGATGCCGGTTGCCGACGACGCGCCGTCCGCACCGTGGCCGCTGTCTTATCCGAACGATTCTGCACAGTTCCGATACGGGAGGGCTCAGCCAGCCAGATGGCACGCGTCCTGCCACCACAACTGTTAGAGGCCCAGAGCCGCGAGGTGCACCACATGGCATACGAGAGGAGACGGTGATGAATATTGGCGAACCCTTGCGCGAACTCCAGGTCGAACCATTGATGTACCCGGCTGCCATGCCGTCGGCCCCAGCCGAGCCGCAGCCTGCCCTGGCCCCGGAACCCGTGGAGATCCCTGCGTGACAAACAGTGGTTCTCGAGCGGAGCACCGCGCGTCCGCGCCTACGCGATTCCGCTCGTCACCCAGCTCGAAGAGCTGCAGTGTCGGACCCGAGCAGCGGAGCGAGGAGCCTTCGAGGAGATCCTATGACGCGTCCGATGCCTGAGACAGAATCCGCCACCCCACTCGTGGTGGGCCCGCTGCGGGGCTATCGGTACTGGCACGCCAAATGGGATGGCGGGCAGCCGGTGCTGCGCTCGCTCTACCACACCACGATCTGGCCAGCCCAAGGACCACTGCATGCCAGCTGTGAAAAGCGGCTCGGGACGGTGGTCGCCTGGATGCGCAGGCTGTTCACATCCCAGCCCGAAGAGACTCACCGTGCGCCCAGCGGCACGTGCGAGTGCGGCATCTACGCCCTGACCAATTTCGAAGCGATCGAGCGGGGCGAATTGCTTCCCCAGGCATGTCATCCAAGCTTGGACGTGTACGTGCTGGGTGCGGTGCTGCTCTGGGGCCGGGTCGTTCAGCATGGGCAGGGCTATCGGGCCGAGTACGGCCGGCCGCTCCGGCTGCTGACCACCCCGCCCTTATCGTCCAATGGCATCCGCAGCCTCCTCGACGCGGTCGCCACCCGATACGAAATTTCCTTGGTCACTCGCGTCGAAGAACTGTCGGCGCCATAGCGGAGGCGGCGACCGGACGGGAGGACCCGAGGGGTAAGCCGCTCGAATGAAACGGGCGGTACTGCCACCGGGTCTTCGCGACGCTAAGGCTTTCCCTGCAGGCTCGTTCCAAACAGGTTCAATTCTTCGCGGCACGCATCGCTAAATCCTCGCAAGGGATCTATTGCGTTCGAATTACTCTCCAGCAGATCCCATAATTCGCGGAGCGTCTTGTTCGGCTTAAAGTAGGTCTCGACGATCGTGCGCGCCACGCGGTCGGCGTTCTCGATGATCCGCGGAGATGAGCGCACGCGCATGCGGCTGACCATCGCGTAAATCCCTACGAGGCTGGAGACTTCGACTTTATCATGCACCAGCGCGTCGCCATAGAGACGGGATGCCTCGACAATGAAGTCCCGGTACAGGGTCTCCCGTGCGGTTCGATCGCTAGCGAGCTCCTGCGCTCTGACTTGCGCCCGCTGGGTGAGCGCCGAGGTCGCAAACGCCGTCAGCCCGCCCACCACCGATCCGGCCAGCGCGGCGGTGGCGGACAGAGTCGCTCCATCCATGGGATCCTCCTTGTGTAAGCGGCGCGCGGTCGGAGTGAGGGCTCGCCGCTGCGTGATCCGGCGGGCGCATCAGGTACCCGCACACCTGCGAGCAAATCTGCGCGGTCACGTAGCCCACGGTGCTGCCGACCCATTCGCAGGGGGGCGTTCTGTTCTGCTGCGTCACCGGCGCGACCGCAGCGGTGACGGCCAGGGCAGCTGCCGGGGGTCGCCTCTCGACAGCCGGCGGCGAGTGCCGCGATCATCAGGGCCCGGGCATCGGTGCCCATCGGATCGCCCTGCGGTCCGGCAACTCGGCAGCATGGAAGGTATCACCGTCCCTCCGTCTAAGGTCCCTCGCGTGTTAGGGTGCTCGCGCTCACACTGGTCGGTCTGCACCCGGCGCGACCGCCTTGAGGAGTTCGGGAAGGGTGGCGCCATTCGCCGGATCCACCGCGGCGAACGTCCCCGATGCCTTGCCCTGATCCGCGAATCCGACGTCCACGTACATCACCTGGAGTGTCGCCCCGTCGGTGAAGACCATGATCAAGATGATGGGATCCTCCGTCAGTGACCAGGTGTCTTTGCCATTGCGGGCATCAAGCCCGAGCAGGAGAACCTGGGGTTGATCCCCGGTGGTGTTCACCAGGAGGACCGCCGGAAAGTCCGGGTTGCCGCTTAGGGCCCCCACCTCCACCGCTTGATAGTGTGCCTGCACGCCGGGATCAGCGAAGTTCGGGATGGTTGCCTGCAATGTCGAGGAAGCCGCCATGGCCGGGCTTGCCGCCAGGAAGGCGATTCCCGCCAGGAGTGGCAGCCAGACCGTTAACGGGCTTGGTCTCCGCCGCCCCGTGTCCCATCCAGGACGGCCCCGCACCGGGATTGGCACCCGCGCGGGAAGCCGCAGAAAAGTAAGCGCCCCGACGCGTGCCATGAGGTCGTGCAGCAGATTCAGAATATTCGAAGAGCGTGATGACATGCGGTGATGCTTCATCATGGTGTCCCCTTTTGCTCGTGGTGCTGCTTCGGTTTCGATTGCGACTGCGCCCGTACGAAAGCCAATCTCGACGGTCACTGGGAATCGCAGCAATTGAAGTGCCATCAGACAATTTCCCAAGCTGACGGCGCCGAATGTTTGTAACATGGAGAGGTTACGCGAGGCATGCAGGCGCGAGTAGCAGGGAGGAAGCCTTAGTTCGCAGTATCTTGCGAGGTGTCACAGTGCGATAAAAACGGCGCGCTGAGATGTCTCGGGAGCTGTCGCGAAACGCGCACCCGCGCCAGCATTACAGCAGTTTCATGCAGGCAAGGCGCACCGGCATTGCAAGATGTTGGAAGCGTGACGAAATGTTGGAAGACAGAACGATGCGGTCGTTCTTGGGATCGATCTCGTGACCCAGCAACCCAACACGCCTATTAGGTCTTTGCGGCCTCGGCTGCCATAGGTGGGCAGGCATGTTCGCAATCTATCGCCAAGGCGACGAAATGTTGTAAGAGAGGCGAGCACCGGCGTAGAGCCGAACTGCGCTGCGGTCATCACCACGTTTGTTCTCCACGCCTCCATTCACTGTTGGCATTACCTCTGCACTCCCTTGAGCGTGAGGACGGTTTCACGAATCAAGATACGACAACATCGAAGTCTGAAAGGGAGGTTCTCCATGGATCAGGTCCTGGCCCAACGCATTCTGGACATCATCTACAGGGACCCCTCCGTGCGCCGAACACACAAGGACTCCATCTCCGACTGGATCCTCGACACGCAGGCGCGGGCGGCGCCCTTGAGCGCCAGCGCGCTCTTGACGTACCTGGCCGCACACCAGGTGGACGTGATCGAGCGGCTGAGGATCAATATCCATATCGGCGACGACGTGGCTCGCGCGCTCGGCAGCGCCATTCACAACTGATACACACGACCTTGCCTGTGATGCGTGCTGCGTCCCTCATCGTCGTCGCTCGCCCCGATCGCGTGGTGTGGGAAAGCAAGAGCCATATCTTGCCCTTCGTGAAAGAGCGGGGTGAGGGGCCCCCACTGCACACGGCCACCCGTCTCCTCGCTCTGCCCTTGGCCTCTTTCGGGCCGGCCACGATGGCCCTCCACTCACCTGACGACCGCTGCCCCGCACAGCCCTCTGTCGGGTTTCCGACATTTCGCGAGGCTCGCAATCTATTGCGGTTCAGCTATCGGGATCGGTACCTGGGCATCGGGGGCGCTTATGAGCCTTGCTGGTTCTCGCGCCAGCATCAGCGAAGGCACGATGGGTCCCGGCGGGTTCTTCGACCCAGCGCCGCCGCCCGGATCCTCGAGTCTGCCAGGAATGGTCGCCGGGAGCCATACAAAGACATAAGCAAACTCATCATGCGCAACCCCGATCTGGCTCGATCTGAACGCCGGCTGCGCTGTTGGGCTCCATCGCTGGTACGTTGAGTCGTCGCCCCGCGGTTCAAGGCCCATGCAGGTATTCCACGGGCTTCGAGCTGGCTAACATTGATTTCTCTAGCTTCAAACTCTATCTTCTATCGTGTGCATTGCCCCATAGAAGATCAGGCCGCGCGGCCACCCTGAAATTCGAGTTCGCGCAGCCCTCTTGCGAGCATCGGGTCCTCGAGGCGATGGTCGAGACCCTTTGTTAATAGCGCCGACGGAGGGCAGCAATGACAAGAACCGGCGTTTCTGCGAGGCATTGACTGTGGCCAAGAGGTATGGGCTCTCCGTCGTGCTGGTTCTTTGGGCTCTGCTCGTTACGCTTCTGGTTAGTCCCACGACACGGGTCACGCCATTCTTCTTCCTGGCGATCATGCTGAGTGCCTGGGTTGGCGGAATGGGGCCCGGGCTGGCCGCGCTCTTCGAGCCCTTCTACACGACCAAGCCCGCCGGGATGGGCATGGGCTTGTCGATCTGCCGCTCGATCATCGAGGCGCATGGGGGCCGGCTGTGGGCGACGGCGAATGGCGGCTATGGGGCAACCTTTCATTTCACCTTGCCCGCCGCGGAGGCGATTCAGCCTGACGCGGCTGGTACGAGGACTGGTGGTGGGGTGAGGTGATGGAGCTTGCGGACTACCAACTGGAGATGCTGCGCCGGGAGGGGGAATTCATCCTCTATCGGGGGCAGCACCGGAGCCACGAAGACGCCAACCCCTCGTCTGTTCTCCTGCTGACGCATGCCTCAGTACACCCCGCGCCGGAAAGCCTCCAGCGGATAGACCACGAATACTCGTTCAAAGACGAGCTGGACCCTGCCTGGGCGGCTCGGCCTCTCACTCGCTCCCAGCAGGAGGAGCAGACGATGCTCGTGCTCGAGGATCCCGGGGGCGAGCCGCTCGAGAGGCTTATAGACGGACCGATGGAGATCACGCAGTGCTTGCGCATCGCCGTGGGTCTCGCCACCGCCCTCGGCCAGGTGCACAAGCGGGGTGTGATCCACAAGGACCTCAAGCCGCAGAATGTTCTGGTGAACCCCGTCACCGGGCAGGTCTGGCTCACCGGCTTCGGCCTCGCCTCGCGGCTGCCGCGCGAGCGCCAGACGCCTGACCCGCCCGAGGTCATTGCCGGCACGCTCGCCTACATGGCCCCCGAACAGACCGGCCGCATGAATCGTTCCATCGATGCGCGCAGCGACCTGTACGCCCTCGGCGTCACGCTCTACGAACTGCTAACCGGGAATCTTCCCTTCACGGCGTCCAATCCGATCGACTGGGTGCACTGCCATATCGCCCGGCAGCCGGTGCCGCCCGCCGAGCGCGTCCCCGGCGTGCCCCGGACGATCTCGGCCATCATTATGAAGTGCCTGGCCAAGACCGCCGAGGACCGCTACCAGACCGCCGCCGGCCTGGCGGCCGACTTGACACGCTGCCTCGCCGACTGGGAGGCCACCGGAAGCATCGTCCCCTTCGCGCCGGGCGCCCACGACGTCCCCGACGCGCTGCACATCCCCGAAAAGCTCTATGGGCGCGAGGCGGAGGTCGGCCGGCTGCTGGAAGCGTTCGACCGGGTGGTGGCGCAGGGCACGCCCGCGCTGGTCCTGATCTCCGGCTATGCCGGCATCGGCAAGTCCTCGGTGGTGAACGAACTGCACAAGGCCCTCGTCCCGTCGGGATTGTTCGCAGCCGGCAAGTTCGACCAGTACAAGCGCGACATCCCGTATGCCACGCTCGCGCAAGCCTTTCAGGGCCTGATCCGCGGCCTGCTCGCGCTGAGCGAAGCCGACCTGGCGCCCTGGCGCGACACCCTCCGCGAGGCGCTCGGCCCGAACGGCCGGCTCATGACCGGTCTGGTCCCCGAATTGAAGCTCATCATCGGCGACCAGCCGCCGGCGCCGGAGCTTCCGTCGCAGGAGGTGCAGCGCCGATTTCAGCTCGTGCTCCGGCGCTTCCTCGGCGTGTTCGCCCGGCCGGAGCATCCGCTCGTTCTGTTCCTCGATGATTTGCAATGGCTCGACGCGTCCATGCTGGACCTCATCGAGCACTTGTTGATACAGCCGGGCGTTCGGCACTTGCTGCTGATTGGCGCCTATCGGGACAACGAGGTCGATGCCGCGCACCCGCTGATGCGCAAGCTCGCGGCGATCCGCGAGGCGGGCGCGCCGGTGCAGGAGATCGTGCTCGGGTCCCTGTCACGTGAAGACGTGGGGCAGCTGATTGCCGATGCGCTGCATTGCCCGCCAGAGCGCGCAGAGCCGCTGGCGCAGCTGGTGCACGACAAGACCGCCGGAAACCCCTTTTTCGTGATCCAGTTTCTCCGTGCGCTCGCCGAGGAGGGATTGCTCACGTTCGAGCATGACCAGGCGCGCTGGTGCTGGGATCTCGACCGGATCCACGCCAAGGGCTTCACCGACAACGTGGTGGACCTCATGGTCGGCAAGCTGAGCCGACTGCCTGTCGAGGCGCAGAAGGCTTTGCAGTGGCTCGCCTGCCTGGGCATGCGCGCAGAGGTGACGACGCTTTCGCTCGTGTACGGGACATCAGAGGTACGCGTCCACGCGGATCTGTGGGAAGCGACTGGTCTGGGGCTGATCGAGCGTGTGGATCACTCCTACAGGTTCGTCCACGACCGGGTGCAGGAAGCCGCCTACTCCCTTATTCCCGATATTCGGCGGCGCGAGACACACCTGCGAATCGGGCGACTGCTCGCGGCACGTACCCCGGCCGAGGAGCGGGAGGAGGCGATCTTCGAGATCGTCAACCAGCTCAGCCGCGGCTCGGATATGATCACCTCCGTGGTGGAACGGGAGCAGCTGGCCGAGTTCAACCTGATCGCGGGTCAGCGCGCCAAGACGTCGACCGCATACGCTTCGTCACTCAGCTATGTGATTGCTGGCGCCGCCCAGTTGACCGATGACTGCTGGGAGCGCCGGCACGAGCTCCGCTTCGCGCTCGAACTGCTCCGGGCCGAGTGCGAATTCCTAACCGGGGCCACGTCGGAAGCGGAGCAGCGTTTGGCAGGGGTTTGGGCGCGCGCCCAGGATACGGTTGAACGAGCAATCGTCGCGTGCCTGCAGGTGGATGTGTACACGGCGCTGGACCAAGGCAGTCGCGCGATCGCCGTCGGTCTCGCCTATCTACGGCATCTGGGCATCGACTGGTCGCCGCACCCGACCGACGAGGACGCGCAACGCGAATATGAGGAGATCTGGTCACGGCTCGGCGGCTGCGCGATCGAGTCGCTCATTGACTTACCTGTGATGAGCGATGCCGCCTCGCTCGCGACCCTCGATGTGCTCACCAAGCTCGCGTCGGCCGCGCTATACACGGATCTGAACCTGTTCAGTCTGATCGTCTGCAGGGCGGTCAATCTGAGCCTCGAGCGGGGCAACTGCGACGGGTCGTGCGCCCACTATACGTGGCTTAGCAGGGTCATCATCGCGCGCGCCGGCGACTACCAGGTCGCATTTCGCTTTGGTCAGCTCGGCTACGAGCTGGTCGAGCGACGCGGACTGAAGCGCTTCCTGGCCAGGACCTATTTGATCTTTGCCAACAACCTACATTGGACAAGGCATGTCCGAGCCGGGCGCGACTTGATCCAGCGCGCATGGGAGGCCGCCAACAAGATCGGCGACATCACGTATGCGGCCGCCTGTCGCGCCCACATGATCACGAACTTTCTCGCGGCGGGCGACCCCCTGTCGGAAACGCAACGCGAAGCGGAGGACGGGCTCGCGTTCGCGCAGCAGACGCGGTTCGGGTTTGGCGTTGACGTCATCACGACCCAGCTGGGGCTGATCCGGACTCTTCGCGGACTGACCTCCACGTTCGGCTGCTTTGACGATGCGCAGTGCGACGAGCGTCGGATCGAGCGCCGGTTCTCCGAGACGCCGGATCTCGTGCGTGCCGAGTGCTTTTACTGGATCCGTAAGTTGCAAGCGCGCTGCTTGGCTGGCGACTATGGGCCGGCGCTCGATGCCTCAGCGAGAGCGCAACGGCTGCTTTGGACATCGTCGTCACTCTTCGAAACGGCGGAGTATCACTTTTACAGCGCGCTTTCCCACGCCGCGTCCAGTGGCTCTGCCCCGGTCGACCAGCAGCAGCACGTCGCGGCTCTCGCCGCCCACCACCGCCAGCTCCAGGTCTGGGCCGAGAGCTGCCCGGAGAACTTCGCGGACCGCGCCGCCCTGGTCGGCGCAGAGATCGCGCGCATCGAAGGCCGCGATGTCGACG
>Ga0335071_10002584_pt1 | contig 19318 bp, 16 predicted proteins | sample Lox_Sample_15_FD_206724 | JGI IMG/M metagenome (GOLD analysis project Ga0335071, IMG submission 206724) | Soil microbial communities from Loxahatchee National Wildlife Refuge, Florida, United States - Lox_Sample_1.5 | ecosystem: Environmental > Terrestrial > Soil > Wetlands | place: USA...
TGGCGCGCGAGCACTGGGGTCACGGGTACGCCGCCGAGGCGGGGCGGGCCTGGCTGACGTACGCGCTGTCGCACCACCCGCGCGTCCTCGCGGTCACCGACGTCGAGAACGCGCGCAGCCGCGCCGTGGCCGAGCGGCTCGGCATGGCCCTGCTGGCCGAGGAGGACTTGCTCATCGAGGGTGACGTCGTGCCGTGCGCCACCTACGTCGCGGTGGCGCGACGGACGTGACAGCCATCACCCGACGTACGGCGCGGTCGCGTGCGCCGTGGCCTCGACGACGACCCCGTCCGGCCGGCCGACGTACGCCGCGAACGGCAGGCGGCTGCGCGCCCGCAGCGTCACCGTGACGACGCCGTCGCCGACGTGGACGTCCACCAGCTCGAGGTCGACGTACTCGTCGGCGAGGTCGGCGACGTACGCCCGCACCGCCGCCGCGGCCGCCGAGGCGTCGAGGGGCAGTACGTCGGGGCTCTTGCCCGCATAGAACGTCGCCCGGTCCAGGTTCTGCACCCCGGCCAGCGCTGCGCCATCGGCGGCCGCGACCAGGGATCGGCGGGTGAGGAAGAGCTTCGATGCGTCGGCGACCACGAGCACCAACGCGAGGACGAGCGCGGTGAACCCGACGGTGAGCAACAGGATCGACCCGTCGTCGTCGGCCATGCGCGGCGTCACCCACCGCCGCGTCACGAGGGCGCCTCCCGATAGGCGTCCACGACCTCGACGTGCCTCGCGCTCACCGCGACCGAGGCCGCCGAACGGGCGAGCGCCGGCACCCCGGGCAGCACCGCACGGACGCGGATCGAGACGACGACCCGCGACCCCGGGGTCAGGCACGGGTCGGCGGAGCAGCTGATGGCCACGGCGTCCGCGGGCAGCTCCAGCCCTTGGTCGCGGAAGGCCAGCCGCGCGGCGGCGTACGCCGCTCGCTCGCCCTCCTGCGCCGAGTCCGCGCGCACGTACGCCCGCCCGGCGTCGCGGGCCGCCTCCGCGGCGGCGTAGGCGTTGCGCTGGACCTGCGAGACCGAGAGCACGACGTAGACCAACGGGACCAGCAGCAGGACCGACAGGAAGGTGAACTCGATCGTCGCGCTCCCCCGCTCGCCCCTCATGACGTCGCCTCCGCGTAGGCGTGCCCGGTCACGACGAGGCCCCGCGGCGGGCCGAGCCAGCCCACGAGGGGGAGCCGGGTGCGCACAGTCACGGTGACGACCGGCACGCCGTCCACCTCGTCGTAGTCGGCCGAGACGTCTCCGTTGAACCGCGAGGACAGGCTCGACGCGATCAGGTCCCGGGTCCGTTCGGCGCCGTCCGCGGGGGTGCGGTCCGCGTCGGCGCCGTACCGCGCTCCCTCGCTCGCCGCGGCGATGAGGGTGTTGCGTACGTGCATCGCCAGCGCGAGCTGCGCCACGGCCAGCACGAGCACCACGAGCAGCGCCGAGACAAGCACGAAGTCGACGACGGCACTGCCGCGGTCCTGCCGGAGGTCGCGTCCCGCACGGGATGCGGGCGCCACGGCTCAGGGTCCGGTGACGCTGTCCATGGCGTTGCTGAAGATCTCGCCGAGCTTCGGCCCCGCGAGGACCCACAGGCCGGAGACCAGGCCGGCGGTCATCACGGTGATCAGCACCCAGCCGGGTACGTCGCCGCGCTCGTCGCGCCGGCCCCGCCAGGCCAGGCGCACCTTCTCAGTGAGACGGAGCAGAGTCATGGACACGGTGTGCCTCCTCATCGTGGGTCCTCACGTGCTGCCGAGCGAGAGTCCGTAGAAGCCGGGGAAGAGGGCGAACACGACGGTGAGCGGGAGGAGGAGGAACACGACGGGGACCATCATCGCGATCTCGCGGCGTCCTCCGGACTCGATCAGCCGTCGCCGTCCCGCCTCGCGAACGTCGACCGCCTGGGCGCGCAGGACGTCGGCAAGCGGGGTCCCTCGCTCCACCGCGATGACGATCCCGTCGACGAAGCGGCGCAGATCGGGTAGCGACGTACGTTCCGCCAACCGCTCCAGCGCGGCGACGAGGGGCGCACCGGCGCGGGTGTCCGACAGTGCCCGGCCGAGCTCCTCGGCCAGGGTCCCGCTGCTGCGGGCGGCCACCCGCTCCAGCGCACCGACCGCACCCTCGCCCGCCGCGACCGCGAGAGCGAGCAGCTCGGCGACGGTGGGGAACTCCAGGAGCATCCGCTGCTCACGGTCGCGCACCTCGCGGGCGAGGCGCTGGTCGCGCATGAGCACCCCGCCCGCCGCGAGCGCCGACGCCAGCACGAGCAGGGCCAACGGGTTGGCGCCGGATCGCAGGTCGAGAACCAGGCCGAGGCCGAACCCACCGAGGAGACCGCAAGCTCCCCACAGCAGCTGCTCAGTCCGGAACTCCTCGAGGCTGGTGCCGCCGCCGAGCTGGTCCAGCCGTCGCCGGACCGAAGCGCTCCCGCCCAGCCATCGGTCGAGGCGCCGCGCGCCGTCGGTGACGAACGGCGCCAGCAGGCGCTCCAGCGTCGGGAACGGCGTTCGGGCACGGCTGGCGACCAGCAGCCGCGACGGCCGCGCGAACTCACGCACGTAGGGGGCGACGCGATCCTCGAGTGTCGGCCTGCGCAGGTACGGCAGCCGGGAGGCCGCAACCGCGGCCCCCGTGCCCGCGGTGAGCCCCAGCAGCGCGCCGGTCGTCGCCAGGCTCATCGCAGGACCCGTTCCTCGGTGGGCAGCCGACCGATACGCAGCATGAGCCGGTACGCCACCACGCACACACCGGCCCCGAAGGCCAGCAGCAGCAGACCTTCCGGGCTGTCGTAGGCGCGGACCGCCTCGGGTCGCAGGGACAGCAGCCCGAGCAGGATCCACGGCGCGGCCACGGCCAGCCGGGCCGCGTTGACCGTCCAGGACTGGCGGGCTTCCAGCTCGGAGCGGGTCCGGGCGTCCTCGCGCAGGAACGTCGACAGGGTCCGGAGCAGCCGCCCGAGGTCGGAACCCCCGACCTCGCGCGCGAGACGCAGGGACTCCACGACCCGGTCGCCGACGGGATCGGCCAACGATGCCTTGAGCCGGTCCAGCGACTCCCCGAAGCGACCGGTGGCCCGATAGTCCTCGGCGAAACGGCCGAAGGCGGGACGCAACGGCAGCGGACCGCGAATCCCCAGCTGCGCCAACGCCTCCGGAAGCGACAGGCCAGCCCGTACCCCGCTCGCGAGGTTGTCGACGGCATCCGGCCACGCCGAGCGCAGCTCGTCCTGACGCTGCCGGCGCCGCCAGCCGAGGACGGCGAGGGGCGCGTACGCCGCGAAGGCGGCGAAGCAGGTGCTGATCGTCGCCGAGCGGGTCACGGCCAGCGAGAGCAGCAGGGCGACCGATCCGACGGCGATGCAGGTGCCGACCAGCCGGGCCGGGCTGACGCCGTCGAGTCCGGCCTGGGCGATGCGCTCCTCCAGCCGGCGCCGTCTCGATGGCGGTCGATGCGCCGGTGGACCGGTCATCGCCGACAGGAGCAGGACGACGCCGAGCCCGAACGTCAGCCCGACCAGCGCGCCCACCGGATCAGTCCCGCCGCAACAGGTCGGTGAGGTCGAACCCGTTGCGTGCGAAGCGGTCGGGATGGGGTGGCCAGCCCTCGGCGCGGCTGAGCCGGCCCTCTCGCGTGACGAACAGGTCCTCGACCTCGACGACGTCGCCCTCGACGCGGCCTGGGACAGCGACGATCTCGCGGACGCGTCGGCGGCCGTCGTTCTCGGTGGCGATGTGCACGACGACGTCGACGCTGGTCGCCACCGTCGGGACCACGAACGCGTGCCCCACGTTCTCCCCGGCCAGTAGGGGGAGCGTGCACAGCTTCGTCACGGCCTCGCGGGCGCTGTTGGCGTGCACGCTCGCCATCCCTGGCACACCGCTGTTCAGGGCGATGAGCAGGTCGAGGCACTCCTCCTGCCGCACCTCGCCGACGACGATGCGACTCGGCCGCATGCGCAGGGCCTCCTTGACGAGACGGCGCAGCCTGATCTCGCCGGTGCCCTCGAGGCTGGGTTGGCGGGTCTGCATGGCGACCCAGTCCGCCAGGGGCGCCTTGAGCTCGAAGACCTCCTCGCACGTGATGACCCGCTCGTGGGCCGGGACCGATGCCAGCAGACAGTTGAGCAGCGTGGTCTTGCCGGCCTGGGTGCCTCCCGCGACCACCAGGTTGAGCCCCGACACCACGGCGGCGTCGAGGAACCCGGCCGCGGCAGGAGTGAGCGTCCCCAGCCGCACCAGCTCGTCGAGATGCGCGGCGCGCACCACGAACTTGCGGATGTTGACCGACCAGTGGCGCCGGGTGACGTCGGGGATGACGACGTGGATGCGGGAGCCGTCGGGGAGGGTGGCGTCGACGAAGGGCTCCGACAGGTCGATGCGGCGGTTCGTGCTGCGCAGCATCCGCTCGACCAGGTCATGTACCTGGGCGTCTCCGAGGAGGGTCGTCGTGAGCTCGCTGCGGCCCTCACGCGCCACGAAGACCCGGCCCGGCTCGTTGATCCAGATCTCCTCGACGGTGGGGTCGTCGAGGTAGGCCTGCAGAGGGCCGAAGCCGGCGACGGCGTCGAAGACCCACCGGGCTGTGCCGTCGAGGTCGGGCAGCGGGACCAGCGAACCCGTCAGGGTGCGCTCGTCGTAGTCGGCCAGCACCTCCTCGATCAGGCGCCGGACCGCAGCCGGGTCGACCGCGGGGTCCAGGCCCCGTCGGCGGACCAGCTCCCGGACCTCGTCCTCGACCTGTCCGACCGCGTCATCGCTTACGACGTCGTCGACACCTGCGTGCAGGACCGCGTCCACGCGAGCACCCCCGGGGCGTTGTGGCGACCTGTGCCGGACGCTAGAGCCCGCCGAAGGTCTCGCACCAGATGCCCCGAGCCATCTGTGCACACAACTTCGTCCCCACGTGCACCACCCACCATCGCACGCCCCTTCCGGCCCAGGAGACTCGGACGCGGCCGGTCAGATCGTGCCCAGCAGGGGCGCGAGGATGACCTTCACGATCATCGCCACCGGGTAGATGAGGGCGTACCCGAGGTTGATGCGCGGGTCGGCGTTGGAGCGCTCGCTGACGTAGGCGAGGACGGCGGGCTGGGTGTCGAAGCCGGCGACCTGGCCAGCCAGCTGCGCCCCTGTGGCACGGGCCAGCCGGGGGCCGGCCACCAGCAGTGCCACGGCGGACAGACCGGTGACGACGAATCCCACCGCGAACAGGCGGATCCCCTGGTTGCTCGCGAGCGCCTTCGACAGGGCGTGCCCCGCGTTCGACCCGGCATAGGCGAGGAACAGCAGCATGCCGAGCTGGTTGACCGCCGTGGAGGCCTGGTACGGGATCGTCCACAGCACCCGGCCGGTGCGCTGGAGCCGACCCAGGAACAGGCCCACCAGGAGCGGGCCGCCGGCCACCCCGAGCGCGAAGGTCCCGCCCCCGGGCTTGGGCACCTCGAGCAGGCCTACCAGCAGACCGAGGGTGAGGCCGAGGGCGAACCCGACCGGGTTCAGGTCCGACGCCCCTCGCTCGGAGTCGCCGAGGAGGGTGGCGACCCGCTCCATCTGCTCCCGGCGGGCGACCACGCGGACGCGGTCCCCGAGCTGGAGCACCAGGTCGTCGGTGGCGAGGAGGTCGACGTCGCCGCGACGCACCCGCGTGGCGGTCGCGCCGAAGCGGCGCGTCAGCCGCAGGTCCCCGAGGCTGCGTCCCGCCACCTGTCGGTTCGAGACGGTGATCCGGCGGAAGTCCAGCTGGGAGCGGTCGAGCACCAGCGGCACGCTCGAGGGGTGCCCGAGGTCCTGGACGACCTGGTCGACGACCCGGGCGTCGCCGACCGCGGTCAGGATGTCGCCGACGACCGGCGACGCCTCGCTGGAAGCGACGTCGACGGTGCCCGGGTGACCGGGCACGTCGCCGTGCATGACGCGGGAGAAGACGACGCGGTGCTCGTAGCGTTCCTCGAGCTCCCCGAGCGAGGGGAGGCCCTCGACGTCGACCCGCAGCGTCCGTTGCTCGAGGTGCGGGACCTCGTCCCCTGCCCCCGCCTCGCCCGCCCCGCCCTCGGCGGCGACGACGGCCTTGCCCGGTACGTGCGTGCGCAGGCTGATCGCCCCTGCGATGAGCATCCCGATCACGCCGAACAGATACGTCACGGAGTAGCCGACGGTAGGCGCCGACGACTTCAGCTGCTCGAGGCTGGCTGCGAGGGCCGGCGTGTTGGTCAGCGAGCCGGCGTACACGCCCGAGAGCAGCGGACCGCGCAGGCCGAGCAGCGACCCCACGCCGAGGGTCACCAGGGCGGCACCGACCAGCACCGCCACCGCCACCAGCACCGCTCGGCCACCGCTGCGCACGGTCGTGAAGAACGATGGCCCTGCCGCGACGCCGATCGTGTAGGCGAACAGCGCCAGGCCGAGCTGGCCGACCACGAGCGGGAGCGCCAGCCGCTCGTCGTACGCAGAGAACGCCAGGGCGACGAACAGCACCGCGGCCGGCCCCAGCGAGAAGCCCCGCCAGCGCAGGGCGCCGATGGCACTGCCGACGGCGATGAGGGTGAACAGCAGCAGCAGGGGGTTCTTCGCCGCGAGGTCAGCGTAACCGTGGAGCAGGTCGGAGACGTTCACCCGTCCATGGTTCCACCGCGCGAGTCGCCGCCGCGTCGACGACGCTGGGCGTGACCCCCCTCACATGCCCACGGCGCTAGCTCCGCCCGACTCGGCGGAGTCCGGCGAGAGGGTCAGGCTCGGCGGCCGAGCAGCGCGAGCAGCCGGTCCTGCGCGGCGTCCGACCTCGGCTTCTGCGGGGTCCCGAACATCCCGGAGCCGGTGAGCGTCTCGGCGTTCGCCTCGGCGAACGCGAGGGAGTGCGCCACGCCGTCAGGATCCATGTCGTCGTCGAGGTCAGCTCCACGGGACAGGTCCCAGCCGTGGACGACGAGGTCGCACAGGACCTGGTCGGCGTACGCGCTGGCGGGGAAGTCGCCGAAGGAGAGGTGGACGGTCTGCTCGGCGTCCACCTCCGCCCACGCGGCGAGCGCGTCATCCATCGCGTTGTCCCACGCACCGACGGGGTCGTCGCCGAGCACGTCCCCCTCGTAGCGGTCGCCGACCTGTTGGATGGTCTCGCCCCGCAGCAGGTGCGGCGCCCACAGCTGCTCGTAGACGAGGTGGTTGACCAGGTCGCGCACCGTCCACTCCTCGCAGGGGGTGTCCTCGTCCCACTGGTCGTCCTTGATCTGGTGGACCCGGTCGGAGACGGCGTACGCCGACGCGGGGATCAGCGAGATGGCGTCCATACCGCCCATCCTGGCCCACCCCGGTGACCGTGCACAGCCCCGGCGTCAGCGGTTGTCGTGGCTGCCCGAGACGAGCGTGCGGATCACCCGGAGTGCGACCGACAGGGAGGCGAGGTCGGAGGACTCGCTGCTCGCGATCTCGGCCAAGGTGGCCTGGGTCCGTCCCAACCCCTCCGCGTTGAGCGCCTCCCATGCCTCGATCCGGCGATCCGGCTCGCCGCTGGGGGCGGCCCGTTGCACGGCCCTGGTGAGCATCGCGAGCGCGGAGTACAGGTCGTAGCGAAGCGACATCCGCGCCAGGGAGGACCAGCGGTCGTCCCTCGGCAGCTGGGTGATCCGGTTGAGCATCCGGTCGACCTCGAAGCGCTCCGACAGCGCGAAGTAGAGCTCGGTGACCGACTCGGGCTCCTCCCCCGACGCGGCCGCGAGCTCGCAGATGTCCAGCAGCGAGAACGCATCCAGCAGCCCGGCCACCTCGGCCGACAGTTCGTGGGGAGCACCCGCCGCGACGAAGTCGGCCGCCCTGCGCTCGAAGCGCTCGCGTTCCACCCCGCGCAGGAACTTGGGGACCAGCGGGGCCACCCGTGCCACGGGCGCGAAGTGCGCGATCTCGGCGGTGACGTCGACCGCCGACCGGCGTTCCTGGAGCAGCCAGCGGGTGGCCCGGTCGAGCAGGCGGCGCGACTCCAGGTAGAGCGCACTCTGCGCCGAGGTCGGCACGAGGGAGTCCAGCGCCTCGATGCGGTCCCACAGCGGGCGCAGCCCGAAGACCTCGCGAACCACTGCGAAGGCTCGGGCGACTTCCACCGGCGACGCGCCGGTCTCCTCGCAGGCACGGAAGACGAAGGTGATCCCGCCCCTGTTGATCATGTCGTTGACCAACGTGTTGACGATGATCTCCCGGCGCAGCCGATGGGCGGACAGCTCGTCGGCGTAGCGCTTGACGATCAGCGGCGGGAAGTACGCGCGCAGCGCCGCCGACGACCACGGCTCGTCGGCGATGCCGCTCGCCATGAGGTCCTCGCCGAGGGTGAGCTTCGAGTAGGCGACGAGGACCGACAGCTCGGGAGACGTCAGACCCTCCAGCGCCGCGTGCCGGCGCTCGATGTCGCCGTCCGACGGCAGGAACTCCAGCGCGCGGTCCAGGTCCCCGCGGCGCTCCAGCTCGCGGATCAGTCGATGGTGCACCGTCAACAGTGCGGGTGCCTGCGAGCGGGCGTTGCCGAGGACGACGTTCTGCTCGTAGTTGTCACGCAGCACGTGGTGCGCCACGTCGTCGGTCATCTCGACGAGCAGCTCGTTGCGTGCCTGCTCGGTGAGCTCGCCGCGCCGCACGAGGCGGTCGAGGAGGATCTTGATGTTCACCTCGTGGTCGGAGGTGTCGACGCCGGCCGAGTTGTCGATCGCGTCGGTGTTGAGCCGTACGCCGTGCTGCGCCGCCTCGACGCGACCGCGCTGCGTCAGGCCGAGGTTGCCGCCCTCGCCGACGACCCTCGCGCGAAGCTCGCGGCCATCGACGCGGACCGCGTCGTTGGCCTTGTCGCCGGCGTCGGCGTGGGTCTCGCTCGAAGCCTTCACGTAGGTCCCGATCCCGCCGTTCCACAGCAGGTCGACCGGGGCCAGCAGGATCGCGTGCACGAGCTCGGCCGGCGTGAGGTGGGTGACCCCCGCGGGCAGACCCAGCGCCTCCCCCATCTCGTGCGACACGGGCACCGACTTCGCCGATCGCGGCCAGACTCCTCCGCCCGAGCTGATCAGGTTCTTGTCGTAGTCGTCCCATGACGAGCGCGGCAGCTCGAACAGGCGCCGGCGCTCGGCGAAGGACGCCGCGGCGTCGGGAGAGGGGTCGACGAAAACGTGCCGGTGGTCGAACGCCGCCACCAGGCGGATGTGCTCCGAGAGCAGCATCCCGTTGCCGAAGACGTCACCGCTCATGTCCCCGATGCCGACGACGGTGAAGTCCTCGGCCTGCGTGTCGAGACCCATCTCCCGGAAGTGGCGCTTCACCGACTCCCACGCGCCGCGGGCTGTGATGCCCATCGCCTTGTGGTCGTAGCCGGCGGATCCCCCTGACGCGAACGCGTCACCCAGCCAGAAGCCGTACTCGGCCGCTATCTGGTTGGCGATGTCGGAGAAGGTCGCCGTGCCCTTGTCCGCGGCCACGACCAGGTAGGGGTCGTCACCGTCGTGACGCACGACGTCGGGCGGCGGCACGACCTCTCCGTCCACGAGGTTGTCGGTGATGTCGAGCAGCCCGGACACGAAGGTCCGGTAGCTCGCGACGCCGTCGGCGAGCCACGCGTCCCGGTCGGTGACGGGCTCGGGCAGCTGCTTGGGGTAGAAGCCCCCCTTGGCGCCCGTCGGGACGATGACCGCGTTCTTCACCATCTGGGCCTTGACCAGCCCGAGCACCTCGGTCCGGAAGTCCTCGCGGCGGTCCGACCAGCGCAGCCCGCCTCGGGCCACCGGCCCGAAGCGCAGGTGCACGCCCTCGACGCGTGGGCTGTACACCCAGATCTCGAAGCGCGGCCGCGGCTTCGGCAGGTCGGGGATCGCGTGCGGGTCCAGCTTGAACGACAGGTACGGATGGGGCTCGCCGTCCGCGGCCGGCTGGAAGGCGTTGGTCCGTAGCGTCGCGCCGATCAGTGCGAGGAAGGAGCGAAGGATCCGGTCCTGGTCGAGGCTCTTCACGTCGTCGAGCTCGGTCTGGACACGGGTCACGACCTGCTCGGCGACCGCCTCCCGGTCGCCGGTGAACCCCGGGTCGAGGCGGACCTCGAAGAGGTGGACCAGGTCACGCGTGATCCCCAGGTTGGCGGAGAGGCACTGCTCCACGTAGGACTCGCTGAAGGTCGAGCCCGCCTGCCGCAGGTACTTCATGTACGCCCGCAGGACGGCGACCTGACGCCAGGTCAGTCCCGCCAGGGTCACGAGGGCGTTGAGCCCGTCGGACTCCACCCTGCCTTCCCACACCGCGCGGAAGGCGTCCTCGAACAGCGTCCTCAGCTCGATCGGCGCCCCGGACGGGGCCGTGGCCGGTGCACCGCCGGGTCGCATGATGGCCGAGCGCATCGGGTCGTAACGCAGCCCGAAGTCGTACAGGTGCGCCTCCTCGGCGCCAGTGCGCTCGAAGACGTACGGGCGCTCGTCGGTGACCTCGACGCCCATGCGCTGCAGAACCGGGAGCACTTCGGACAGCGACAGCGCCGCACCGAGGGTGGCCACCTTGAAGCGCCGCTCGCCCAGCGCACAGCCGGGCGGCTCGTAGAGCTCGAGGGCCATCTGGGCGCCCTCGTCGAGCTGCTCCACGCGCCGTACGTCAGCGACGGCGTCGGCCGCGCTGAAGTCCTCCTTGTAGCCCTCGGGGAAGGCATGGGACCACCGCGCCGCGAGCTCGGCCGCCTCCTCCTCGCCGAAGGCGTCGCGCAGCGCGTCGCCGTAGTCGTCGATCCACGACCGGGTGGCCGCGACCAGACGCGCCTCGAGGGCGTCGGGGTCCACCTCGGGCAGTGGCGTCCCCGAGGGCACCCGGACGACGAAGTGAAGTCGCGCGAGGACGGACTCGGTCACCCGGGCCGTGTAGTCCACGGTGGTCCCGCGGTAGGCCTCCTTGAGGATGCGCGCGATCTCCAGCCGTACCGCGGTGGTGTAGCGGTCCCGCGGCAGGTACACCATGCACGACATGAACCGCCCGTAGATGTCGCGGCGTAGGAACAGCCTGGTCTGCCGGCGTTCCTGCATGGCCAGCACGGACATGACGATCGGGTAGAGCTCCTCGTCGGAGATCTGGAAGAGCTCGTCGCGCGGGTAGCCCTCGAGCAGCTCGAGCAGGTTCTTGCCGTCGTGGCTGTCCGGGGCGAAGCCGGCCAGCTCCTGGATCTGCCAGACCTTGCGACGAAGCACGGGGACGCGAAGCACGCTCTGGGTGTACGCCGTCGACGTGTAGAGACCCAGGAACCGCTTCTCCCCGGTGACCTGCCCGTCGGCGTCGAACACCTTCACCCCGACATAGTCGAGATAGGACGGGCGGTGGATGGTCGAGCGGGTGTTGGCCTGGGTGAGCACGAGGACATGCGGCTCTCGCGCGCGGGCCCGCTGCTCGGGCGGGAGGACGCCGAAGGAGGCGGACACGTGCTGGTCCGCGCGCAGGATCCCGAGCCCGCTGCCCGGGACGGCCACCAGAACGTCCTCGCCGTCGGTGCGGCGCAGCTCGTACTCCCGGTAGCCGAGGAAGGTGAAGTGGTTGTCCGCGAGCCAGCGCAGCAGCTCCCAGCCCTCCGACACCTCCTCGTCCGAGACACCGGCCGGCGGATCGGTCGCCAGCCCGTCGGCGATCGTCAGCGCCGCCCGGCGCATCTTCGGCCAGTCCTCCACCGCCTCGCGGACGTCGCCGAGCACCCGCACCAGCCGCGCCTCGAGCGCCTGGGCGTCGGACCCCGACAGCCGGTCGATCTCCACGTGCATCCAGGACTCGTGCACGACCGGCTCGCCCTCGCCGGCCTCCGCCTCACCGTCGACGATGCGGCGCAGCTGCCCGGTCACGGTCCTGGCGACCGCGAGGGTCGGGTGGACGACGAGGTGGATGCTCTGGACGCTCTGGTCGATCGCCATGGTCACCGAGTCGACGAGGAAGGGCATGTCGTCGGTGACGATCTGCACGACGGAGTGCCGCGCGCGCCCCTTCGCGTCGGGCGGCGGGTTGGTCACCGACACGCGCGCCACGCCGGGGAGCCGGTCTCGTGCCAGCTCGAGGTGGGCCAGGGCGGCGGCCGCGATGTCGGCCGGGTCACGGGAGACCAGGTCCTCGGCCGCGACGCGGCGGTAGTACAGACGCAGGAAGTCAGCGCCGGCCAGGCCGCCGGCGCCCCCGATGGGCTCCGTCGGCGCGGCGATGTCCGCCGCCCGCTCGATGAGGTCCCGCTTGGCCTCGTCACGCTTGCTCGGCATACCGCACCGCTCCGGTCGACGGACGCGACGTCGTTGTCGCGCCCCGGTCACTCTAGGACCTCTGGGATCACCCCAGGTGGGGGTACCGGTGGTCCCTCGGCGGGTCGAAGGTCTCCTTGATCGTCCGGGTGGAGGTCCAGCGCAGGAGGTTCTGGGCGGAGCCGGCCTTGTCGTTGGTGCCGCTCGCCCGCGCGCCGCCGAAGGGCTGCTGCCCGACCACCGCGCCCGTCGGCTTGTCATTGACGTAGAAGTTGCCCGCCGCGTAGCGCAGCAGCTCGCTCGCCTCGGCGATGGCGCCGCGGTCGCGAGCCACGATCGACCCGGTGAGGCCGTACGGCGCCGCCGACTCCATCTGCGTCAGGACCCGGTGGTAGTCGCCGTCGTCGAAGACGTGCACGGCGAGGATCGGGCCGAAGTACTCCGTCGTGAAGACCTCGTCGGTGGGATCGCTGCCCAGGACCACCGTCGGGCGCACGAACCAGCCCTCGCTCCCGTCGTACGTGCCTCCGGCGACGACGTCGAGACCGTCCGTGGCGTGGGCGCGGTCCACCGCCGCTGTCACGCGGGCGAAGGCCCGGCCGTCGATGACCGCACCCAGGAAGTTGGCGAAGTCGGTGGTCGGGCCCATGGCCAGCCCCTCGACGTCGGCGAGGAAGCGGTCCCGCAAGCGCGCCCAGACGCTGCGGGGCACATACGCACGGGAGGCCGCCGAGCACTTCTGGCCCTGGAACTCGAAGGCCCCTCGGACGAGGGCCACCCGCAGCACGTCGACGTCCGCGCTGGGGTGGGCGAGGACGAAGTCCTTGCCGCCGGTCTCCCCGACCACCCGGGGGTAGTTGCGATAACCGGCGATGTTCTCGCCGACCGTGCGCCACAGGTGCTGGAAGACGCGCGTCGACCCGGTGAAGTGGATCCCGGCCAGGTCGGGGTCGGCGAGCACCACGTCGGAGACCGCGACGCCGTCACCCGTCACCACGTTGATCACTCCGGGGGGCAGGCCGGCCGCCTCGAGCAGACGCATCGTGGTGTGCGCCGCGACCTGCTGGGTCGGGCTCGGCTTCCAGACCACCGTGTTGCCCATCAGCGCCGGCGCCGTCGGGAGATTGCCCGCGATCGCCGTGAAGTTGAACGGCGTGACGGCGTACACGAACCCCTCGAGCGGGCGGTGGTCGAGGCGGTTCCACACGCCCTTGCCGGAGACCGGCTGCTCCTCGAGGATCCGCTGCGCGAAGTGGACGTTGAAGCGCCAGAAGTCGACGAGCTCGCACGCGGCGTCGATCTCCGCCTGGTAGGAGGTCTTGGACTGCCCGAGGACGGTGGCCGCGTTCAGCCGCTGCCGCCAAGGGCCGGCCAGCAGTTCGGCGGCCTTGAGGAGGACCGCCGCGCGGTCGTCGAGGCCGAGCGCCCGCCAGCCGGGTGCCGCCGCCTTCGCCGCCGCGACGGCCGCCCGCGCGTCCTCGTGCGTCGCCCCGCGCAGGGTGCCGAGGACGTGCGCGTGAGCGTGCGGCTCCACGACGTCGATCGGCTCGCCTCCACCGAGGCGCTGTTCGCCCCCGATCGTCATCGTGAGCTCGACGTGCTGGGCCTGCTGCGCCTTCAGCGCCTCCTCGAGCGCCGCTCGCTCGGGGCTGCCGGGGGCGTAGTCCAGGACCGGCTCGTTGACAGGGACGGGGGTACGGGTGAGCGCGTCCACGGCTCCGATCCTGTCACCAGCGCCGCCCTAGTTCACCAGGTCGGCCAGCTCCTGGGTGGCGTACCAGAGCAGCTCCAGGTCCTCCGCGTCGCCGACCGCGAACTCGGCGTCCTCATCGCCCGCGTCGGCCGCCGCCACGAGGTCGGCTGCTCGAGCGACTACCGGTACGGCCTCCGGCTCGTCGACGTGCCCGGCGGCCACCGCCGCCAGCGGCACGTCCGCGGTGACGTCGACGGCGCCGTGCCCGCGCTCCGCACGCTGCCGCACGTCGCGGTCCGAGACATCGGCCGCGAGGACCACGCGGCGCCGCGGCGCGGCCGGGTCGGCGGCCAGCCGGCGGAGGGAGGCGCGAGCCGCTTCGGTGAGCGCGGCGTACTCCAGCGCCTCCGCGTCGTCGTCGACGTACCACTCCCGAAGGGCGGGGGTGACCGCATAGGCCTCGACGGGCCCGCCGAGGGCGCCCGTCGCCAGCAGCCCGCGGACCGTGGTCAGCGTGGCTGGGACGTACACCCTCACACCGTCTCCAGCAGCTCGGTGAGGGAGTCCTCGAGGCACTGGGCGAGAACGCCGAGGTCCGACATCGCGTCCCGGTCGGCCCACAGCCCGTAGTACACGCCGCCGTCGTAGGAGGTGACGCCGATGGCGAGGGCCTGCCCAGGTGCGAGGGGCACGACGGGGTAGGCGCGGACCAGCCGGGCGCCGGCGGCGTACAGCGGGCGCTGCGGGCCGGGAACGTTCGTGACCACGAGGTTGAACAGCCGTCTCGACAGTCCCGCCGCTACCCGGGCACCGAGGGCGTGCAGGGTCGGGGGCGCGAAGCCGGCGATTCCCGCGAGCGCCTGGGCGGCCACGGACTGACCGGACTCCTGGTGCGCACGCATGGCGTAACCCACCCGGTGCAGGCGCACCGCGGGGCTGATCTCGCCCACGGGCAGGTCCACGAGCAGCGCGGCGATCTGGTTTCCGGCGATGTCGTCGCCGATCCCCGGGCGGCGCACGCTGACCGGGACCATGGCCCGGACCACCGTGCTGGAGCGCACCGCCTCGCCGCGCGTCATCAGCCAGGAGCGCAGCGCGCCGGACACGACCGCCAGGACGACGTCGTTGACCGTGCCGCCGTGGGCCTTGCGGATGTGCCGGTAGTCGTCGAGGGAGGTGTCCACCCGGGCGAAGCGCCGCTGCTCGCCGATGGCCACGTTGAGCGGGCTGGGCGGCGCCTGCCGAGCCATCGTGCGGGCGGCCGCGAAGACCCCGCCGATACGGGCCGTGGTACGCCGCACGTCGAGCACCGCACGACGCGCGAGGTCGACGACGGCCGTGGGCCGCAACGCGAGCTGCCCGAGGGCGTGGGTGACCAGCTCGAGGTCGCTGGGCGGCCGGTGCGGCACCCACTCGTCGGCCGGGATGTCCCTGGGCTCCGGCGTGACGTCGAGGATCACCTGGCCGATCTCGACGGCGCCGATGCCGTCGACCATCGCGTGGTGGGTCTTCGTGATGACCGCGAAGCGACCCCCGGCCAGGCCCTCGACGAGGTACATCTCCCAGAGCGGTCGCGCCTTGTCCAGCGGACGGCTCATCACCCGGCCGACGAGCTCGTCGAGCTGCTCCTCCGTCCCCGGCCGCGGAAGCGCCGAGCGACGCACGTGAAAGGTCACGTCGAAGGCCTCGTCGTCCACCCACACAGGACTGGCCAGGTTCCCCGGCACCCGGTGGACCCGTTGGCGGTAGCGCGGGACCAGGGAGATCCGGTCCTCGATCAGCCGGACGAGGCCCTCGTAGTCGACCGTGTGGCCGTCGACCGGCTCGAAGATGGCCACCGAGCCGACGTGCATCGGCGTGCGGCTCTCCTCGAAGTAGAGGAACGACACGTCGAGCGGGCTCAGGGAGTCGACCACGGCACCTCCTGGGAGCGATCCTCCCATGAGCGGGAGCGTGCCTCCTCCGCCGACGACGCGTTGAACCTTCGCTTCCCCCCGGACGTAGGAGGTGGTGTGCCCAGCCGAACGGTCCGGGAGGAGGGAACGCTGCGCGCGCTCTACGACGAGCACGCAGCCGCGCTGCTGTCGTACGCCCTCCGGCTGACCGCCGGCGACCGCGGGCGCGCGGAGGACATCGTCCAGGAGACCCTCCTGCGGGCCTGGCGCCACATCGGCGCCCTCGACGAGGCACGCGGGTCCCGGCGCGCCTGGCTGGTGACGGTGGCCCGAAACGTCGCGGTGGACGCGCACCGTGCACGCGCGGCCCGTCCCCGCGAGGTGGCCGACGACGTGCTCGCCGTCGTGCCAGGGGCGGACGAGGTGGAGCGCGCCCTGGACCGCATCCTGGTCTCGGAGGCCCTGGCCGCCCTCTCACCGGAGCATCGCGCGGTGATCGTGGAGACCTACTACCGGGGCCGCTCGGTGAGCGACGCCGCCGCCGTCCTCGGCATACCCGCAGGGACGGTGAAGTCGCGGACGTACTACGCCCTTCGCGCCCTGCGGCTGGCGCTGACCGAACGGGGGGTGACGGCGTGACGTGCACCGAGGCCCGCCTGTCGCTGGGCGCGTACGTGCTCGGCAGCCTGGAGCCGGCCGAGGAGGCCGAGGTCCGCGCGCACCTCAAGGCGTGCCCGAGCTGCCGTGAGGAGCTGCGGGAGCTGGAGGGACTGCCGGAGCTGCTCGCCGACCTGAGCCTGGAGGAGGCGAGCGGGGACGTCGTGCCGTCCGAGACGCTCTACGCCGCGCTTCGGTCCAGGGCCACGCGCGAGGAGCGGGAGCTGCAGGCCGCGCGCACGCGGCGGCGGATGGTCGTCGCCGCGGCCGCCGGAGTGGCGGTGGTGGCGCTGGCCGGAGCCAGCGTCGTGTGGCAGGAGGCGCATCCCTCGCCGCGCACGTACTCGGCAGCCCAGGGACCGGTGCACCTGGCCGTCTCGCTCACCGCCCGCCCGACCGGTACGGGCATCTCGGTCCGCGTCCGCGGCCTTCCCGCCAACGAGCACTGCCAGCTCGTGGCCATCGGCAAGGACGGCAGTCGCGAGGTCGCCGGTTCGTGGGTCGCGACCTACGAGGGCGCGGCCCTGGTCACCGGGTGGACCGGCATGGCCCGCACCGACCTCGCGCGGGTCCTCGTGGTCGCCGAGGACGGTACGACCCTGGTCGGCACCGACGTGTGACGTCGGGCGTGACTCGACAGCGTGACGTCGGCAGCGTGACGTCGGGTGAGCGGCTCGCGGCCTAGTAGCCGCGACCGTGCCCGCCCGGGGACGAGGCGGTGGTGGTCGTCACCGAGGTGCCGGCGGGGCTCACCACCCACCACAGGCCCCCGCTGGCGTCCACGCCCTGCCCGCTGGTCGCGCCGGCCGCGCCGTCCCCGGCGTAGGTGTAGAGCGGGTGCCCGCCGTAGGTCACCTGCTGCGAACCGTCCTTGCGCGTCGTCGTACCCAGCAGGCTGGCCTTGGCCCGGCCGGCGGCGGCGGGCGTGCCGGTCGTGAGCAGCGGTGGCCAGTACGTCGCGCACGAGCCGTAGCACGCCGAGGTCGTCCCCGTGTCGGCGGCGAAGTCGTAGAGCGTGCGGCCCGAGCCGTCGGTCAGGTACGTCCCCAAGGCTCCGGACGCCGTCGTGACCACCGCTGATGACGAGCCGGTCGACCCCTGTCCCGTCGAGGGTCCGGCGGCCGGGCTCCCGGAGGAGCCGCCGGAGGACCCGCTGCCGCACGCCGCCAGGCAGAGGGCGGCCATGGTCATCGCGGCCCCGAGGAGGGGCTTGCGCAGGGAACTCGCAGAGGCTGGGCGCACGCGCATGGCTGGTCCTTTCGACGTCGCTCACCCCCCAACCACGTCCCCACCGGCCCGGTCGTTCAGTGGCCCGGGTCCTCGTGCGGGCGCGGAGGGTGCCGATCGCGAGGAAACCGTTGCCGTCATTGGTGATTCGGGGGTTGCACTCGCCTTCCCGATGCCCTACTATCGAACACATGTTCGAGTACGCCTCCGCCGTCGCGTTCCGCGCGCAGGACTACGAGCCGAGCCTGCAGTCCCTGCTCGCCGCCGAGTTCGAGGTGAGCTTGCCCGAGGATCCCGCCTTCTGCGCCCTGGAGCTGACCGAGGCGTGGGCGGACCTCGTCGAGTCCACGGGACCAGGGCCTGAGGCGATCTCGGTGCTGACGGAGGTCGATGCCGAGTCGCTCGACGCCGATGGTCGCGCCCGGTACGTCAGCGCGTGGGAGGCCAACGCGGCGTGGGTGGAGCGGCAGCGGCTGACGGCCCTCCACGCGCTCGCCCACCCGTGCCGCGCGGACGCGCCGAGCCAGGCATCCGAGGAGCCCGTCGGCACCGGGCCTGCCGTCGCGGGGGCAGTCCGGGACCGCGTGACGACGGAGGTCGTCCGGCTGGCGCTGTGCACCGGTGAGGTCCATGCCAGCCGGCGGGTGGACCTGGCGCACGCGTTGGACACGCGGCTGCCGCGCACCGGCGCCGCGCTCGCCGCGGGTCGGATCAGCGGCTACCACGCCCAGCTCATCGCCGAGCGCAGCGCCACCTTGACCGTGGAGGAGAGCGCCTGGCTCGAGGAGCGGCTCTTCCCCCGAGCGACCACGCAGTCCCCGGCGCAATTGCGGCGGACGCTGGGTCGGCTGCTGGCCGTTGCGCGCCCGACCGACCTGGACCGGGCGCATGCCGAGGCGGTGAAGGCGACCGACGTGGACTTCTGGGTTGAGGACCACGGCATGGCGACGCTGCGGGTCCACGGTCCCGCGCCGGAGGTGACCGAGCTGTGGCACGCGGTGTGCGCGGAGGCGAGGGCGCAGGCCACCGCCGCCCGCCAGGCCGGAGCCGACCGCCTGCCGATCGGCCGGCGGCGGCTCACCGCGCTGACGCGCTGCGTGCGCCGGGGCATGGACGACGTCCAGGCACGGCTCACCGACCTCGGACAGGTCAGTCCCGGCGACGACGAGCGCGGCTCACCCGACGCCCACGATGCGGAGCTCATGCTGGTCCGCGCCGCGGTCGAGGGCGAGGATCTCGCGCTGGTCTCCGAGGCTGAGCACGCTGTCGAGCACCCCGATCCGCAACTCCGAGACAGGGGGCCCGAGGAGACCACCGACGGGATCGACCCGACCAACCCGCTGCGGCTTCCCCCGGGGCAGCCGCCGCCGAGGCAGGTCAACGTGATCATCGACCTGCCGGTCCTGCTGGGGCTGCGGGATGGGATCGGGATCCTCGACGGCTACGGGCCGATCCCCGCACAGGTGGCCCGCGAGCTCGCGACCGACGCGACCTGGCGCCGAGTGGTGCTGGACCCGGTGGACGGCTGGCTGCTCGACTACGGCCGCACCCGGTATCGGCCGGGTCCGAGGCTGCGGGACCACCTCCTCGGCGTGGGTCAGAGCTGCCGCGCGCCCACCTGCACGGCGCGCCCGGTC
>Ga0335071_10002585_pt1 | contig 19310 bp, 19 predicted proteins | sample Lox_Sample_15_FD_206724 | JGI IMG/M metagenome (GOLD analysis project Ga0335071, IMG submission 206724) | Soil microbial communities from Loxahatchee National Wildlife Refuge, Florida, United States - Lox_Sample_1.5 | ecosystem: Environmental > Terrestrial > Soil > Wetlands | place: USA...
TTGACTCGCCGTCTGTCTTTTGGATTGCACCAATAGCGGGCGTGCTTGCTATTGCAGTTTCACTCTTACTCATGCGGAAAATTGGGCGAATGAGCTCAGGCGGACCCAAAGCTGTTGAAGTGGGGAACGCTATTCGCGAGGGCGCCTACGCTTTTCTCAAACGACAGTATAAAACCATCGCGGTCATAACGGCGGTTGTCTTTGTTCTGCTGTCGGTCAGTTTGGGAATAGGTACCGCTGTGGCTTTTCTGATTGGAGCAGTTGCTTCGCTTGCAGCTGGTTACATAGCCATGGATAATGCTACAAAGGCTAACGTGCGAACGGTGGCTGCGGCGAAAAATGGTGCTGAAGCTGCTCTGAAAACTGCTTTTTACGGGGGCGCAACGATGGGTTTTGCCGTTGTGGGTCTTTCGCTTTTGGGTGTTAGCTTTCTTTTCTTGGTTTATGGTGGGTTTGGGGCATTATTTGGGACTTCGAATGTTGCAGATGCTGCTAACCTCGCCAGAACTGCGGCTGGTGGTATTGTTGGAATGGGTTTTGGGGCGTCTTTGATTGCCTTGTTTGCTCAATTGGGCGGGGGCATTTTTACGAAGGCTGCGGACATTGGAGCTGATATTGTCGGCAAGGTTGAGGCTGGCATACCTGAGGATGATCCTCGCAATCCGGCATGTATTGCTGACAATGTTGGTGATAACGTTGGAGATTCTGCTGGTCGAGGTGCGGATCTTTTTGAGTCAGCAACGGGCGAGAACATTGGTGGTATGGTTATTGGTGGCTTGATAACACTCTCGGTGGGTCAAGTTACGGGTCATTATAATTTGATTTTCCTGATCTTTCCGCTTATCGCGAGGGCTTTGGGTATATTTGCGACTTTGGTTGGTATGCCTTTTGTGAAGCTTAATGAGTCTGAAGCTAAGCATCCGATGAAGGCGCTTAGGAAGGGTCTTCTTGTTACGACGATAGTTTCTGCGGTTTTGTTCTTGTTTGCGACAATTTTCCTTCTTGGTAACATCTACTTGTATTTCTGTCTGCTTTCGGGACTAATCGCCAGTGTAGCTATAGATTACATCACTGATTATTACACTGGAAGAGATCGTGGGCCGGTGATTAGAATCGCTAAGGCAAGCGAAACCGGCAGCGCCACGAACATTATCACTGGCCTTGCTGTGGGTCTTGAAACGGCTGCGCTTCCGATCGTTTCGCTCGTTATTGCAATTATTGCGTCTTATTGGTTTGGGACTCAGTTTGCTGCGCAGATAGGGATAGATTCTTTCATTGGTGGAATCTACGGGACTACTCTTGCCACGATGGGTATGTTGGCTGTAATGGGTATGGTTCTTGCTTTGGACGGGTTTGGGCCAATTGCTGATAATGCCGCTGGTATTGCTGAAATGTCTGGTGAAAAGGGTGCTGAAGAAACTATGGAAGCTTTGGATGCGGTTGGTAACACCACGAAGGCTTTGACCAAGGGGTTTGCGTTGGGTTCGGCTTTGCTTGCAGCTCAATTGTTGTTCCAGACTTATTCTGAGCAGGCGAAGCTTCACTTTGGGTTAAGTGTGTTCGCTGTTGACATTTCGAACCCTGCGGTTCTCATAGCTGCTTTCATTGGAGCAATGATGCCGTTCCTGTTCTCTTCTCAAGCCATCAGTGCGGTAGGCAAAGCGGCGAGTGAAATGGTTGCAGAAGTTAGGCGCCAATTCAAAGAAATGCCTGGCATCCTTGAAGGAACTCAGAAACCAGATTATGGAAAGGCTGTCGATATTAGCACAAAATCTGCGTTAAAAGGTATGGTTGTTCCAGGTTTGGTCGTTGTGGTCATCCCAATAGTCGTTGGTGTTCTCTTGGGTCCATTGGCTGTCGGCGCACTTGTGATAGGTGCAACTTTGACTGCGGTTCCGTTGGCTCTCTTGATGAATACTGGTGGCGGTGCTTGGGATAATGCGAAAAAGTACATCGAAGCCGGTAACCTTGGCGGTAAGAATTCTCCTGCTCATCAAGCCGCAGTTGTTGGCGATACAGTTGGAGATCCGCTAAAGGATACGGCTGGACCGAGTTTGCACGTATTGATTAAACTGTTGAGCACGTTGTCAATCGTGTTTATACCTTTGTTTATCAATTTGTTGCATCTCATAAAGTAGTTCCGCGGGAAGTTTTTTCTTCTTCCCCAAAAAAACCTTTTTTTATCGAGGGCTTTTTCCGAAGAAAATATAACAAGCGTTAGGCACAGTTAACACTTAGAGCCTGAGGGCTCATCTGAGAGTTTTGTGTGGGTGAATTAACGAATGAGTCTTTTCGCAAACCGAGTACAAGCGGGGCAAAAACTTGCTTCTGCCCTAAAAAACATGGGAAGAAACGCTATTGTTTTAGCTATTCCTCGTGGTGGTGTGGTGGTTGGCTATGAAGTTGCTCGATCGCTGCATGTCCCTTTAGATGTTATTATCACGAGGAAGATTGGTGCTCCTGGCAATCCTGAATTGGCCATAGGTGCGGTTGCCGAAGATGGATCTTACATCCTCGATGACGGCTTGGTTGAGATGCTTAGCGTTTCTAAAGCGTACGTTGAATCTGAGGTTGAGCGTCAAAAAACCGAGATCAGGCGGCGTCTTCAAAAGTACCGCGGAGACGCTGCTGCTCCTTTGTTGGCAAAACGTGACGTCGTCGTTGTTGATGATGGTGTTGCGACTGGTTCTACTTTGAAAGCTGCTTTGCTCTCGTTGACTAAAGTTGGTGCGAAAAGTGTAACTGTCGCCGTTCCTGTTGGTCCTGCCGACACTGTTAAAATGTTGAAGCGGCTTGCCGACAACGTTGTCTGTTTGAGCACCCCTGAGCCGTTCTATGCCATAGGCGAATTTTATGCGGATTTTGATCAAACAAGCGATGAGGAAGTTACTGACTTGCTTGCGAGAAACAGAAAAGAATTGAGAGGATGATAAGGGAGATTTTTCTAGTGGGTAATCATAGTGGCGAAGTTTCAATTCCGACTGGCAAAGAAACGATAAAGGGCAATCTTGAAGTTCCACCGGGGGCTAGGGCAATTGTTCTGTTTGCTCATGGCAGTGGAAGTGGCCGGTTCAGTCCAAGAAACACTTACGTTGCTCGCTTGATGAATGCTCAAGGTATGGGTACGCTGCTGGTGGATTTGCTGACTTCTGGTGAAGAGGAGGTTGATGAGCAAACTGCGCAGTACCGTTTTGACGTTGATTTACTTGCCAGGCGCTTGATTGATGCGACGATGTGGCTTAAACAGAATTCTGTGACTAAGAATTTGGTCGTTGGTTACTTTGGGGCGAGTACAGGAGCGGCTGCCGCTCTTATTGCTGCTGCAAAACTCCCCGATTATGTGAAGGCTGTGGTTTCTAGAGGAGGTAGGCCTGACTTGGCTGCTGATCACTTGCCAGAAGTGAAGGCGCCGACGTTGCTCATAGTCGGGGGTAACGATTTTGAGGTGTTGGAAATGAACAAAGACGCCCTGAAGTTAATCAGAGTGGAAAAGAAGTTGGAGATTGTTGCTGGGGCTACGCATCTCTTTGAAGAGTCGGGGACGCTTCAGAAAGCAGCGTCGCTCGCGATTAACTGGTTTGCCAAGCACCTTTATGCATAGTTGCTAACAGTTAGGCTATTGCGAGAGGTACGTCGAAGGATTTAGCAGTTTCTCGTAGTCTTCACTCATTAAGCCTTCTGCTTTGATTTCCTCGGCGAATTTTTTACCCAAGTCTGTTAACGAGTAGATTTTGTAGGTGTTGCGTCCATTCCTTGAAACTCTGGTGTCCTCTTTGAATAGCAACGCGTCTCTGAGAAGTTCACAGTTTTTCAGGTCCGAGGACGGAATCAACATCCCTTCGCTTGCTTCGAGGTACAGTATGCTTTCGTCTTTGTTTGCCAATGCGGCTATGAGGTATTTTTTGAAGACGCCCACTCGGCCTCTGATGTATTCGGATAGGAAATCTGCAAGTTTCTGTGACATGGCAATCCTGTGAAATTAGGCATGGGGCAAATTAAAGCTTTAGGAAAAATAAGTGGCAGGTTTGGACCCCGGTCATTTGTATTGAAATCAGTTTTTTCAATCGTCGCGACAATCGAGAAAAACCTTGTTTCTGGGTTTGAAGCGGTTTGCTTTTTGCTGAAGCAGTTTATTGGCAATTGTCCTGCGATTGTCCCATTGTGCTAGATGTAAACCTGAAGTCTGTCTCAAAAGAGCGGATTGGTCAGAACTGGTGCGGTTTTGTGCTCTTAACCGGGAAGCGGCGAAGCGGGCGGGTGGCTTTTGAGGAGGTGTTGAGGGCGTCGCAGTTACCCGGATGAGGGGGGGGGGTAGTATGTTCGCAGCTTGGGTTTTTTTTAATGTTGAACATTGCGAAACCTTGTTTTTGGGGGTTGAAGCTGTCTGCATTTTGGTAAAGCAGCTTTTTGGCAAGTTTTCAAGCAATGTTCAAATCTATGTTCGCGATGCAGAAAACCAATGTTCAGCCAATGTTCAACATAGGTAAGTCAGTCCTGAGTTAACGGTTGGGACGAGTTTGACCCCGGTCATTTGTCCCGACAATGGATTTTTGCATTGTGGGACAATGGTGAAACTAGTCTTTTGGAGTCTGAAGCAGGTTGGTTTTTGTTAAAGCAGTCTGCCCCCAATTGACCACCATTGACCCAACTGGGTCAATGAAGGGGTTTGTGAATGTGTGCGGGACTGTTTTTGGTGGCAGGTGGTCGGGGCGCTTGTTGCTTAGGATTCGGGGGGTAGCTACAAATTTTAGGGTTAGGCCGTTTTGACGGTTCATTTTAACAGCCCTCCCTCTACAGCACTACATGGTCTTTGCGACAGCAGCTTAAAAGCAACAAACAGACCACAGGTTTTCCTCGATAAGAGGAGCGCAAAAACCGTGTCCCAAAACCTGCTAGTCAAACCAACAGCGATAATTAAGCCATCAACGATAGCGAAGCAAGAACTGTTATCGCTTAACATGCCTGCCATAACCAACCTGTTTCCGGGGTTCGTCCCAGGCGATTTTGCTGTCATCTACGGCTCCCCGTCCGTGTCTTCCCTTACCTCGCTCCTTTGTATCCGAGCCCAGTTGCCCGCTCAGCTAGGCGGTTTAAGCAGCAATGTCGTATTCATTGATGGTGGAAACTCGTTTAGACTGTACAGTATTTCTCGCCTTGCGCAGGTTCATAATCTTGATCCCAGACAGACACTTGATCACATTTTTTTGGCTCGTGCCTTCACGGCGTACCAGATGACCGCTATACTCATGGAGCACCTAAACGATGCTGTTAACAAGTATCATGCCAAAGTCGTTATAGTCTCTGATATTGCAGGGTTGTTCCTCGATGATGACATTCCAGATGAAGAAGCCCGTCGTGTCTTTAGTCAAGTCATCGCTAGCGTGCAGAGTTTCGTGCGTGAAAAACAGATCATACTTGTCGTTACGTGTCCGCCGCGACAAAACAATAGTCGTAACGCTTATCTTCAAACAGTTGTTAGTCAACGCGCCAATGTTGTCATAGCGCTTAGGCAAACCATGTATGATCGTGAGTTCGAGTTGGAAAAGCATCCTAGGCTAATGCTGGGTACTGCTGAGTTTCCTTCAGAAAATCTTACTCTCTCCGACTTCTTACCACGATAACTGTTTGGTTAAGAAGTTATAGTTGCTTTAGTAGCTGGCATGCCATGCATAGTTCGCTGGCTGCTGGGTCTCCGCATTTTTTGCATTCTTTGAATTCGCCCTTTTCAGTTAAGTTCATTATGGCGGGGCGTAGTTTCTCTATGCTCTTGTAGACGGTGAATTTGGTTCCAGCGTGGCGTTCTTCTATGTGATTAATGAGGTTTCGGATGTCGTTGCGTAAAGCTTCGCCGGCGTAGGGACAGGGGGTGCTTTGGAATGATGTACCTTTCACGTAGGCGTAGAGTGCGCTTTCGCGTTCTGGGATCTCGCAAAAGGGCTTGATTTTCTGGATTAACCTTGGGTGGACTTGGTCAGTGACGGGTTTCTCTACCGCAAGTTTGGAAATATCGCCGTGGAAAATATTTAGCATTGAGGTTTGGACCTCATCGTCAAGCGTATGTCCTGTGGCTATTTTGTTGGCATTCACATCGATGGCGGCTGTGTTGAGAGCTTTTCGACGCAAGACTCCACAAAAGGCGCAGGGTGTTAGCTGGTTTCCTTTCTTGCGTATGCGTTCCACAATCTCGTCCAGCGTGAAGCCGTACAGTTGCTTAAAGCTAACTGAATGATGCTGAATGCCAAGTTTCTTACAGTTCGATGCAGCTATCTCTAAAGCTTCGTCGCGATAGCCCTTTATGCCCTCATCAACGGTGACTGCCACAAGTGTCGCTCGAGGATATTTTCGTTCCATTTTCGCAAGAACCTGCAGCAAACTGATGCTGTCTTTACCGCCTGACACTGCGACGGCAACGCGATCCTTATAGTCGAGCATCTTGTACTTGGCAACTGTTGCTCTGACTTTCTCCTCAATGGACTCAGCAAAACAACGTCTGCAGAGGCGCTCACCGCTATAAACTCGATGGAAGAACGGCTCTTTACGTTTGCAAGCTGAACATTTAACTGGCGATTTGCTCAAGAGGCGATTCACGTGTTAGCATTTGGGTTGTGGAATCTTAATAAGCATGCTTGGTCAAACGCAATTTTCTTAATGTCTAATGGTCATTGCACGTTTCAAATGTGCTTTTCTTGGGCTAGACAAAATAATAGCTGGCGTACTATCAGTCTTCCAAGAGCGAATGGATTTGGTCGCTAAACCCGAAAGGTGTTACGAATACAAGGAAGTGACGTATAGTGCCGAACACTGGATACTTTTGCAGCAAATAAGAAAAAAAGCCAAGCGTCTCCTTGAAGCGCTAAAAGCGGTTAATATTGAGGCGGTCGTTCATGGAAGCGTTGCTCGAGGTGACATCCGCAAAGGTAGCGATGTGGACGTGTTTATTCCTAACCCGCCCAGTAGCTTTTTGATAGACTCTGCTCTTGAGAAAGCAAACATTCCCGTTAATTCAAGAACTGTAATTCAGGCCACCCCTCTTTACGCCATGAAGGCTTACGTCGAAATCGAGGAGGCAACGACTGTTTCGTTTCCGCTTATGAACTTGCGCAGAGTGGAGCGTGAGTTTTACAAGTTCAGCGGCGAAATAACTATTGGCCAGATTTGTGCGGACGTTCGGGTTTCTGGGGTTGATAAGCGGCTAAGGCTCATTGAACCCACAGAGAGAGGTCACGTTGAAAGCAGTGTCCTTGGCAGGGCAGAGTATGTTGCAAAGTCCCTTGGGATTTCGGCGGAAACCGTGAAGGATAGGGTTCGCGCCTTAACTAAAAGAAACACAGTTGGAAGAACCGGCGTTTTTATCAAACAAGTGCTTTCGGCTGACGAGACATTCGAAATGGTTTTGAGTCGGCTAGCAGCAGAGAATCCTGCGGTAAGACGAAAGCTAAGATCTTTAAAATAAACTAAAAAGAAAGTTGTTGCAGCTTATGGTTTTGCTGCCGCTGACTCGTCTCCTGGGTAGAAGATGAGGTCTTTTTCTTCTAATAGCTTTTGAATCTTATCGACTGCTTCGAAGACTTGCTCTTCTTTTTTGGCTCCTACGCAGACAAGTTTTCCAGCGCTGAATATTAGGAAGACAACTTTTGGTTCGTCCATGCGGTAGACTGCGCCCGGGAATTGCTCTGGTTCATACATTACTCTGCCAAGTTTGTAGACGAGGCTTTCGAGATCAATTTCTCCACCTAGCTCAGCAGAGGCAACGATGTTTTGGATGTTGACTATAGGTTTCTCGGTTATCTGTATTCCTTGACCCCTGAGCTCTTTAACGACTTTCTCGACTGCGGCTCGTGATTCTTTCTCAGATTTTGCCCCTGTGCAGACCATCTTGCCTGTGCCGAAAATTAGAGTAGCTGTTTTGGGTTTCTTTAGGCGGAAGACCAGACCTGGGAAGACGCTTGGGTTATATTCGGTTTGGGGGAATTTCTCCACAATTTTTTGGAGGTCAATTTTCTGGTTTAATGAAACTGATGCTACAATGTTCTGGATGGAAATTTTGGGTATTCGTTTGCTCATTTCTGATTCCCGTATCCGACCTGAGTTATATATAAAGGGGTATATAAAGGGCTATATAAAGACATGCGGTGATTGAAAAGCTGTGAGAATCTAAATTTGCACCTTCATGTGGTTTTGGACGGAGTTTATCCGCGATATATCGGAAATCTTAGAAGTGCGGCAATTCCACCAAGTGCCAAGAGTTTTGAGCCCCCCTCATGTTCGGTGCTAACGACTGTGACGCTGCCGCTTCGATGTTCAACACTCTGCATCAACTTCTCTACTTGCAGTCGTATTTTATCCTCAGAATCTCGAAGCAGATTGTCAGCCAATATGAGTTTTTCTATGGCACCCATATTAGCGGCGTTTTCAACGTCCTCAAGTCCGTAGGCTATGTTGTTCTCTCCTTTGCCCAGTCTTTTCATGACTTCCTCCATGACCTCTGTTTCCTCGAGTACGCGTATTTCGTGCGCTGCCTTAAGCAAAACTCCTGACCGGAGAGCTTCGTATATTCCAGCTATGCCTCCGTTGTTGACGCTTTTGACGTCGACGAGTGATTTGGCCATTTCCCCGGCGTTATCTTTGAGGTAGGTGGCAAAGTCGTTTTTTACAAAGCCGACACCAACGATGACTATGCTGCCATGTGCTTGTGTCCAGAGTTGGTTGAGACTGTTAAGGGCTCGTTTGAAGTATTCGTTGGTGGCTCCTTGGCGTTTTTCGGCCTCACGTTTTCCTGGAAGTCGTATGCGTTCTTCGACTTTGACTTCTATGCCGTATTGTTTTGTTTCGGCTATAGCGTAGCCTTCGTCGTCAATGGATAAAATGAGCAGTGGTTGTTCTGCTTCGCTGGCTTTTTGCAACCTGTCCAGCAAATGTTTTGGCCATTCTGGCTTTACTATTGTGACTGGTTGGTTAAGGCTTACAGAAATAGTGTGGTGAGCGCCCGATGGAATTATGTCTGGTGCGTGGATGATGATTCCGTGCACTCGAAGCTTGGCAAGAAATCTGTCCCATGCAACGGATTCCACTTTTACTCCCATAAAAGCCGAGACTCGTTCTCCACTTTTTGGTCTGGAGGCTTCGCTGTCCGTTTTTATGGCGCGGCTTGTGTAGGCGTAAACCTCGTCTCCTTTGTATATGACGTTGTATAGGTGCCATAGGTCGTCTTGTGTGTCGGGGACGACTTTGAGGAAGCCTTGGCGAAGGTTTTTCTCTTGTATTCTCAAGTATTGCACTCGGCTTTGTGTATTCAAAATGGCTCGTGTGGTAGAAATATGCTGTGGCGATGTAAGTCAGAACGCGAATTCTAACGGTTGTACTATTTGGTTTTTCTTGTTTCAGAGGTATCGATTTGCTGCTTTTGCCCGCATTCGGGACAAAACTGGGCGTGTTCCGGAATTCTTGATTGACATTTAGGGCAGATCTTGAGTACTATCTGAAAACGTAGGCGTGCCCCGCAGAAGCTGCAGTAGTTGAATGTAGTTGGCAGTTGCGCATTGCATTTTGGGCAGGTAACTGTTGGAGTATAAGTTGGAACTGGAACCATAATGAAGCCTGTTGGGTGAGTCATGACGCTTCCCACAGAATGACGGTTCGCGTGCCTTTTCTAGTTTTTGCTCGGACCCTGCTAGCATTCAACTTAATAATGAGTGCGAGAGTTGATAAATTATGAACTCCGAAATCAAAGTTATCAAGCAAATTGCACCCACCGACTTAGTGTTAATCTGCGGGTTGCCCGGCGCAGCTTACATTGGAAAACTCTCTATCGATTACCTCGTTCAGCAGTTAAAAGCTGAGCCCATCGGAGAGATTTACTCTCGGTTCTTCCCGCCTTACGTAATCATTAAAGAAGACGGACTAGTTGAACTCATGCGAAACGAATTGCATTATGTCCGAGATGCCACTGGCAAGGACATAGTATTTCTATCAGGTAGCGCTCAGGCTTTTTCACCAGAAGGACAGTATGAAATAACCGAGAAAGTTTTAGATTGGGCGATCGAAAAAGGTCTTAAACGAGTTTACTCAGTCGCTGCTTTGGTGACTGACAGAGATTTCGAAGCGCCCAATGTTTTTGCCACAGCAACTTCAACGCCCTTATTGGAAGAAGCAAAGTCTCATGGTGCGCAAGTTTTGGACCATGGAATAATTGGAGGCGAAAACGGTTTGATAATGGGTCTTGCCAGGAAGAAAGGCATAGATGGAATCTGTTTGCTCGCTGAGACACATGGCTACCAAACTCCTACTGGCGAATACGTTATCGATCCACGGGCTTCTAAAGCCGCATTAAATGTGCTCACCCAGTTCTTAGGAATCAAGGTTGACATGGAACTTATGGATAAACAGGTAGCACAAATGGATGAAGCGATTGCAAAAATGGCGGAGATTGAGCGCCGGGTTCGAGATGAAATGACTCAATCGGGTAAACGTCCCAGTTACGTCACCTAGTCAGAGGATATGCGGATGCAAAACGAGGACGTCTGGATAAAGCGGTATCAGATCCCGACCTTGAAAAACCCCGTAGCTATAGTGGGTTCACCAGGGCTGAGGTCAATTGGCAAACTCGTTGTAGACAACCTTGTTGACCAGACCAAGGCGACTTTAGTTGCCGATTTATATTCAACGCACTTGCCCTCGATTTATGAGACTCAGCCATCCTATGCAGCTCACCCTTCAATGCCCGGCGAAGCGGGAGCAGTCGTTGAATCTGGAAAAGTTGACTTGCCCAAAGTTCAGTTTTATGCATCTGCTGAGTTTTCAGTTATCTTTGTTCGCGGTTATCACCCAAACTTCGAGGGTCAATATTTGGTGGCCCAGAATGTTGTGGATTTTCTTGCTGAAATGGGTGTTCAACGCATGGTTGTTGTTGCAGGTTTTGGGACGAAGGACAAAAAAATTGTTTGCGCTGCCAACAACCCGAAGTCCATTGAAGATATGAAGACCCGTTTCGACGTAGGCTTAGGTTATAAAGGTCCATTTATGGGTTTTTCTGGATTGGTTTTCGGTATGGCAAAACTCCGGGGCATTGAAGCTGTTTGCCTTTTTGCTGGAACTGAGCCTGTTGAAGAGAATTTGGAATTTCCTGACGCTGAAGCCTCGGGCAGAGCAGTTGAGTTACTCAACAGAATGCTTAGTCTAAAAAAATAAGAAAATCCCTATTTCTTTAGCGGGTTAGTTTGCGAAGCTTGCTGCCTTTGTTTTTTTCGGTAAGTGTCCATAAACTTGCTATAGTAATCGCATGGTTGGAAGACGGGAGCATAACTTAATTGTTCCTCCAATCCGCATGCGCATACGGCATATACAGCTTTCTTGTTAGGCTCGGCTAGAATTTGGAGTCGCTCTTTTCGGCAACCAGGGCACCAGTATGGACCATTGACCATTTTTGTTGCGTCTTTAACGAGGATTTTGATGCGGTTGTGCGGCGTTCGATAAGATTTGTTAAGAGGACACACGTTAGTTTCCCCCGATGGTTTGATAAGCCCTATTGAGAGAGTCAACTCTAGCATATATTGTTCTCCTAACGAGGCCAGATATTTATTAAATGAAAATTAAGGTCCGTGCGGTACGGCAATGTTTTTGTACAAAGAATGCTCTGACGTAGATGCGTGGCTACGATGCCATCACCAAAGTATCACATTTATCTCGAATACGATGGAGAAATCGCGAAGTCAGGCATGCGATTCAACCTGTCAGCTGAAGAGCTAGATCGAACATTCCTAACACCTTTCAAAGTCGGCAAGCCTTTCTGGTTCCTAGGCAAGCTTCTTGAACCCGAAAAAGTCCGGAAAACTGTAATATTCTGGAGCTATGAAGACGGGGGCGCGTTGGTTCTGCCCAATCGCGAAATGGTAGCAGGGCACAAAGACAAAAAATTTGTCATGGAAAAAATCTGCGCCGGAAAAGTCAAAGGAGTCACGGTTTGCACAGAAAAATTTCTGGCACGCACCGAAACTGGCTAGTAGCTTTTGCAGGGATAACTCTAATGCGGGTTCGTTCTTAGATGTTTTTCTTGGCATTCAATAGAGCAGAATCCGGTTTTTCTGGAGAATTTTTGGGCGTCTTTGCTTCTGGTTTTGGGTGGTTCGCCACAAACTTTGCACTTCATTTTCATTCACTTTCCGATGAGAACCAGGTTCTGCCATATCTATTTAAACCAATCATGCTATAAAGATGAAATCGAAATTTTCGGAAATAGATGAGAGAACGCTGATCTGAAAATTTTCTAGGCTACATAACCCCGCAATAAGATGTAGGTAATTTCGATTTAGTCATTTTCTTTGGAAATCATGTTTTTCGTTTTAAAAGCTTAAGCTTAACCTTGAAAAATTACGACGTGAAAACCACATTACTTGAACTTGCGCCTTAGACATTTTTGTTGCCCAGAAAACTTTAATTAAACATCAGTGAGTAATGGAAGGCGAGAACCAATTTGGCGTGCGGGATTCCCCAAGCCTGGTATGGGGCAGGCCTGCTAAGTCTGTGGTCGAAAGGCCGCGTGGGTTCAAGTCCCACATCCCGCGCCAATATTTATCAAAAGCGTCACTATTTGAGCTTCTTTCAAAACTGCCGCTGATTATTTGGTGACTAAAAAATAGATTGGCATTTTCCGCATCTAAGTCGATACGGTTTTCAAGAAATCAGCCAGTTCCATCGTATTTATCTCATAGTTGAAATGTTCCAGAAGATTGCGCCCATCTTGCTCTTGCACAGCTTGCATTTGTATTTGTGCATCCCTCTATTGTGCGGCATCTGCACAATCCCCATTAATCCATACAACTATTTGCGCACTTAGACACATATACCTATAAGTGTGTAAGTGCCTATATGCTTATATAACTAAGCGAACTCAAAACATCAAAAAAAATTGAACAACATGCAAACATCAATAATTCGCTTATTTCAAAAACAGGTGACAAGAAATGGGTCGCATTAACGTTGACATCTCGGATGAGGTAGAAAAACAGCTTAGATTAAAAACAGTGGAAATATTCGGCGGCAAAAAAGGCGACTTATCGAAAGCAGTTGAACAAGCATTAAGAACATGGCTCAACAGCGACAGTGAAGTCGATCCGTCAATACGTTGACAACTATTTTGAAAAGCCTGTGTGAAAGGCAAGGGCAAGCGAGCTAGCCTCGAGCACCTTCGTATGAGGGTTATGGGCAATCTAGCTGGAAAGTACCTTTACAAATAGTTCAATGCATGCCATGACAATAATGTTCGCCGGTTCAGAAAGAAAATTCCGAGATTATTCTCGCAGATTAGTAGTGAGTGATGGAGTCAAGAAAATGAGTATAACCCAAACGATTAAGACTGATCAAGTTTCAAAAATTAATAGGTCCTTAGTTGATAAGTGCCCTGAATGTGCAAGCAAAAATCTGGTTCACGATTATGACTCGGGAGAAACCATTTGTGGTGATTGCGGTCTTGTTCTGTTTGAGCAGATGTTAGATAAGGGGCCCGAATGGCGTGCTTTTACACAAGAAGAAAAAGCATCACGAAGCCGCGTTGGCATGCCCACCTCATATTTAATTCATGACAAAGGATTATCCACAGCCATCAGCCAAGTTGATCGAGATGCCTTTGGAAGAAGACTACCGATGTCCACTAGGTTACAGATGTGGCGTCTTAGGAAATGGCAAATACGAAGCCGAGTACACTCGTCCACCGACCGAAACCTTGCCCAGGCCATGAGTGAACTTGAACGTTTGTCAAGCAAAGTAAACATCTCACCGCCAATAAAAGAAAAAGCCGCCGTTGCCTACAGAAAAGCGCTTGACAAAGGCTTAGTTCGAGGAAGATCTATCAACGCAATCGCCGCAGCATCTCTCTATGCTGCTTGCCGCAAAAGCGGATCAGCCAGAACCCTTCGCGAAATCTCCGAGGCAAGTCTCGTTGGTAAGAAAGACGTCGCAAGATGCTATAGACTGCTCCTGCAAGAGCTGGACTTTCACATGCCAATTTCTGACCCAATGACATACGTTTCAAAAATTGCAGAGAAAACTGGAATATCAGGCAAAACTCAAGGAGCAGCCATAGCTATAATCAGAGAAGCTAGACAAAAACGAGTTTCCGCGGGAAAAGACCCGATGGGTTTAGCTGCAGCAGCACTCTACATAGCATGCTTACAGAACACGGAGAAAAAAACACAAAAAGACATTTCAGACGCAGCAGGAGTAACTGAAGTCACTGTGAGAAACAGATACAAGGGCCTAATGAAGCAGCTGCACCTCGAAACACCCGACTCGCCAGTGGCAAATAAAGCCAACCTTTGTTTGTCATAGGTTTAATAGTTATTCGTATCGAATTCAGGTGTGGGTATAAATCTAACTTCGCGCGCCATTACTTCCGATTTTAGCTTATTTTTGTGACTATTTTTAAGTAATTAGCCCAAGTAGGGCCTCAAATTAGGCTGTATCGTTATTAACCTGCTTTTAGGTTACAATTGTGTTTCTGAGGAAAAATGCCTGCCTGTTTTTCGCGGAGTTTGTAAACCTGAGTTACGTTTGTTTTTAAGGTTCAAGATCGATATTCTATTTGTGCCCAACTATTCCAAACAACCATTCTTAACAGCTACCGATGAAGAATACACGATGCTTATTGAGGTCTGTGAAGAATTTGAGAAACAGAAAATTGACAAAACTGCCCGCGAAAAATCTGGGAATCCAACCGAAATAATCATTCGCAATCACCTCCTAAGAAGAAACCTTAACCTTTCAAAGGTTCCAGAAGTAACATTGCAAGGATCGAAGATCAAAAATGACTTGCTTCTTCTGAAGAACAAAGTAGATCCAAACCAAGAAAACTTCCCAGTTGACAGTGTGAAAATGGTAATTGAAGTAAGAAACAGCGGTGTCGGTGGCAAAACTTTAGAAAACGGAAAGCGGGAAGATCCCAACAAGATACTGCGCTTTAAATTCAATGAGCTCGAAGGAACCACTAATATGAAGAATTTTGCCGTTATCGTTCTATCTGAAACGCTGCTTCCACCTAGAACTCCCAACAAGTGGCGATTCAAAGAAGAAGTGATAGGCAAAAAAAACTGCAAAGTCTTTACCCTGGTTGCACGTCAGCTGTATCCTCCTGGCGGACTCTACGTCAAGTCCAACATCGTAGAAATGCTTCAAAATAAGCAGATGAAAAAAACCGGAGAATTTCAACAGCTGACCAATTATCTTCAAAATTTGTAACCTCAAAAGAAGTCTTAACCTCGTTTAGAACGGTTAAGCTTCAATAGCCCCTCCGGGTCCAGTTTTAGACCTTTAGAAACAACTCAAAGCAGAATAATAACGATAACGACTCCATACTAAATTTGCGTGTAGGTTAGAAAAAAAATTTGGTGGAGTATTATTGCTATTCGCGTCATAATAATTGAAATCTAAAATATTCTTTCTTCCATCGACTCATCCTGAGAACCATTTTCCTTCTTCAACAAGCAGTTGTCTGAGTTATTTACGATATTAAAAATAATGAAACACAGACCTCAGCGAGAAGGAAAGATATCTTCAAAAATGAGAACGGGTCCTTCTTTTGTAAGAAGGAGAATTAAATGTCCAAAAGAGGAGAAACCGGAGAACAAGATCGAGGAAAACCTCAGCCTCAGAAGAAGAAAGATAGAGACGCAAAACGCAAGGAAAAAAAGTTGGCCAGACTTGAAAGACAAAAGTCCAGATAGATTCTTGACAAGCATGCATTCTTTTCTAGTTTTCTACTTTCCAAACTGACAAGCAAAAACAGTAAGAATGCTCTGCTCATATTTCACATGGAATTTAAATGTGGGTGTAACATTCCGCGGCATTTTCCAAATTTGGCTTATTTTTTCTGTTAGTTTTAGAAATTGAGGAAAAATTATTGTCAGAAAAACTCGTTACCACAACAATATAGGGTTGAAGCCATGCCATGAGTCTTTTACATGTTCCAGACTATAATTCAAAATCCTCAAACTTTGGATCAAGGGAGCGGTTTCAGAATAGCTGGAGCAAGTGCTTCCCTGCCAAATTCAGCGCAGAAGATATAGCATCTTTCTTAAAAAACTACCTATACTTACTTGTATACCGATTTACCATTTATCTCATTGGGGGGCAAACGAACTATGAAGGTCGTGCCTTTTCCCTCTTGGCTTTCAAAAGTTACGGTTCCACCTAAACCTTCAGTCATACGTTTAACCACAGCTAAACCAAACCCCTGACCCTTAGATTTTGTAGTCATCATGGGCGCAAACAACCTCGGTTTAATATCCTCAGGAATGCCAACACCTGTGTCCTTAACGGTAATCAAAACGTCACTCTTCTGCTTGTCAACATAAGCCCGAATTGTAAGTTCACCGCCGTCTGGCATAGCTTGGATTGCATTCAAAGTCAAATTAGCAGCAATACGTTTAACAAAGTCGGGGTCAGCCTTAATTTTTTCAGCTTTTTTCTCAATCTGAACACTCACTTTAATGTTCTCAGGAACGCTAGTTTTGGACAATATCTCAGTAAATACCGATCTGATGCTTGTTTCTTGGGCTCGTGGATTAAGCGGTCGAGCATAATCTTGGAGGTCGGCTACAATTTTATTGATATAATCAATGTTTTTCTCGATCTCTGCCAAGTTTTCAAGAGCGTTTGCCTTAACTTCGTTTTCTGGGAGGCCTGATAGTTCTGCTTTGGCCAAGAACAAATCACCAGTTATTGCTTGGAGCGGATTGCGTATATCATGGCCAACCATACCCGCTGTTGCCCCAATGGCTGCTAAGCGTTCAGCATCCTTTAGTTTCTTAGCGCTTTCCAGAGCTTCAGCTTCGGCTTTCTTACGTTCCGTAATGTCTATACCCATCTCCAAAATGAGTGTTGAACCGTCTACTTCCCTGAATGGAAAATCGTAGATGTCATAGTAATGTCCGTTTGGTCCCGTCCAGTACCAGTGCTGAGGCTTATTTTCCTTATAGACATTATAGGTAATGCAGCCTTCGCACTCATGGTCTTTATTAAAGAGATATTCATGGCAGCGTCTGCCACGATCTTCGCCAAATGTTTCACGGAAAACTTTGTTTGCAAACTTCACTCGGTAGTCACTATCTAGAAGTATAACGTATGATGGAAGGGTTTCAAGGACGTTATAGAGGCGCTGGCGTTCCATTATTGCCTGAGTCGTCCGCTGTTCCACGCGCTCTTCCAGTTCATCATTTAGCTTTTTGAGGGCGTCTTCAGCTTTCTTACGCTCTGTAATATCCAATGATAAAATGAAAATACCTTCAGGAACAGGTGTAATCTTTAGGTCATACCATCCAGACGTTTTGTCGGGAAAAATGAAACAGTTCTCCATTTCTTGAGGAATTCTCTCCTCCATGCAACATTTCAACTTGACAAATAGTTCGGTAGATTCAACGCCTGGCCACATATCCATGTACCGATTTCCCAATAGTTCTTTATTTAACCTGCGATTTTGAATTTCAGCCGCCTTATTGATGTAAATATACCGCCAGTCAAGGTCAATTATTTGACCGCCTTCAATCATGCTGTCTAATATGCTGTGGAACCGCGCTTCACTTTCTCTTAGAGCTTCTTCTGCTTTCTTGCGTTTAGTAATGTCCTCAAATAAAGCGACAAAGTAGCCCTTCTCTGGGCAATAAGCAATTACTTTGTACCATTTACACAAAGGAGTAGCGTAATTTTCAAATTGAATAGGTTCTCCTGTTAACGCAACCTTTCCATAAACATCAATCCAACCAGCAGGATCTTTCTCTAAGCCTGGAAGTGCCTCTGTAGCTTTCTTGCCTATAATGTGCTCTCTTTTCAATCCGGTCATCTTTTCGAAAGCATGATTGACTTCAAGAAAGACGTAATCAACTGGTTTGCCTGACTTGTCGACTACAATTTTGTGGTAAGCAAAGCCATCGAGCATCTTGTCAAAAAACATGTCAAATTGTTTGCGGTCTACACCAATGGCTTTTGCCCACCCACTTGCTAAAGAGTCAGTCGACATAGTGAGCTCCTCAAGTTAAATTATCAATGATATTGTATTCGTAATTATATAAATGCAGTATTTTCTCGCTCTAAAATTTTTAAACAGAATTTTTGCTTTTTCCTGAGCTTAGTAATGCGATTAGGAAATAAATGAATGCAAGGTAGACGCCAACCCTCCCTGTCCAAACTACAATATCGCTAAATTGCACCTGCAAAGTGGCGCCACACAAACCAATTGCCTCAATCGCCAAACCCAAGGAATACCAATAAATCACGTTTGATTTTGACTTTAAATAGAGCCGTAAGAAAAGCGTACAACTTACAGATAGAAATAGAATAGCAATTGCGTAAACAATTTGATCTATTAATGTAACCCCTAGCCCGCTAACAAAGAAAGGAGGAAAGACATCCAGCCGTGTCAACGATGTCAATAACACGCTTAGAAAAACCACAAATAGGCTCGATGATGTTAACCTGGCCTTTCGATGTTCAGAGCCAATTGGTACGGAACGAAAAGAAGCCTGAAAACCAGCGAAGGCCTGAAATGCTGAAAACAAGAGCAATGCAATTGCCGCTTCTGTTACAGCCCAATCGGGTGAGAAGTTTCCAAACAATCCATTAAATGTACTCATAATTACAAGTAAGATAAACGATAAGGCAAAAAATAAGAGCGTTAGAGACCCTGTGAGCAAGTACCCTTTCGCTGATAAATAGCCTGTAAATAAACTAACTCCGACTACAAAAATGAGGTTTAGTGCAAGAAACAGAAAAGGTGGATTAAAAACATACTGCCCTCTTAGACCTAAGGCTAATTCAACGATTAATGTCAATACTATTGCGAAAATTGGGATAAGACCAGCATACTTGTTTATGCTTTTCAACTCCGTATAAGCACCGATGAAGTGAAAAAGCATTTGTCAATATGTTGATATTAGCCTTTCCTAAAAGTACACAATAGCTCAGTTGCTAACCTTTAAACAAAAACGCATTTTGAATCGCCACAAATCGTTTCTTTGAAGTAGCAAAAACAAGCAAGATCTTAGTGAAATTATTTTTGGCCGAAGTGCAGACCAAGTATCGTCGATAGCTACTAATGAAACTGCTTGAAGACCCTTGCAGATATGTACTCGCGGATGGAGTCTCTGTTGATTTCAGCTTTTCTTTTTGAATAAGTCACCCAAATAATCTCCTTTTCTTTAATTAGCGACTTTGTCTTCGGCCGATTTTATGCCTCATGAACGAAGTATACAGGGAAAAATCCTTCAGCGGTAACGAGAACAAGATCACAAAGCGATTGAGGTCCAGCATAAGGCACCGTGGCAATG
>Ga0335071_10002586_pt1 | contig 19307 bp, 15 predicted proteins | sample Lox_Sample_15_FD_206724 | JGI IMG/M metagenome (GOLD analysis project Ga0335071, IMG submission 206724) | Soil microbial communities from Loxahatchee National Wildlife Refuge, Florida, United States - Lox_Sample_1.5 | ecosystem: Environmental > Terrestrial > Soil > Wetlands | place: USA...
GTCAAGGCCGAGCCGTGGGTCAACCGCAACGGCTTCGACCGCGGCTGGACGAACGACAAGTACTACATGTCCGTCGTCTCGCCCGAGCCCTTCCCCATCCCCGGCACGCCGACCGCCTGGACGCCGGGCACGAACGGCCTCGTCAAGGGCGAGGCGGTCCTCGTGACCGCCATGACGCCCGAGGACCTGGCCGCGTATAAAGGCAAACTGAAGGGCAAATGGATCCTGACCCAGGCCGTCCCCGACGTGCCCGCCTACTGGACCGTGATCTCCAAGCGCTACACGCTCGACGAGCTGGCGGCGATGGAGCTCAATCCCGCGCCGGGCCTGGAGTTCGGCGTGACGCCTCCCGGCCAGCGCGCCGGCGCCCCGGTTGCGCCCGCGATGCCCGCGATGCCGACGGCTCCCGCCGCTCCGGCGGCCAAGCCCGCCGCGGCCCCGGCCGCCGGGCAGCCCGCGGCCCCCGCTGCGCCCGCGCAGCCCGCCGGCCAGCGCGCCGGCTTCGGGGCGATGAACGCCCGGAACGATTTCTTCCTCGCCGAAGGCGTGCTCGGCCTGCTCTCGACGGCCCCGCGCGGCCACGGCATCTACGTCATCAGCGGCAACCGCTCGTCCGATCCCGCCAAGACCCTGCCCGCCATCGTCATCCCCGCCGAGCAGTACGGCCGGATCGGCCGGATGCTGGCCAAGAAGATCCCGGTGACGATCGAGGCCGACATCAAGAACACCTACTATCCCAACCCGCCGGTGTTTAACGTCGTCGGCGAGATCCCGGGCACGGACAAGGCCGACGAGATCGTCATGCTCGGCGGACACCTCGACTGCTGGCACGCCGCCACGGGCGCGGCCGACAACGGCTGCGGCGTCACGTCCATGATGGAGGCCATGCGCATCCTCAAGGCCACGGGCGTCAAGCTCCGCCGCACGGTCCGGATCGGCCTGTGGGGCGCCGAGGAGCAGGGCCTGATCGGCTCCCGCGAGTACGTCAGCGCCCACTTCGCCAGCCGGCAGATGCCTCAGCCGCCGGCCCCGAACCAAGTCGTCGTCGGCACGCCCCCCGCGGCGGCAGGCCAGCGCGGCGGCGGATTCGGCGGCCCGACCGGCCCGCTGGAGAAGAAGCCCGAGTACGACAAGCTCTCGGCCTACTACAACATCGACAACGGCACGGGCGCCATCCGCGGCATCTACCTTCAGGGCAACGACGCGGCCGGCCCGATCTTCCGCGAGTTCGTCGAGCCGCTCCGCAACCTGGGCATGACCGCGGTCACGATCCGCAACACGGGCGGCACCGACCACCAGTCCTTCGACGGCGTCGGCCTCCCCGGCTTCCAGTTCATCCAGGACGAGACCGAGTACAACGCGATCATCCACCACACGAACCTCGACACGTACGAGCGCTTGCAGCCCAACGACCTGATGAAGGACGCGACGATCGCCGCCGTGTTCGCCTACCTGACGGCCAACCGCGAGGACAAGATCCCGCGCAAGCCCCTGACCGCCGCCGGCCAGCGCGGCGCCCGGGGGAACTGAGCGACGTAGCCCCAGCTTAAAAAAGAAGAAGGATTTTCCGGGGCGGACGCTCCGGTCGCGCTTCCAACGAGGCGCCGCCAGGGCGCCCGCCCTTTTTCATTTCGCCGTCAGGACGTCCGAGCGCTCGAGCTCGATATCAGCCATGCGGGACAGCTCATCCTCGAGAAACGGCTTGTGCGCGGCGCCGTAGACGACGAGGACGCGCCCGCCGGGATGGAGCGCCGCGACGGCCCGGATGCGGGCCGCGATCTTCAGGTTCCGGTTTTCCCACAGGCCCAGGCGGATCCGGTCGGCGCCGCTGGCCATGCGCGTCCTGAGGAACACGCCCCATTGAGCCTCGACGTCGGCCGCCCCGTAGCGGGCGGAATTGAGGAGGGCGTATACGGGCCCGAGGTCGCCCCTGGCCAGGCAGTCCTTGAGAAGAGCCTCGGACTCGGCATAGACGGCGGATTTGGAGACGGCCGCGAGAAGAGGATGGCTCTGAAGCTCCTTCTCCATCGGCGGCGTGATCGCGGCATACGCCTCCAGATCCTCGAAATCGTCGACGGGATCGAGCCGCTCCAGGCCGAGGCGCCGGGCCAGCCTCGCGGCCAGGGCGAAGTCCTCGTTGACCTCCGCGCATTCGGCGTCCAGGCGCTCGCCCAGATCGCGCGGGGCCGCCCTCTGGTCGCGCCGCTGTTCGGGCGTCAAGTAAGACCACTGGAGCGCGGCCGAGCAGGGATCGTAGGCCGCCGCCATCCAGAGGGCGAGGGCGGCCCGGTCCGCCGCCGGTCGGGTCCCGGCGCCCGGCGGATCCGTCCTCGCAACCAAGCCTTGGACCTTGATCGAGGCCGCTTCGGGCGTGCCCCCCGTCGAGACGAGGGCGAGGCGGCCGAGCTCCCTCTGCCTTTTCGCGAAGCTGTCCAGAAGGTCCGCGTAAAGGGGACCGGCCTCTTTGCGGAGCTCGAGCTCGCGGACGCGCGGCCCCGGGAGGCTTTCGATGCAGATGGCGTCCGGCCGGAAGACGGCGAGACGGTCGATCAGGCCGTCGAGCATCCCCGGCTTGAATGTCTCCTTGATCTGGCGAAGATGGAACGTCGCCAAGACGAGCACCTTCGTCCTCGAGGAGTCGGGGACCATGTCCCGGAGCCGGCCGATCGCGTCCGTAGGGCGGAGGCCTTTGGCCGGCCTCTCCGTCACGGCGGAAAGGGCCGTCAGCCCGCCCGCCAGGAGAGCTCCCCCGAGGAGAGCCGGAAGGGCCTTGGGGAAAACTGCACGTCTGCGCATGGGACGATCTCCTTCATGAGCCTCTACGAAACAAGCCCGCCGGAGGTTCCCGCCGGCCAGCGCGGCGGGGCCGATCTAGAGCTTCGTCCGGGCCTCGTCCAGGGCGGACGCTCCGGCCGCGCTTCCACGGAGGCGCGGCCGGGGAGCTCGCCCTATTTTTTTATATTCAATACCTTATGGGCAGAGGGGAAGCCGTTGACATCACCCCGTATTTGATTCATACTTTGATTCATGTCAATTCTCTCAATAAATCATAAGAGGCGCGATGAAGAGCCTTAGCATCCACGGAATCGATCGGGAAACGGAAATAGCGATCAAGGCGCGAGCCAAAAGCGAGTCGAAAAGCGTCAATAAAATCGTGAAAGAGATCATCGAACACGCGCTCGGCCTCCGCGGCTCGAAGCCCGCGGTCGATAACCGGGCCGAATTCGCCGATCTGTCCGGCATCTGGACGGCCGAAGAGGCCGACCGATTCCTCGGGGCCCTGTCGGAATTCGAGGTCGTCGAGCCCGGGGATTGGCGATGAGAAGCATCGTCGTCGACACCAACGCGTATGTCCGGTATCTTGCCGGCGACGCGGCCGTGCTCGCCTGTTTCGGCGCCGCGGAGCGAGTTCTCCTTCCCGTGTTCGTCCTCGGCGAATTGTTCACGGGGTTCCGCGGCGGGACGCAGGAGCGGGAGAATCGCCGCGTCTTGGAGCGGTTCTTGACCAAGCCGAGCGTCGAGGTGCTCGAGGCGACGCGCGAAACGGCCGAGTGCTTCGGCCTGATCAAGGACGCCCTCAAGAAGGCGGGACGCCCCATCCCTCTCAACGATGTCTGGATCGCCGCCCAGGCCCTGGAAACCGGATCGGTGCTCGTGACCTACGATCCCCACTTCCTGGCCGTGCCCGGCATCCGGATCTGGGATGGGCTCAGTTCGTCCGCGCGCTAGCCGCAGACTGCGCGCCGCTTGCCTTCGCCTCGTCCAGGGCGCAGAGGAGCGTCAGGTAGCCGTCGCAGAGCAGGCCCTCGTAGCCCTGGCAGCCGCCGTTCCAATCGCGCCAATCGCGCGACTTGCCGTCGGCGCAGAAGCCCTGGAATTCACCCGCGGCGAAGCCATCGAGCATCGGCAGGAAGATGCGCCTCGCATCCTCGACCCGCCCCAGGGCATAGAGCGCCTTGATCGTGAAATAGGCGTAGCAGGCCGTCGCGCCGCCGTTCTCGTAGACCGGGAAGGCGTCCCGGCCGTCGTCCTGGAACGGCTCGCCGATCGAGCGCGCCCCCGCCCAGTTGTGGAAGACGTAGTCCTCTTTGCGGACCGGGACGAGGTTGCCGGGCAGGCCGAGCCGGAAGTTCGAGAAGCCGACCTCCTTCATCTTGGCCAGGAGGCGGTCCATGACCGCGTTCGCGTCCGCCGCGTCGAGGAGCCCGTAGCAGACCGCGATGCCGTTGACGAAGGTGAAGGCGTAGTCGTGGAGCTTGCCGTCGAGGCTCCGCCAGCCGGCGAGCAGGCCCGTAGCCGGATTGAGGAACGCGCTCTTGAAGGCTTTCTTCAGGCGGGCGGCCTTGTCGGCATAGAGGCGCGATTCCTCCGGCCGCCCCAAGGCTTTGGCCAGATCTGAGAATTGCCGGCAGGCCTTGTAGGCGAGGGCGTTGGCGTAGGCGTCGTCGTGGCCGAAGTTGATCGTATCCCACCAGTTGGAGGGGCGCCTGTCGGGCGTGGCCCGGTCGCCCGAATTGCCGGTATGCGGGTGCTCGATCAGGCCGTCGCCGTTGAGGTCCGCGGTCATCATCTCCCGCGCCCAGGCGGCGAGCTTGTCGAAATTCGCCCGCGCCCAGGCCAGGTCGGGCGCCTTCAAGGCGTAGGTGCAGGCGGACTGAAGGAGCGACGGATACGAATCGAGCGAGTTCCAGGGCGCCTTCCAGGCGATGAGGTCCGCGTCCGCCGCCTGGACCGCGTAGCCGACGAGGCCGTAGCCCTTGGCCCCGGCCAGGTAGCGGTCCACGGTCATGCGAACCAGGCCGAGGGCGGTCAAGCCCGGCGCGAGCGGCGGGGCGGCTTCGGCGACCATGGCGTCCATGAAGACGGTGAAGGGGACGGCGTCGCTCGAAGCGTTGTTGGCCAGCATCTGGACGCGGGGATTGATCTGGAAGATGTTCAGGAAGGATCGCCGGAAGCCGTCGTAGCGGCGATCCGCCGCGATCCCGGGAAGCGCGGGGTGGATCTCGGCGACCTCGAGCGTGTAGGTCACCCTCGGCCGGGCCGCGGTCGCCGCCGGGAACTCGACGCGGACGAACGGCGTCTTTACGTAGCGGCGCGCGTCGTAATCGAGCGCGGCGCCGGGCGCGTCCGCCGAAACGCGGACCGAGCCGCGGTCGGGCATGTGGAGCACGCAGGGCAGCGACACCCGCCGCTCCCCCGCCTTCATGAGCCCGAGCAGCGTGGCGTGGTTCTTTTTCTGGTCGAAGGTCAGGGTGAAGGGGGACGATTCGGCCTCCGACGCGTAATCCGATTCGAGGACGATCTTCCGGTCCTCGCATCGGACGGTCCAGGCCGGGCGGCGCGCGCCCGGCGCCGCGTAGACGAACACGCCCCCGCCCTTCCGCTCGAGCCGCAGCGGCGAAGCCGGCGAAGATTCGAGGAGGACCGGATTCTCGCCCGGCTCGGCGCGACCCAGGGCATCGACGGAGAAGAAATCAAAGGCGGGATACGGCCCGGCGAAGCCGACCGCCACGCTCGCCGACCGGAAGTCGGGCCGGTTTGCCAACGGCGGAGCGGCCGACAGGCCGGCGACGATCTGGGCGAAGATCACAACATGCCAGAACGGACGAATCATGGGCTTGCCTCCTCAATCCCGATCGCTCCCGCCGCACTCGGAACGACGGGAGCGGACCCTTGCCAACGGAATCCCGGCCGATGTATCATCCCCACGGTCAGCAAGGTTTCATCCATTTCGATCGGGGGGTATCATGAAAGAACAACGCGTATATTCCCGGGTGCGCAAGAATTGGAAACTCGAGTACAGGCTCGAAGGTCCCGGCGGCAAGAGGGGCAAACCGATGACGGCCGGCCTTCGCGACATTGGCGGCGGCGGGTTTTGTTTCCGGTGCCATTCGCCACATGGGCCGGGGACGCTGATCAGCTTCTCGCTCAGCACGGCCCGCGGCATCACATTCGTCGTGGGAACGGGGCGGATCCTCTGGAATCGGCCGGCCGAAAAGGGATATGACCACGGCGTTCAATTCATCGGCCGCAACCAAATCGTCAAAGCCGCCGACGAGGCCATCAAAAGGATCCTCGCCACCCAACGCGTGAGCAAATAGGCCCGTTCGATCGCCGTCCGCCCACCGGCCGGCCTGAAGGCAGCCGCGGCCGCGGCTCCCATGCGGGAGACCCCGCGTCCTACTTGATCTTCTCCATGTAGGGGACGTCGATGCAGGCCGTCGTGTTCTCGATGTTCGCGTCTTCGCACTTCGTGAATCCCGTCGGCCCCTTCTTCTCCACCCGGAAGCAGAACTGCTTCATGGCCGGACGCTCCGTCTTGGTCAGGGGGAGGCTGCCCCAGCGGGAGAAGTTCTCGACCTGGTATTTGAAGGCCACGATCTTGCACTCGTTGGCCTTCATGGCCGTCCCGAGATTCGTGTGCTGATAGAACTTGAGGTTGGCCTCCTGGGCCGGCGTCTTGGGCGGGTGCCAGGTGTAGACCATGAAGTAGGCGTCGAGCGGGCCCGAGGGATTGTCGTAGCCGCCCGGGCCGGCGTTGCACATCCGGCCCGACAGCTGGACCGAGCCGTCATCCCCCTTCTGGATGTCGAGCGTCGCGACGAAGTCGGCGCAGAGCGTGGGGATGTTCGGTTTCGGGAGAGGCTGTTGTTTGGCGACGTTCTGGGTGTTGACCTGCGGGGATGCGGCCGCGAGCGCGACGAGTCCGATCGCCAAGCCGATGAAGACGATGCGCGCGGGATGTCGGTGCATGCTGCCCTCCTTGACTCTCTTCGAAGCTGGAAAAATCATATCCTCGCCCCGTCCGGAAAGTCAATCCTCGCGGCCCGCGCCCCGGCCGCCGCGCCGGCGGCCTCCCAAAAATAAGAAAGCGGACCGGGGGAATTCCCCCCGGCCCGCCTCAGCGTCGGGAATCGGTTATCTGTGAGGATTCGATCCGCCGACGACCGCGTGGGCGTGGGCTTGCTTGGTGCTCAGGAGGAGGTATCCGTCCTGGCCCGGGAACCAGACCTCGGAGAGGAGGTTCTGATCGCCGACCTTGTCGAAAACGAGTTCGAGGTCCTTGTCGACGTCATGGCGCCCGAGCTGGGTCAAGATCACCAGGACCGCCGCTCCGGCGTCGCCGCGGATCGCGATGGAACTATCGTCGGGCTTCTCGACCGTGTATTTGCCCGCGGGGAGCGTCTTGTTGCCAGCCTGGAACGGAAAATCGATGGTCACCGTCAGGGACTGGGCGTAGACGAGCGCGCCGCCGGCCGCCAGGAGAACCAAGATCATAACAGACAATAAGCGTTTCATGTTCGTCAAGACTCCTTTCGTTCGATTCGTGCCGGAAGTTCTCTCGTTCGCCATGGCTTCGTGAACTTTCCTGCTGTCACTGGATTAGACAACGACGCCCATCGAGGATTTGCGGCGCCGGCCCCGCAGCCACCTGCCTTGACAGCCTCCGGACGCGGGGATATCATTCCTTTTCTCATCGTTATCATTCTTCCCGCGCCTTCATAAGGAGAAAGAGACCGCCATGAAAGTGCTCGTCCTGAACAGCGGCAGCTCCTCCATCAAATTCCAGCTCATGCGCATGGAGGACGAGTCCTTGCTGGCCAAGGGCATCGTCGAGAAGATCGGTTCGAGCGACGCCATCATCACTTACCAGCCGGAAGGCAAGAACAAGATCCGCGAGATCCGCGAGGTCAAGAACCACGAAGTGGCCATCGAGATCGTCCTGTCGCTCCTCCTCCATCCCCAGCACGGCGTCCTCCGGGACAAGTCCGAGATCGACGGCATCGGCCACCGGGTCGTCCACGGGGGCGAGGACTTCTCCGGCTCGGTCCTGATTACCGACAAGGTCAAGGCCAGCCTCCGGCGGTGCATCCAATTCGCCCCGCTCCACAACCCGGCCAACCTCAAGGGCATCGAGGCCTGCGAGGCGCTCCTGCCGGCCGCGCCCCAGATCGGCGTCTTCGACACCGCCTTCCACCAGACCATCCCGCCGAAAGCCTACATCTACGGCCTGCCCTACGCCCTCTACAAGAAGCTCCGGATCCGCCGCTACGGCTTCCACGGCACGTCCCACGCCTTCGTCGCCCAGAGGGCGGCCGAGTTCCTGAAGACGCCCATCGCCGACCTCAAGATCATCACCTGCCACCTGGGCAACGGCGCGAGCATCACCGCCGTCGATGGGGGCAAGTCTGTGGACACGACCATGGGCTTCACCCCGCTCGAGGGGCTGGTCATGGGCACGCGCTGCGGAAGCATCGATCCGGCCCTCGTCCCGTACATCATGGAGCGCGAGAAGCTCGGGACGAAGGAAATCGACGCGATCATGAACAAGAACAGCGGCATGCTGGGCTTGACCGAGACCTCGAACGACATGCGCGAGATCGAGCAGGAGGCCGCCCGCGGCAGCGAGCGCCACCAGCTGGCTCTGGAGATCTACGCCTACCATGTCCGCAAATACATCGGCGCCTACATGACCGCCCTCGGCCGCGTGGACGCCATCGTCTTCACCGGCGGCATCGGCGAGAACTCGCGGCTCGTCCGGCGCCTGGTCTGCGAGGGCCTGGGCGCCCTGGGGATCGGCGTCGATCCCAAGAAGAACGAGGCCAACGAGCACGACATCAGCACCGGCAAGGTCAAGGTGCTGGTCATCCCGACCAACGAGGAGCTGGCCATCGCCCGCGACACGCGCCGCATCCTGGAGGCCGGGGCGGGCAAGCCGGCCGGGGCCGGGCCCGCCACGCCCGCCGAAGCGCCGGCCGGGTTCAAGGCCGACGAGACGGCGAAGCTCGTCCTCCTGTGGGCCCGGGATCCCCAGGCCGGCCCCGACGCCCTGGCGGCGAAGCTCGGCCCGGCGCTCGGCCGGACCGTGGCCGCGGCCGCCGTGGCCGCGGAGCTCAAGCGCCTGTCGCTGACCTCGGATTCCCCGAAAACCCCCAAAACGGCGGCTTCCGCTGTTCCCGGCGCGCCCGCTTCGGCGCGCGCGGGCAAGAAGTAAAGGATCAACCCATGGATATCATCGACCGCGAAGAAGCCGGCTGGCTCGTGGCCCTGGCCTGGTTGAGCGCCCTCGAGGAGACGGCCCGGGACTTCCACGGCACCCGCCCCCGCGTCTTCAGCGAGCGGGCCTACGAGCACTCCGTCCAGTACTACCTCCACCTCCTCGGCGACGAATACGGCATGCAGATCGCCAAGTCGGACTCGATCCGGGCGGCCGTGGAGAACTACATTCAGATCGGGATCGCGGGCAAGCTCTTCCGCGACGCGAGCCACTTCGAAATCGTCGAGGTCAACCCGTCCCACGTCGAGATCACGGTCCACGACTGCGTGTACCTGAAGAGCTGCCAGAGCCTGATCGAGGAAGGCTTCGGCATCCGCGACCTGACCTGCGCCCGGATCGGCTGTTTCCGGGCCGCGGTCAAGGCCCTGGCCGCCATCGACTGCGACTACCAGGTGAAGTCGTTCAACATCGACGGAGACTGCAAGGGCTACATCGAAAGGGTCTGAGGTGGACGCCGCAACCCCGCATTCCCTGGAGGACGTCATCCGGATCATCCGGGACGCCAAGGACGCCGCCGCGGTCCGCACCGCGATCATCGACCTGGGCTACGAGAAGCGGCCCGAAGCCTATCCCGTCCTCGTGGCGAAGCTCGACGACCCGAACCCGGCCATCCAGCACGCCGCGGTCCTGTCGCTCGGCCGGTTCGGCAACCCGGCCGCCATCGACGAGCTCGCCAAGCCCAAGGTCTTCCGCTCGCCGTCGGCCAACATCCGGCAGGCCGCCGTGGCCTCGGTGGGCAAGCTCGGCGACTACCGGGTCATCGACCACCTCCTCAAGGCCGTCGACGACGCCGAGTGGATCGTCCGCACCCAGGCCGTCACCGAGCTCATGGGCAAGGTCCGCGAGATCCTCGACCGGCGGGACGCGCGCCTGATCCGCGTCCTCATCAACATGATGTCGCTCGAGAACGCGGAGATCGTCGAGCTGGCCGTCGAAGGATTCAAGGAGTTCGGCGCGGAAAGCCTGCCCCTGCTCCACGAAGCCTTGAACAACTCCTCGGCCACGATCCGGGCGAACGCCGCCCGGGCGCTGGGGAAGATCCAGTCCCGCCAATCCACCCCCTTCCTCCTGGACCTGCTCCAGGACGCCGAATGGCAGGTCCGGGCGGCGGCCGCCGAAGCCCTGGGCCGGATCGCGGACAAGCCCGCCCTGGAACCGCTCATCCTGAAGCTCCAGGACAACGTCACCAAGGTCCAGGACGCCGCGGCGGCGGCCATCATCCGCTACGGCCGGCAGGCGACCTTCCCCCTGCTCAACGCCCTGGGACGGGAGCGGGACAAGTTCGCCCTCCGGGCGATGCTCCTCGCCCTGGGCAAGATCGGCGATCCGAAGTCCGTCCCGGCCCTGATCGGGAGCCTGCGGAGCAGCTATTTCATCGTCCGGCAGGCCGCCGTGACCGCCCTGGTCCGGTTCGGCCCGAGCGCCGTCGAGATGCTGCTCCCCACGCTGTCGTTCAACTGCTCGATGATCGGCTCCATGATCAAGGACGCGGCCGACCAAAGGCGCCCCGAGCTCCAGCTCCGGTCCATCAAGGCCATCGGCGGGCTCGAGGACCATTGCGCGGTCGGACTCCTCAAGAAGCTCGTCGAGGACAGCCTGCCCGACGTCCAGGAAGCGGCCATGGAAGCCTTGGAGAAGATCGGCTGCGCGGCCTGGGGCCGCTGCTGCGCCGTCAAGGTCCTGGCCGAGATCGGGGACGCCGCCCTGGCGCCCCGGATCGCCCCCTCGCTCGGGGACGATTCCGACAACGTCCGCTTCGAGGCCGTCCGGGCGCTCGGCCGATGGGGCGGCCCGGAGGCCGTCCGGCTGCTCGTAGGCGCCGCCCGGGACGACCGGGCGGGCTTCATCCGGGCGGAAGCCGTCCGGGCCCTGCGGACGGTCGGCGCGGGCGTCCCCGAGGTGCTCGAAGCCGCCCTGGCCGGCCTCAAGGACAAGTCGCGCGAGGTGCGCTCGCAGTCGGCCCGCCTCCTCGGGATCTTCCACGACAAGAAGTCCATCCTCCCGCTCCTCGAAGCGATGGCCGACTCCCATTGGAGCGTCCGGGAGAGCTCCGAGAACGCCCTCATGAACTTCGGGCGGGACGCCGTCAAGCCGCTCATCGACGCCCTCGGGAGCCGCGTCTGGACGACGCGCTTCCGCGCGGCCCGCCTCCTGGGCGAGATCGGCGACGAGCGGGGCATGGCGCCGATCGAGGCGCTCCTCACGCGCAAGGGCGAACGCAAGGACGTCCGGGAGGTCGCCGCGGCGGCCCTCGGAAAGCTGAAAGCCAAAGGGACGGCCTAAGCCCGCCCCGCACAAGGAGGTTCCGCCGTGGCCGAATTTCTCTACAGCTCCATGTTCCCCGCCGGTCCCGACACGACCGAGTACCGTCTCCTGACGAAGGACCACGTCTCGCGCGGCGCGTTCGAAGGCCGCACGATCGTCAAGGTCGCGCCCGAAGCGTTGACTCTGTTGGCCGAGGAGGCGTTCAAGGAGGCGGAGTTCTACCTGCGGCCCTCCCACCTCAAGCAGCTCCAGGACATCCTCAAGGACCCCGAGAGCTCGGCCAACGACAAGTATGTGGCCATCGAGCTCCTACGGAACGCGATCATCTCCGCCGAGGGGATCCTGCCCATGTGCCAGGACACGGGCACGGCCATCATCAACGCCAAGAAAGGCCAGGCCGTGTGGACGGGCGGCGGCGACGAGGAGGCCCTCTCGCGGGGCGTCTTCAACGCCTACACGAGGAACTACTTCCGCTATTCGCAGAACGCCGCCCTGACCATGTACGACGAGAAGAATACGGGCTCGAACCTGCCCGCCCAGATCGACATCTCGGCCGCCGACGGCGACCAGTACAAGTTCCTCTTCATCGCCAAGGGCGGCGGCTCGGCCAACAAGAGCTACCTCTTCCAGGAGACCAAGGCCGTCCTCAACCCCGCGTCGCTGACGGCCTTCCTCACCGCCAAAATGAAAGCCATCGGCACCGCGGCCTGCCCGCCCTACCATCTGGCCTTCGTCGTCGGCGGGACGTCGGCCGAGCTCGTCCTCAAGACCGTGAAGCTCGCCTCGGCCCGCTACCTCGACGGCCTGCCGACGAAAGGCGACATGACCGGCCGGGCGTGGCGCGACCTCGAGCTCGAAGCGCAGCTTCTCGACGCCTCGCGCAAGATCGGCCTCGGCGCCGGCTTCGGGGGCAAATACTTCGCCCTCGACATCCGCGTCATCCGCCTCCCCCGCCACGGCGCGTCCTGCCCCATCGGCGTGGGCGTGAGCTGCAACGCCGACCGGAACGTCACGGCCAAGATCACGGCCGACGGCGTCTTCCTCGAGAAGCTCGAGCGCGAGCCGGCCCGCTACCTGCCGCCCGACGCCAAGACGACGGGCACGGTCGTGCCGATCGACCTCAACCGGCCGATGGCCGAGATCCGGGCCACGCTCTCCAAGTACCCCGTGGCCACGATCCTGTCGCTCAACGGCCCGATCATCGTCGGCCGCGACATCGCCCACGCCAAGATCAAGGAGCGGCTGGACAAGGGCGAGGACCTGCCCCAATACCTCAAGGACCACATCATCTACTACGCCGGGCCGGCCAAGACCCCGCCCGGCTACGCCTCCGGCTCGTTCGGCCCGACCACGGCCGGCCGGATGGACGACTACGTCCCCCTCTTCCAGTCCAAGGGCGGCTCGCTCGTCATGCTGGCCAAGGGCAACCGGTCCAAGGGCGTCACGGAGTCGTGCAAGAAGTACGGCGGGTTCTACCTCGGCTCGATCGGCGGCCCGGCCGCCCGCCTGGCCAAGGACTGCATCACCAAGCAGGAGGTCCTCGAGTACCCCGAGCTGGGCATGGAGGCCGTGTTCAAGATCACGGTCAAGGACTTCCCGGCCTTCATCCTGGTCGACGACAAGGGCAACGACTTCTTCACCGGACTGCTGTGAGCAGGTTTCATACATAGCCGCATCAAGGAGCCCTCATCATGGATCTCATCGCCACCCTGCGGGAGAAGGCCCGCAAGAACCCCCAGCACATCGTCCTCCCGGAGGGCGACGAGCCCCGGACCGTCAAGGCCGCGAGCATCATCACCGCCGAGAAGCTGGCCCACGTCTCGCTCATCGGCAACCGGGCCAAGATCGAGGCCGTGGCCAAGGACCAGGGCGTCGACGTCTGCGCCGTGCCGTCCGTCGATCCCGAAACGGCCAAGGAATTCGACGACTACGCCGCGACCTACTGCGAGCTGCGCAAGGCCAAGGGCATGACGCCCGAGGAGGCGCGCAAGATCATGAAGGACACCGTCTTCTACGGGACGATGATGGTCCACAAGGGCCACGCCAACGGCCTGGTGTCCGGCGCGCTCCACTCGACGGCCGACACCGTCCGGCCGGCGCTCCAGTTCATCAAGACCAAGCCCGGCATCAGCGTCGTCTCGAGCTCGTTCATCATGATCGTCCCCGACTGCGAGTACGGCGAGAAGGGGATGTTCATCTTCGCCGACTGCGCGGTCATGCCCAACCCGACGGACAAGGAGCTGGCCGAGATCGCCATCGCCTCGGCCGAGACCGGCCGCGTCCTCTGCGGCCTGGATCCCAAGGTCGCCCTGCTCTCCTTCTCCACCTACGGCAGCGCCAAGCACGAGCTGGTGGACAAGGTGAAGAGCGCCCTCAAGATCGCCCGGGAGCAGGCGCCCGGCCTCAAGATCGACGGCGAGCTGCAGGCCGACGCGGCCATCATCCCGCGCATCGGCAAGTCCAAGGCGCCCGGCTCGGCCATCGCCGGCCAGGCCAACGTCCTCGTCTTCCCCGACCTTCAGGCGGGCAACATCGCCTACAAGCTCGTCGAGCGGCTGGCCAAGGCCCAGGCCGTGGGGCCGGTCCTCCAGGGCCTGAACAAGCCGGTCAACGACCTGTCGCGCGGCTGCTCGGTGGACGACATCGTCAACGTCGTGGCCATCACCTCGCTCCAGGCCGCGGGGCTGTAGCCGAAGCGAGCGCGGTGGAGCGGGCGGGTCCGGCGCGGGGGGACCTGCCTTCGGAGATGCGGGACGAAAACACGCGGCGACGGGCGGGTCCTGCCGCCGACCAACCCCAGCGGCCTCGCTCATCGCCCAAATCACAGGGTCCCATTCGCTTCGGCCGCTGGGGTGCCCCGGTCGGCGTCACCCGCCCGGTGCCCCACTCTAAGTTATAGGGATAGTGGCCGAGGGGGTGCGGGAACGAAAACCCGTCGGAGGCCGAGCGGGCACGGTTCCGACCCGCTTTGCGGGAAGGAGAGCGAGGCCGGAGTCGGAGCGGCCGCGCTCGCTGGGCACGGATGCGTGTTTTCGTCCCGCACCCCCGATGGCCGCTTAGCCAGTTACAGGACCCGCCGAGAGGACGATGACTTTATTGTATAATCGATGGCGATGAAGGCCGTCGTCCTCACCCAGGTCGGCCGCGTCGAGTTCCGGGACGTCCCCGAGCCCCTCCTCGCGGCCGAGACCGATGTCCTGCTTCGCTCCGCCGTTGTCGGCCTGTGCGGCTCCGACATCCATTATTTCACCCATGAGGCGATCGCCGGCGTGCGCGTCCCGCTGCCGGCGGTCCTGGGCCATGAGGTCTCGGCCGTCGTCGAAGCCGTCGGAGCGGGAGTCGCCGGCCTCAAGCCCGGCGACCGCGTGGCGGTGGACCCGGCCGTCTCGTGCGGGACGTGCGACCAGTGCCGCTCGGGCCGGCCCCACACCTGCCGCAGCCTGCGCTTCCTGGGGAGCCCGGGCGAGAAAGACGGCGCCCTCGCCGGATATTTCACGATGCCGGCCGGCAACTGCTATCCCGTCCCGGACGGCCTCTCCATGACGGAGGCCATGCTGGTCGAGCCCTTCACGATCGCCCTCCACGCCCTGAGCTTCTGGAACGGCGGGCCGGGCCACTCCCTGGCCGTCCTCGGCGCGGGGCCGATCGGCCTGTCGGTGATCGTCGCCGCGCGCGCGGCCGGCGTGACGGAGATCTTCGCCGCCGACCCGGTGCCGGAGCGGGCCGAGGCCGCCCGCCGCGCGGGCGCCGTCTGGGCCGGCGACCCCGGCCGCGGCCTCGTCCGCGAAATCCTGTCGCGCCGGGGCCTCGGCCTCGACGCCGTCTTCGAATGCTGCGGCGAGCAGGCGGCCCTCGATCAGGCGTTGGAATTGCTCAAGCCGGGGGGGACGCTGGCCGTCGTGGGGATCCCGCTCCTCGAGCGCGTTTCATTCCCGAGCACGGCGCTCCGGCGCAAGGAGATCCGCGTCCAGAGCGTGCGCCGGCAAAACCGGTGCGTCGAGAGGGCGCTGCTCCTGCTGTCCGCGCGGCTCGTGGAGATCGGCTTCCTGGCCAACCGGGAATTCCGGCCCGAGGAAGCCCAGGCGGCCTTCGAAACCGCCGCGGCCCGGCGGGACGGGGCGCTGAAGACGACGATCGCCTTCGGGCCCTGAGGTCGTTGCAATCGGAGCGAAAAGCGCATTGTCATTGCGAGCCCTCGCGCCGCGGCGGCGGGGAGGGCTAAGCAATCGCTGGAGGACAGGTCATTGCGAGCGCAGCGAAGCAATCGCCTGAGACGAACGCGATTGCTTCGTCACGGCGCCAAAGGCGCCGTTCCTCGCAATGACCCGAGGTGACCGAACGCGAGTGCCGCGTCGCACTCCACCGGGGCACGGTGTCGCGCTCCCCGCATGGACAGACAATCATCCACGCGGTTGCTTCGTCGCACCCGTGTCGGTTTGCGACACGGAGCTCCTCGCAACGACGACTAAAACTCCTGGTGCTCCGTGCGGCGGATGATCTCGTTTTGGAGCTCGAGGCTGCAGTCCAGGAAGTAGTCGCTGTAGCCGGCCACGCGCACGATCAAATCGCGGTATTTCTCGGGGTGCTTCTGCGCGTCGCGGAGCGTGTCGGCCGTCACGACGTTGAACTGGATGTGATGGCCGGCCATGGTGAAGTAGGACCGCACGAGCGAGCCCAGGTTCCGGATCCCCTCGTCGTCGGCGAGCAGGTTCGGGGTGAACTTCTGGTTGAGGAGCGTCCCGCCCGTCCGGACGTGGTCCATCTTGCCCGCCGAGCGGAGGACGGCCGTGGGGCCCTTCCGGTCCGCGCCCTGCACGGGCGAGATGCCCTCGGACAGGGCGTCGCCGGCCAGGCGGCCGTCCGCGGTCGCGCCCGTCACCTTGCCGAAATACACGTGGACGGTGGTGGGCAGGAGGTTGATCCGATACCGGCCGCCCTTGGTCGTGGGCCGGCCGTCGATGGCCTCGTAGTAGGCCTCGAAGATCGAGAGCATGATCGCGTCGGCGTAGTCGTCGTCGTTGCCGTATTTCGGCGTCCTGTTGAGGAACCGCTGGCGCAGGGTCTCATGCCCCTTGAAGTCCTTGGCCAGCGCCGCGCGCAGGTCCTTCATCGTCACGTGCTTGTGGTCGTAGACGTTGTACTTGATCGAAGCCAGGATGTCGGTCATCGAGCCCAGGCCCACGCCCTGGATGTAGTTGGTGTTGTAGCGCGCGCCGCCGGCGTGGTAGTCCTTGCCTTTGGCGACGCAGTCGTCGATGAGGAGCGAGAGGAACGGGGCCGGCAGATAGTCGGCGTAGAGGCGCTCGATGATCGCGTTCCCGGCGATCTTGATGTCGACGAAGTGCCGGAGCTGGGCCTTGTAGGCGGCGAAGAGCTCGTCATAGGTTTTGAACGAGGCCGGATCGCCGGTCCGGAGGCCGATCGTCTTGCCCGTCCGCGGGTCGAGGCCGTCGTTGAGCGCGATCTCGAGGACCTTGGGCATGTTGAAATAGCCCGTCAGGGTGTAATTCTCCTTGCCGAAGGCGCCCGCTTCGACGCAGCCGCTGGCCCCGGCGTTCCGGGCGTCGACGATCGATTTGCCCTGCCGGACGAGCTCGGAGATGATCGTGTCGGTGTTGAAGATCGACGGCTGCCCGAAGCCCGTCTTGACGATCTTGAGGGCCCGCCACAGGAACGGGTCGGGGTTCTTGGCCGAGATCTGGACCATGGAGCTCGGCTGTAGGATGCGCATCTCCTCGATGACGTCGAGGATCAGGAACGAGAGCGGGTTGACCCCATCCGAGCCGTCGGGCCGGAGGCCGCCGACGTTGATCAGGGCGAAGTCGGTGTAGGTGCCGCTCTCCTCGGCCGTGACGCCGACCTTGGGCGGGGCGGGCTGGTTGTTGAACTTGACCCAGAAGCACTGGAGCAGCTCGCGGGCCGATTCCTCGGTGATCTCGCCGCTCTTCAGCCCCTTCTCGTAGAAGGGCCAGAGGTGCTGATCGAGGCGGCCGGGGTTGAACGAGTCCCAGGTGTTGTATTCGATGATGACGCCCAGGTGGATGAACCAGTAGGCCTGGAGGGCCTCCCAGAAGCTCCGCGGGGCGTGGGCCGGGACCCGGGAGCAGACCTCGGCGATCCGCTGCAGCTCGCGCTTGCGGGCGGCGTTCTTCTCGGTCTTGGCGAGGTCCCGGGCCTTGGCCGCGTGGCGCTCGGCGTAGAGGATGATGCCCTCGGCCGCGAGGCGCATGGCCCGCAGCTCCTCCCGCTTCTCGAAGGCCTCCGGATCGGCCAGGAAATCGAGAGCGGCGATCCCGGCGTCGATCTCGGCGATGATGTCGAGCATGCCCTTGTGGTAGATCTTGTCGCCGAGGACGGTGTGGCCGGGGGCGCGCTGCTCCATGAACTCGGTGAAGACGCCGGCTTCGTAGGCGGCCTTCCATTCCTGGGGCAGCTCCTCCATCATCCGGTCGCGGATGGAACGGCCGCGCCAGAAGGGGATGATCTCGTCCTTGTAGAGCTTGCGGGTGGCCGCGTCCGACTTGAACCAGGTCTTGGGCCGCGAGTCGAGGATCTTGAGGTCCTCGACGGAGTGGCAGGTGACCTCGGGGTAGGTCGGCGTGGCCTTGGGGGCCGGCCCGCGCTCGCCGACGATCAGCTCGCCCGGGTTGATGCAGATCGCCTTGCGGGCCAGGATGTGCTTGAAGGCGGCGGCGTGCTGCTCGGCCCGCGACATCCCGGCCGCCTCGGGACTGGAATAGAACTCGGTGACGAGCTTCGCCCGCTCGCCCGTCACGGTCGGGACGGCGTCCAGGCTCTGCTCCCTCAGCTTGCGCACTCGTTCGTTCATGGTCATCCTCCGATCCGAACCTTGAAGCCCGCAGCCAGGAACGCCTGCCGGATCTCGGCCAGGCGCGCCTCCGAGGGCGGTTCGAAAATCCGGAACTCGTCCTCGCGGCCCAAGTTCCTGTATTTTTCCTGCCCCCCTTTATGGTACCGCAGAAGGCCGACGGTCTTCACGGAGGGGAGGGCTTTCAGAAATCCGATCGTGTCCCGGATGTCGGGCGGGCCGTCGTTGACCCCCGCCATGAGCGGGATGCGGACCGCAATCTCCTTGTCCAGGGCGGCGAGCTTCTTCAGGTTCGCCAGGATCAGGGCGTTCGAGACGCCGGTGACCTCGCGATGCCGGCGGTCGTCGAGGAGCTTCACGTCGTAAAGGACGAGGTCGGCGATTTCGGCCGCCGACCGCAGCGTTTCCCAGGCCGCGAGGCCCGACGTGTCGAGGGCGGTGGGAAAGCCGCGGCCGTGGCACTCGGCGAGAAGCTCGCGGCAGAACGCGGGCTGGGCCAGCGGCTCGCCGCCGGAGAGCGTCACGCCGCCGCCGGAGCGCTCGTAGAACACGCGGTCCCGCGCGACCTCGGCCGCGACCTGGGCGACGGTCACCTCCCGGCCGGCCATGACCAGGGCGTCGTACATGCAGGCCTCGGCGCAAGCCCCGCACAGGTCGCACTTTTTCCGGTCGACGACGACGGGACCGTTCTTCGGTCCCTTGGAGATGGCGCGGCGCGGACAGGCGGGAATGCAGGAGTAGCAGCGCGCGCAGCGCGCGGGCCGGGCGAGGAGGTCGGGCCCGGGGCCAATGCCCTCGGGATTGTGGCACCAGAGACAATGAAGCGGGCAGCCCTTGAGGAAGACGGTCGTCCGGACGCCCGGGCCGTCATGAACGGCGAAGCGCTTGATGTCGAAGATCGTGCCTTTGGTCATGTCCGCCCGATGGCTCCGATAATAGAACGTATGGCGCCTTTTCCTCTCCTCTGATATATCAGATATCAGGATAAAAATCAAGCATTTTCTTACGAATCCCCACAGCCCCCGGAAGCGCGGTGGACTTTTTGCTCTCCGGGGGCTAAGATGCCACCTGAATGAAAAAAGCGGCTCCACCGAGGAAAAAGCTCCTTTCCTCCGTCCTGATCAAGCCGGCCGGACCCGACTGCAACTACGCCTG
>Ga0335071_10002587_pt1 | contig 19305 bp, 12 predicted proteins | sample Lox_Sample_15_FD_206724 | JGI IMG/M metagenome (GOLD analysis project Ga0335071, IMG submission 206724) | Soil microbial communities from Loxahatchee National Wildlife Refuge, Florida, United States - Lox_Sample_1.5 | ecosystem: Environmental > Terrestrial > Soil > Wetlands | place: USA...
TCCTCTACCGGCTCTTCACGACCGGCGAATACCGGCTCGCGCCCGTGGCGCCCAGCCTCGCGCCGTCGATGGACATCCAGGTCGCCTCGAACTTCGAGCGCTTCCTCTACTACAGCGTCGGCCGCGAGCCGGCGCGGGTGCGGGAAATTCTGGCGGCGTTCCAGGCCGGCGGTGTCTATCGCTTCGAGCACTTTGACGCCGGCGCGTTCACCGCCTCGCGCTGCACCGACACGGAGATCACGGGCCTGATCAAGCAGGTCTACCACAAGTACGGCTACGTGTGCGACCCGCACACCGCCTGCGGCTTCAAGGAGCTGAGCCGCGACCGCGTGAGCGTGGTGCTGGCCACCGCCAGCCCCGCCAAGTTTCCGGACGTCATCCGGGCCGCGACCGGCCTGGCGCCGACGCATCCGCGTCTGGAGGCGCTGCAGTCGCGGCCGGTCGTGAAGCACCGGATGCGGGCCGACGCCGCGGCGATCCGGGCGTTCATCGAGAAGCACGGAGTCTGAGCGGGAAATCGGTTGCGGGGGAGGCCGCGGGCCGTGCCGGGACGGAACGAGACGACGGGTTTTGCGGCCGACCGCCCATGTAGGGCCGGACCTCGCGTCCGGGCCGCCTCCGCCGTGAACGGCCTGCCGACAAGCGGCAGCCCTACAGTCCCGAGCGGAATCCTGAATTTGCCGGAATGATCGCCGGCCGACTCACTCCACGTCGCAGCGGTAGTCGGTGACGTCGAACCGGCCGTCGCCCTGGGTGAGGAAGATCTCGCTGCCGAACTGGACGCTGGTCAGGTACTTCTCGGGCGCCAGGGCGCCATGGGCGACCAGGTAGTCGGTGAAGTCGCGCACGTCGAGGCTCCAGGCGCCGGCGTTGCCGGTGCGGACGAAGGAGAACACGTTCCAGCCGATCTCGCCGCGGTAGAGCTGCCAGGTGGCGCCGCCGATCTCCACCTCGCCCTGGAGCCGGCCGAGCGGGCCGGCCCCGCCGTAGCGCGCGACCCAGATCATGAGCTCGTCGGTGGGCTCGGATTTGTTGCCGGGAGCGGCGATGAGGTGGAACCAGCAATCGTAGGCCACGTTCTGGACCCCGGGGTTGGTCACCGCGATCGCGCCGCCGGTGAGGATGCGCCGGTGGTCGGCGATGCGCACGGGCAGACCGGAGCCCGTCGACCACGTGCCCCAATGCCAGCCGCTGATGATGCTCGGGTAGGCCTTGACGTTCCAAGGCTTGTCGCCGACGGGCCAGTTGTAGGCGGCGCCCCACGTGACCGGGCTGGCGGCGTTGATGCAGTAGACGCGCTCGTGGCCGGCGGGGGAGTGGGCCTTTCCCCAGACGTTGTTGTTGATGGTGTATTTTGCCGCGACGATCGTGCCGAAGTCGGCGCTGACCGTGCCGGGGGCGTTGATGTGCGGGGTGGCGCAGGCGCCGAAAAACAGTGGCAGGCTGAGACACAGGCAGACGCGGGCGGAGGTCGGATGCATGGCGAGGGCGGCGAGCCTTGCGGGCCGGGCTCCAGCCGGCAAGCGCCGATCGACCGGGCAGGGGCCGGCGCGCGCCCGGGGCCGGGTGCGGCCTCCAATTCCGTCGACAGTCCGCCGGCGGGCGGTTCTATCTCGGGATGCCCCCATTGCCCTCGATGAAAATAATCGCCACCTTGCTTTTTCTTGCCGCGGCCGCCGTTGGGTTCGCCCAATCGGCGCCGGCCAACCCGCCGCCGCCCGTCAACGTGCGCCTCGACACCGAGGTCGAGCAGCTCGCGCGCGGCTACGCCGCGGCGTTCTCCGCCATCACCCACACCCCGATCTACCTCATCCACACGCGGGACGACACCACCACCGTGCTGGTCAGCCTCCGTTCGGTGCGGGCCGTGGACGGCGTGCTGGTGGTGCAGGACGAGAAGAACCTGACCTACGTCATCAATCCGCGCGACGTGGTGATGATCACCGACGCCCCGCCGAAGAAGGACAACTAGGATCCGTCCATGCGAGCCGATGCCTGGACCGGCGGGCACGCGGCGTGAAATCCAGAGCAGGAATGCATGGCCCCTGACGAATCCAGCGTCGATTCCCGGGCCCCGGTGGCGTGCCGCGGCCGGATCCTGCTCGCCGCCGGCGTGCTGGTGGCGGCGGCCATCGCAGTCTACTGGAACAGCCTCGCCTGCCCGTTCGTCTTCGACGACCAGCCGACGATCGTCAACAACCCGTCGATCCGCCACCTCTGGCCGCTGGGCCGCGTGCTCTGGCCGCCGTCGGACAGCGGCGGGGCCTCGGGACGGCCGCTGCTGAATCTCAGCCTCGCGCTCAACTTTGCGGCGGGCGGCCTCGACGTGCGCGGCTATCACGCCGTCAATCTGTTGCTGCACGCGCTGGTGGCGCTGGCGCTGTTCGGCGTCGTGCGCCGGACGCTGGCGGCGCGGCCGGAGCCGGCTTGGCGGCCGGCCTCGCTGCCCGTCGCGTTCACGGCAGCGCTGCTCTGGACCGTCCATCCGCTGCTGACCGAGTCGGTGACTGGCGTGGTCAACCGCGCCGAGCTCCTCGCGGCGCTGTTTTTCCTGCTGACGTTCTATGGCTTCATCCGCGCGACGGATTCAAACGCGGACCGGGGTGAGTTTGAAACAACCAAGACACCAAGGAACCAAGAGGGAGAATCCCAAGAATCGAACCCCTTGGCGTCTTTGCGCCTTGGTTGTTCAAAGAAGTGGATCGCCCTGAGCGTCGCCGCCTGCCTCCTCGGCATGGCCAGCAAGGAGTGGATGGTGTCGGCGCCGCTGTTGGTCTTCCTCTACGACCGGACCTTCGTGGCCGGCAGCTTTCGCGGGGCGTGGCGCGAGCGGCGGTGGCTCTACCGGGCGCTGGCGGCGACCTGGGTGGTGCTCGCCCTGGTCATGGTGGCGAGCAACCACCGCAACGCGACGGTTGGCTTTGGCCTGGGGATCAGCGCCTGGTCTTATGCCCTGACCCAGTGTTTCGCGATCATCCGCTACCTCCGGCTGGCGGCCTGGCCGCAGCCGCTGGTCCTCGACTACGGCCATTTCCTGGTGCCAGGGTTGGCGGCGGTTCTGCCGCAGGCGGTAGGGTTGCTGGTGCTGCTGGCCGTCACCGGCTGGGTGCTGGTGCGGCGGCCCGCGGCCGGCTTCCTGGGCGCGTGCTTCTTCGCGCTGCTGGCGCCGAGTTCCAGCGTGGTGCCGCTCGTGACGCAGACCGTGGCGGAGCACCGGATGTACCTGCCGCTGGCGGCCGTGATCGTGGGGGCGGTGGTTGCGCTGCGGACGGTGGCCGGCCGGCGCGGCCTGCTGGCGCTGCTCGCGCTGGCCGTCGGGCTGGGCGCGCTCACGGCGCGGCGCAACCGGGACTACCGCAGCGAATTCGCGATCTGGAGCGACAACGTGGCGAAGTGGCCGGAGAACGCGCGGGATCAGGTCCGCCTGGGAATCCTGCTGTTTGACGCGGGCCACGTGGACGAGGCGGTCGCGCACTACCGCGAAGCGCTGCGGGCCGAGCCCCACAACCCCGACGTGCTCAACTCGCTCGGCCACGCGCGGATGGTGCAGCGGCGGCTGCCCGAGGCGATCGACTGCTATGAGCGCGCGTTGCAGGCGCGGCCGGATTTCCCGGAGGTGCACAACAACCTGGGCCTGGCGCTGGCGCAAAGCGGGCGGCTGGCCGAGGCGATGGACCACTACCGGGCCGCCATCCAGCTCAAGCCCGACTACGACAAGCCGCACAACAACCTCGGCATCGCCCTGATGCAGCAGGGCCGGCTGGAGGCGGCGGCGGGGCAGTTTGCGCTCGCGGTGGAGCTCAACCCCGACTTCGCCGACGCCCAGATGAATCTCGGCAACGTCCGCTTCCAGACCGGCCGGCCCGCCGAGGCGATCGAACGCTACCGGCGGGCGATCCAGGCCCAGCCCGACCTCGCCGACGCCCACCTCAACCTGGCCATCGCCCTCGCGACCGAGGGGCGCATCCGCGAGGCGGTCCCGGAATGCGAGACCGTCCTCCGGCTCCAACCGGGCAACACCCAGGCGCGCCGCATCCTCACCCGGCTGCGCGCCGAGGACGCCGGGGGCCGCTAGGCTGAAAAACAAGGTGGACAGCCGCCCGGGTTTGGCCTTTCCTCCCGTCTCCTCGACATGAATCTCCGTCCCGCCAGTTTGCCGCTGATCATCGGTGCGATTATCATTATCGGCTCCCGGCCCGGGCACGGAGACCTGGCGTAAGCTTCGCGCGAACCCCACGTCACCCTCGATGCCCCGGGCCAACCCCCGGGGCTTTTTGTTATGAAAAACCACCCGCTCAAGATCTACGACACCACGCTCCGCGACGGCACGCAGGGCGAGGGCATCTCGTTTTCCGTGACGGACAAGCTGCTCATCGTCGAGCGGCTCGACCAGTTCGGCCTCGACTACATCGAGGGTGGCTTCCCCGGCTCGAACCCGCGCGACATCACCTTCTTCGAGGAGGTGCGGAAGCTGAAGCTCCGCCATGCCCGCATGGCCGCCTTCGGCTCGACCCGCCGGGCCGGCGTCACCGCGGCCAAGGACGCCCAGCTCCAGGTGCTGCTCGACGCCGAGACGCCGGTCGTGACCATCGTGGGCAAGACCTGGCTGCTCCACGTCACCGAGATCCTGCGCACGACCGCGGAGGAGAACCTCGCCATGATCGAGGACTCCGTGCGCCACCTCGTGGCCGCGGGGCGCGAGGTGATCTATGACGCCGAGCACTTCTTCGATGGCTACAAGGACGACCCCGCGTACGCCCTGCGCACCCTCGCGGCGGCGGCCCGCGGCGGCGCCGCCAACCTGACCTTGTGCGACACCAACGGCGGCACGCTGGTCGAGGAGCTGCGGGAGATCGTGGCGCGCGCGGTGCGGGAGTTCGGCGGGGAACGCGTCGGCGTGCACTGCCACAACGACAGCGGGCTCGGCGTCGCCGTCTCGCTCGCCGGCATCGCGGCCGGCGCCACGCTCGTGCAGGGGACGATGAACGGTTTCGGGGAGCGCACGGGCAACGCGAACCTGACGACCATCCTGCCCAACCTCTTCCTCAAGATGGGCCGCGACGCCGCCTGCCGGCCCAACCTGGCGCAGCTGCGCGAGCTGGCCCACTACGTCGACGAGCTGGCCAACCTGCGCCCCGACCCGAAGGCGCCGTTCGTCGGCGCCTCCGCCTTCGCCCACAAGGGCGGGCTGCACGCCAACGCGGCGCAGAAGGTCGCCCGCAGCTACGAGCACATCACGCCCGCCGCCGTCGGCAACCACACCCGGGTGCTCGTCTCCGACCTCGCCGGCCGCAGCAGCATCGTGATGAAGGCGCGCGAGCTCGGCTTCCAGGTCAGCGAGCAGTCGCCGGCGGTGAAGAACGTGCTCGAGGAGCTCAAGCGCCTCGAGTTCGCGGGCTACGAGTTCGAGGCGGCGGATGCCTCGCTGAAACTGCTGCTGGCGCGCTGGCTGCAGAAGCACCACCCGGCGTTCGAGCTCGAGGGCTACCGCGTCATCGTCGAGTGCCGCGGCCCCAAGGCGTCCGTCGTGGCCGAGGCCACCGTCAAGGTGAAGGTCCAGGGCAAGTCGATGCACACCGTGGCCGAGTGCGTCGGCCCGATCAGCGCCCTCGACAAGGCGCTGCGTCTCGCGCTGGAAAAGGCCTACCCGTCGATCAAGGACACGAGCCTGAGCGACTACAAGGTGCGCATCCTCGACAGCAAGCGCGGCGCCAACTCGCGCACCCGGGTGCTGATCGAGACCACGGACGGCGACGACCTCTGGGGCACCGTCGGCCTGAGCGACAACATCATCGAGGCCAGCTGGGAGGCGCTGCGCGACGCGGTGGAGTACAAGCTCCTGCGCGAGGCGGAAAAAACCGGAGACCGCACACCGGAAGCCGGAAAAGCCTAGCCGCGGCCCGCCCGGCAATCCGCGATCCGCAATCCCCAATCCCCGATCACAAGAGGGGCGCGAACAGCCGGCTGAGGTCCTCGGCCATGTTGCCGAGCAGCCGGCGCCGCGCCAGGCGGGCCGCGGTCATCGGCGCGCCGTGGGCGATCAGGTCCTGCGCCCAGGCGCGCATCGCCTGCACCTCGGGCGCGGAGTAGACGAACACGCCGACCTCGAAGTTCACGAAGAGCGAGCGCAGGTCGAAGTTGGCCGAGCCGAGCAGGCCGATGCGGTCGTCCACGATCATCCCCTTGCTGTGCATCATGCCCGGCTGGACGAGCAGCACCTCGACGCCGGCCTGCTGGAGCTCGCGCAGGTAGTACCGCCGCGCGTGGTCGGCCACCGGGTGGTTGGACTTCGCCGGCAGGATCAGCTTCACCTCGCGGCCGGTGCGGGCCTTGACCAGCAGGGTGCGGAACAGGACCTCGTCGGGGATGAAGTAGGGCGTGATGATCCAGATGCGCTCCTTCGCCTCCTGCAGGAAGGAGAGGATGCCCTCGTAGAGCGGGTCGCCCGCGACGTCCGGCCCGCTCGCCACCACCTGCAGCTCGCACCCGCCGCGGGCCTCGGCCGCGGGCGCGTCCTTCGGGGGGCGGAGGCGGTCGCCCGGCTGGCCGCTGGCGTAGCACCAGTCGGCGACGAAGATCTCGTTGAGCAGGCCGACGGTGGGCCCCTCGATCACCGCGCCGAAATCGCGCCAGCGTTTCTTCAGCGGCGTGGGCCCCATGTACTCGCCCGCCAGGTTGTGGCCGCCGAGGATCGCGACCTCGTGGTCGAAGACGGCGATCTTGCGGTGGTTGCGGAGGTTGGCCGACCCGCGCCACTGCAGGGGCAGCACCGGCATGAAGCGGCAGACCTCGCCGCCGGCCTCGCGCAGCGGGCGCACGAAGCCGCGGCTGGTGAACAGGCAGCCGACCGCGTCCAGCAGCAGGCGCACCTTGACGCCGGCGCGGGCGCGCTCGGCCAGCAGTGCCACGATCCGGCGGCCGGTGTCGTCGCGCCCGAGGATGAAGGTCATGACGTGGATGGTGTGCCGCGCCTCGCGGATGCGGCGCGCCAGCTCGGCGAAGGCCTCGTCGCCGCGGGTGATCAGCCGCACGGTGTTGCCGCCGGTCGGCACGCACGCGCCGTCGAGGACCAGGGCCTGGGCGACGGCGCCGGCCGCCTCCGGGGTCGTCACGACCGCGCCCGGCACCGGCGCGGGCGCGAGGCGGTTCTTGCGGGCGACCAGCCGCCGGAGTTTGCGGCCGCCGAGCAGGAGGTAGAGCGGCACGCCGACGTAGGGGATGAGGGTGATGACCAGCAGCCAGGCGAGGGTGTTGCCCGGCTGGCGCTTCTCGCTCATCAGGCGGGCGATCAGGAACACCGCGAGGAGAAAGCCGCCGACGGTCAGTAGGTGGCGCAGGACTTCGGCGTAGAGGGACGTCTCCGACTCCATGACCCGGTGCGGCGATTGTGCCAGCCGCCCGGCGGGAGGGAAGCGCAATTGCCGCGGCGGCCCCGCGCCCGGCGGGCCCTTGCCAACCCGGGGCAACTGTGTGTTAGTTCCTGCCCTTTGCCCATGGCCTCCCTCGCCGCCGCCACCCGCCAGCTCCGGCGCCAGCTCGGGCGCGTCGTCCGCACCGACCGGCCCGCGCGCTGGGCGGCTTCGTTCGACAGCAGCAAGCTGTCGTACCTCCCCGCGGCGGTGGTCCGGCCGCGGCGGACGGCCGACGTCGGGGTCGTGCTCGCGCTGGCCAACCGCCACCGCGTGCCGGTGACGGTGCGCGGCCGCGGCACGACGCTGACCGGCGCCGCGGTGCCGCTGCGCGGCGGCTGGGTGCTGGATCTCACCAGGCTGCGCCGCGTGTCGGTCGACGCCGAGGCCGGCCTCGCGTACGCGCAGGCGGGCGCGCCCAACGCGGCGGTGCACGCCGCCGCCGAGGCGCACGGCTGGTTCTACCCGCCCGACCCGTCGTCCAACCAGTACTGCACCATCGGCGGCAACATCGCCTGCAACGCCGGCGGCATGCACGGCGGCCGCTACGGCGTGACCCGCGACTACGTCGTCGCGCTGAAGGGCTTCCTGCCCACCGGCGAGTGGGTGGAGTGGGGGACGGCGACGAAGAAATTCTCCGCCGGCTTCAACCTGCGCGACCTCTGGATCGGGAGCGAGGGGCTGCTCGGGGTGGTGACCGACGCCGTGCTCAAGCTCATCCCCAAGCCGCCGGTGCGCTGGACGCTGCTGACCGCGTTCCCGGACGAGGTCACGGCCCTGCGGGCCGCCCGGGCGCTGTTCGCCCGGCGGGTGCAGCCCGCAATCTGCGAGTTTCTCGACCGCCAGAGCGTGCAGTGCGCCGAGTGCGCCACCGGTCGGTCCGTGTTTCCCGGGCAAACCGGACGTGCGGTCATCCTGCTCGAGCTGGCCGGCCTTCCGGGCGAGATCGCGGCGCTGAAGCCGGAGCTGCTGGCGTGGGCGAAGAAGCACGCCGTCGCCTCCCGCGCCGCCCGCAGCCGCGCCGAGGCCGAGCAGCTCTGGACCGTGCGGCGCAAGTGCTCGGGCGCGATGTTCGAGCTGGGCGACGCGAAGCTGAACGAGGACGTCGCGCTGCCGATGCGGCAGTACGAGCGATTCGCGCGCTTCCTCGCGCGGCTGCGCCGCGAGTCCGGCCTGCCGATCCCGACTTTCGGCCACCTGGCCGACGGCAATCTGCACGTGAACATCATGTACCACCGCGGCGACCCGGCCGAATGCCGCGCCGCCGAAAAAGCCGTGCGGCGCCTGATGGAGACGGTGGTGGCACTCGGCGGGGCGATCTCCGGCGAGCACGGGATCGGCCTGGCCAAGTCGCCGTTCCTCCGCCTCCAGCACCGGCCGGCGCAAGTGCGCGCCATGCGGGCGGTGAAGCGGGCGCTCGACCCCCGCGGCATCCTCAATCCGGGAAAGATGTTCGAGGTGTTCCGCGTCTGGGAGCACCCGCGGATCGAGGTCCACCTGCCGTGGGACCACAAGTGACCCATCGGAATCCGATGGGTCATCCTGAGCCCCACCGGGGCGAAGGATCCAGCTGGCCTTTGCCGGAGTCGCGGACGCAGTTGCACTGGATTCTTCGCTGCGCTCAGAATGACATTCTGCAGACCGAAGGCAAAAGCTTCCGATGAAGACACCGAGTCACACCATCCGGCCGTTTCGCCTGGCCGACGAGGCGGCGGTCATCGCGCTCTGGCGCGCGTGCGACCTGGTGCGGCCGTGGAACGACCCGGCCAAGGACATCCGTCGCAAGCTGCGGGTGAACCCCGAGTGGTTTTTGGTGGCGGAGCGCGCCGGGGCCGTCGCCGGCACGGTGATGGCGGGCTACGAGGGGCACCGCGGCTGGATCAACTACCTCGCGGTCGAGCCGCGGCGCCGGCGCGACGGGCTGGGCCGGGCCTTGATGGACGAGGCCGAGCGCCGGTTGCGCGCCGCCGGCTGCGCCAAGATCAATCTGCAGGTGCGGACGGGCAACCGCGACGTCATCGCCTTCTACGAAAAACTCGGCTACCGGGTGGACGACTGCGTCAGCCTCGGCAAGCGGCTGGAAAACGATTGACACCGGCGCCGGGCCGCGCCCGGCGGAGTGCTTTTTGCCCGGTTTTTTGACGGTCCGGACGGCGCACTTTCCCATTGCCGTCGCAAATCCCACCCCCTCTATTTTGCTGCGTCATTCTGCATGTATCTTCAGGCGCTCAAGCTTCACGGATTCAAGAGTTTTGCTGATCCCACCGTCCTCCGCTTCGAACCCGGCGTCACCGCCATCGTCGGTCCCAACGGCTGCGGCAAGAGCAACATCGCCGACGCCATCCGCTGGGTGCTGGGCGAGCAGAGCGCGAAGGCGCTGCGCGGCGGCAAGATGCAGGACGTCATCTTCGAGGGCGCCGAGACCCGCCGCCCGCAGAACCTCTGCGAGGTGGCGCTGCTGCTGACCGACTGCGAGGCGCAGCTCGGCACCGACTACCACGAGGTCGAGATCATGCGCCGGACGACCCGCGACGGCCTGACCGACTATTATCTCAACGGCCAGGCCTGCCGGCTGAAGGACATCCACCGGCTGTTCATGGACACGGGCGTGGGCCGCACCTCCTACTCGATCATGGCGCAGGGCCAGATCGACCAGGTGCTGTCCTCCAAGCCCGAGGAGCGCCGCGCGGTCTTCGAGGAGGCGGCGGGCATCACCCGCTACAAGAGCCAGCGCCGCGAGGCCCTGGCCAAGCTGGCGCTGACCGACCAGAACCTGGCGCGGATCACCGACGTGATCGCCGAGGTGGGCCGCCAGATCGGCAGCCTGCGCCGGCAGGCGGCCAAGGCGATGCGCTACAAGCGCCTCAGCTACCGCCTCCGGCACCTCAGCCTCGCCCACGGCGGCTGGCAGTGGGGCCGGCTGCAGGCGACGATCGCGGAGCTCGAGGCCGGCGTGGCCGGCCTGCGCACCGCCGCCGGTGCCGACCGCGCCGCGCTCGAGGAGCGCCAGCGCGAGCTCGCCGACCTCAAGGCGCGCCGCAGCGACCACAACCAGCGCGTGCAGGAGGCGCAGCAGGCGGTGTTCGACCTGCGCTCGCAGAAGGAGCAGGCCGAGAACCAGGCCAAGCTCGCCGGCATCAAACGCACCGGCCTCGAGGAGCGCATCCAGGCCAGCCGCGACGACCTCACCGAGCTCGAGATGCAGCTGCGGGAGGTCTCGGCCCAGGCCGACACCGGGGCGCAGGACAAGCAGACCCAGCTCAACCTGCTCGGGAGTTCCGACGCCGTTTTCCAGGAGCGCAACCGCGAGCTCGCCATCGTCGAGGGCGAGATGACGCGCGCGGAGCAGGCGCTCGAGCAGGCGAAGTTCGACCTCCTCCAGCTCGAGAGCACGATGACGCGCCTGCGCACCGACTGCGCGGGCTTCGAGGTGGATGCGAAGACCAGCGCCGTCCGCCACGACGAGCTCGCCGCCCAGCTGGCGGAGGCGCGCGCGGCCCAGACCGCGGTCGCGACCCGCGCGGGCGAGGAGCGGCGGCGCCTGGACGAGGCCCACGCCGGCCAGAGCCGGGCGCACAACGAGGTGCAGGCGGCGCAGCACGCGCTGCAGGAGGCGACGCAGCATTTCCGCGACGGCCAGCGCCAGCTGCAGGACCTGGACCGCGCGCTGGCGCAGCGCACGGCGCGGCTGCGCCTGCTGGAGCAGCTGCGGCAGCGCTGGGAGGGCTTCGGCGAGGGCGCCAAGGCGGTGCTGCAGGGCCAGCTCGACGCCGTGCTTGCCGGCCACAAGGTGCAGCCGGTCACCTACGGGCTGGAGGTGAAGCCCGGTTGCGGGCCGGCGCTGGAGGCGCTGCTCGGCTCCGCGGTCGAGGCCATCGCGGTGGCGGACCTGCCGCTGGCGCGCCGGATCCTCGGCCACCTCGAGGAGCACAAGCTCGGCAGCGCCTGCCTGCAGGCGGCCGCCGGCGCCGCGGGCCTGGAACCCGCCGCCGGGCTCCCGCCGTCCCTTCAGCCCGCCACGCTCGCGCTCGTCAACCTCCAGCCGGGACACCCGCTGGTCGGCGTGCTCGCCGGCTGCTACATCGCGACAAGCCTGGACGAATTTCTGGAATACTGGCGGGGCAACCCCGGCTTCGCCTTCCTGCGCGTCGCCACCGCCAAGGGCGAGATGGTCGACCGCCGCGGGCTGATCTACGGCGGCTACCAGAAGAAGCCGGTCGCCGGCATCGTGCAGCGCGAGATCGACCTGCGCGAGACGGCGCGGGAGCTGGCGCGCGAACAGCAGCTCGACACCGAGCAGCGCGCCCAGGTCGAGCGCCTGGGGGCGGCGCTGACCGCGGCGGAGGCCGCGCTCGAGCAGCGCCGCAAGGACGTCCTCACCGCCACCCAGCAGGTCGCCGCGGTGCAGGCCGAGGCGCGCAACGCCGACAAGGCCAGCGAGGAGATGGCCGGCCGGCTGGCGCGCCTGGAGCGCGAACTGGCCGGACTCGAACAGGCCCGGACCGAGGCCGAGGCGCGCCTGACCCGCGCCCAGGCCAGCCTGACCGACGCCGAGCAGAAGGTGGCGGGCCAGAAGGCGGCGATCGTCGCGGTCGAGGCGCGGCTGAACGACCTGCGCGCCGCGCGCGACCAGAAGAAGGAGGCGCTGGCCCAGGCCCGCCTTGAACTCGCCGAGCGCCGCCAGAAGGTCGAGGTCCTCGACCGCGGGCTCGACGAGATGGAGCGGCGCCGCACCCAGCTCGCCGAGCTGCTGACCCAGCGCCAGCAGGAGGTCGAGGTCTGGACCGAGCAGGCGGCCGAGCTCGCCCGCGAGGCGGAAGCGCAGCTGGCCCGCGCCGCCGAGATCGCCCGCACCCTCGGGGTGGCGCAGGAGTCGGTGGAGAGAATCCGCGGCGAGCTCGTCGCCCTCGAGCAACAGATCGGGGCCGTCGAGGCGGTGCAGCAGGAGCTGCGGACCCGCACCGACGCCACGCAGGAGGACCTCGGCCGCAGCGAGGTCAAGCTGGCCGAAAGCCGGTCGCGCGCCCAGTTCATGGCCGAGGAGATGCAGCACGAGTTTCAGACCGACCTCGCGACCGTCGACTGGAAGCAGCTGCTCTGGCACGCCGAGGACGATCCGCCGGACCTGAAGCCGCTGGACCTGGACGACGACGAGCCCGAAACTGGGGATCAGAGGTCGGAAGTCAGCAGCCAGAAGCCAGTGAACGGCGACCAGGCGCCGGCGGATTCCGAAGCCAAACCCAAGACCCAAAACCCAAAGCGCAGAACCCGGAAGGCGCGGCCCGAGCCCACCGAGGCCGACCTGGCGGCGCTGGAGCAGACCAACTGGGAGGAGGTCAAGGCGGCGATCGAGGCCCTGCGCCAGCGCCTCGGCAGCATGGGTCCGGTCAACCTGGTCGCGATCGAGGAGTACGCCGAGCTGCGCCAGCGGTTCGACTTCCTCAAGACGCAGAGCGACGACCTCACCGCGGCCAAGGCCCAGCTCGTCCAGGCCATCGACCAGATCAACCGCACCTCGCAGCAGCAGTTCGAGCTTACGTTCCAGCAGGTGCAGAAGAGCTTCGAGTTCACGTTCCAGACCCTGTTCGGCGGCGGCCACGCCCGGCTCGAGCTGGTGCAGACCGAGGACATCCTCGAGAGCGGCATCGAGATCATCGCGCAGCCGCCCGGCACGAAGCTGAAGAGCATCTCGCTGCTCTCCGGCGGCCAGAAGACGCTCACCGCCGTGGCGCTGCTCTTCGCCCTCTACATGGTCAAGCCGTCGCCCTTCTGCCTGCTCGACGAGCTCGACGCGCCGCTGGACGAGTCGAACATCGGCCGCTTCACCAAGCTGCTGCGGAACTTCGTCCAGCACTCGCAGTTCCTGATCATCACGCACAACAAGCGGACCATCGCCGCGGCCAACGGCATCTACGGCGTGACGATGGAGGAGCGCGGGGTCTCGAAGACCGTCTCGATGCGCTTCAACCACGAGCGCGGCGAGGCCGAGGCCGTGCCGGCGACGGTGGCCGACGCGGTGCGCAGCAGCCGCGTGCCCACGGTCGAGCCCCTGCCGGCGGCGCCGGCGACGCCCGCGGCGGCGCCCGCGGGGACCTGAGGCGGGGGGGATTGGTATCCGACGTTGTAGGGCGGCCGCTTGGCCGGCCCCACGCGTTTCCAACCTCTGCTTCCTGCCTACTGTCCTCTGCCTACCGTCCTCTGAATTCTGATCTCTGCCCTTTGACCTCTGATCTCACCCGCCCGTGTTCAGGTGCTTGATCATGACGGGCGTGACGTCGGTGAGGACGGAGCCCGGGACGACGTAGAGCGGCGGCTCGACGATGATGTCGACCTTCGCCTCCCGGGCGATCGCCGCCCATTCGCCCTTGAGGGCGTCGTAGATGTTGGTCAGCGGCGCGGCGCCGGCGAGCTGGCGCTGGGCGAGGCTCTGCATGTCGGCGAGCTGCTTGTCGATCGCGTCGGTCTTGACCGAGTCGCCCGCCACCGCCGCGTCGTTGCGGGCGGCCACCAGTTCGGTCAGTTTCGCCTTCCAGGCGGCCGAGCGGTAGAAGGTCTGGACGAGGTAGGCGCGGTTGAAGATGCCGACGGTCACCTTGCGCTCCACGTCCGACTGGGCGCGGGCGACGGCGGGCATCGAGAGCAGGCAGGCGGCCACGACCGCCGCGCCCAGGGCGAATGCGCGGGAACGATGGGTGGACATGACTCGGTCCTCCGGGGTTGGGGGCGCCGGCGGGGTGGGGTGGGGGGTTCCGGCGCAGCCGGAGCGTAGCCGCGGGGCGGCGGCCGAGGCGAGCGCGATTTTCCGGACGCGCCCCTACAGGATCATGTCCGGCGGGACATTGGCCAGGGCCTCCTCCATCGTGGTCGTGCCCATCTTGACCTTGAGCATCGAGTCCTGGTGGAGGGTCTTCATGCCATCTTTCATGGCGATGCGCTTGAGCTGGGCGGTCTCGATTTCCTTGTTGATGCCGGCCGTCAGCTCCTCGCTGTTGACCATCAATTCGTGGATGCCGACGCGGCCCTTGTAGCCGCTGCCGCCGCAGAGGTGGCAGCCGTGTGGGTTGGCCTTGAAGATCTGGCCGGTCCAGCCGATGGCCTTTTCGAGCAGCTCCTTCTCCCGGTCCTTCGGCTCGTAGGGCTGCTTGCAGTTCTTGCACACGCGGCGGAGGAGCCGCTGGGCGCACACGCAGACGAGCGCGGCGGAGATGTTGAAGGGCTCGACGCCCATCTCGGTGAAGCGCGCGATGGTGGACGGGGCGTCGTTGGTGTGGAGGGTGGAGAGCAGGAGGTGGCCCGTGAGCGCGGCCTCCATCGCGATCTCGGCGGTCTCTTGGTCGCGGATTTCGCCCACGAGGATGACGTCGGGGTCCATGCGCAGGTAGCAGCGCAGCGCCCGGGCGAAGGTGAGGCCGATCTGCCGGTTCATCTGCATCTGGTTGATGCCGACCAGCGTGTACTCGATCGGGTCCTCCGCCGTCTGGATGTTCATGTCCGGCGTGTTGACCTCGCCCAGCGCGGAATAAAGCGTCATCGACTTGCCCGAGCCGGTGGGCCCGCAGTGCAGGAGCATGCCGTACGGCTGGCGGATGCACTCGCGGTATTTGGCCAGGTTCTCCTCCGAGAAGCCCAGCATCGGCAGGGGCAGCGTGCTCTTCTGCTTGTCGAGGATACGCATGACCACCTTCTCGCCGAAGTTCATCGGGCCGGTGGCGACGCGCAGGTCAATGTCGATGTTCTTTTTCGTGAACTTCTTGAAGACGATGCGTCCGTCCTGCGGCAGCCGGCGCTCGGCGATGTCGAGGTTGCACATGATCTTCAGGCGGGTGACGAGCGCGTTGGTCACCTGCTTGGGCAGGCGGAGCTTTTCCTGGCAGAGACCGTCGACCCGGTACCGGACGAGCAGCTCCTTCTCCAGCGGCTCGACGTGGATGTCGGAGGCGCCGGAGATGTAGGCGTCCTCGATGATGCGGTTGGCGAGCTGGATGATGGGCGCCGAATCCTCGCTCTCGAGCTCCTCGGCCTTCACTTCGCCACTGCCGCCGGCGTAGGCCGTGCCGATCAGCTCGGCGACCTCGCCGATGTCCACGTCGCCCTCGCCGGCCGCCGCCTTGGTTGGCTCCTTGAAGAACTTCTTGACCAGCTGCTCAATCAGGGTGGCGGGCGCGACGCGCACCTCGTCGATCGTCATCTCGACGGCGGTCTGGAACGCCTCGCGCTTGGCGTAGTCGAGCGGGTTGGCCATCAGCACCGAGACCGAGTTGGTGCCGGTGCGCTTGACCGGGAAGACGCCCTCGCGCCGGATGATGGCGTCGCCCACCGCGGTCACGATCTTGTCGTCGATCTCCAGGTCGTCGATTTTCGTCACCAGCGGGAGGTCGGTGAACTTGGCGACGAACTTCGCGGTGTCCTCGGCGCTGAGCTGGAACTTCGGGTCCAGCATGCGCTGGATGAGGGTGGCGGAGTACTCGGCGACCTCCTGGAGCAGGGCGAGGTCCTTTTGCTCGAACAGGCCCTTGGTGCCGGCGTCGATCTCCTTGTTGAGCAGCTGGACGGCGCCGATGACGATGTTCGTCTTCAGCGGCACGGTGACCATCGAGTGCACCTCGAAGCCCGTGTTCATGTTCTTGAGCGAAGCGGCGTCGGGGCCCTTGCTGGTGAAGAAGAGCGGCTCGCCGGTCTCGATCACCTTGCCGACGTTGCCGGCGCCCTTCGGCAGCTTCATCTGCAGCAGCTTCTCGGTCGTCTGCTTGAACTGCTCTTCCTTGCCCTTGTCGTTGCCCCACAGCGTGGGCGAGTAGTAGACGTGGCGGAACGAGATCTGCTCGCCCTCGACCAGGTAGAGCGTCATCGACTGGCACTGCAGCTGTTCGACGACCTTGGTGGCCGTCAGCTCGATGACCGAGGCCAGATCCTCGCGGCTCGGCGCGGGCTTGGAGAGGATCTTGAGGAGGAGGGAGCGGCGAAGCTGGCCGGAGAGGGTGGGGGCGGGCATGAGAGGGAGCGCGGGCGTCCGCTGGTGCTCGCGGTTACATTCTGGAATTGCCACGGCGCGGGGAGCCCCGCAATGAGAAATATCGCCGCCCCCGGGTCGTCCGCCCGGCGGCGGCTGGGCATGCCAGCCTGGCTCAACCGAATCCTGCGCCCCCGGGGCGCCCCGACCGCCGCGGCGGCGCGGGGCGCGGCCGGCGAGCGGCTGGCCGCCGCGCACCTCCGCCGGCGCGGCCTCGCGCTCGTGGCCCGGAACTGGCGCAACCCGCATGACGACCGCGAGGAGCTCGACCTGGTGTGCCGCGACGGCGACGTGCTCGTGTTCGTCGAGGTGAAGACCCGCCCCGACACGGCGCGGGTGCGCGGCTTTCTCGCCGTCGACCGTCGCAAGAAGCGCGTGCTGCGCCGGGCCATCCACGCCTACCTGGCGCAACTGCGCCGCCCGCCGGCGGCCTACCGGCTGGACGTGGTCGAGGTGGTGACGGGCGCCCAGCAGCCAGCGCAGGTGTTCCAGTTCGAAAACGTGCCGCTGGCGTCCGGCGGCTGGCGCGGCATCCTGCGGTGAGTGCCATTTTCCCGTCGGGGCCAATCCGTGCCCGTCCGTGGAATCCGTGGTCAAACCGAAGCCCGGCTTTGCCTCCAGACGAACGCCGCCGGGCATCGGCCTTTGACTTTCCCCGCAGGCCCACCAATGGTGCATCGTGGGCGGGGCCGGTTCGCGCCGGCATCCCGCCTCCCGCACATGCCTGATCCTCAACGTCATCCCTTTCTGCAGGGGCTGAGCAAGCACCGCGGCGCGCCGCCGACCGTCATCGTCATCTTCGGCGCCTCGGGCGACCTCACCGCCCGCAAGCTCATCCCGGCCATCTACAACCTCGGCCACGACAACCTGCTGCCGCCCGATTTCCACCTCATCGGCTTCGGGCGCAAGGCCATTCCCGACGAGGAGTTCCGCGGCCACGCCGAGGCGGCGATCAAGGAATTCTCCCGCCGGCCGCTCGCCCCCGAGTTCTGGAGCCGCGTTGCCGCCCACACCACCTACCTCGCCGGCGACTACGACGAGCGGGCCGCGTTCGACCGGCTGCACGAGCGCATCCGGCAGCTCGAGGCCGCGGCGGGCCGCGAACTGCAGGCGCTGTTCTACGTCTCCACGCCGCCCTCGGTCTTCCGGCCGATCCTGGAAAACCTCGGCGCCTCCGGGCTCGCGGCGCGCCACCTCGGCACGCCCGTCCAGTCCAAGGTCGTGATCGAGAAACCGTTCGGCCGCGACCTCGCCTCGGCCGGGGAGCTCAATCGCCTCATCGCGGGCGTGTTCGAGGAGCCGCAGGTGTTCCGCATCGACCACTACCTCGGCAAGGAGACGGTGCAGGACCTGCTCGTGCAGCGGTTCGCCAACGCGATCTTCGAGCCGCTCTGGAACCGCAACTACGTCGAGTGCGTGCAGATCACGGTGGCGGAGGACGGCGGCGTCGGCACCCGCGCCGGCTACTACGAGCAGAGCGGCTGCCTGCGCGACATGATCCAGAACCACACCATGCAGCTCCTCGCCCTCACCGCGATGGAGCCGCCGGTGTCGCTCGACCCGGAGGCGATCCGCGACGAGAAGGTGAAGCTGCTCAAGGCCATCCAGCCGCTCGCCCTCGGCTCGAAGGGCGACGTCGCCCGCGCCCAGTACGGCGCCGGGCTGGCCGGCGGGACGCAGGCGCCGGGCTACCGCGCGGAGGCGGGCGTGAGCCCGCAGTCGGCCACCGAGACCTACGCCGCGCTGCGCCTGGCGATCAACAACTGGCGGTGGGCGGGCGTGCCGTTCTACCTGCGCTCCGGCAAGCGCCTCGCCCGGCGCGTCACCGAGATCGCCATCCAGTTCAAATGCCCGCCCGGCACGCTCTTCGCCGGCACCGAGGCGTTCGACCTCGCCGCCAACACCCTCGCGTTCCAGATCCAGCCCGACGAGGGCAGCACCGTCCTCCTCAACGCCAAGATCCCCGGCCTCGAAACCCGCACCCAGCCGGTCAAGATGCACTTCCGCTACGCCGCCACCTTCGGCTCCAACACGCCCGAGGCCTACGAGCGCCTCGTGCTCGACGCGATGATCGGCGACAGCACGCTCTTCATCCGCGGCGACGAGACCGAGGCCTCGTGGCGGCTGATCACGCCCGTGCTCGACGCCTGGCGCGGGGAGGGGGCCGACGGCTTGGAGGAATATCCCGCCGGCTCGTGGGGCCCGCGGGCGGCGGACGGGCTGCTGGCGCCGCGCGGACACGAGTGGCGGAAGCCGTGAGCGCGGCGGCCGCCGCGCAAGTAACAAGGATCACGTTTCAAGTAACAAGAGGTGACCGATTCTTGATCCGCCCGCTCTGACTCTTGGCACTTGTTACCTGTCACTTGATATTTTGACCCATGCCCACGGTTTTCGACGCCTTACCTGGGATTGAGGTTCCCGTCGCCGCGATCGGGTCCAGCCTCGCCCGCCTCTGGGAGGGCGACGCGGGTCAGGGCGGCCAGGCGCCATCGGAGTTCCGCGCCTCGCAGATGAACCTCGTGCTCCACCTCGGGCTGCCGACGGCGGCGGCCGACGGCGTGGCGCAGTTCCAGGCCGCGGTCCGCTTCACCCAGCGCTACCCCGCGCGCATCCTCGTGCTCTGCCCGCGGCCGGAGGGCGGCGCCGACCTCGCGCTGCGGGCGAAGATCTACAGCGAGTGCTTCATCGGCGCCTCGCGCCACGAGATGAGCTGCATCGAGGCGGTCGCGCTCACCTACCCGCAGGAGCGCCGGGCCTTTCTCGAGGACCTGCTCTCGACCATCGTCGAGTCCGACCTGCCGCTCTACTACTGGGTCCACCGCATGTCCCAGGTGCGGAAGATCGTCACCTACGACTGGCTGCTGCGCAACTCGCGGCGGTTCCTCC
>Ga0335071_10002588_pt1 | contig 19304 bp, 16 predicted proteins | sample Lox_Sample_15_FD_206724 | JGI IMG/M metagenome (GOLD analysis project Ga0335071, IMG submission 206724) | Soil microbial communities from Loxahatchee National Wildlife Refuge, Florida, United States - Lox_Sample_1.5 | ecosystem: Environmental > Terrestrial > Soil > Wetlands | place: USA...
CGATCGCCTCGAGCAGCTCCACGGCCTCGTCGAGGACCTGACGGGCGCGCGTCTGGATGAAGCCGTCGTGCGGGGGGTGGAAGTCCTCGACGAGGCCGCCCGCGGCGTCGAGCACGTACCGGACGTTCTGCAGCGCGAGGTCCCGGTCGGAGAGCCAGGGCGTGACGACGGCCTCGGTCATCATCCCGACCAGGAGGATCCCCTGGCCGGTCAGGGCTCCCGCCAGGTTGAAGAAGCCGTCGAGCAGGTAGCCGCGGAAGATGTCCCCGGTCATGTGCTTGGTCGGCGGCATCCACTTGAGCGGCGCGGTGGGGAAGAGGGTCCGCGCGAGCAGCGCGTGGGCGAGCTCGAGGCGGAACGAGTCCGGGATCGCAGGGTTGATCTCGAAGGCGTGCCCGAGGCCGAGCTGCCAGTCCTCGAGCCCCGCCTCCTTCGCGAAGTACTCGTTGAGCAGCTGGCTCACCGTCACCGTGTGCGCCGCCTCGACGGCGTCGGCGGTGGTCAGGTAGTTGTCCTCGCCGGTGTTGATGACGATGCCGGCGCGCGCGTGGATCTGGCGGGAGAAGCGCTGGTCGACGAAGGTCCGGATCGGGTTGATGTCGCGGAAGAGGATCCCGTACATCGAGTCGTTGAGCATCATGTCGAGCCGCTCGAGCCCGGCCAGGGTCGCGATCTCGGGCATGCACAGCCCGGAGGCGTAGTTCGTCAGGCGGACGTAGCGGCCGAGCTCGCGCGAGACGTCGTCGAGCGCGGCCCGCATGATGCGGAAGTTCTCCTGCGTGGCGTAGGTCCCCGCATAGCCCTCGCGCGTCGCGCCCTCGGGCACGTAGTCGAGCAGCGACTGGCCGGTCGAGCGGATCACGGCGATGACGTCTGCGCCCTCGCGCGCGGCGGCCTGCGCCTGCGGGACGTCCTCGTAGATGTCCCCGGTCGCCACGATGAGGTAGATCCACGGCCGGCGGGGCGCGTCCCCGATGCGCGCGATCATCCGCTCGCGCTGCGCCCGGTTGCGGTCGATGCGGGCGATCCCCTTGGCGACGGCGGAGCGAGCGGTACGCGCGGCCGCGGTCGCCGCCCGGCCCTCGGGTACGCGAAAGCGCACCGAGCCGGCGCCGGCCTTCTGGGCCAGCGTCAGCAGGTCGTCGGCCTCCCTGCGCCGCAGGGCGTCCCACACCGGTAGGGCGACCCCGTGCTCGAGGCCCACCTCGTCCCGGACGCTGTCGGCCAGGCGATTCACCCACGGGATCCCCTCGGCGTCGGCCCCCGACAGGCCGGCCAGGCGCAGCACCGCGCGCTCGACGGAGACCGTGGTGTGGGTGCGGGCCAGCTTCACGACCGGTGCTCCCGCACGGCGGGCCAGGCTGCGAGCCCGACGTAGCGTGGCGGCGTCGAGCTGCAGGCGCTTCGCGCTCACCTCATCGATCCTTCCAGACGGTTCGGCCTGCCACGATCGTGCGCAGGCACAACGGGATCGGACTCCCCGCGTCGAGCGCGGGCAACCCCGGCTCGGTCACGTCCCAGACCGCGAGGTGGGCCTGGCGCCCGGGCTCGAGCACCCCCGCGTCGTCGACCCCCGCGGCGTACCACCCGCCGACGGTGTGCGCGGCGAAGGCACGGTCCACGTCGATGCGGTGCTGCGGGCTGCGATGGTGGACGGCGGCTCGCACCGCCTCCCAGCCACCGAGCGGCGTCACCGGCGCGTCGGAGCCGAGCGCCAAGGCGAGCCCTGCGCCGTCCATCGTCGCGAACGGGTTGAGCTCTGCGGCCCGCTGCGGGCCGAGCCGGGTGGCGTACATCCCGGCGTCCCCGCCCCACAGCTCGTCGAAGACCGGCTGCACGGACGCCACCACACCCAGCGCCGCGAGGCGGGTGACCAGCCCGGCGTCGAGCATCTCGGCGTGCTCGACCCGGTGCCGGGCCGCTCGCAGAGCCGGAACGCCCACGACCGCCGCGGCCGACTCGAGCCCCTCGGTCACGGCCGCGAGGGCGGCGTCGCCGATGGCGTGGAAGCCCGCCTGGAGGCCGGCCCGGGTGCACGCCACGACGTGCTCGGCGATCTCCTCCACGCTGACGTACGCCGCCCCGGTGCCGTCGGCGTCGGCGTCGGCGTACGGCTCGCGCAGCCAGGCGGTGTGCGAGCCCAGGGCGCCGTCGACGAACAGGTCGCCCGCGGCGCCCCTCGCGCCGACCGACAGGGCACGGACGACCCCGCCGGAGGAGGCGAGCTCGCCCCAGTAGCCCGTCACCGCCGGGCCGGGCGAGCTCGCGGCCAGCTCGAGCAGGGCGGTGAGGTCGTCCACCCCGGAGATCCGCGGGCCGGCGCACTCGTGGACCGAGGCGATCCCGAGGGACGCGGCCCGGTCCAGCGTCGTGCGCTGGGCGGCCGACCGCTGCGACTCGGTGACCGCGGCCAGGGCGGCGGCGCGGACCGCGTGGTGGGCCTCACGCGTGAGCGGTCCGTCCGGGTCGTAGCCGTCGAGCCGCGCCAGCTGCGGCACCAGCGCCCGAAGCGCCGAGGACGCGGCGGCGGAGTGCACGTCGATGCGCGCGAGGTAGCTCGGCCGGCCGCCGGCCGCCCGGTCCACCTCCGTACGCGTCGGCGCCTGACCATCCGGCCAGCGCGACTCGTCCCACCCGTGCCCGAGGACGACGGCCGCCCGGCTGCCTCGTACGTACGTCGCGACGGCGTCGAGCGCTTCGGCCAGCGAGTGCGTCGCCGTGAGGTCGAGGCCGTCCAGCGCCAGCCCGGTGGCGGTCGCGTGCACGTGCGCGTCCACGAACGCGGGGGTGACCAGGCAGCCCGCCAGGTCCACCACCTCGTCGGCGTCGGGCAGCGGGTCGCTGCCGACCCAGGCCACGCGGTCGTCGGCGAGCAGCACCGCGCTCGCGTCGGGCCGTCCCGGGCTGAGCACGTGGCCGTCGCGCAGCAGCAGCGTGGTCATGCGGCCAGGCGGGCGTCGAAGAGCCGGCGCACCGCCGGGTCCTCGCGGAACAGGTCGAGGGCCAGCTGCGCGTGTCCAGGGGTGTAGCCGTTGCCGATCAGCATCGTGACGGCGGAGGCGAGCCCCTCCGCCCCGAGGGCGGCCGCCGTGAACGACGTGGCCATGGAGAAGAAGATCACGGTGCCGCGCACCGGGTCGGTGGACAGGATCGCGCCGTGCTCGCAGCCGGGCACGTCGACGCAGACGACCGTGATGTCCGCCGGCTCACCGAGCGCCGCGGTGATCGCGTCCGAGAGGGCGACCGGGTCTCGGGCATCGGCCACCGCGACGGCTTCGACCAGCCCGCTGGCCTCGAGCAGGGCCGCTTCGTTCCCGTTCGGGACCACGCCGACGCGTCGCCGGGCCCCGAAGCGGCGGGCGGCCGCCAGCGAGAGAGAGCCGCTCTTGCCGGCGCCGCCGAGCACGGCCACCGACGGCGGCCGCCCGGCGGAGACGTACTCGCCGACCACCCGCGCGGTCAGGGCCGGCGCACCGGCCACGTCCATGACGGCGATGGCGAGCTCATCGGGCAGGTCGTCCGGCAGCACGGTCGCGATGGAGCGGCCGAACAGGATCGCGCTGCCCTCGCACGGGACCTGCTCCGAAGCCGCGTCCCAGCGGCTCAGCCCGTCGGTGATGCGCAGCGGGGTCAGGGACAGGGAGACCAGGGTCGCCACCCGCTCCCCCGGCCGCAGGCCGAGCGGGGACTCGGGCCCCACCTCGTCGACCACTCCGACCAGCATGCCGCCGCTGCCGGTGACCGGGTTCTGCATCTTGCCCCGCTCCTCGACGATGGCGAGGACCTCGCGGCGCAGCGCGTCGCGGTCGGCACCGTGCTTGTCGGCCAGCTGGCGGAAGCTGGCGGCGTCGAGGTTGAGCCGCTCGACGCGGATCCGGACCTCGTCCGGGCCCACCGCGGGGTCCGGGTCCAGGCGCCAGGCGGCCTGGGGCAGGACACCGACCGGTTCGAGCACCCGGCGCAGGCCGACGGAGGCGGACGTCGTCGTCATGGCCGTGATCGTCCCACATCTGGCACGGCGATCCGGCCAGTCGACGGGAAGACATCCCGCGAAGGAGTACGCTTGCGGGAGGATCTCCCGCTATCCTCGGGGTCCATGATGCCTTCGTCCGCGGATCAGCCGTACGTCTACCGTCGCCGGGAGCCGCGGGAGCCGGACTGGACCCGCTTCCCGGGCTGGGCCGAGGTCAGCACGCAGCAGTGGCGCGACGTGCAGTGGCAGCGCTCGCACTGCGTGAAGACCATCAAGCAGCTCCACGCGGTGGTCGGCGACCTGCTGGACGAGGGCTTCTACGCCGACCTGGAGCGCGACCAGGCCGAGCGGGCGACGATGTCGATGCTCGTCCCACCCCAGATGCTCAACACGATGGTCCCGGCGTCCCACGACGCCGGTGCGCCGACGGCCGCGGCCTTCACCGCGGCGTTCTACGCCGACCCGGTCCGCCGCTACATGCTGCCGGTGCTGTCGGACCGGCGTACCGACTGGCCGTCCCACCCCTACGCCACACGCGACTCCCTGCACGAGCACGACATGTGGGTGGCGGAGGGCCTCACGCACCGCTACCCGACCAAGGTGCTCGCCGAGCTGCTGCCGACGTGCCCGCAGTACTGCGGGCACTGCACGCGGATGGACCTGGTCGGCAACTCCACGCCACAGGTGGCCAAGCTGAAGTTCGGCCTCAAACCGGTGGACCGCTACGACGCGATGATCGACTACCTGCGGCGAACCCCCGGCGTCCGCGACGTGGTCGTCTCCGGAGGGGACGTCGCGAACCTGCCGTGGCGCCAGCTGGAGGCCTTCGTCGACCGGCTGCTCGACATCGAGAACATCCGCGACATCCGGCTGGCCACCAAGGCCCTCATGGCGCTCCCGCAGCACTGGCTGCAGGACGAGGTACGGACCGGGATGACGCGCATCGCCAACCGAGCGCGCGCCCAGGGCGTCTCGGTGGCGATCCACACCCACGTCAACGCGGCCCAGCAGGTCACGCCGCTGGTGGCCGAGGCCACCGCCGCGATGCTCGAGGCGGGCGTGCGCGACGTGCGCAACCAGGGCGTGCTCATGCGCGGGGTCAACACGACGACCGACGCCCTGCTCGACCTGTCCTTCGCGCTGCTCGACGGCGCGGGGATCATGCCCTACTACTTCTACCTCTGCGACATGATCCCCAACGCGGAGCACTGGCGGACCTCCGTCGCCCACGCCCAGCAGCTCCAGCACGGGATCATGGGCTACCTGCCCGGCTTCGCCACGCCGCGGATCGTGTGCGACGTACCGTTCGTCGGCAAGCGCTGGGTGCACCAGCTCGAGTCCTACGACCGCGTGCGGGGCATCTCGTACTGGACGAAGAACTACCGCACGTCGATCGAGGCGACCGACCCCGACGCGCTCAACCGCACGTACCCGTACTACGACCCGATCGACACGCTGCCGGTGGAGGGCCAGCAGTGGTGGGCCGAGCACGCGGGCGACGCCGCCCAGGTGGGTCGGCCGGTGCTCGTCACGACCTGACGTCCCGAAGTTCCGACGGGCGCCGGTCCCCGAGGCGCTCGGGTCAGCCGGTCGGGCGGCCCTCGAAGAAGGTGGTCAGCACGATCGTGGTGCGGGTGGACACGTTCGCGGTGGCCCGGATCCTCGCGAGCAGGTCCTCCAGCGCGACCGGTGAGGCCACCCGGACCTTGAGGACGTAGGACTCCAGCCCCGCCACAGAGTGGCAGGCCTCGATCTCACTCACGCCGGCGAGGCGGTCCGGGGCGTCGTCGGGGGCCGAGGGGTCCAGCGGGATGATCGAGACGAAGGCGGTCAGCGGGAGCCCCAGCGCCTCGGCGTCGACCACAGCCGAGTAGCCGCGGATGACCCCGCGCTCCTCCAGCCGCTTGACTCGTTGGTGCACCGCCGAGGTGGACAGGCCGGTCGCCTTGCCGAGCTCGGTGTACGACATGCGGCCGTCACCCTGCAGGAGCCGGACGATCTGTCGGTCGAGGTCCTCCACGGGCAGGAAGGTAGTGGTCGGACGCCGGATCACGCGCAAAGTGTCCAGACCGTGACCCAACCGGCGGATGCGGCGGGCTTCGGGGTCAGGCCTCCAGCCGGACCAGCTCGCGGGGGCGCACGTTGAGCCGCTCGATGGCGGAGCCGTCCTCGGTGACCACCACGATGTCCTCGATGCGGGCGCCGAAGCGCCCCTCGAGATAGATCCCGGGCTCGATGGAGAAGGCCATCCCGGGCTCGAGCAGCTCGGTGTTGCCCGCGACGATGTACGGCTCTTCGTGGGTGGACAGGCCGATCCCGTGCCCCGTCCGGTGCACGAAGGCGGGGCCGTACCCGCCGTCGGCGATCACGTCGCGGGCCGCGGCGTCGACCGACTCGGCGCTGACCCCCGCCCGGGCCCACCGGCAGGCCGCGTCCTGGGCGTCCTGCAGCACGGCGTAGAACGCCGACACCTCCTCGGCCGGCTCGCCGAGGACATAGGTGCGCGTCTCGTCGCTGCAGTAGCCCTCGGGGGTGGTCCCGCCGATGTCGACCACGACGACGTCGCCCGGCTGGACCACCCGGTCGGAGACCTCGTGGTGCGGGCTGGCGCCGTTGGGTCCCGACCCCACGATGACGAAGTCCACGCTCGCGTGCCCGGCGGCCAGGATCGCCTCGGCGATGTCCGTGCCGATCTCTCGCTCGGTACGTCCGGCCCGAAGCCACTCCCCCATCCGCGCGTGCACGGAGTCGATCGCCGCCCCGGCACGGCGAAGCGCGTCCACCTCCTCCGGCGTCTTGCGCATCCGCAGCTCCCGCAGCACCGGGCCCGCCAGGTGCTGCTCCACCTCCGGCATCGCGCGCCGGAAGGCGAGCACCTTCTCCGCCCACATGTGGTCGTCGAGCGCGACCCGCGAGGCACCGGGCACGAGCCCGGCGACGAGTGCGTAGGGGTCCTCGGTCTCCTCCCAGGTGCGGATCTCGACCCCGGCCGCGCCCAGCGGCGAGGCCGCGGCGGCGGAGCGCTCGAGACGCGGGACGACCACCACCGGGTCGGCGTCCGGGCGCACGACCAGGCAGGTCAGCCGTTCCAGGGGCAGCGCCTCGTAGCCGGCGAGGTAGCGAAGGTCCGGGCCGGGTGAGATGAGCAGGGCGTCCAGACCGGCGGCGGCCGTGGCGGTGCGCGCCCGGTCGAGCCGGCCGAGGTCGACGAGGAGCCTGGTCACGGGGCCACTGTAGGTCCGGGCCGCGTCCGGCCGTCACGTACTGTTTCAGGCGTGGCGTGGCGGCGAGCGGTGTCGGCGGTTGCGGTGGCCGGGGCGGGCTGCGTGCTGACCCTCGCCGGATGCAGCGGTGGCGGGGGCGGCGCCTCGTCGACGGCCACGTCGACGGTGGACCCCAGCTGTGTGGCGCCGCGCGCGAGCTCCTCGGCGTACAGCAGCGCGGTCCAGCGCCAGCAGCGGCTGTCCGCCGCGGCGCAGAGCGCGGGGAACACGACCGACAACGACGTGGCCCGGGCCAGGCAGGGCCAGCTGCAGCAGGCGTGGGCGGCGTTCATCCTCGCCCACCAGAGCTGCTTCGACGCCGACACCGTCGCGGCGGCCAAGGAGTACCAGACCGGACCCGGCGGCTGACCGGGCTGCGTGGATAGGGTCCCGGCCATGCGCGTCCTGGTGCTGGGAGCCGGCTTCGGTGGCCTCGAGCTGTCGGCGCGGCTCTCCGACGCGCTCGGCGAGGACGCCGACGTCGTGCTCGTCGACCGCTCCGACGGCTTCGTCTTCGGCTTCGCCAAGCTGGACGTGATGTTCGGGCGCCGAGCCCCCGCCGATGCCGTGCACCGCTACGACCGGCTGGTGCGCCCGGGGGTGCGGTTCGTCCGGACGACCGTACGGGCCATCGACCCGGCGAGGCGCAGCGTGGAGACCGATGCCGGCCGCTTCGAGGGCGACGTGCTCGTCGTCGCGCTCGGGGCCGAGGTGGACCCCGCTGCAACACCCGGCCTTGTCGAGGGCGGCCACGAGTTCTACTCCGTCGAGGGCGCCTTCGCCCTGAGGGAGGTGCTCGCGGGCCACCCCGGCGGCGACGTCGTCGTGGGTGTGACGTCGACGCCGTTCAAGTGCCCGCCGGCGCCCAGCGAGACCGCCCTCCTCCTGCACGACCACCTCAGCGCGTCGGGGCTGCGAGACAGCTCGTCGATCACGCTCGTCATGCCCTTCGGTACGCCGATCCCGCCATCACCGGCCGCCTCCGCCGCGGTGCTCCACGCCTTCGAGGAACGGGGCATCCGGTTCGTGCCCGACCTCCTGGTCGCGGCGCTGGACGCTGACCGCCGGGTCGCCGTCCTCAGCGACGGCTCCGAACTGGCCTACGAACTGTTCCTCGGCGTCCCCGTGCACCGCGCCCCCGCGGTGGTGCTGGAGAGCGGGCTCGCCCAGGACGGCTGGGTCCCGGTGGACCCGCAGACGCTCGAGACCCGCTTCCCGGGCGTCTACGCCGTGGGCGACGTCACCAGTGTCGGAACCCCGAAGGCCGGCGTCTTCGCCGAGGGAGCCGCCGCCGTCGTGGCCGAGCGCCTGATCGCGCAGGCTCGGGGAGTCGCCACGTCGGCGACGTACGACGGACGCGGGACCTGCTACGTCGAGTTCGGCGCCGAACGGGTCGCGAAGGTCGACGTCACGTTCCTGCACGGGCCCCCGTCGGGCCTTTTCGAGGGGCCCTCGGCCGACCTGGCCGTCGACAAGGTCGCCTTCGGCACCACCCGGGTCGCTCACTGGTTCGGGACCCGCGGGCCGTAAGGCCCTGGGCACCGCCGGTGCCGTGGTGGGATCGTGGGCGCATGACCCAGGAAGCGGGCCCCCTGACCGATTTCGCCGACGGAGCAGTGAAGGGGGTGGACTCCTACGTCGTCGGCCTGAGCGCCGGCCAGCCCTTCGCCCTGTCGCGGCGCTGCCGGCACCTGCGAGCGGACCTCGCCGGCGGGCACGTGGACGCGGAGGGATGCCTGGTCTGCCCCTGGCACGAGGCGCGCTACGACACGACGACCGGGCGAATGGTCGGCGGGCCGCAGGGCTTCTACGCCAAGGTCCCGGGACTCGGGTGGGCGTTCAAGACCCTCACCGCCGCGCTGCCGCTGAAGCGAGGCCGGGCCAGCGTGCGCGACGGGTCGGTGTTCGTGGACTGACATGCCGCCTCGCCCCCAGAAGCTGCTCCTGCTCGACACCGCCTCGCTGTACTTCCGAGCGTTCTACGGCGTTCCGGACTCGGTGACCGCGCCCGACGGCACGCCGGTCAACGCGGTCCGCGGCCTCCTGGACTTCATCGCGCGCCTCGTCGCCGACCACGAGCCGACCCACCTCGTGGCCGCGATGGATGCCGACTGGCGCCCGGCCTTCCGGGTGGCGCTGCTGCCGACGTACAAGGCGCATCGTGTCGGTGACCCGAGGACCGACGCGGAGGACGTACCGCCGGCGCTGCTCCCCCAGGTTCCCGTGATCGAACAGGTCCTCGACGCGGTGGGGATCGCGCGGATCGGCGTCGCGGGGTACGAGGCGGACGACGTCATCGGGACGCTCGCCTCGGCCGCGGACAGCCCGGTGGACGTGGTGACGGGCGACCGTGACCTCTTCCAGCTGGTCGACGACGGTCGGGGCGTGCGGGTCCTCTACACCGCGCGCGGGATCGGCCGCCTCGAGGTGGTCGACGACGTCCGCGTCCGGGAGAAGTACGGCGTCCCGGCAGCCGCCTACGCCGACTTCGCGACGCTGCGCGGCGACCCGTCCGACGGCCTGCCCGGCGTACCCGGAGTGGGCGAGAAGACGGCCGCCGGGCTGCTCGGACGCTGGGGATCCCTCGACGCGTTGCTGGCCGCGCTGGACGACCCCGACGCCGACGTCGGCGCGAGGGCGAAGCTGCAGGCGGCGCGCGACTACCTGGCCGTCGCGCCGACGGTTGTCCGCGTCGCGCGCGACGTACCGCTGCCGGCGTACGACGCCACGCTGCCGACCTCACCCGCGGACCCCGAGGCGCTCGTCGAGCTCAGCACCCGCTGGGGTCTCGACTCCCCGCTGAACCGCCTGCTCGCGGTGCTGGCCGCGCTCGCGTGAGTGGGGCGCGTCAGGGGGTCGGCGTCCAGGCGGCCACCTTCGCGTTCTGGACGACGACCAGCTGACCGTCGACCCACTCCGCGGCCGCACCCGGTCCGGCCACGGTGGAGTCGGACGAGATCCGCTGCCACAGCCCGGACACCGGGTCGTAGACCGCCCCCCTGGGCGCGCCCGGCTTGCCACCCGCGCCGACGGCGCGGCCCCAGACGACGAGGGTGTTGCCGGTCCAGGCGGCCACCGGCCCGCTCAGTGCCGCGATCGGAGAGGCGGGCAGGCTCTCCCAGGCGTTCTGGCTCGGGACGTAGAGATAGCCGCCGGGCAGCTGCGTCACCTTCCCCTTGGTGATGTTCGTGCCGCCGTAGAACAGCCACTGGGTCCCGTTCCACGATGCTCCCGGGTTCACCGCGCTGACGCCGGCGGGAGCGGCGGCGATGGGCTGCCAGAGGTGGGTGTTGGTGCTGTACCAGTAGCCGTCGCCGAGAGTCTTGGCGTTGCCGTCCCACAGCGCGGCAGCGGGATTCGTGCTCTTCGCGCTCACGTCGCTGACGCCGCCCCAGACGACGAGCTGGTAACCAGTCCATGTGTACGCCGGCGCGATCCGCGACCCACCCGGCAGCCGCTGCGGCTTGGTCGCCGACTTGGATCCGTAGTCGACCCAGGTGCCCTTGCCGGGGACCTTTCCCGGCGTGAACTCCATGGTCGTGATGCCCGTGGAGTGACCCTTGACGTGGGTGTTGTTGGCACCGAAGACCACGACGACCTGCCCGGTCCAGACGGCGCCGAGCCGCTGCTGCGGATTGACGCCCTTGGCCGACGCTGCGGTGACGCCCATGGCCGGGATCTGGGTCCACGTCCCCCTGCGTGGGTTGAACTCCCAGCTGAGGTTGTCGGTGTCGTACGCGCCCACCCGCAGCTTCTGCACCCCGGTCTTGTAGGTGACGTTGGTGTGCTTGGTGAAGCCACCGAAGACGAGCATGTCGGTGCCGTCCCAGACGCGGGCGAACGGGGTCCGTGGCGGCTGGCCCTTGGGACCCTGCGCGTAGGTCTTCCAGCTCCCGGTCGTGGTGTCGTAGACGTAGACGGTCCACGGGTTGAGGCCCCCCGACCCAGCCGGCCCGGCGATGATCCACCGGTCCGCGAACAGCACGAACCCGTTCGTCGGGCCCGGCGCCGAGGGCAGCGCCTTCCACGTCCCGGGACCGCCGATCTGGGCGACCGAGGCGAGGTCGGACTGCGACGCCTGCGGGCTGGACGAGGCGTGGCGGGTGCCGACGATGAGGCCGGCGACCACGACGACGGCGATCAGGAGGACGACTCCCACGATCACCAGCCCGCGGCGGCCCGGAGGCGGCGGGGCGGGCTCGGTCTGCGGGGGCAGCTGCATGACGTCCACGGGTGTCCACGGTACGTGCGCCGCCCGCGGGCGCCATCCGCCGAGCGGACGGATTCCCCCGTGTCGCTGGCTCACCCCACGGAGGAGTAGGCCACCACGCCGCGCCGCAGGGCACCGACCGCGGCCAGCGCCGAGACGCGCAGGGCGCCGCCGCTCGCCTCGACGACCTGGTCGAGCAGGTCCAGCAGCTGGCGGATCCAGCGCACGAAGTCGCCGGCGCTGAGGTCCACCTCCGAGAGCACGGTGTCCAGCCGGGCGCCCGTGGCCCAGCGCCACGCGGCCCAGGCGAAGCCGAGGTCGGGCTCGCGCAGGAAGGAGAGGCGGTGCTGCTGCTCGAGGGCGTCGAGGGAGCCCCACTCGCGGACCATGTCCGCGAGGACCTCCCGCACCCGTCCCGACGGGAGTCGCGGCGGGGCGTCGTCGTCGGGGTGCCGGGACTCATAGACCAGGGTCGACAGGCAGGCCGCGAGCTCGGCGGGGGCGAGGTCCGCCCAGAGTCCGAGGCGCAGGCACTCGGCGGCGAGCAGGTCGAGCTCGCAGTACAGCCTCGCCAGCCGCCGGCCGTCCTCGCTCACCACGTCGCCCTGCAGGTAGCCGAGCGCCTCGAGGACCTCGCAGACCCGGTCGAACTCGCGCGCGATGGTGTGCGTGCGCGACTCGACGCGGTGCCGCAGCGACTCGGTCTCCCGCGCCAGGCGGTGGTAACGCTCACCCCAGCGCGCGTGGTGCTCCCGCTCCGAGCAGCCGTGGCACGGGTGGTGCTTGAGCGCGCGTCGCAGGCGCTGGATCTCTGCGTCCTCCCCCACGCCGGCGCTCGACCGCCGGTGGCCGTCGGCCCTGTCGGGGACGCGGGTGCGCAGCGTCGCGGCCAGGTCGCGCCGGCTCTGGGGGCTGCGCGGGTTGAAGCTCTTCGGGATCCGCAGCCGCTCCAACGCCTCCACCGGGGAGGGGAAGTCGGTGATGGACAGCCGGCGGACCTGTCGCTCGGAGGTGAGCACGGTCGGGCGGGGGTCCGCCCCGCTGGACAGCCCCGGGTCGAGCACGACGGCCCACCCGGCGTTGCGCCCGGCCGGTACCCGGATGACGTCACCCACCTTGAGGGCCTCCAGCGCCTGGGTGGCGCTGGCCCGTCGCAGGGCCGCCCCCTGGCGGGCCACCTGCGCCTCACGGTCCTTCAGCGCCCTGCGCAGCGCGGCGTACTCCTCGAAGTCACCGAGGTGGCAGGTCATCGCCTCGCGGTAGCCCTCGAGCGCCTGCTCGTTGCGCCGCACCTGCCGCGTCAGGCCGACCACGGCACGGTCGGCCTGGAACTGCGCGAAGGACTGCTCGAGGATGTCGCGGGCAGCAGCCCGGCCGACGCGCGCCACCAGGTTGACCGCCATGTTGTAGCTCGGCCGGAAGGAGGAGCGCAGCGGGTAGGTCCGCGTGGAGGCGAGGCCGGCCACCGCGCGCGGCTCCAGCCCCGGCTGCCACAGCACCACGGCGTGGCCCTCGACGTCGATCCCCCGCCGGCCGGCACGCCCGGTGAGCTGGGTGTACTCCCCCGGCGTCACGTCGGCGTGGGTCTCCCCGTTCCACTTGCTCAGTCGCTCGAGGACCACCGAGCGCGCCGGCATGTTGATGCCGAGCGCCAGGGTCTCGGTGGCGAACACGACGTGGACCAGGCCCTGGACGAACAGCTCCTCGACGACCTCCTTGAAGGTCGGCAGCAGGCCGGCGTGGTGGGCGGCGATCCCGCGTTCGAGTCCCTCCAGCCACTCGTGGAAGCCGAGGACGGCGAGATCCTCCTCCGGGATGTCGGCGCACCGGCGCTCGACGTGCTCGCGAACCAGCTCCCGCTCGGCGTTGGTCAGCAGCCGAAGGCCGCTGCGCAGGCACTGCAGGACTGCGGCGTCGCACCCGGCCCGGCTGAACACGAAGACGATCGCCGGCAGCAGCCCCGCCCGGTCGAGGCGCTCGACCACGTCGACCCGGCTCGGCGCCTCCGGGCCGCGTCGCCGCCGATCGCCTCGACCCGGCCGGCGGTCGCCCACGCGGGCGTAGCGCTGCTCGTCGCGCGCGAGACGGACCAGCTCCGGGCTCACCTGCTCCTGCTCGTCATCGACGAACAGGTCGAGCAGCCGTGTGCCCACCATGACGTGCTGCCAGAGCGGGACCGGGCGATGCTCCTCGACCACGACGGCGGTGTCGCCCCGGACCTCCCCCAGCCACTCGCCGAACTCCTCGGCGTTGCTCACCGTCGCCGACAGCGATACCAGCCGTACGTCCTCCGGCAGGTGCAGGATCACCTCCTCCCATACCGCGCCGCGGAAGCGGTCGGAGAGATAGTGCACCTCGTCCATGACCACGTAGCCGAGCTCGCGCAGCGTCGGGGACCCCGCGTAGAGCATGTTGCGCAGGACCTCGGTGGTCATGACGACGACAGGCGCGTCGCCGTTGATCGAGTTGTCCCCGGTGAGCAGGCCGACGCGATGCGCCCCGTGGACGCGCACGAGGTCGGCGTACTTCTGGTTCGACAGCGCCTTGATCGGCGTCGTGTAGAAGCACTTGCGGCCGACCGCCAGGGCGAGGTGGACGGCGAACTCCCCGACGAGGGTCTTGCCCGAACCGGTCGGCGCGGCGACGAGGACGCTGCGGCCCTCCTCGAGGGCCCGGCAGGCCTCCTCCTGGAACGGGTCGAGCCCGAACGGGTAGCCCTCGCGGAACTCACCGAGCTCCGCGACCATGCCCCGACCCTATGTCGGGTCCCAGCGTGATCGGGCCCCGACCCTAGGTCGGGTCCCAGCTCAGGACACGCAGCGCCCCCGGCACGCACGTCGCGGTCACGGGGAGCGCTCCGATCCGCTCCCCGTCCGCGTACGCGACCGCGCCGGGGGCCTCCAGGCGCACCTCACGCCCGACGAGCACGTCGACCGCGGGGTGGTCCACGTGCGTGCCCTTGTAGACGCGGGGGAAGACCCGCAGGAACTCCACCTTGGACAGCCGGCGCAGCACGGTGACGTGCAGCAGGCCGTCGTCGAGCACCGCGCCCGGGGTCACCTTCATGCCCCCGCCGTAGGAGGTGTTGTTGCCGACCGCCGTGAGCATCGCCTCGACCTCGGTCTCGGCGCCGTCGACGGTGACGCGGAACGGCAGCGGCTTGAAGACACCGAGCTCGGCCATGATCGCGATGTTGTAGCGGCTGCGGCCGCGGGGCCAGCGCATCCGGTTGGCCCGCTCGTTGACCGCGGAGTCGAAGCCGGAGGACATGACGCCGGCGTACCAGCGCTTGCCCACGACCGAGTCGGTGAGCACCGCGTCGATGTCCGTGGGGGTCCAGCGGGCGATGACCTGCGCGGCGGCCGCCGGGTCGTGCGCCGGGATCCCGAGGGCGGTCGCGAAGTCGTTCCCCGTCCCGGTGGGCACCATGCCGAGCGGTACGCCGGTCCCGGCCACGCACTGCACCCCGATGTGGACCATGCCGTCGCCGCCGGCCACCACGAGGGCGTCGACACCGCCGGCGACCGCCTCGCGCGCCAGGCGTACGGCGTCCTCGGCGTCCGCACCCTCGAGCAGGCGAACCCCGAGGCCCTCCTGCCGCAGCCGGTCCGCAGCGAGGCGGCCCTCGCGGGCGCCTCGTCCCCCGCCGGACGTGGGGTTGACCAGGAGCGCGACGGAGCGGCTCACGGCAGCGAACCGAGGTCGGCGGTGCGGATCTCCCCCGCCTCGGTCCAGGTGAGGCCCGCCCACCCGGTGGTGACGTCGGCGTCGAGGGCGCAGCGCTCGTTGCCGAGCTGCCACTCCAGGCGCAGCGTCGTCGGTGTCCCCGAGACCGAGCACGTCCCGGCGAAGGCGGGATGGGCGTTGCGGAAGCGGATCAGCCGGGTCAACGACTCCACGACCGGGCGCCGCAGCTGCTCCTCGATCTCGGCCCGCGTGTAGTGGTGGCGGTTGACATCGCGTCCCACGTGGGTCCGCGCGAGCAGGTCCGTGTCGTTGGTGCCGGCCAGGAGCCCCACGTAGTAGACCTGCGGCACCCCGGGCGCGAAGAACTGCAGCGCCCGGGCGAGCAGGTAGCGGGCGTCGTCGCCGCCGAGGGCGTCGTAGAAGGTGCAGTTGACCTGGTAGAGGTCGACGTTGGAGGCGGCCGAGCCGGTCGCGGCCCGGGAGGTCCCCCCGGAGTTGTCGTGGATCGCCTCCACCAGGTCGTGGATCTGCTGTGGCGTCAGCAGGCCGGCCTGAGCGGGGTCCAAGGGGTCCGCGCCCACGTCGATGACGCCGATGCCGTCGTGGGTGTCGAGGACCGTGACGGTGTTGGTCGGCCGGATCCGCATCCAGGACAGCAAGGGCAGGGCGTCGCCGGCGGTGAGCGCGTGCAGCACCAGAGGGGGCAGGGCGAAGTCGTAGACGAGGTCGACCTGGCGGGCGATCTCGACCTGGCGCTGGAAATAGGAGTGCACCTCGACGAGGACCTCGAGGTGCCGCGACCGGCACCACCCGGTGATCTCGTCGATGAAGGCGAAGGTCTCCGGTGTCATGAACGAGGTGTTGCCAGGGGTCTTGACCGCGTAGCCGACCGCGTCGAGGCGCACGCTGCTGACGCGGGCCTCGGCCAGCCGGTCCAGGACGCGTGCGAGGTAGGCGCGGGTGACCTCGGAGCGGATGTCGATGTCGACCTGTTGCGCGGTGAAGGTGGTCCAGACGAGCCGTTTCGTGCCGTCGGCGAGGGTGTACGGCGTGAACGGGACGCCGGGGCGGGGCCGGTAGAGCTTGAGCAGGTCCTCCTCGCGAGCCCCGTCGGGGAAGGTCCGGCCGAGGGTGAGGAACATCCCGTCGAACTCCGACGCGGCGCCCTTCGCCAGCCAGTCCTTGAACTGCGGGCTCGAGGAGGAGACGTGGTTGACGATGACGTCGACCATCACCTCGAAGTCCTCGGCGATGGCACGTACGTCGTCCCAGGTGCCGAGCCGAGGATCGACCTCGGTGTGGTCCTCGGGGTCGAACCCGGCGTCCGCGCCGTCGAAGGGCCGGAAGAACGGCAGGATGTGCACGCCCCCGAACAGACCGCGAAGCGGGCCGGTCAGGACTGCGCGCAGCCCGGGCAGGTCGCCTCCGAGCCGGTCGGCGTAGGTGATCAGCTCCACCTGGTTGCGCACGTGTCGTCCTTCCTGCGGCCGGGTGGCGGCCATTCTGGCGGACGGCGCGCGCTGGTCAGGTCAGGTCGGAGTAGTCGGCACGGTCGAGCGGCTCGGGCTCGGGGAGCGGGGAGGTCTCGTCGTCGTCCCACTGGGCGTAGCCCTCCGTGGTCTCCCGCCGCCGGCGGCGCCGGTCGTTGAGGGAGGCGATCCCCATCGCCCCGAACACCAGGCCGAGGATCGGGAAGGCGAGCAGCGACAGGTTCACCGGGTCACCGGTCGGGGTCGCGATCGCCGCGAAGAGGAACACGCCGAACAGGATCTGGCGCCACCACCCCCACAGGCGCCGGCTGGGCAGGATGCCGACGGCGTTGAGGGCGACGACGAAGACCGGTAGGACGAAGCCGAGCCCGAAGAACAGCGAGATCTGGATGACGAAGGAGATGTACTGGTCCAGCTTGATGATGTTCGTCGTGTCCTTGGGCGTGAACCCGGCCAGCACCCCGACGCCCTTCGGGAGCACGTAGTACGCGAACGCCACGCCGGCCAGGAACAGCGGCGTCGCGGACCCGACGAAAGCGAGGGCGTGGCGGCGCTCGTTTCGGCGCAGCCCCGGCGTGACGAAGCGCCAGAGCTCGAACAGCCACACCGGCGCGGCCAGGATGATCCCGATGATGCAGGAGATCTTGATCTGCAGGGTGAAGGCGGTCGCCACCCCGCCGATGATCGAGAGCTGGACGTCGTGGCCCTGAGCCCGCGCGCTCTGGATGGCCTTGATGGCCGGCCGCTCCAGGAAGGTCAGGATCCGGTCGTAGAACGCGTACGCCAGCACGGCGAAGACCACGACCGCGGCCATCGAGACGAACAACCGGGTGCGCAGCTCGCCCAGGTGCTCGGCGAGCGTCATCCGCCCCTCGGGGTCGGATCGACGCCGCCCGCGGCGGGGCAGCTTCACCGCGGTGAGGCGATCAGTGCTCCCCGCCCTCGGGGGCCTGCTGCGCGGGCTGGGCCTGCGGAGCCGGTGCCGGGGCGGGAGGGGTCGGCGCGGGTGCCTGCTGCGCCTGCGGCAGCACCTGCGGCTGCGGCGGGGCCGGCGGCGGTGCCTGCTGGACCGTGGTCGTCGGGGCGGCCGCCTCGTCGTCGGTCAGGCCGCGGGTCTCCGCCTTGAAGATGCGCAGCGAGCGGCCGAGGCCACGGGCCGCGTCGGGAAGCCGCTTGGCCCCGAACAGCAGCACAATCAGCACGATGAGGATGATCCCCTCGGGACCCCTCAGGCCATCGAGCATCGTCTCGCACCTCTCGCCAGCCGCAGCCGCTGGGGCCGAGGACGGGTGGCAGTCACGTCAGAGTTCGATGCTACCTCGCGCCGCGACCCGGATCAGGACGGCGACAGCAGCGGTTCCACGGCGCCGACGACGGTGTGGTGGTCGGTCAGCCACAGGGCGAAGTCCAGCAGGTCGTCGTAGCTGATCCGCGGACCGCGGTGCTCTTCCAGCGCCTCGGCCGGGATGTGCCAGCGCTGGACCTTCACCCCGCCGGAGACGAGCAGCGCGACGACCTCCTCGTCGGCCGGCTTCTTGACCTCGTCGGTGCACTTGGGGCAGTCGAAGGCGTAGGTGGACCACTCGGAGCGCGTGCACACGACCAGGCGCAGGTCGCCGGGTTTGAGATCGACGTCCCCGCAGGTCGGGCACGAAGCCTTGATCGTGGTCATGACGCCCTCCGCGTTCCCCCTGGAATTCCCGCCCGGACTCCTTGCGAGTCCTTCCCTGGGGGCATCGGCCGCACGCGGACCGACCTTGACCGCTGGCCGCATCAGCCGTTCGGGCGACTTTGCTCAGCCGTACCTCTTCAGGGCCTGCCCCGCGGCCTCACGGACCTGCTCGGCGAGGTCGACCGGCTCGACGACCCGGGCGCGCCCGCCCAGGCGGAGCACCAGCCGCCTGGCCCACGCCAGGTCCGGCGTGCGCAGCACCACCCGCAGGCCGCCGTCGGCCAGCTCGGTCGCGCTCTCGACTGGGTGGTAGTCCACGACCCAGCGGGCGTCCGCGGCGAGGTCGACGACGACGAGGTGGTCGTGCTCCCCGGCCCGCCAGGGCTCGCCCGGGCGTGGCAGCTCGGCGGGCTCCGCGACGGGAGGGCTCGCCGGCGTGTCGAGCACCACCGCCTCGTGGACGCGGTCGAGCCGGAAGGTCCGCATCGCGTCGGTCAGGTGGCACCAGCCCTGCAGGTACGTGCGCTCGCCGAGGACGACGAGCGCCACGGGGTCGACGTCACGCTGGGTGAGCTCGTCGCGGGCGGGCACCCAGTAGGCCAGGTGCAGCCGCCGCCGCGTCTCCAGCGCCCTGCGGACGGCGTCGATGACCTCGGGGTGCGTCGGCTCTTCGACCGGCCCGGCGGGGGCGTTCAGTGGGAGGACGCCGCGTGCGGGAAGCGTCCCGAGGGCGTCCTCGATCTTGGCGAGCGCGCTGCGCGCTGCCTCGGTGGGTACCCCGGGGGCGAGCGCGAGCAGGCGCAGCCCGACGAGGAGGCTGACCGCCTCGTCCAGGCGCAGGCGCAGCGGGCGGTCGACGGCCTGGGGGTCCAGGACCGTGATGGACTCGCCCCAGTAGTCGATGTCGATGCTGGCCAGGGAGTCCCGCCCGACCTCCGCGCACACGGCGAGGTCGAGGTCGGACTCCAGCTGCTCGACGGTGATGCCAAACGCGGCGGCCGCATCCTGC
>Ga0335071_10002589_pt1 | contig 19301 bp, 18 predicted proteins | sample Lox_Sample_15_FD_206724 | JGI IMG/M metagenome (GOLD analysis project Ga0335071, IMG submission 206724) | Soil microbial communities from Loxahatchee National Wildlife Refuge, Florida, United States - Lox_Sample_1.5 | ecosystem: Environmental > Terrestrial > Soil > Wetlands | place: USA...
TGCCTCCTGCGGCGTGATATCGGAAGTATCGACGGTAAAATCGGCCGCGCCGGCATAGAACGGTTCGCGCTTTGCCAGCAGGCCGGTGATGTTTTCCAACTTGTCCCCCCGCTTCAACAACGGGCGATCGTCATTGTCCTGCAGGCGGTCGTGGATCACATCCGGCCGCGAATTGAGCAATACCAGCGGGCCGATCGCCTTAAGCATTTTAACGTTCTCATCCTTCAGCACCATCCCGCCGCCGGTCGAGATGACGAACCCGTCGTAATCCTCGAGCGTCCGGACCACTTCGGTCTCGATGTCGCGGAACCGCGGCTCCCCTTCCTTTTCGAATATCGAGGAAATGGACCGGCCCTCTGACTTTTCGATCACGGCGTCGGTATCGATGAAATTAAGATTGAGCCGGGCGGCCAGCGCCCTGCCCACCTCCGACTTGCCAACGCCCATAAAACCGATTAAAATGATGTTCATAAGGGATTTGCCCCCGACACGGTTCGAACGTGCGACCTAGTGTTTAGGAAACACTCGCTCTATCCAACTGAGCTACGGGGGCCTGTTTTGATTATATCAAAAATCGAAGGGGAATTACATTCAAATGAATCAGAAGCGGATCATCACCATCGCCGGCTTTATATTTCTCATAATTTACTTTCTTGCGGCGCTGCTTTTGATCGTTAACTTCCAGATGGACATCAAGGCCGAGAACACTCAGCAGCTCAAATTGATGTAGGTCTTATTTCCTATTTCTGAAATATACTTTTTAACCGCTTTCTTTATCACCGCAGCGACGTCCGCATAGCGGTTGACGAACTTGGGCGGGTCGGGATAAAGCCCCAGCATATCGTAGGTCACCAGTACCTGCCCGTCGCAGAACGGCCCCGCACCGATCCCGATGGTCGGTATCTTGAGCGTTCTCGAGATCCTTTTGGCCAGTTCGGGCGGCATCATTTCCAGGACGATCGCGAAACAGCCCGCCTGCTCCAGCTTTTTAGCGTCGTTCATCAGCCGGGCCGCGGCCTTCGGATCTTTCCCCTGTAAATGGTAACCCAGTTCGTTGACCGATTGGGGGGTAAAGCCAAGATGTCCCATTACCGGGATCCCCGCCTTGATAATGGCCCTTATCGGGCCAAGGTATCCCACCCCTTCCAGCTTGACCGCCTCCGCCCCCGCTTTGGCCAGCGCGATCGCGTTGCGCACCGCTTCTTTCGGGTCTACCTGATAAGCGCCGAACGGCAGGTCGGCAATAAGGAAAGCGCGCTTTACCGCTCTGGCGGCCGCACGGGTGAAGATCGTCATCTCATCCATCGATACCGGCAGAGTGTTCCGATGGCCAAGGGCCACGTTCCCGCCGGAATCGCCGACCAGTATGAGGTCGATGCCGGATTCATCGAGTAATCGGGCGATGGAATAATCGTAGGCGGTAAGGGCGGAGATCTTCCTCTGCGCTTTTTTAAATCCCGCTATTTTGACCAGATCTATTTTTTCGGTTTTGACCATGGCAGGCGCAGCTCCATTTTAGGGAACATTTCGCGGTACATGGAGAACAATCTTTCTTCAAGCATTTCGCGGGTGACGAAGCGCGACAGATAACCGTTCTCGGCGATCGAGATGGTGCCGGAGCTCTCTGAAACCACGATCGCCAACGCGTCCGAGATCTCGGACAATCCCACCGCCGCCCGGTGCCGGGTCCCCAGCCGCTTGTCCAGCAATTTGGATTCGGAAAGCGGCAGCAGGCAGCCCGCGGCAACGATCCTTTCCCCCTGAATGATGATCGCCCCGTCGTGCAGCGGTGACGAGCGGTCGAACACGGAAGTGATAAGTTCGCTCGATATCAGCGCGTCGATCCGGGTCCCCGATTCGATGTACTCGCTCAGCCCCGAGTTCTTCTCGATGACGATGATCGCTCCCACGCGGTTCTCCGCCATCCATTCGATGGAACGGACCAGCGACCGGATGAACCAGGTGGAGGTCTGGGGGACGATCCCTATCCTCCGGATGAAACCTCCCCGCCCCAGCCGCTCCAGCGTCCGCCTCAGTTCCGGCTGGAAGACGATGATCAATAATACCAGGATGGCGGCGGAGAACTTATCGAACAGCCAGTTGAGCGTGGCCAGGCCGAGCAGCTTGGCGGCCAGGTAGAGCGATATCAGCAGTATCAGCCCGCGCAGCAGATTGGCCGCTTGCGTCCCGCGCAGCCAGAGGATTATATAGTAAAGGATCACAGCCACCACGGCGATGTCGAGCATATCGAGCAGCCATCTTACCTGCATCAGATCACCACGTCGTTAAGTATGATATCGTCGTACGATTCGCGTTTGAGGATCAGAGTCGCCAGGCCGTTGTTCACCAATACCATCGCCGGCCGCCCTACCCGGTTGTAATTGCTCGCCATCGAATAGTTGTATGCTCCGGTGCAATAGACCGCCAGCAGATCTCCCGCTTTCACCTCGGGCAGCTCGATATCGGTTATCAGCCGGTCGCCCGATTCGCAGAACCGACCGGCGACCGTAACCTTTTCCTTCTTCGGCTCTTGCGCGCGTCCGGCCAAGACGGCATCGTATACCGCGCCGTAAAGGATGGGACGGGGATTATCGGACATCCCTCCGTCCACCGCGATATATGTCCTGATCCCCGGTATTTCTTTGACCGAACCGACGGTATAGAGCGTGACCCCCGCGGTGCCGATAACGGAGCGGCCCGGTTCCAGCACCAGCCTCGGTTCACCGAGCTTGAGTTCCGCGCAAACCTTCTTGAACCGGTCGACCGCCTGTTCGGCGAATTGGTCGACCGAAGGGACTTCGTCCGATCCGCTGTAATCGATGCCAAGTCCGCCACCGATATCTATCTCTTTTGTTTCCATCCCGGTCGCCGAGCGGATATCGGCCGCCAGCCGGCAAAGGATGTCGATCTCGGTCAGGTACGGTTTAACATCCAATATTTGCGAGCCGATGTGGGCGTGTATCCCGATATAATTGATATAAGCCGTTTTCTGGGCCAGCCTGGCCGCTTCGACCGCTTTATCCCTGGCGATGCCGAACTTGGAATCGATTTTTCCCGTCTGTATGAATTCGTGGGTATGCGCTTCGATCCCTGGGTTTATCCGGAAAAGGATATCAGCTTTCTTTTTTAGCTTGGAGGTGATCTTGTCCAGCCTCTGCAGTTCCTCGAGGTTGTCCACCACGATACGGCCTACTCCCCACTCCACCGCCTCCTCCAGTTCTTTGGCCGATTTATTGTTGCCATGGAAATAGACCGATTTAAGATCGCAGTTCGCCTTTTTGGCGGTATAGATCTCTCCGCCGGAAGAAACGTCCAGGCCCAACCCTTCATCGTTCACCATTTTTACGAGGGCAGTATTGCAGAGCGCTTTGCAGGCATAGATCACCAGCGAATTATCGTAACGGTTCTTGAGCGCGGTCTTATATTCGCGGCAACGGCTCCGGACCGTGGTCTCGCAAACCACGTAAAGCGGCGTCCCGAATTCGGCCGCCAGGCCGGCAACGTCGCAACCGCCTATCTCCAGGTGTCCTTTTGCGTTGATCTTTGAAGTGATCGGCTGGTTCATGGTCCCTCTTTTTAGCGATTATATCATTTTTTATCGGCCCTTAAAAGTGAAATTTAATGGCATTTCTGACGATATATATGCAAGAGAGGTATAAACTCCATGGCATTAGAAAACACGGTAAGAGTTTCGGCCAATCCATTATCGGCGCTGTTCCGGTCGAATCTCCATCTGGTCGGCCCGGAAATAACCAATCAAAAGAACCTGTCCAAAGGACCGGCGGACCTCGGCATCGGCCACATATATGAGAACGCGACCGGCATCGACCGGATCATGCGCGAGCGGGTATTAAGGCTCGATCTGGTCGACGGCTCCTCCGCGGTGAAGCTCGATCCCGCCTCCACTTTGCGCATCGCCAATTCGCTCGGCAAGTCAGTGGACCTTTCCGAGTTGCTTGAAAGGACGGTCGAACAGATAGGATTCCGCTTTAAAGCGATGGTCGATTTTGAGCTCCGGACCGATGCGCTTGATCCCGAGGCTTCGGACCGTCCCCTGCACGAACTTATGCCCAATCTTTTCGGCAAAGACCACCGGCCGATCGACATCATGCTCAATACGCGCCAGCCGCATTTCGGGAAAGGTGCGGACGGGGAGCAGGTGATCACTCTCCCTATTTTTGACAGGCAGAAAGACCTGCTGGGCGCTTTCCGGCTCAGGACCTGGGTCAATTACTCAAAAGAGGACCTGGAGCTTCTGCTGGGCCTTTCGGACACTGTAGGCATCGCCGCCAATTCGCTGGTCGAAAAGGAAAAGCTCAGACAGCTCTCCATCACCGACGGCCTTACCCAGCTGTATAACCGGCGCTGCTTCGAGGAAATGATCTCGAACCATTTTGCGTCCAGCCGCCGCACCGGTAAACCACTGGGGCTGCTGGTAATAGATATCGACCATTTTAAAAGAGTGAACGATACGGAAGGCCACATCAGCGGCGACCGCGTCCTGAAGCGGGTATCGCTCGCGATCAAAAGGGTCGTGCGCGCTTCCGACATCGTCGCCCGATACGGCGGGGAAGAGATCGCGGTGGTCATGCCGGAGACCTCGTTGGAAGGGAGCCGGATCCTGGCGGGAAAGATCAGGGCGATGATCGAAGCGCTCAACATCCGTTATAATGGCGGCAAAGACCAGGTCACCGTCAGCGTCGGCATCGGACAACTGGGCAACGAGACGCAGAATACAGAAGCCCTGTTCCATGCCGCCGATGCGAACGTCTACAAAGCCAAGGAAGCCGGACGCAACCAGGTAATCGGATAAAAAGCGTGAAATCACGCTGATAACACCACGATAGATTACCGGGACATATGAAAACCATCGGCACTTCTTATCCGCTAATCATGGGGTCCAGGGTGAGCCTGGGCATGCCGCATCTTCGATTTGTGACCGCCGGTTCCGATCTTTCGTCGCGGATGGCGCATCTCCGCCACATCGAAAGCGAACTTGGCCAGATCGAGACCGCTCCCGCTCTCCAGCACTCGGTCATCAAAAAGGCCAACGAAGTTTTCCATCCTTTCGGCAAGGCGGTCTGTTACGGGTTGATAATCAGGGGCCAGCTCTTCATGTCGTACCTGGCCAATCCGGTGAACCGGACCGAATCCCTGAACGTGGCCAATCATCCCCCCGAGCATTACCCGCAGGAAGAGATCGTGCTGCGCGCGGGACGGGAACAGGTGATGGTAAAGAAGGTCGAAGGCGATACCGAATATCTGGCGTTCCCGCTATTCCGCCACGGGGCGGTCTGCGGGATGCTGCTACTCACCAATGCCGCGTCGAAAAAACCATTTACCGAAGATGATATAAAGGTCGTGAACGAATTCGCGCTGATCGCTTCCGAATCCATGACCCAGCTGGCGATCAAATTATCCCGTTCTTAAGAGAAGGCTACATCAGTTTATATTCGATCGAATCTTTAAGCGCCAGCCACGAGGCGTCGATCACGTTAGTGGAAACCCCCACTGTCCCCCAGTCCTTTTTCTCGTCGGACGACTCGACGATGACCCGAACCCGCGCCGCGGTGCCGGCCTGCGAGTCCAGGACCCTTACCTTATAGTCGGTCAGTTTGACCTCTTTGATCTGCGGATAAATTCCTTCCAGCACTTTCCTGAGGGCGTTATCGAGCGCATTGATCGGGCCGTCCCCCTCCGCTTTCGATTCATATTCTTTCCCTTTTACCTTGACCTTTATCCAGGCGTCGACCCCCAACGCATTGTTCCCCCGCTTACGCGAATCGACCTTGAATTCCTCAAGTTCGAACGGCGGTTTTATGACCCCCAGCGCGCGTTTGACTAATAGTTCAAAGCTCGCCTCGCCCTCTTCGAACTGGTATCCCTCGTGCTCCATCTGTTTGAGCACTTTGATCAGCTCTTTAGTCTGCGGCGAATCCTTTTTTAATTCAACCCCGTACTCTTCGGCCTTGTACAGCAGATTGGATATCCCGGAAAGTTCCGACACCGTTACCTGCCGTTCGTTGCCGACCAGCGTCGGATCGATATGCTCGTAGGTCCGGGGATGCTTTAGTACAGCGGAAACATGGATACCGCCCTTATGGGAGAATGCCGACCGCCCGACGAACGGCTGGTGGGCGGAGACCGGCAGATTGGCGATCTCGGCGACATGGCGCGAAACTTCGGTCAGGCGCTTTAGCTGTTCGCCGGTGACGCAGTCAATCTTCATCTTTATCTTCAAGATCGGGATGATGGAGCAAAGGTTGGCGTTGCCGCAGCGCTCGCCGTAGCCGTTGATCGTCCCCTGCACATGGGTGCAGCCGCATTGTACCGCCATGCCGGAAACGGAGACCGCGGTCTCCGAATCGTTATGCGCGTGGATGCCGAGCGGCGCCTTCACGAATTTCCTGACTTCTTTGATGATGTCCTGCACTTCGAACGCTAGCGATCCGCCGTTGGTATCGCAGAGGCAGATCACGTCCGCTCCCGCTTCTTCCGCCGCCTTGAGGCATTTGAGAGCGTATTCGGGGTTGCTCTTGTACCCGTCGAAAAAATGTTCGGCGTCGAAGATCACTTCTTTCCCTTTGCCCTTGGCGAACGCGACCGTCTCGCTGATCATTGTCAGATTTTCTTCCAGCGGGATGCCGAGCGCGTCGGTGACGTGGTAATCCCAGGTCTTGCCGAAAATGGAAACGGCTGGTGTCCCCGCCTCGAGCAGGGTCTGGATATTCTTATCGTCCTGCACTTTTACCTTCGCCCTGCGCGTTGACGAGAACGCCACCAGTTTGGCGCGGGAAAAACAGATCTCCTTCGCTTTATTGAAGAACTCGATGTCCTTGGGGTTGGAACCGGGCCAGCCTCCCTCAATGTAATCAATGCCGATCTCATCGAGCAGGCGCGCGATCTTGAGTTTGTCATCGACGGTGAACGAGATCCCTTCGGTCTGGGCGCCGTCGCGGAGCGTGGTATCGAACAACTTAACGTCCATGTCTAATTATATCATAAAGACAGGGGGGAAAAGGATCAAAAGCGGGAACGGCCGCCAAGGAACGCCGCGGCCAGACTTTGGTATTGCCCGGGCCGGGAAGCGAGCCAGAGTATGGGGTCGGTCGCCCCCGACATTTTCAGCGCAAGCACGAGCGACTGCCTGGCCGACTCGCTCAGTAAAGTGAATATATCTTCACGGTCGTCGTCCGGAAGCCGGGTAAAAAGCTTGACCCGGTCGCCGCTCCTGAGCGAACCGAACACGCGCGCGCGGACCGGATCGCCCTTGGGCCCCAGGTTTTGGCGCGCGACATCAAGATCGGTCGATCGTTCATCCAGCGCCCGAAGCAAGTTCCGCGGATCGCGATCGCTGGAATAAAGCGCCCGGTAGTTGGCGTTAAGGAAGGTCCAGATCAATTTGTTACGGTCCTCCTCATAAAGCGTCCAAAAGAACCTTTCGCAGGAAAACCCGGGGCCGAACCCGTATTTGTTCCTCAATACATCATCAAAGAACTGGCGCGCGCTTATCACTGTCCGCATGCCGGCGGCCAGCCTGCCTTCCCGTATGGACACTGCTGACCCGGCCGGGAGCTCTGCGCCGTCGGCCTTCCGCACGCAGCGGCCGGGGATCTCTCCCGTAACTCCCAGGACATCCCTCACCCGGCTCAGTTCGTTGCGAAGCAGGATCGACCCGCTGACGCCGGGCCGCAATTTCCCGCCCGCGCCCAGATCGCTCCGCCTCACTGTCAGGTACATTCCGCTAAAAAGATCGGCTTTCATTCCGATTATCTATCCTGAATATCTTTTAACGATTTCAGCAGTACGGCACCGATTGACAAACCCACACCCCGTCCATATAATGGAAAAAACCTTTATGAAAGGGAAAATACGCTGATGGACCTTTTTACAAAAGAACCGGATTACGCTTCATTGACCTACGAAGAGGTCCGCGAAGCCGCGCAAACCTGCGCCAAGTGCCCGCTCGCCAAGGGCCGCACGAAAGTGGTGTTCGGCAACGGCCCCGTACCCTGCGACCTGATGCTCATCGGCGAAGCGCCGGGAGCGGACGAGGACATCCAGGGAGAGCCTTTCGTCGGCCGCGCGGGCCAATTGCTGACTCAAATACTCTCTTCGGTCGGTATCAGGAGGCCGGACGACATCTACATCGCTAACACCGTCAAGTGCCGCCCGCCGGAGAACCGCGCTCCGCTGGCGACGGAACAGGAAGCTTGCTGGCCGTACCTGGAAGCGCAGATCTTTAGTTTTGTAAAACCGAAAATAATCATTTTGGCCGGTTCGCCCGCCATTAAAGCTGTATTAAAGAACGACGAGCCGATAACGAAACTGCGCGGCAACTGGCAGAAGCTGGCCGGGACCGACATCAGCGTAATGCCCATCTTCCACCCCGCCTACCTCCTCCGCAACCCCAGCAAGGAGCAGGGCAAGCCAAAGTGGCTTACCTGGCAGGACATGAAGGAAGTTAAAGGCGCGCTGGAGTACCACCGGAAGCTGCGCGAGCTGGTAAAAGAGCCGGAAGACTAGCTCTCCACCCCGACCATAATTCCGTTTGAAACACGGCCAATTATAAGATATAATCAACATCTAAATCGATATCCGATTGCGATCAAGCAACACACTAAAGGAGAAATAGCAAATGGGTACAAAATCAAGATTTTTCCTGCTTTCGGCCATGATCCTCGTCATTGCTTCGTCCGTATACGCCAGCGTCCGCACCGGCACGATCGTGGCAGCGCCAGTAACGGTGGGCGATAGTGTCAACACTTTCCCGACCGCGTATGAAGATGAGATCAACGGCGGTTACAAGGTGGTAAAAGATTCGACCGAAAGGAACGCGATCTCCACCGCCCGTCGCGTGATCGGCATGGTATGTTATGTGACCACAGAAGCAACCGCTTACCGGCTGGTCGGCGGAACCTCCAACAGCAACTGGGTCGTGGATTCGTCCGCGGCCAAGGGCGGCGGCTGGATCCACGGGAGCGGACGGGTAACACTTGAGACCATTACCGATAACGTAGGCATCGGGGTTTCAAATCCGGCGGGAATGCTGGTAGTGGCCAACAGCAATGGCGCCGACCCGATATTATCGGTCTCCGGCAATCCGAACGACAGCAATGACCTGATACAGTTAGGGGACATAGACTCCGTTGGCAGCAGCCAGTTGTTGACCATTAATGGCGCGAACGGCAGTATGTCTTTCATGAACGGATACGTCGGGATCGGGAGAACGAATCCCACTTACGCGCTTGATATTTTAAACAATACTGCAGGTAATGATATAATCCGCATCGCCAATTCCGGCACCGGTAATGCTTCGCTCCTGGCGCGCAATACCAACGGGGCTATAGTGGGAAGCGCTTTCGGGTCAACTACCACAAAAGGGTTCGCCGGCACAACGACCAATCACAACTTTATCCTGCAGGCGAACAGCAATCCCGCCCTTTCTATCGCTCCCTCCGGTTATGTCGGGATCGGCACTACTAATCCGACCGCCGCCACCTTTGAAGTGGTCGGTACGGCCAAGATCTCTGACGCCAACAACAATACATACATTGCCGGCGGCAGTAATCCGACCGGCGGCGGGACCAACGTCGCGATCGGCAATCACGCATTCGCCGTTAATTCCTCTGGCAGCAACAATGCCGCTATCGGTAACTATGCTTTGGCAGCTAATACTTCCGGCTATGGCAACGCCGCATATGGATGCGGAACGCTATATAGCAATCAGGGTGGCGGCTACAATTCCGCGATCGGGTTTGAAGCGCTTTGGGGAAACACTTCGGGCCAGTATAATACCGCGCTGGGGGAAGAAGCGCTTAAATCAAACTCGACCGGCAGTAATAACATCGGGATCGGTTCCGGCGCCGGCTATCAAAACAACGGTGATTATAACGTCTTTATAGGTTATGAGGCCGGCTGGGGGAAAACATCGCTCTCGAACAGTTTAATCATCGCGAAGGGATCGACGCCAATGATTTATGGGAATTTCACTAACAATCGTGTCGGTATCGGAACAACGAACCCGTACGGTCCTTTGCATGTCGCATCGGCCGAAGGCCAAAGTAATTTATTGGTCGCATCGAACGGAGATGTCGGAGTCGGGACGGTCACTCCCGGATACTTAGTCCATGTGTATGACACATCTCCTGGCTGGGCCGGCAAACATGCTCTGGTGGCACAATCTTTAGGCAGCGCCGTGGGAAATGGGAATGGTATCGGTCAGTCCGTAGGAGGAGTTGTCGGCTATGCTTACAATGGATATACGTATCATTTCGGGGTTATCGGCTACAGATATGGTTCTGACAGCGTTGCAAGCGGCATCTCAGGCGGAGTGCTGGGCGCCAGCGAATCATCGGATAATCCTGACCGCTGGGCGGCGCTGGGAGTAAAAGACTCGAATGGCACTCATTGGGCGGAATACATACACGGCTCCGTTTACAGCCAAAAATATATAACAAGCACATCTGTAACGATGCTTCCCGGCGGGAACACGACCACCGTCACTGCGGATGATTCTATGATCGGCGTTATAACAGTAAACGTTGGCGGATCATCCGGGTCAAGTTATTCCGGCACGATCGCGGTCAGTAACGCCCATATTTCATCCAATTCATTCCTTTCCGTGACCATTAACGGCACGCCGGCAACCGCAAATACCTATAGCGGCGGGTTCTCATATACCTTCTACAGTACCGGGACCTATACGATGAAGTATCTATTGGTCAATTGATTTGACCGGGGTCAGCCACTGAAATATAAAAAGGGGAGCGATGCTCCCCTTTTTTGTTGTTGAAGGATGGGCCGATCAGATGTATTCGATTATCTCTTCCATAGATTTACGGTCCTTTGGCCGGGGTTTAAAGCCTTCGGTAGGATAACCGAGCGTTAGCAGCGCCGCGGTTTTTCGATCATTAATAATTCAGTTAAATACCGCTACCAAACTCGACTTTTCCATGATATCATTTCCTCAATAATCAGGGCATCCCTATATATAATTAGGAGGATTATCAATGATAAATCGTTTTGCGGTCGCCGGTGTCTTTCTCGCACTATTTTCTACCATGGTCCTGGCGGCGGATGTAAGCGTGAAACTTGATAGCTATGACGGCACTAGTAAATTCACCATTCTTAATTCTATTGGCGGCAACATTTTAAAAGCTGATTCTTCCGGTAAATATATGTTCAGCCCCAGCGCTTCCGCTACCGGCAACCGTTCCGTCGCTTTCGGGCTTTCTACCGTAGCTTTTGGAGATACCTCAATTGCCATGGGATCCTCAACCACTGCCAATGGCATGTTCTCGGTCTCAATGGGAGGAGATACGGTCGCGAACGGGGACGGATCGGTCGCCATGGGCAACGCGACCACCGCTAACGGTATCTGCGAAGTGACGCTCGGCAGCACTTTTACCTCTAACCGCGATTACAGTTTGGTCATAGGCAATAATGCTGAAAATATCGTACTTAATCCTTCCGGTAAGTGCTGGATCAGCCCGAATGGTAATAATCTGGGTATCGGGACATCTAACCCCACGGCAACATTGGAAGTTATCGGTAAGGCGCGGATTACGCCAACACTGGAAGTTATCGGTAAGGCGCGGATTACGCCAACACTGGAAGTGATCGGCACAGCCCTGATCGCGGACCTGTACAACAATGTTTTTATAACCGGTGGCAATGCTTCATCCTCCGGTGGGGATAATGTGGCGGTTGGGAATAGCAGCCTTATAAAAATAACTTCTGGATGGAACAATGTTGGGATCGGCCACCGGGCTTTAAAAGAAACGACATCAGGATCCAATAACATAGGGATCGGATTTTGTGCTTTAAATTCTGACACCGACGGATCGAACAACATCGGGATCGGTTATAATGCACTTTATACTAATTCAAGCGGGACAAGTGAAGTCGCAGTTGGCACTAATGCCCTGGCATACAACAGTACCGGGTTTAATAATACAGCCATCGGCTACGGTGCCGGATACAATAACCTGACCGGAACGGGAAATGTCTTTATTGGCGCCAATGCCGGTCGAAATGAGTATGGCTCAAGTAAATTATATATTGCTAACAATCAAAGCATTCCGTTGATCTCCGGAGATTTCACGAAAGTTGCGGTCGCATTCGGGGACGGGAGTGCGACCGGGAACTGGTCTTTTGCCGCCAGTGGAGCCAATGTTGCCAGCGGTGATTATTCCACCGCCATGGGGAGCGCCTCCTCGGCGACCGGGATAGCATCGACAGTCATGGGTGAATCTACGATCGCAAGCGGTGAAGCGGCATTAGGTATCGGTTCATATACGACCGCTGGCGGTAAAAATTCAATGGCTGCCGGTTCCAACTCTAGAACCAGCGGCAATAATTCCCTGGCATTTGGGAGCTCGGCCAAGGCACTGGCAAATGCAACGGCAGCGTTTGGCAATCAGACACAAGCGGACGCGGTCAATTCTCTTGCAACCGGATTCCAGACCCTGGCACATGGCGCCGGAAGTGTCGCGATGGGCTATTATAACACGGCTTCTGGAGACCATTCCGTTGCCCTAGGCAACCAAACGACCAGCAGCGGTACAAATTCCGTGGCGATTGGAAATTATTTCACAAATGACCAATCGAATTCATTAGGCATCGGCGACGGCAGTATGGACATCTGTTTTATCCCCAACGGCAATTCCTACATCCATTTGAATCCAACATCAAGGCTTGGGATCGGAACAACCTCACCTACCAGCAAATTTACTGTTTGGGGAGATGCTAACGTTACCGGAAATTTCAAGGCAGGATATAATACAAAAGCTACCGGCAGTCGCTCAATCGCCATGGGCGAATCGTCGACCGCTAACAACAATAATTGCGCGGCGATGGGGTATCAAACCATAGCCAATGGAGATAATTCATTTGCGATGGGCAGCCAGACCACGACCAGCACTTCCAATGCTATCGCGATCGGAAGTTCCTTCACTAATGACCAGTCAAATTCTATCGGCATCGGTAATGGCAGCATGGACACATGCCTTGCTGCCAACCGGAGTTCCTGGGTCGGCCTGGATTCTTCGGCCAAGCTCGGGGTCGGGACTTCCACTCCCACCAACAAGCTAACTGTCAGCGGCGACGCCAATATCACCGGCAGTCTGGGGATCGGCACTACCAGCCCATCCTACCAGCTGCAATTATCATCGGATTCCGCGGCTAAGCCCGGCACCAGCGTTTGGACCATCGCTTCCGATAAAAGATTAAAAAAAGAGATAACGCCTTTCAAGGATGGGCTTGCGGTATTGGAAAAGATAGAGCCGATCAATTACAGGTACAATGGCAAAGGCGGGATGCCAAAAGATTTAAAAGGAATCGGCGTGATAGCGCAGGACATCCGGCAGGTTGCCCCGTATACGGTAAAAACTTTTAAAGCAAAGTATGATCCTACCGATAACAAAGAAACGGAATTATTAAATTTTGATGCCGGCCCGCTCACCTACATCACGATCAATGCCGTTAAGGAACAACAGAAGATGATCGATGAGCAGAGATCGTACATAGAAAAGCTTGAATCCCGAATCCAGGTGTTGGAGAATAAACTCAATAAATAAGCTTCTCAGATAAAGCTGACGATCTCTTCCATCGGCTTCCGGTCCTTCGGGCGGGGCGTGAATCCTTCGGCCGGATAACCGAGCGTTAACAACGCTATTACTTCCTGATCTTTAGGGATATCAAGCTGCTTCTTTACCAATTTCTCGTCGAACCACCCTATCCAGCACGACCCGATACCAAGTTCCCACGCTTCTAACGCCATGTGCTCCACCGCAATGCCGATATCAATGAAGTACCATTTTTTGTTCACGATCGCGGCGGCGACCTTGTGAAGAAGATCTATCGGTCCGGCCGTTGCGACTATCACCACCGGCGCCTCACTGACGAACCCGTTGATAACGATCTTTGATCCGATCGGCATCCGCGATGTTAAAGACCGTATCTTTTCTTTGTCACGCACCACATAAAAATGCCACGGCTGCGCGTTGGAGGCCGAGGGAGCCAGCCGGGCCGCTTCCAATATCCGCTCCAGCTTCTCCGCTTCGACCGGGCGGTCGGAGTAATGGCGGACGCTGCAGCGGCTCTTGATAATATTGAACACTGACTCTTCCATCGCCAAAATGATACAATATAATATGAACATGAGCAAAGTATATTTCGTAAAAACGCAGGAACGGGCCGTTGAACTCTTTGATGCTTCCGGTTTGGCCGGGATAATATCTCCCGGCGAAGCGGTGGCGCTCAAGATACACTTTGGCGAACCGGGGAACACCGCTTACCTCAAGCCGCAGCAGGTAAAGCCGATAGCGGATAAAATAGCATCGCTCGGCGGAAAGCCATTCTATACCGACTGCAATTCCCTTTACCGCGGCTGCCGCTGTAATACCCAGCAGCATCTTGGCGTCGCTAAAGAGCACGGATTCACAAAAGAAACTGCCGGCGCAGACTCTCAGATCCCGGAAGAGAACGACTTTGAAACGGTCGAAGTGAATTTGAAGCATTTCAAAAAGGTGTTCATCGGCGGCATCACCACCAGGACCGGAACATTGATCGCCCTCACCCACTTTAAAGGGCACGAACTCACTGGCTTTGGCGGTGCGTTAAAAAATCTAGGCATGGGGCTTGGCACGCGCCTGGGTAAATTAAGGATGCACCAGGATTGCGCCCATTGCCCGGAAATTAAGACCTGCAAGAGAAACCTGACGATCGACCCCTGCTGGTTCGGTGATTCTACGCTGGTGCAGGAAAAGATCGTGGAGTACGCTTACGGCGCGGTAAAAAATAAAAAGACCGGATATATCAGCTATATCACCTCCGTCAGCCCGGCCTGCGATTGTTACGATCACAACGATCCTCCGATCGTCCCGGATATTGGGATCATCGCCTCCGCCGACCCGGTGGCGATCGACCAGGCGTGCGCGGACATGGTGAACCGCTCTTCCGGGCGGATCGACGGGCCGGACAAGTTCAAAACCCTCTACCCCGACGTCGACTGGTCCATCCAGCTGGATCATGCGGAAAAGATCGGACTGGGGTCGAGAAAATACGAACTGATAGAGATCTAGATCGCGGTTTTTCCTTGAAAATACGCACTTGACACGAGTAGTATAATTAACTCATGATGCGCGATCTGCTGGAGAGCGAAGTTTTCAAAAAACTGGAACAGGAATACAAGTTCCTCTCCCGCGCCCGCGAACAGGCCTACCAGCTGGAGAACGACGAGTACGTGTTCCTGGATACCGAGACCACCGGCCTCGAGCCCTCCGCTTCCGAGATCATCGAGATCGCCGCGCTCAAGGTCCGCGGGCGGGAGATCGTGGACATTTTAAACCACCTGGTAAAGCCGAAGAACGCCATTCCCGACGAGATCACCCGCATCACCGGCATCAGCAACGAAATGGTGGATGAAGCGCCGGGGCTCAACGAAGTGACCTACTCTTTCCTCAAATTCATCGAAGGGGCGACGCTGGTGGCGCACAACGCCGAGTTCGATATCGCCTTCATCAACCAGCACATCTTCACCCCGCGGAACAGGGAGATCGGCAATCAGGTCATCTGCACCCTTAAACTTTCGCGCTGGCTGCTCCCCAACCTCCCCAACCACAAGCTGGGAAGCCTGGCCCAGCATTTCGGCATTCCCGCCACCAACAGCCACCGCGCGCTGGGCGACGTGGAAACGCTCAACGAGGTCTGGCACCGGTTCACCCCGCTGCTCAGGGAAAAAGGGATCGCCAGCCGCGAAGACTTGCTCAAAAAGATCGGATGAGATAAAATACCTTCATGACCTTCATCGAGGACCTCTGGACAAAAGCCAAACGGGCGTATAAGACCATTGTCCTCCCCGAAGGCGAAGACCAGCGCACCCTCGACGCCGCCCGCATCATCGACCAGAGCCGCCTCGCCAAAGTGATCGTCCTCGGCAAAGGCAACATTGAGCCGAAAGACCATCCCCGGCTTGAGGAATATGTCCAGGGCTACTTTAAAAAGCGCGAAGCCAAGGGAATGACGATCGACAAGGCGCGCGATATCATCACTAACGACCTGCCGTTCTTTGCCGCGATGATGGTGGCCAGCGGCGAAGCTGACGGGATGGTTTCGGGAGCCAACCACGCCACCGCCGACACGATCCGCGCCGCGGTCCATTGTGTCGGCCTGGCCAAGGACCAGACCATCATTTCCAGTTTCTTCGCGATGATAACCCCGAAGCCGGAATTGGGCGACGATGGGCTGCTTTTTTACGCCGATTGCGGCGTGGTCCCCTATCCCGAACCGGAACAGCTGGCGGAGATCGCCATCACCACCGCTACCTCTTATACCAAGCTGACCGGCAATGAGCCGCGGATCGCCATGCTTTCGTTCTCGACCAAGGGCTCGGCCTCGCACCCCGCCGTCGATAAAGTGGTCAAGGCATACGGGATCGCCAAGGTAAAACGGCCAGATCTGCTGATCGACGGGGAATTGCAAGGCGACGCCGCGCTGGTCCCTTCGATCGGCAAAAAGAAATCCCCCGGTTCCCCGGTAGCGGGGCGCGCGAACATATTGATCTTCCCGAACCTGGACGCGGGGAACATCGGATATAAACTGACGGAGAGGATCGGCGGAGCGACCGCCCTCGGCCCTATCCTTCAAGGCTGCGCCAAGCCGGTCAACGACCTGTCGCGCGGTTGTTCAGTGGAAGACATCGTCAACGTGACCGCGATCACCGCCCTCCAGTGCTTATAAACGTATAGCCGCGAAAAATCCCGTTCTCTTCCTTATTCCTATATTTCATGATAAAATCCATCATAAGGGGGAGCTAAGATGACGAGAAAAATAAGGATATTCGATACCACGCTCCGCGACGGTGAACAATCTCCCGGCGCATCGTTGAACGCCGAAGAGAAGATGGAGATCGCCCGCCAGCTTGCGAAGCTTAACGTCGACGTCATCGAGGCCGGGTTCGCCATTTCCTCCGTCGGAGATTTTGAATCTATCAAGGCCATCGCCCAGCAGATAAAGGGACCGACCATCTGCAGCCTGGCCCGCGCGAGGAAAGAGGACATCGACCGCGCCTGGGAAGCGGTAAAATATTCGGAAAAGCCGATGATCCACATCTTCCTGGCCACCTCCCCCATCCACATGGAGAAGAAACTGCGGATGACGCCCGACCAGGTCTACGAGGCCGCGGTCAAGATGGTGAAGCACGCGCGCTCTCTCTGCCCCAACGTCGAGTTCTCGCCCGAGGACGCCGGGCGTTCCGATCCGGAGTTCCTCTACCGGATAGTTGCCGGAGTGATCGACGCCGGCGCGCAGACCGTTAACATACCGGACACCGTCGGCTATACCATGCCATGGGAGTTCGGCGCGCTGATCGAGAACATCATAAAGAACGTGCCTCAAATAAAGCAAAAAGGCGTGGTCATCAGCATGCACTGCCACAACGACCTCGGACTGGCAACTGCCAATTCCCTGGCGGCGGTAAGGGCCGGTGCCGGGCAGATCGAGTGTACCATCAACGGCATCGGCGAACGTGCCGGCAATGCGTCGCTGGAAGAAACGGTAATGGCGCTCAAGACCCGCAATGACTTTTTCGATTGCGAGACCGAGATCAAGACCACCGAGATCTATAAGACCAGCCGCCTGGTATCCAACCTGACCGGGGTGCTGGTGCAGCAGAACAAAGCGGTAGTCGGGGCGAACGCCTTCGCTCACGAGGCCGGCATCCACCAGGCCGGAGTGCTCCGCGCGCGGGAAACCTATGAGATCATGAGCCCGCAGGATATCGGGCTGTCGGAATCGAACCTGGTACTGGGCAAGCATTCGGGAAGGCACGCTTTTGCGGACAAGCTCAAGAACATGGGCTATGACCTGACCGAAGATAACCTGGAAAAAGCGTTCAACCGGTTCAAGGACCTGGCCGACAAGAAAAAGGAGATCAGCGATCGCGACCTGGAGATCATCGTCGCCGAAGAGGTGTACGAGGTGCCGGAAACTTACAAGATCGAAAGCATTGACGTTAAATCCGGCACGCATATCAAACCGATCGCGGAAGTAAAACTTGAACGCGCGGGAAAGATCGTCACCGAGACCGCCGAAGGGACCGGACCGGTCGACGCGGTCTACCGCGCGATCGACAAGCTGACTAACGTAAAAGCGGGGTTGGTGGATTACGTGATACAAGCGATCACCGGCGGGACCGACGCCCAGGGAGAGGTCGCGGTCAGGATAACCGATAATGGAAGGATCTTCACCGGGCACGGGGCCTCGACCGATATCATCATCGCCTCCGCCAAAGCGTACCTTTCGGCCATCAACCGGCTGATATTTTCCAAGGCGGAGGATTCGGCGCGGAACCTGGACTGCTGAGTATTATTGCTCTACCGTTATACAGGTAAGGGTGCGGGCGACGAACCCGGTCGCCTGGATCCGCTTTACGATCAGCTCGCCCAGTGATTTGAGGTCCGGCGCTTCCACGAAAGCGATGATATCGTATGGCCCGGTCACCAGATGCACGGTCTTTACCCCTTTTATCTGCTTGATCTCGGCCACCAACTCCAGGGCCTTGCCGGGGATCGATTCGATCAATATATAAGCGTTTGTAGCGGCCATCTGCTCACCTCCGGCCCATTATAGGTTCTTGCCTAAAACACTGTCAAGTAGTATAATTATCTCGATTATGTGGAAAAAAATCAGTAATTATTTCCTGCGCGGCCTGATCACGCTGCTCCCGCTGCTGGTCACGATCTGGCTTCTCTGGTTCATGTTCAGCTTTTTGGACGGCATTCTGGGCAATATCATCGCCCTGTTCGTCGGCCATTCGCTACCCGGCCTCGGGTTCCTGATCACGATCGTCCTGATCTTTATCACCGGCTACTTCGCCACCCATGTCTTCGGGAGCCAGATATTCAAGCTCGGCGAAGAGGTCCTTTACCGGATACCGATCATTAAAGGGATCTATACTTCCGTAAAACAAATAAACGATGTTCTCTTCCTCCAAAAGCACGCCGAGGACTTCCGCCGCGCCTGCGTGGTGGAATATCCCCGCAAGGGGGTATATTCCCTCGGTTTTGTCACTTCCGACGCGGCCGATGAGATAGAGAAGGCCGTCAAATCCAAACTGATAAATGTCTTTATTCCCAATACCCCCACCCCCGCCACCGGCTTCCTGATCATGGTACCGGCGCAGGAAGTAATGCTGCTGTCCATGAGAACTGAAGACGCGTTCAAGTATGTCGTTTCCGGCGGCGTGCTCAAACCGGGCGTCCAAAATGAAAATATTTAATTTTTTCCCTGAAAATATG
>Ga0335071_10002590_pt1 | contig 19296 bp, 15 predicted proteins | sample Lox_Sample_15_FD_206724 | JGI IMG/M metagenome (GOLD analysis project Ga0335071, IMG submission 206724) | Soil microbial communities from Loxahatchee National Wildlife Refuge, Florida, United States - Lox_Sample_1.5 | ecosystem: Environmental > Terrestrial > Soil > Wetlands | place: USA...
TGCGCCGCTCGGGAGCCAGCGGCGCCTCCACCTGGCTCGTCTCCAGCAACCCCTTCGACGTCATCGGGGCGATCTCGGCCGGGCTGCGGGCCGCCTGGGTGCGGCGTTCCCCGGCGGCCGTCTTCGACCCCTGGGACATCCCACCGACCCTCACCGTGGCCGGGCTCCTGGAGCTGGGCCAGCGGCTCGGGGGGGCGCAGGCCGGGCCCGGCGCCCGGGCGAGCGAGCCCGGGCCCCGCTCCTAGCGCAGGCCGACCCCCCGGTCGTCCTCGACCGGCGGGTCCTCGTCGTCGAGGAGCTGGAACTTGGGCTCCTCGGAGAGGAGGTCGAAGCGCCGGACCCCCCAGACGAAGATCGCGATGAGCACCGCGATGCCACCCAGGACCAGGTGGCTCCAGAGTTTGCCCTCGCGGATGTCGATGATGGCGAAGCTGGCGAAGCCCACCGCCGCCGCCCCGAGGTTCACGAGCATCGCCGCCGCGACGAGCCGGCTGCGGCGCGCGGCCAGGTGGTGCTCGCAGGCGGCCTGGTGGGTGCGGACCCAGCCGTGGCGGTGGGGGCATTTCCCGTAGGTGTGCAGGCCGGGGAACGACGAGCGGACCAGGAGCTCGCAGGTGCCGCAGCGCTGTTCCTTCCCGGACGCCATGGCGGTCGTTCCCCGTCCCCATCATCATGCTGTGCCGGGCTGCCGCCCTCCAGTCCATCGCACCGGGCTCACCTGTCGGGGTTGCGGGGCGCTCATCCCCTGGCGCTGGTGCACCGGTCCACGAGGTGGACGATGGACTGGTACGGGATCCCCGCGTGCAAGGTGAGGCCGATCTGGCAGGTGCGGCTGTTGGAGTAGCCCGTGCGGCACTCCGGGGGGAGGCTCCCGCGGAGGTCGCGGAGCGCCGAGGCGTTGAGCTCGGGGTGGCTGAAGCCGCGGTCGCCGGCGAAGCCGCAGCACCCCACCGGAGGGGCGACCACCCGCTCCGCGCAGGCCTCGGCCAGGGCGCGGAGCCGCTCCCCGACGTTCATCTTCGTCGAGCTGCAGGTCACGTGGATGGCTACCGTCCCCTCGCGCCGCTCGAAGCGGAGCCGGTCCATGAGCAGGCTGTGGATGAGCTCGGCCGGTTCGTAGCTGGTGAGCCGCCCGTCGAGCGCCTGGCGCATGCGGTAGGCGCACGGGCTCGTGTCGCACAGCACCGGCAGCCGGCCGCCCTCGCTGGCCTCGAGGAGCGCCGCCGAGAGCTCGGCCGCCTTCCGGGCCGCCTCCTCCGGGAAGCCCTTGCTCTCGAAGGTGAGGCCGCAGCAGAGCGAGGCCAGGTCGCGCGGGAAGCGGACCTCGCAACCTGCCTTGTCGAGGACCGACAGCACCGCCTCGTGCTCGGCCCGCGCGTCGGGGTCGCCGGGCGCGGCCCCCATGGCCCGGACCACGCAGCTCGGCAGGTAGACGAGCGCCGGGCCGCCGCGGCCTGCGATCCGCTCCGGGAACCGGGCCCCAGGCGAGGGCCCGGGCATGGCGGCGTTCCACTGCGGCAGCCGCCCGCCGCTCGCCGCCCGGAGCCCCCGGGAGAGGGCCGCGAGCCCCCTCGCCCCCAGCAGGGCGCGCGCCGCCCTGGCCGCGAGCAGCGCGGCCCGCAGGGCGCCCACCGCCCCGCCGTAGCGCCCGGCCACCGCGGAGGCGATGCGCTGCGCCGCCGGCGACCGCGCCTCGGCCCGGAGCTCCTTGACCAGCTTCCCGGTGTCGATCCCCACCGGGCAGGCCGTGGCGCAGAGCCCGTCGGTGGCGCAGGTCTCGTCGCCCAGCCAGCGCCAGCCCTCCAGGAAGCGCTCCCGCCGCGCCGCCGCGCCCCTCTCCGCGCCCCCCTCGGCCTGCAGGCGGGCCAGCTCGCGGCGGACCACGATGCGCTGCCGCGGCGTGAGGCTCAGGGCGCGCGACGGGCAGCGCGGCTCGCAGAAGCCGCACTCGGTGCAGCGGTCCACCAGCTCGTGGGCAGCGGGGAGCGGCTTCAGGTGGCGGACGTGGGCCAGCGGGTCGTCGTTCAGCACCACGCCGGGGTTGAGGATCCCGCCGGGATCGAGCAGCACCTTCACCCGCCGCATCAGGCCGTGGGCGCGGGCCCCCCACTCCCGCTCCACGTAGGGCGCCATGTTCCGGCCGGTGCCGTGCTCCCCCTTGAGCGAGCCGTCGAAGCGCCCCACCACCAGATCGCACACCGCGTCGAGGAAGCGCCGGTAGCGCTCCACCTCGGCCGGCGCGCCGAAGGAGGGGGTGAACACGAAGTGGAGGTTCCCGTCGAGCGCGTGGCCGAAGAGGATCCCCTCGGCGTAGCCGTGCTCGCGGAGGAGCGCCTGGAGACCGGCCGCGCCCTCGGCCAGCCGGTCGGTGGGGAAGGCCACGTCCTCGATCACCACCGTGGTGCCCACCGGCCGCGCCGCCCCCACCGCGGGGAAGAGCCCCCGCCGCACGTCCCAGAGCGCCTCGTACTCCGCCCGGACCGCGGTGAAGGCCGCCCTGGCCAGCGTGGGGACGCCGGACAGGCACCCGGTCGCGGCCGCCATCCGCTCCTCCAGGCCCCCGGGGTCCGGGGCCCGGACCTCGAGGAGGAGCGCCGCCGCCTCGGCCGGCAGACCGGCCAGGCCCGCCGGCATCCCCGGCTTCGCCTCCACCGCCCGGAGCGAGGCGCGATCCATGAGCTCCGCGGCCGAGACCGGCCGGCCGGGGAGCGCGGCCAGGGCCTGCACCGCCCGGGCCGCCTGGACCACGTCGGGGAAGAGCACCAGCGCGCTGGCGCGGTGGGCGTGCTCCTCCACGGTGCGGAGGGTGACCTCCGAGACGAAGCCGAGGGTCCCTTCCGAGCCCACCAGGAGGTGGACCAGGATCTCGAGGGGGTCCTCGAAGTCGAGGAAGGCGTCGAGCCGGTAGCCGGTGGTGTTCTTGATCCGGTACTTGCGCCGGATGCGCCCGGAGAGCTCCGCGTCGGCCAGGATCTCCCGGCGGATGGCGGCCAGCCCCTCGAGGAGCGACCGGTGGCCCTCCTGGAATTCGCGGCGCGAGGCCGGGTCGCCCGAGTCCAGCACCGCGCCGTCCGCCAGCAGCAGCCGCATGCGCGAGAGGGTCCGGTAGCTGTTGTGGGCCGTGCCGCAGCACATGCCGGAGGCGTTGTTGGCGACGATGCCCCCGATCATGCAGGCCCCCAGCGAGGCGGGGTCGGGCCCGATCCTGCGGCCGTGCGGCAAGAGGAGCGCGTTGGCGTCGGCGCCGATCACGCCCGGCTCGAGCGTCACCTCCTCGCCCCGGCCGTGGACGGTGGCGCGCCGCCAGCCGCCCGAGAGCGCCAGCAGCACCGAGTCGGTGACCGCCTGGCCGGAGAGGGAAGTGCCGGCGGCGCGGAAGGTGACCGGCACCTCCAGGCGCGCCGCCAGCGCCAGGAGGCGGCGGACCTCGCCCTCCTCCCGGACGCGCACCACCAGCTTGGGCACCAGCCGGTAGAAGCTGGCGTCGGTGCCCCAGGCCAGGGTGCGCACCGGGTCGGCCACCACCGCACCCGCGGGCAGGAAGGCGGCGGCCTCGGCGGCGAAGCGGCGATGGGGCTCGGGGAGCGCCAGGAGGTCGGGGCTCACCCGGCCATCCTACGCCCTACGGCTCGATCCTCGACCCCAGGACCTTCAGGAACTGCTTCATCCACTCGGGGTGGGCCGGCCAGGCGGGCGCGGTCACCAGGTTCCCGTCGGTGACGGCGTTGGAGGCGGTGGCGTTGACCTCGCCGTACCGCGCGCCGGCCGCCACGCACTCGGGGCCGACCGCCGGGTAGGAGATGCAGCTTCGCCCCTTCAGCACCCCGGCCGCGGCCAGGATCTGCGGACCGTGGCAGATGGCGGCGATGGGCTTCTGCGCCTTGTCGAAGTGCTGCACCAGCTCGATGACCTTCCGGTCGAGCCGCAGGTACTCGGGCGCGCGGCCGCCGGGGATGACCAGGGCGTCGTAGTCGCCCGGTCGAACCTCGGCGAAGGTGGCGGTGATGGCGAAGCGGTGGCCGGGGAGCTCGACGTAGGTCTGGTCGCCGACGAAGTCGTGCACGGCGGTCTTGACCGTGTCGCCGGCCTTCTTGCCCGGGCAGACGGTGTGCACCTGGTGTCCGACCATGGTGAGGATCTGGTAGGGCACCATCGCCTCGTAGTCCTCGACGTAGTCGCCGACCAGCATCAGGATCTTCTTCGCGGACATGGATGACCTCCGGTGGGTAGCCGGCCCCACCATGCCGCAGCAGCGGCCGACGCGCCGGTTCCCGTCTGGGGTCAAGGGATCGCCCCGCTCGCCCGATCGCCCGCCTCCCCCCGAGGCGTGCGCGGCCCTCCCTGGACGGTCCGGGGATCGCAGGAGGACGCCAGACGGGGCGTGCGCCTCCGCTGGGTGCGGAGGCGCCGCCCGATCCGGAGCTCTAGCGGATTCCCTGATCGATCAGGGGCTTGATGGTCCCGACGTTCTGGGGCGTCACGGTCCCGACACCGGTGTCGATGTGCAGGCCCGGGATGAGGTACCGCTTGGTCCAGACGACCTGCATCACCGGAAGGTATCCCTGCAGGTACAGCACCTGGTCGAAGCTGGCGCTGATCCAGCCGCCCTGGATGGCGCTGACCGTCGCGGGGGAGAGGTCGATGCCGCCACAGATGATGTCACCCGGCTTCTTCCCCGCCGCCTGCAGGACCTTGGGAAGGACCGCGGTGATGCTGCCGTGCTGGGTGCCGATGGCCTTGAGATCGGGGTGGGCCTGGAGGTAGGCGGTGAGGATGGGGATGGCGAGGGAGGTGTCGCTGTCGACGGCCGCAGACACGTCGAGCTTCTCCACCTGGAGCCCGGCCTTGGAGAGCGCGTCGTACACGCCCTGGCTGCTCCTGCTCCGGCCTTCCTGGTGCCAGATGTCGTAGACCAGGGCCTTGTCCCCGGCCTTCAGGCCCGCCTTGACCATCGCCTGCCCCGTCAGGAAGCCTCCCTGGTACAGGTCGGCGCCGGCATACCCGAACCCCTTCTGCTGGTACTTCGCCTCCAGGGTCGGCAGGGGGTTGTTGCCGCTGGTGATGATGATGCCTTCCTTCTCGGCCTCATCGACCAGCGGGGCGAAGGCCGCCTCGCCCGGGTGCCCCATGATCACGATGGCGTCGGGCTTGGCCGCCAGCGCCTGCTTGAACTGGTCGATCATGGTCTGCTGATCCCACTTCGAGTACTGCTCGATCAGCTTGACGTTGTTCAAGGCGGCTGCCGCCCGGGCGCCGTTGGTGCGGGCGAGCGTCGCGCCGTCGCCCTGCGTGCCTCCGCACTGCATGTAGATGGTGATCTGCTTGTCCGCGGCCAAAGCTCGGGCCGAGAAGAGCGCTCCGAAGAGAACCAAAGCCAGACTCACCCATTTCGACTTGCGCACGGCATCCTCCGTCGGTTTGAAGATCGCCGCGCGTCCAGAGGACGCGCGGCCGCTCACTTGAGACAGAAGCCTCGCTACCCCCTTTCTCTCCCGGATCGCCATCCTGCGCGCCGTCGACGCACCGGTTCCCTCAAGCTCCGTCCTGGTCCTGGGGCTTGCCGATGGCGGGCTCCTGCCATCGCCATCCCCATCTCCGAGCGGTCCGAGACAGGGCGGATATGCCCTCATCCCCCATGATCACGTTCAGGATCACCGAGGCCGCCATGACCAGCCCTTCCACCAGCTGCACCCAGTAGCCGCCTATCCCCGTGGCCACGACGCCGGCTTCCAGGGAGCCGATGACGTAGGAGCCGAAGAGGGTGCCCACCAGGACCCCCTGGCCCCCGGCGATCGACGTCCCGCCGATGAAGACCGCCGCCATGGCCGCCAGCAGCATCCCCTGTCCCTGGGTCGGGAAGAACACGTTGATCTCCAGGGTGAGCAGGAGCCCGGCGAAGGCGCTGATCGCCCCGTGGATGGTGAAGAGCCAGATGCGCGTGGCCTCGACGTTGATCCCCATCACCCGAGCGACCTCGGCGTTGTCGCCGATGAACATGATGGCCTCGCCGAACCTGTGCCTGTTGAGGATGAACCAGAGGAACACCGTGAGCCCGAGCGCCCACAGCGCCTGGACGGGGAAGACCCCGAACAGCCGGCCCACGAAGAGGGCGTGGGTGGTGGTGGCAATGACGTCCTCGATGTTGATCTGGAGCCCCCCGGCGAGAAGGACCGTGACCCCGTACCAGAAGAACTGCGTGGCCAGGGTGGCCATGATGGAGGGCACCCTCAGCCGCGCCACCATGAAGCCGTTGACGTAGCCGACCAGCGCGCCGGCGGCGATGGCCCCCAGGAACCCGATCACCGGCGAGTGGATGGCCCTGAAGACCCAGGTGAAGACGAACCCCGACAAGGCGATCACCGCGGGGAAGCTCAGATCGATCTCCCCCGCGGTGATGACGAGCGTGAGCCCGAGGGCCGCGACCAGCATGGGGGGCACGGTCTGGAAGAAGGACATGTAGATGCGGTACCCGCTGAACACCTCGGGAGCGGAGAGGATGAACGCTCCGTACAGGACCGCGAGCACGACCGCGATGGGGAAGCCCTCGAGCCGGCCCTGGAACGCCAGAGTGCGGGTTGCTCGATTCATGGCTGCACCTTGTCCTTGAGGCCGTGCGAGTACTCGAGGAGGAACTCGTCGAGCTCCTTCAGGCCGATCTTGGCCTTCTCGATGCTGGCGACGATCTCCCCCCGGTCGATGACGAGGAAGCGGTCGGAGATCTCGTAGACGTCGGCGATGTTGTGCGAGATGTAGATGCTCGCCTTGCCCGCCTCCTTGATCTTGTGCACGAAGTTGAGCACCTTGCGCACTTCCTTCAGGGAGAGGGCGACGGTGGGCTCGTCGAGGATGATGAGGTTGGCCTCGAAGTGCATGGCCCTGCCGATCGCCACGCCCTGGCGCTCGCCCCCGGACAGCTTGCTCGCCTTCGAGTCAACGCCGATCCCCTTGCCCCGGAACCCTATGGTGTTGATCATGATGTCGCTGGCGATCTGCTTCTCCGCCCTGACCTTCAGGAAGCCGAGCGGGTAGGTGAGCTCCCGGCCGATGAAGAAGTTCCTCCACATGGCCTGCTTCTCGCCGAGGGACTTGTCCTGGTAGACCGTCTCGATCCCCAGGGTGTGGGCCTTCTTCACGGAATAGGACCTCGCGTCGACCTTCTGGTCCGCGATGTACAGGTCGCCGGACGTGGGCGGGAAGACTCCGGTGAGGATCTTCACCAGGGTCGACTTGCCGGCCCCGTTGTCGCCGATGAGGCCGACGATCTCGTTCTGGCCCACCTCGAAGTTGATGTCCTTCAGGGCACACACCGAACCGAAGTACTTCTCGATCTTGATCATGCGCAGGGAGGTGCGCGCCTGGGAGGACTCAGCCACGGAGCTTTCTCCTTTCACGACCGCGCGCCGGCAGGGGGGAGCACCGGCGCTTTCCGTTGCGGGGAGGGGGAGCCGAGCTCCGGCCCCCGGCAGAGGAGCGATGGTGGAGGGGAGAACGCGTGTCCGCCATCTCCGCCCGGATCCCCTCTCTCCCGTTCGCTGCCAGGCGCCCTCTTCGAACCTCGGAGCACGCCGGGCCACGCGTCCATGCTGGTTTCGGCGGGGCAGCGTATCAAGCGGCGCACGGGACGTCTTCAGGGGAAGCTGCCCGCCCAGGATCCCGCGCGGGAAGGCGAGCCTCGCGGGACCTGTACCCCCTCTGGCCGGGGATGCTGCGGCACCCCCCATCCGCGTGGCCCGGCGGCGGGGGACCTTCCGGCAGGCGTGCCGCGCCGGCGGATACCCCGCCCGTGGAGCCTCCATCGCGTCCAGGGCGGCCCCCGGTCCGGGAGCCGTCGGCCCTCGGGGCAGCGCCACCGCGATGGCCTGGCGCTCGGTGCGCTCGCCCCGCGCGCCGCGGTCGATCCCTTCCGAAGCCGTCCGAAGCGCAGGGTCTGGCAGCCGCGCCCGCGGGCCGCCGCGAGATCGCACGGCCAGGAGGGTGCCCGCCTCGCAGCCGGCGCCGGCCGGCGGACGTTCCCGAGGGCCCCGCAGCCCTCTCCGGATCGTTGGTCCGGCTCGGGCACCTCTCGGAGGGCAGCCCGCGGTGCGCGGGGCGGGGGGGGAGGCGCAGTTCCCGGGCGCCAGCCTCGAGGCGGGTGCAGAGGGTCCCCGGGGCGTCGGGCTCGGGGGCCTTTCAGGTCTCTCCCCCGCAGCGCGAGCCGGCAGGGCGTTCGGGCAGGCGTTTCCAGGGACGCCGCGGTCCACCGTCCGGCCGGCGAATCCCGGGGGCCCCGCGGGAAAGGGTCGGCGCCCCGTCGCAGACGCAGCTGCCCGCCGTGCTGGCCCGGCCCGCAGGCGTGTCCGCGGTCCTCAGCCGGCGCTCGGCAGGTCGACGCAGGCGCCGGCGCGGCCCGCCGGCCCGGCGGGGCGGTGGCGCATTCCCGCCGCGCAGGCCGCGCCAAGGGGCAGGCCTTCCCGGAGTTCCGGAGTTGCCGCAGCGCGTCGGGCCGGCGGCCGTGTCGACGCGGACGCCGCGGCAGCGCGTCTCGCCGGCAGGCCAGTGCGCGCCCCGGCGGCGGCGCGGCCGGCAGAGTCGCCAGCCTCGACCCGACCAGGGAAACCCCTCCCGCGCGGCTCATGCGGTTCCCGCCGCCCCGGCATGGCGCCGGGCGGCTACCCGTCCCAGAACCCGCTGGCCGGGAAGAGCAGCACCTCGTCGATCGAGGCCGCCCCGACGAGCAGCATGAGCAGCCGATCCAGCCCTACCGCCACGCCGCCCGAGGGCGGCATCCGCCCCACCGCCTCGAGGAACCGCTCGTCGAGCGGGTAGGCGGGCCGGCCCCGCGCCGTCCGCTGCGCCCGCTCGGCCAGGAGCCGGGCGCGCTGCTCGGCCGCGTCAGTGAGCTCGCTGAAGCCGTTGGCCAGCTCCAGTCCGCCGGCGTAGAGCTCGAACCGCTCGGCCCAGCGCGGGTCCCCGCTCTTGAGCCGCGCCAGCGCGGCCATGGAGGCCGGCCAGTCGACGAGCCAGGTGGGCCGGGCGCGCCCCAGGCCGGGCTCGACCGCGTCGAGCATCACCCGGAAGAAGACGTCCTCGAAGCTCTCGCCCGGCGGCCCCGGGTCGTGCCCGGCCGCGCGCGTGGCCTGGCGCAGCCGGTGCGCGTCGCCGCCGCAGGCCGCGAGATCCATGCCGGCGTGGCGCTCGAAGGCCTGCGCCACCGTGACCACCTCGAAGGGCGCGCCCAGATCCAGGGCCAGCCCCTCCCGAGCGACGCGCGGGGCGCCGTCCGGCGAGAGCGCCCGGGCGCAGGCCTCGATGGCTTCCTCCGTATCGGCCATGATGCCTCGGTAGTCGGCCCCGGCCCGGTAGAGCTCGAGCAGGGTGAACTCCGGGTTGTGGGTCCGGGACAGCTCGCCGTTCCGGAAGACGCGCGCCAGCTGGAAGATGCGCTCGAAACCGTCCGCCAGGAGCCGCTTCATGGCGTACTCCGGGCTGGTGTGGAGCCAGAGGGGCCTCTCCCCCCCGCCCCCCTCCGCCCGGAAGGACGCGGCGAAGGCGTCGATGTGCGGCTCCATCCCCGGCGCCGGCACGAGGCAGGGGGTCTCCACCTCCTGGTAGCCGCGCGCCGAGAGCGCGCCGCGCAACGCGGCCGAGAGCGCGGCGCGGGCGCGCGCATTCCGTCTCTGGGCACCGGTGATCATGGGAGGAACTGTAACCCGGCCGCGCGCCGCGCCGGGGACCGGCGGCCCCGACGCGGGCCGCCCTGGGGAGGGTGCGGGGTGCCCGCGCACCCCGGCTCCGGCGCGGCCTTTCGGGGACCCTCCCACCCCTCCCCCCGAGCCCCGCGAAGCGCGATACTGCGGTAGCAGGTCGACGACGAGCAGGAGGGTCCTGTGGCCCAGCCGCTCGACGGCTCTTCCGCCGTACCGGTGGTCCCGGCGCTGAGCGCCGTGGCCGCGGAGATCGCCGACCGGCGCGCCGTGGCCAGGGCCCGCGCCGGCCACCCCGAGGCCTTCGAGGAGCTGGTCCGCCGCCACGCCCGCGGGCTGCTCTCGCTCTGCTCCCGGCTGCTCAACGACGGCCCGCTGGGCGAGGACATGACCCAGGAGGCGTTCGCCCGGGCCTACGCGCGCCTCAGCTCGTTCCGCGGCCAGGGGACCTTCCGGCACTGGCTCTACACCATCGCCGCCAACGGCTGCCGCGACTACCTCAAGGCCGGCGAGCGCGCCGAGCAGCCCTGCGCCCTCTCCGGCGACGAGCTCCGGACCGCCCTCGACCCGGAGCGGGGCGCCGCCGCCCGGCAGGCGCTGTCCGCCCTCCTCTACGCGGTGGCGACGCTCCCCCCGGCCTGCCGCAACGCCTTCGTCCTGTTCCACATCGAGAGCCTCTCCTACGAGGAGATGTCGCAGGTGACCGGCGTGGGGATCTCCGCCCTCAAGGTCCGGGTACACCGCGCCCGCCAGCTCCTGCGCCGGCGCCTGGGCGAGCTGGTGGAGGCGGTGGAGGCGCACGGCTGCTGACCGCGCTGGGGGGGCGACACCTTGTGGGGGCGGGTGGCGCCGGGTAACATCCGCGCGTGGCCGAGGCCGCCTCGCTTTCCTCCGAGTTCAAGCCCCACCTCTTCGGGAAGTTCTACCTCCTGCAGCGGCTGGCGGTGGGGGGCATGGCCGAGATCTACCGGGCTCGCGTCCCGGGGGCCGGGGGCTTCGAGAAGGAGCTGGTGGTGAAGCGGATCCTCCCTGCGCGATCGCAGGACGAGGGCTTCATCAAGATGCTGGTGAACGAGGCCAAGCTCACCGTCCAGCTCACCCACTCCAACATCGCCCAGGTCTACGAGTGCGGGCGCATCGACGGGAACTACTTCATCTCCATGGAGCTGGTGAACGGCGTCTCCATGAAGGAGATGATGCAGACCTTCGGCCGCGCCGGGCAGGGGATCACGCCCGAGCAGGCCATCTTCGTGGTGCTGCAGCTCCTCACCGGCCTCGACTACGCCCACCGCAAGACCGACGGGCAGGGCCGCCCCCTGGAGATCGTCCACTGCGACGTGTCGCCGGACAACACCCTCATCTCCTGGGAGGGGGAGATCAAGCTGCTCGACTTCGGGATCGCCCGCGCCGCCACCGGGCTCTCCAACTACAAGGAGGGCATGCTCATGGGCAAGCTCGGGTACGTGGCGCCCGAGCAGGCCTCCATCGAGCACCGCTGGGACCACCGGGTAGACCTCTTCGCCGCCGGCATCATCCTCTACGAGCTGCTCACCAAGCAGAAGCCCTTCCCCCGGGCCACCGACGTCGACTCCCTCGTCACCTCCCGGAGGGCCCGGGTGGTGCCGCCGACCTCCATCGACCCGCGCCTGCCCAAGGACCTGGACGCCATCCTGGGCCGGGCCCTGGCCTACGATCCGCAGAACCGATTCCCCGACGCGCGCTCCTTCGCCGACGCGCTGGTGGATGCGCTCTTCCCCACCCCCACCTCCTCCATCCAGGACCTCCTCGGCACGCAGATGAAGGCGGTCTTCGCCGAGAAGATCGCCCGCCAGCGAGCGGCCCGCGCCCACGACCCGCTGATCATGAAGGTGCTGGCCAACGCCGCCGAGCGGCAAGCGATGGCCCAGTACGAGCGGCTCTCCGCCCCCGCCCTCACCCCGACCCCCCCGGCGGAGGAGTCGCCCTTCGAGTCGCACATCGCGCCCATGCCCTCGGAGCTGCCCACCACCGAGCCCGCCCGGCGCACCTCCCCCCGCGCGGCCCGCCCGCGCACCGTGGTGCGGGAGGGGATCCGCCTCTCCACCTCCATCGGGGTGGGGCTGCTGCTGGCGGTCGCCGGGGCAGTGGGCCTCCACTTCGGAGAGGCCTGGTATCGGCCCGGGCTCCTGGTGGTGACCTCCGAGCCGCCCGGCGCCGAGGTGACGCTCGACGGGACCCGGGTGGGCTCGACGCCGGCGGTGGTGGAGGGCGTGTGGCTATCCAAGCCGCACGAGCTCATCCTCCGGACCCCCAGGAGCAAGCCCTCCACCGTGTCGCTGGAGCCCGCCCCGGGAAAGGCCTACCGCCGCGTCCACGCCTTCCTGGTGTACGCCCTGGGGGCGCTGGGGGTGCAGAGCGAGCCGCCCGGCGCCGATGTGCGGCTCGACGACCGGCCGGTGGGCACCACGCCGCTCACCGTCCAGGGCGTGAAGGTGGACGAGCGGCACCGGATCGACCTCAGCCTCCCCGGGTACGAGGTCGACCAGTTCGTGGTGCTGCCGGAGAAGGACGGGAGCCGGGTGCTGCGCCGGCTGGCCAGGGCCGCGCCCAAGCCGGCAGTGCCGACCGGCGACTGAGGCCCTCCCCATGAAGCTCGTCATCGAGGACGAGGTCGGGACCCGCTCCATCGTCCCCTTCGCCGCGGCGGAGCTGACCGTGGGGCGCGCCCCCGAGGGGAACGACTTCCGCCTCCCCGACCGCAACGTTTCCCGTCGCCACGCCCGCTTCCTCAACGTGAACGGGCTGGTCTCGATCGAGGACCTGGGCAGCCTCACCGGGACCTTCGTGAACGGCGAGCGGATCTCCGGACGGCGACGGCTGCGCGACGGCGATCTGGTGGAGATCGGCGACTACGACCTGGCCGTGGTCCCCGACGAGGGGCTGGCCGTGGTGGCCGGCCCGGGCGCGCCCCCGCCGCTCCCCGGCGGCGCGCGCCCGCCTGCCCCGCCCACCGCCGCCCCAGCTCCGCCCGCGCCGGCAGCGCCGGCGCCGGTCGTCGCCTCCCGCCCTCCCCCACCCCGCCCGGCCGCCCCCGCCCCGGCCAGGGCCCGCGGCTCCAGGTGGGGGTTCGCTGCCGCCTGCCTCCTGTCCCTGCTCCTCGGAGGTGCGATCGGCCTGGCGGTGGGGCTCGCGACCGCGCCACCCGTCGCCTCCGCCAAATAAAAGGGTCCGCGATGCTCCGCGGACCCGCAGACGGCCGGAGGCCTTGCGCGCTCCGGACAACCGGCGGTAGGCCGGCTTCACGTCGTGTATGACTGTCGATCACCCGCAGCGCGGCGTCAACTGCTCCCAGCGGGTGCTGCGGGAAGCCCGGGCGTCAGGTCCCCGGCGCCCGGGCAATGCGCAGGCGGCGCCGCAGGAGCAGCGACCGGACCGCGCCGGCCAGCTCCTGGTAGCTCACGGGCTTGCGGAGGAAGAAGGAGACCCCCAGCTGCGAGACCTTGTCCCGCTCCCGCTCCCCGCCGGAGGTGATGACCACCACCGGCAGGTCGGCGAGCAGCGGGTCGGCCCGGATCTTCTCCACCAGGCTGATCCCGGAGAGCACCGGCATGAACACGTCCGTCACCAGCACGTCGATGCGCGGCGGACGGAGCAGCCGCTGGAGCGCGGCCGAGCCGTCGCCGGCCACCTCGATGGCCAGGCCGGAGAGGTCCTCGGTCTCGGAGAGCCGGCGCAGGGCCGCGGAGTACATCGAGGCCACCAGGGCGTTGTCCTCCACCAGGAGGACCCGGTGCACGGGCAGGTCGGGGCGGGAGCCGACGAGTTGCTCGGAGACCTCCGCCAGCCGCTTGCGATCGGCTGGCCGGTCCTCCGGCACCCGCACCGCCACGCCGGCCGGGGCTCCCTCGCTGGCCCGGCGGTGCCGGATCACCTCCACCAGGAGCTCCACCGGCTCGAGCAGCTGGGGGAAGGAGACCACCAGCGCCACCCGCTCCCCCACCTCGAACTCGCGCTCGGTGCAGATGAAGAGGCCGCCGGCCGAGAGGTCCTCGGTGTAGTCGAGGACGTTCTCGGCCCCCTGGTACTGGACCGCCAGGATGAGGGGGAACCGGGGATGGGCGCGCCGCTCCGTTTGCACTCTTCGCCTCCCGCCGCGCGCGGTCCGCGCGCAGCCGGATCATGGTACGCGATCCTCGGCGGGGCCGGTCGGACGGATCGTGAACCATGTTGGGGGGACGTCGGCCGGTGCAGGCCGAGGTGCGATGCGGGCCGCCTCCGGCGCCACCGGGAGGGGCGGTTGCGCGCTTCCCGGCCTCGCCGGTATCGTCGGCCCCGCATCCCGGCGCTGGCCCGCCGACATAGGAGGAACCCATGGAGTCCATCGAAGGGCGCGTGGCCCTGGTGACCGGCGGCGGGAGGGGCATCGGACGGGCCATCGCGCTGGCCCTGGCGCGCGCTGGCGCGCAGGTGGCGGTGGCGGCCAGGACCGTTCCCGAGATCGAGGCGGTGGCCGCCGAGGTCGCGGCGCTGGGCAGGCGCACCACCTTCTTGCCCCTGGACGTCGTCGACCGCGCCCAGCTGGCGCGCGTGCCCGCCGAGGTGGCCCGCGCCCTGGGCCCGGTCGAGATCCTGGTCAACAACGCCGGGATCCACGCCAGCGGCCCGGTGCAGCGAACCGACGACGCCACCTGGGACGCGGTCATGGCGGTGGACCTGACCGCTCCCTTCCTGCTCAGCCGAGCCTGCCTGCCGGCCATGTACGAGCGCAGCTGGGGGCGGATCATCAACGTGGCCTCGGTCGCCGGCAAGATCGGCCTCAAGTACGGCGCCGCCTACTCCGCCGCCAAGCACGGGCTCATCGGCCTCACCCGCAGCCTGGCCATGGAGGGGGCGCGCAAGGGCGTCACCGCCAACGCCATCTGCCCGAGCTGGACCGAGACCCAGATGCTGGAGGACGCGGTGGAGACCGCGGCCCGGGCCACCAACCGCACCGTCTCCGAGGCGCGCGAGCTGCTGCTCTCCTCGAGCCCCTTGGGGCGCGCCGCCAGCGCCGAGGAGGTCGCCGACGCGGCCCTCTTCCTGGCGACGAGCGGCGTGGTCACCGGGCAGGCCGTCCACGTGGACGGCGGCGAGGTGATGGCCTAGCCCCGCTCCTGATTCCGGAGTCGATCCGCGCCGGTGGGCGCGGGCGCCGGGACCGGCCCGCCCGGTCCGGTAGTTGACCCCCGCGCTCCGGCCTGCGCTAATGTGCGCCTTTCCCTCCAGCCCCGGTCCCCCGGTTCCGGGCCACCTTCCCCGAAGCGAGGAACGCGCATGCAGACGAAGTTCGTGCTCGGCGAGGATCGCATCCCCACCCACTGGTACAACATCATCCCGGACATGCCCGGCCCTCTGGCGCCGGTCATCCACCCCGGGACGTTCAAGCCGGTCACCCCCCAGGACCTCCTGCCGCTCTTCCCCATGGGGTTGCTCGAGCAGGAGATGTCCGGCGAGCGCTGGATCCCCATCCCCGACCCGGTCCGGGAGATCTACCGGCTGTGGCGCCCCTCGCCCCTCTACCGCGCCCGCCGCCTGGAGGAGGCCCTCGGCACCCCCGCCCACATCTACTACAAGTACGAGGGCGTCTCGCCGGCCGGATCGCACAAGCCCAACACCGCCGTGCCCCAGGCCTACTTCAACAAGCTGGGCGGGACCAAGCGCATCGCCACCGAGACCGGGGCCGGCCAGTGGGGCTCCTCCATGGCCCTCGCCTGCCGCATGTTCGGGCTCGAGTGCACCGTGTACATGGTGAAGGTCTCCTTCACCCAGAAGCCCTACCGGAAGAGCATGATGCAGCTGTGGGGCGCCCAGGTGATCGCCTCGCCCTCCGAGCTCACCAACGCCGGGCGCAGCATCCTGGCCAAGGACCCGGCCAGCCAGGGATCGCTGGGCATCGCCATCTCCGAGGCGGTGGAGGACGCCGCCACCCACGACGACACCCGCTACGCCCTGGGGTCGGTGCTGAACCACGTGTGCCTGCACCAGACCGTCATCGGCCAGGAGGCCAAGGAGCAGCTCAAGCTGGCCGGGGAGGGGTTGCCCGACGTGGTCATCGCCTGCCACGGGGGTGGCTCCAACTTCGCCGGCCTGGCCTTCCCCTTCGTGGCCGAGAAGATCGCCGGCAAGAAGGTCCGGGCCATGGCGGTCGAGCCCACCTCCTGTCCCTCGCTCACCCAGGGCGTCTACGCCTTCGACTACGGCGACACCACCAAGCTGGGGCCCATCGCCAAGATGTACACCCTGGGTCACGACTTCATGCCGCCTGGCATCCACGCCGGCGGCCTGCGCTACCACGGCGCCTCGCCGCTGGTCTCGCAGCTGGTGCACGCCGGCCTGGTGGAGGCCCGGGCGGTGGGGCAGACCGCCTGCTTCGAGGCGGCGGTGCAGTTCGCCCGCACCGAGGGCATCATCCCCGCCCCCGAGTCCTCGCACGCCATCCGCGCCGCCATCGACGAGGCCCTGAAGGCCAAGGAGGAGGGAAAGGAGCGGGTGATCCTCTTCAACCTCTCCGGCCACGGCCACGTGGACATGGCCGCCTACGACGCCTACTTCGCCGGCCACCTCGAGGACTACGCCTATCCCGCCGAGCGCGTGCAGGAGGCGCTCGCCCGGCTGCCCAAGGTGGTGCTGTAGCCGCGCGCGCCGGATCGCCGAGAGGCTTGGAGGAACCGGGGGGGCGAGGCGCCTCGCCCTCGCCCGGCCTCTTCGCCATCGCCTGGCCGATCTTCGTCGAGCAGGGCCTCCGCTTCCTCATCATGACGGTGGACACCTTCATGGTGAGCCACGTCTCCGACGGCGCGGTGGCGGCGCTGGGGGTGGCGGGGCAGGTCCTCTTCCTCTGCATCGTCGTCTTCAACTTCATCGCCATCGGCTCGAGCGTGGTCATCACCCACCACCTCGGCGCCGGCGACCCGGAGGGCGCCCGGCGCATCGCCTCCGCGGCCATCGGCGTGAACACCTGGGTGGGGCTGGCCGTCAGCGCCGCCCTGGCCCTCTTCGCCCGCCCCCTCCTCGGCCTGCTCCGGCTCCCCGCGGAGCTCCTCCCCTACGCGCGACCGTTCCTCGTCATCCTGGGAGGGACGCTCTTCCTCGACGCCCAGAGCGTGGCCATGGCCGCGGTGCTGCGGGCCCACCGGCACACCCGCGACGCCATGGTGGTGACCGGCGCCCAGAACGTCCTCAACGCCGCGGGGAACTGCCTCCTCCTCTTCGGCCTGCTCGGCTTCCCGCGCCTGGGCGTCACCGGGGTGGCACTCTCCGGCGTCTTCGCCCGGGTGACCGGCTTCGTCGCCCTCCGCATCCTGGTGGCCCGGCGGACCGGGATCTGGCTGGGCTGGCGCGACTACCTCTCCTTCCCGCTCGGGCCCGTGCGCCGCATCCTCCGCATCGGGCTGCCGGCCGCCGGGGAGAACCTCAGCTACTGGGTGGGGCTGGTCGTGGTCACCAGCTTCGCCTCCCGCCTGGGCCCGGTCCCGCTCGCCACCCTGGTCTACACCCGCAACCTCAACACCTGGGTGATCCTCTCGGCCATCTCCATCGGCCTGGGCACCGAGATCCTGGTCGGCCACCTGGTCGGCGCCGGCCGGACCGAGGAGGCCTACCGCTCCCTCATGAGGAGCCTGCGGACCGGCCTCCTGCTGGCGATCCTGGGGGCGGGTACCGTGGCCCTGCTCGGCCCGCACCTGTTCCGCATCTTCACCGACGACCCGACGGTGATCTCCGCCGGCGCCCTGCTCCTGTGGATCGGCCTCGTCCACGAGCCGGGGCGGGTCTTCAACATCGTGGTCATCAACTCCCTCCGCGCCACCGGCGACGCGGTGTTCCCGGTGATCATGGGCGCGAGCTCCATGTGGCTCCTCTGGGTCCCCCTGGCCTACGCCCTCTCGCAGCACACCGGCCTGGGCGTCACCGGCATCTGGATCGCCATGGCCTGCGACGAGTGGGTCCGGGGCACGATGATGGTCCTGCGCTGGAGGAGCCGCCGGTGGGAGGCCCATGCCCGGGACAGCCGGAGGAGCCTGGCCGAGGCGGAGCCGGCCGCGGTGGTGGGGGAGCTGTAGATCGCATCCCGGCCCGGCGCGTTCTTGCCGGGGCGGGCCCAGGCAGCCATCGCCCCTCCCTTCGGGGGCGGGCGCGGCCCCGTGCCCGCCGGCCGGCCCCTTCGCCCGGGAGGAACCCTTGACCCTGCTCGTCGCCCTGCTCCTCGCCGCCGACCCCGGCGGCTCGCACCAGGTCTCCATCCCCCTCGACGACTACGAGCGGCTCCGGCACCAGGCCGATCGGCCCGCCCTCACCGTGGTCGACCTGCTCCGGGTGGAGGGCAGCTTCGAGAGACGCGATCTCTCCCTGGTCATGACCGGCCGCGCCTCGGGGGGCTGGCCGACGGTGGAGGTGCTCTCCGCCGAGGGCGCCCGGCTCCACTCCTGCGAGGGCGACGCCCTCCTCTCCCGCACCGAGTCCGGCGCCTTCGCCGTGACGCCGCTCAAGGAGCGGTTCCAGCTCCGCTGCAAGGTGTCCCTCGATGGCAGCGACCGCCTGGCCGCCCAGGCCACCGGGGCGGTGCTGGAGGTGGCCGCCGCCGTGGCTGACGGCGAGCTGGTGGCCAGCGGAGCCGGCCCGGCCCGCGCCTTCTCCGTGGTCCGCCGCATCGCCGGCGCCGAGCGGGAGGAGCTGCCCCCCACCGTCACCGGCCGCTACCTCGTCACCCTGCTCCCCGACGAGGCCCGGTTCCTCTACCGGCTGGAGGTGCGCAACCCGGCCCGCGGCCACCGCCGCTACGAGGTCGCGCTCCGCCCGCAGGAGCACGTCGAGGGCGTCGACGCCCCGGTGGCCTGGGACGCAGAGGGCGGCCGCTACCGCTTCGACCTCCCGCCGGGCGAGACCACCCTCTCCCTGCGAGGGCGGCTCGACGAGCCGCGCTTCGTCCCGCCGGTGGCCGCCAGCCTGCAGTACCTCCTCCTCGAGTCCCACCCGCTCATCCGCCCCGACCTCAAGACCACCGCCCGCCGCGTGGGCGTGGGCGAGACCGGCCTCGCCGCCCGCTTCCGCGGGGCCCAGGCGTTCCTGCTCGGCGACGGACAGGCCGACGAGGTCGCCTGGACCGCCACCCGCCTCGAGGCGGAGAAGACCGCCGGCCTGGCCCTGAACCGCCTGGAGCAGATCTACTTCCTGGGGGCCGACGGCGTGGCCCGCGGACAGGCCTCCCTGGCCATCGACAACCAGGGCGCGCCGGCGCTCACCCTCCCTGGCGCGGCCCGTCCCACCTTCGCCAGCGTGGGGGGGGAGCCGACCCTCCTCACCCGCGACCGGGACGGGAACCTGTTCCTCCCCCTCGCCCAGGGGCCGCAGGAGGTGGTGATCCAGGACGCCCAGACGTTCCGCCACCGGCTGGGGTTCGGCCTGGCCGCGCTGGAGCTCCCCCGCCCCGGCGTCCCGGCCAGCCGTGCGGGAGTGCAGCTCCGCTACCCGGCCGAGTGGGTCCCGCTCTACGAGGAGCTGGCGCCGCAGGCGCGGATCCACCTGCTCTCTCTCGACGAGGTCGTGGCGCTCCTCGCCCTCCTCCTCCTCGCCGAGCGGCTCCTCTGGCTGGGCGGCC
>Ga0335071_10002591_pt1 | contig 19287 bp, 16 predicted proteins | sample Lox_Sample_15_FD_206724 | JGI IMG/M metagenome (GOLD analysis project Ga0335071, IMG submission 206724) | Soil microbial communities from Loxahatchee National Wildlife Refuge, Florida, United States - Lox_Sample_1.5 | ecosystem: Environmental > Terrestrial > Soil > Wetlands | place: USA...
CGCTCAAGCGTTCCTCCGGGTATCAAGGAAAGAAGTGGAGGACAACTTCCGGAAGTACGGACTGCTGGACGACCGGGTGGAGTTCATAGAGGGATGGTTCAAGAATTCCCTCAAAGACGAAAGGTTGAATAAAATGGCGGTGATCCGCCTGGACGGCGACATGTACGGGTCGACGATCGAAGCGCTCCGGCAGCTGTATCCAAAGCTCTCTCCCGGCGGTTTTTGTATCATCGACGATTACGGACTGGAGCCTTGCCGGTTGGCGGTTGAAGACTACCGCCGCGAGCACCGGATCGGTGAGGAGCTGATACGGATCGATTGGGCAGGCGCGTACTGGAGGAAAGAATAGATGCAGAACGAACAGGCGATCCGGCAATATCACGAATGGTATTACAATAACGAATTGTGGCGAAAGACGCAGTTCCTGGGCGCGGACTGCTGCAAGTCGGTCAGCGATATGTGGAATTATCAAGAGATCATTCACCGGCTCAAACCCTCGCTCCTGGTGGAGTTCGGCACGTACCGCGGCGGATCGGCGCTCTACTTTTCCGCCATTCTGAAACTGGTCAACGATCGATCAAAAGTATTAACGGTCGACAACTGCCTTGAGCCCGGAACGGAGCAACGGCTCAGGAAGGAACGGCATATACAGGTGATGAAATGCTCTTCCACCGATCCGAAGGTGGCAAAAGAGATACTGTCGCTTCGCCGGAAGTTCCGCGGACCGGCATTCTTCATCCTGGACAGCGATCATTCGAAGGCGCATGTCCTGGCCGAAATGGTATCGCTCAGGCCGGTAACCCGGATAGGCGATTACCTGATCGTGGAGGACAGCAATATCAACGGCCATCCGGTCCTTCCGGAATTCGGGGAAGGGCCGATGGAGGCGATCGGCGAATACTTCAGTAATTACCCGGACGATTACAGGCACGACCGTGAAACCGAGAATAAGTTCGGGTTCACTTTCGCGCCGGAGGGTTTTCTTATCAGGAATTGAAATGAGATATAAACGGGCATTAACAACTGTCAACGGATGGTTCAACCGTTCGGCGAAGCGCGAAGCGGTGCTGAACGAAGACTATTCCTGCTCTTATCCTTCGCACTATGTGATCGAATCAAGCGATCTATGCAATCTAAAGTGCCCGGTCTGCGTGCACAGTTTGCCAAAAATGGATTCGTTCCCGGCAAAAGGCGTCATGAAATTAGATGATTACCGGACGATACTGGGCAAGATCGGAAGGCACGCAAAAAAGATATACTATTACAATTGGGGCGAACCCTTCCTTAACCGAGAGGTATTAAAAATGGTCCGATTAGCGTCTGAACGCGGCATCGAAACGGATATCAGCTCCAACCTTTCGCTTCGGGAGATCGATGCGGAGGCGATCATAAGGTCGGGACTGGACCATCTGGTGGTATCGATCGACGGTGCGACGCAGGAAGTATATGAAAAATACCGGATCGGGGGAGAGCTTGAACTGGTCCTTGCCAATATAAGAGCGATACAAATAGCTAAGAACAAGCTTGGGTCGGCAAAACCGACCGTTTACTGGCAATTCCTTGTAAGCAGGATCAACGAGCATGAGATCGAAGCGGCAAAGCGGCTTGCGGCCGGGCTCGGGACTCCGATCTATTTTAATGAGATGATCGTGCTCGAGGATTCCTGGAAGCCGGGCGCGCACGATGATCTCAAATTGCATGATTATCTGGGAGGGTCGGACCCGGAAGCGTACGAAAGATCGGAAAGGGCCCTTCCGCGCAAAGTGAAGGACATTGTGCTCCATCCCTGGGTCATGAACCTGTGCCGGCAGACATTCGAACTGATGATCATCGGGTTCAACGGCGATGTTTATCCCTGCTGTTCGGTGTACAACAAGGAGGCCAGGGTCGGGAATCTGCTGGAGCAATCGCTCAACGAAGTATGGAACGGTAAATGGTACAGGGATTGCCGGCGATATCTTTATCATTTTGGAGAAAAACAGGAGAAAAGCCCGATCTGCGGTAAATTGCCCTGTTTTCCATGCGAACGCCATCCCATAGCGAGCAATCTTACGGACCGTAAAGGGTACCGGGGGAAAGACGCACGATGAAGATGATGACGCTGATAAAAAAGTTGATAAAGCCGGGAAGCCGGGTAAGCAAAGCCGTGAGCTTGCCGGAACCGATGCTCTATGGAGATTATTCGTGCACAATGCCTTACGCTTACATGATCGACACGATGAACAGCTGTAACTTGAAATGCCCGTATTGCCCGACCGGGGCGGGGTTGGACGGGCCTCCGCGGGGTCGCATGGGTCTGGGATCGTACCGAACGATTCTGGAAAAGATCGCGCCCCATGCAAGGCAATTATACCTGTTCAACAACGGTGAACCTTTCCTGAACCCGGACATCGTCCCGATGGTCCGACTGGCAGCGGCAAAAGGCATTCATACCATTATAAGCACCAATCTTACGCTGCCGGGGATCGATCTCGAAGCGGTCGCGTCTTCCGGCCTGTCCGAGCTGATCGTTTCCATCGACGGCGCTTCCCGGGAAACTTATGAAAAATACCGGATCGGCGGCGATCATGACCGGGTGATGAAAAACATCAGGGACCTGGCGATGATAAAACAGTGGCTGGGGAACAGGACGCCGAGGATCGTATGGCAATTCCTGGTCAACCGGTTCAACGAGCATGAGATCGACCAGGCGCGGCGGATGGCAGGGGAGATCGGGGTTGAGTTCTTGTGCAAGCGGATGTACGTGTGGGACAAGGACTGGGAGACGACACTGTCCGAGGATTCCGCCGGCATCGCCCCGACCATTTCACACTCGGAAATCCCGCCTTACGAAAAGGCCGGCCGGGAGCTGCCGATGCCGATCAGGAAGATGGTGCTTCACCCGCATTTGTACGATGTGTGCAGATATCCGTTCACGATGTTAACGATCGAATGGAACGGCAATGTGTATCCGTGCTGCGCCGCGTTCGACCGTAAAGCGGCGCTCGGGAATCTGCTGGAGCAGTCGCTGGAAGAAATATGGAACGGGAAACCGATGCGGGATTGCCGGGAATATCTCTTCAGTTTCGGTAACGGTGAAAAGGAGGGATCGGTCTGCGAGACCATAAAATGCTCGTTGTATCAAAAACACCTAAAGAAGGGCGGATGAACATGTTCAATATAGATGATCATGCCGTCATGTTCAATGCCCCCGATAATGCGGTCACGGATTCGTACTGGAACGAACATATACCATTTGCTTTTTTCCTGATGGAGATACTGGCCCCGGAGGTGTTCGTCGAGCTTGGCGTGTTCAAGGGCGGATCGTATAACGCTTTTTGCCAGGCGGTGAAGGTCCTGGGGAAAAGGACTAAGTGCTACGGCGTTGACAACTGGGAGGGCGATCCACATAACGGCCGTTACAGCCGGTCGGTGTTCGAGGGATTGGAATCTTATCAAAAACAGAACTATCCCGGCTTTTCGACGCTCATGAAAATGGCGTTCGACGAAGCGCTTGCCGGTTTTGCCGACGGCTCGGTCGATCTTTTGCATATTGATGGTTACCACACCTATGAGGCGGTAAAGCACGATTATGAACGATGGTTGCCTAAAATGAGCGGCCGCGGAGTGATGATCTTCCACGATACCAGCGAAAGGCGGTTGGATTTCGGCGTCTGGAAATTCTGGGAAGAGGTATCAGGCAAATTCCCGTCTTTCGAGTTCAAGCACGGCTGCGGCTTGGGTATCCTGGCAGTCGGCGATAAAGTGGACGAACGGTTCATGGAATTTCTCCGCCGGGCACAGAGCAACGGGTTTTATGGCAAACTATTTGCGGCGGTGGGAATATCTGGAACGGCGGAAAAGATAATATCAGAGAAAGAGCTCCAGATCGGAGAGCAGGAGCGCCTGCTCGGGGAAAAGGAACGGTTGATTGCGGAGCTGGCCGCATTGATCAGGCAAAAGGATGCCGCGCTGGAGAATATAATGCGATCAGCTGCCTGGCGGGTCGCAAAACGACTGTCGCGGCTGGGCGAGCGGATCGCGCCGCCGCAAAGCGTGAGAGGCCGGATAAAAGAACGCTTGGTCCGTATTCTGAGGTCAAAATGACACTGAGAATTACAGATAAGGACGCGGTACGGCTGATCGCTTTTTACTTGCCGCAGTTCTATCCCATTCCGGAGAACGATGAATGGTGGGGCAAGGGTTTTACCGAATGGACGATGGTGGCGCAGGGAAGGCCGGCGTACAAAGGCCATTACCAGCCGCACATACCGGCAGAACTTGGATTCTACGACCTGCGTTATCCCGAGGTCAGAGAAAAGCAGGCAAGGCTGGCCGCGGAGCATGGGATACACGGTTTTTGTTATTACCATTACTGGATGAAGGGAAAAAGGCTCCTGGAACTTCCGTTCGGAGAGGTCCTGTCGTCCGGCCGGCCGGAATTCCCGTTCTGTCTTTGTTGGGGTAACCATAACTGGACCCGGCGGTGGGACGGGAGGGAAGATGAACTGCTTATCAGGCAGGAGTATTCCGCGGAAGACGATCTAGAGCATATCCAGCATCTTATAACTGCGTTCCGGGACGATCGATACATTAAGATCGGTGGCAAACCGTTATTTGCCGTTCATCTGGCCCAGTTCCTGCCGGATCCGGAAAGGACGGCGTCGGTATGGCGCGATGCCGTCAGCAAAGCCGGATTCCCGGGACTTTATCTGGTCAGCGTGGAGAACAATTACCGGGGAGATGCGGACAATCTTGCGCCCGGTTTCGATGCCGCGATCGAGTTCGCTCCCGATATCCGATCTCTGGGGCCGGCGCTGTTCGACCAGGCAAAAAGATCGATCGGGTTCGCCGATGATCCGCTGCATGTTGGATTCCTCAGGAATAACGTCCATCTATACGATTCAATGGCACGCAATATGCTGGAAAAGCCGGTCGTCTCTTATAAGCGGTTCCCCTGCGTCTGTCCTTCCTGGGATAACAGCCCACGTCGTCAGAAAACGGGGGGGGCGGTGATCCTCCATGGTAGTTCGCCCGACAAGTTCAGGGAATTTATAGAACGTGCGATCGGACGGGCGGAGCGCACGCTGCGGGGAGAGGAACGGCTTGTATTTATCAATGCATGGAATGAATGGAGCGAAGGTTGCCACCTTGAACCGGATTGCAAGTACGGGACCGGATTTCTTGCAGCGGTTAAAGATGCGCTGGTTAATGCTTCCAATACCAGTGCGGCGGGTGGGAAAGGGCCGCAACCGGCATATATGGAACTGTGCGATGGGGAGAGCGGGCATGAGGAAAAATATTTAAGATCGCTGGATTTGATCGCGGCCGATCAAGATGAGATCTTTTCCGCGCAGCTTTTCGTCGATACCGGGAACGGCTTCAGCGGCGCGGAAATGGCGGAAATAAACTTTTCGCTCAGGAATGGCGCAAGGATGCATTGGGATTTCGATCTTAATAAGTATGATAATATACGCAAACTGAGGATCGACCCGATATCCGGGGCTTATTCTGTCATAGAGCTGTTGAAGATCGAAATGGTCTGGCAGGACGGAACAAAGTCGGAAATAAAGGAATACATATCCAATTCCATCACTCAAAATGTGAGAGAGTTGATCTTTGATACCGTCGATCCGCAGATACACTTTTATCGAGGGAATAATGGAACGCCGGCAAGGGTCGTGATCGATCTGGAGTTCAAGAAGATAGGCGAGAGCGCGCTCGGACGGGCGCTCGAGGAATTAAAAACGCGGCGGGACAAGTGCCGAGAAGCGGGATCGCTGGCGCGGAAGCTTACCGGCCGTATAGCAGGACTTGCCCGCGGCCTGATAATGAACCTTACTGCTTGACATCCTCTTTTATGCATGCCTATAATCCCTATGGTGTAAGTAGGGAAAGCGAATGAAACTCACCACAAAAAGCGAATATTCGATTCTGGCCCTGGTCTTTCTCGCGCGACGGGAAAGGTCCGGGTACGTCAAGATCGAGGAGATCTGCGACAAATACGATATATCCCATAAATACCTGGAGCAATTGTTCATAATCCTTAAGAACAATCATTTCATTAAAAGTAAAAGAGGAAAAGATGGCGGTTACTGCCTGGCCCGGCCCTCGGCCGGAATAAAGATCGCGGACGTGATCCGGCTGATGGATGGCGCCCTGGCTCCGGTGGAATCGGCGAGCAAATATTTCTATGCCCATTCCCCCGTAGAGAAAGAAAAGAAAGTATTAGCAGTGTTCCGCGATATCCGTGATTACATTTCGGACAAAATGGAAAGGCTCAAACTGTCCCAGCTGGTATAAGAAGGAGGATAACATGAAAATATTAGCGGTCCTGTTACTGTTCATGGCGTTGGCGTTCTCGAGAGCGGAGGCGATGAGTGTGGACGAGCTCTTGCTCGACCATCTGGTGGAAAAAGGGGTGATCAGCGCCGATGCGGCGTCCGCGATCCGGGCGGACGCGGCGCAGAAGACCCAGGACGAGAACGCGTTGATAACTTCTTTCCCGGTCCTTGGCAAAAGTAAGATAAATGCCAGCGGTTATCTGCAGGTGCTTTACGCTTCCGACGCCACCGCCGGCACGTTCGACAATTTTAAAGTCAGAAGGGCGCGGCTCGATTTTAAAGGCGATGTGGGCAAACAGGTTGGCTATGAGCTGCAAATAGACGCGGTCCAAACGTTGAAGAGCGCAGTCGCGACCGTGACCCAGACCGGGTCCGGCACTACCGCCGCGGTGCGGTCGACCTCCGCTGTCTATGTATCGCGTCCGATCGTTCTTGACGCGTATATCAACTACTATCTCGATCCGGCGCTCAATTTCTCCGCCGGTCAGATGAAGATACCGTTCGGCTGGGAAAACCTCTGGTCCGACGCCGCGCTTGACACCATTGACCGTTCACAGGTCACGGAAAAGTTCGTACCCGGCCGCGATAACGGCAGCCAGGGAAGGGATTTCGGGGTAACGATGAACGGCGGACTCGATTTCGGCCGCGATAATAAATTGTTCGATTACGCGGTCGGCGTATTTAACGGGTCCGGCCTCTACTGCGACGAGGACAATAAAAGAAAAGACCTGGTCGGACGCGTGGTATATTATCCGGTGCCTAACCTGACCGTTGGTTTCGACCTTTACGGCGGGAAGACCGGGACCGGTACCGCCGAAGCGGACAAGATCCGGGACGGAGTGGAGCTGATCTTCAACGCCGGGAAGTTCTTCTTCAAGGGAGAATACATTTCCGGACGCGACGGGACCACCAACCGTTATGGCTGGTACGCGTTGACCGGTTTACGGCTCAACCCCGCTATCGATCTGATCGCACGGTATGACCTGTTCGATCCCAGCACGGTAACGGCCAATGATTCGACCGGGGTAAGCACACTGGGCGTGAACTGGTATCTCAACAAATCGGCCAAGATCCAGGCGAATTATCTGATCAAGGCGGAAGAAAAGTACCAGATCGACAATAATGTGCTGGAAGTCCAGTCCCAGGTGCAGTTCTAAGGAGGCTATAATGAAAAACAAGATCGCTTTACTGGCGCTGGTTTCGCTCTGCTCCGCCACGGTTGCGGCCTTCGCGGCCGATCTGAATGGCACGATTACCGCATCCGGCGCTTTCGCTATCTATCCTACGGTCGTGGCCTGGGGGGACGCATTCCACAAAAAACATCCGCAAGTAAGATTTGATATCTCTGCCGGAGGGGCGGGCAAGGGAGCGGCTGACGCCATCGCCGGGCTGGTGGATATCGGCATGGTATCGCGCGATCCCGACCCTTCTGAAATATCGAAAGGTATCTACCCGATCTATTGCCTGCATGACGCCGTTTTCCCGGTGGTCAGCGACAAGAACCCGGCCCTGCGCGCGCTGCTCAGAAAAGGGGTAAAAAAACGGACATTTATCAGCATGTATGTTACCGGGAAGGTCACCAACTGGGACGAAGTTGCCGGTACCGATATCGATAAGCCGGTCCATCTGTATACACGCTCGGATTCGTGCGGTGCATCGGCGAGCTGGGCCAAATATCTGGGCGATAAAAAGCAGGAAGACCTTAAAGGGGTCGGAGTTTATGGCGATCCCGGCCTGCTGGAGACCGCCAAACGCGACCCGCTGGGAATAAGCTATAACAACTTCAGCTATGTGTTCGACAAAAACGGTAAAGTGGTCGCCGGCGCGCGCCTGGTGCCGATAGATTCCAATGAGAACGGCGTTGCCGACATGGACGAGATCTTCATCGACCGTGAAGACGCGATCAGAGCGATCGAGAACGGCCGCTATCCGGTGACCAGAAAGAATTATCTGTTCGTCAAGGGGAAGCCGACCGGGCTGGTCAAGGAATTCATGAAATTCATCCTTTCCGACGAAGGGACGGCGGTGGTTAACCAGGTCCAGGCAAGCCTGCCGGTCACCAAGGCAGAAAGGGTGAGGATCCTGAAGGACCTGGACTGACTATTTGATAAACGCCCGTAAACTGGCCGACCGTCTGACATATCGCGGGATGCTGGCGCTATGCGCCTTCATCATAAGCCTGACCTTTCTGATCGCGGCGGGGCTTTTTTGGCGCGCCTGGCCAGTCCTTTCCAGGACCGCGGTCTGGACCATGCTCTTTTCCCGCGCCTGGCATCCGACTGAGGGTAATTTCGGACTGGCCTCGTTCATCATTGGAACGTTCTGGGTCACGGCAATAAGCATGTTGATCTCCATTCCGTTGAGCATACTGACCGCGGTTTATCTTGCGGAATACGCCCCGCGCAGGGTCCGCGAATACCTGCGGCCGCTGATCGATCTTCTGGCCGGGATCTCCCCGGTGATCTTCGGGGTCTGGGGGATGCTGGCGATCGTGCCGCTGGTGCGGGACTATGTAATGCCGTTCGCTTCCCGCTGGCTGCCGTTCTTCCCGTTCGTTTCCGACAATTACACCGGATTCTGCGCGTTATCGGCCGGGATCGTGCTGGCGGTAATGGTGTTCCCGATCATGATCTCGGTGGTCGAGGACGTGATCCTGGCGGTACCGGTAGAGATCAAGGAAGCGGCACTCTCGCTGGGAACGACCAAATGGGAAGCGGTGCGATGGGCGGTACTGCGGAAGGCGAAGCCGGGCATCATCGCAGCGGTGATACTAGGCTTGGCGCGGGCGTTCGGCGAGACGATGGCAGTATTGATGGTCGCCGGCTGCAGCCTGGGAAGCCTGCCGCGCTCGATCTTCGACGCCGCGTACCCGTTGCCGGCGCTCATCGCCAACACTTACGGGGAAATGATGTCGATCCCGCTTTATGACGCCGCGGTGATGTTCGCCGCGCTCATGCTGATGTTGATAACCGCCGGGTTCAACATGATCGGCTGGGGACTACTGATCCGGACGCTCAGGAGAGAATGGTGATGAGAAGACGGAAGCTAAAGGAAAAAATATTCACCGCACTGATGGTCTTTTCAACTGTCGTCGTGATCGGTTGCCTGGCGGCGATCATATTAACCATACTTATTAAAGGTGCGGCCGCTTTGAGCCTTGATATGCTGATAAAGACGCCGGAAGGCGGATATTACATCGGCAAAGGTGGAGGCATCCTCAACGCGATCCTCGGCTCGCTGGCGTTGGGGATAGGCGCGACCTTTATTTCGGCCGCTATCAGTCTGCCGGTGGTATTCTATCTCAATCTTTACCGTAAGAAGCGTTCCAAACTGGGGATGATGATAAGGTTCTTTCTCGATGTCCTCTGGGGGATTCCTTCGGTCGTGTACGGCGCGTTCGCTTTTTCGGTGATGGTAATGCTCCGCCTGCCGGCATCGCTGCTGGCGGGGATGTTCACGGTCGGGTTAGTGATAATGCCGATCATGGCGCGGAGCATGGACGAAGCGCTCAAGATGGTGCCGGAAGAACTGAAGGAGGCATCGTTGTCGATGGGTGCGACCCGTCTAGAGACGGCATTGAAAGTAGTGTTCCGCCAGGCGTTGCCCGGCATCATCACTGCGGTGCTGATAGCGTTCGGACGCGGCATCGGCGATGCCGCCGCGGTCCTGTTCACCGCCGGTTTCACCGATTCGCTTCCCGGATCGCTTCTGCGGCCGGTCGCTACGCTTCCGCTGGCGATATTCTTCCAGCTGGGGACGCCTTTCCCGGAGGTGCAGGAAAGAGGATACGCTTCCGCTTTTGTACTGATGGTCATCGTCCTAGGCATCAGTATCGCCGCCCGTATGCTTTCAGGCCGCTTCACCAAGCATGTGGTAAAATGAAAACGATGGAGAACAGACCGCATATCAGTGTCCGTGCCCTCAGCGTCGCTTATGGCGGAACTGAGGTCTTAAAGCGGGTCAATCTCGATATCCCGGACAAGCAGCTTACCGTCATCATCGGCCCTTCCGGCTGCGGCAAGACCACGCTCCTCAAGTCGTTCAACCGCCTGATCGACGCCACCGAAGGGGTCAAGATAACGGGGGAAGTACGAGTGGACGGCGAGAACATATTCGATCCAAAAGTGGAAATAACAGAAGTAAGAAAAAAAATGGGATTGCTGTCCCAGAAGCCGTTCCCGCTCCCGATGTCGATCTACGACAACGTGGCGTTCGGCCCGCGCATTCACGGGACAAGGGATAAAAAGATGATCGACGGGATCGTGGAGCATTATCTTAAAGAAGCGAGCCTTTGGAACGAAGTGAAGGACCGCCTGCATAGCTCGGCGGCACGCCTTTCGGTGGGTCAACAACAACGGCTGTGTTTGGCGCGCGGTCTGGCGATCCGGCCGGAGATCATCCTGGCGGACGAGCCGACCTCGGCGCTCGACCCGAATTCAAGCCGGCATATCGAAGAACGTTTTCTACAGTTAAAGAAGGAGTATACAATCGTAGTGGTTACGCACATTCTGCGCCAGGCCCGCCGCCTGGCCGATTACGTGGTTTTCCTTTACCTGGGAGAGCTGGTCGAGCACGGGCCCGCCCGGGAATTTTTCGAAAGCCCGAAACAAGAACTTACCCGGGAATATCTCAAGGGAATAATCAGCTAGGGTTGCCCGTCAAACGGCGATGGCATATAATAATGTAATGCTGAACCTTGCGCTCGCTTTCTTTTCGGCGCTCATTCTGTCGCTTATACTTACGCCTGCCATGATCGTGGCAGGCGGCCGGTTCGGTTTTGTCGACCAGCCGGGCAAGCGGAAGATACATGCCAATCCCACGCCGTTGCTCGGCGGTGCCGCCGTGTTCCTTTCGATCGCCATTTCTGCTGCGATCTTCCTTTATTTCGAGCGTTTCAATTTCTGGGTCATCCTCTTCGCGCTCGCATATGTGCTTTTTGGCCTGATCGATGACCGGGGAATAAATATCCGCGCCCGCTACAAGATCTGGACCCATCTCCTGTTCTCCCTGCTTTTCGTTCTTGCTTCCGGCATCGAGCTCCGTTTCTTCGGCAATTCGATCATCAATCTTCTGCTGACGATCGGGTTCATGACGTTCCTGACCAATTCCATGAACATGCTGGACGGGATGGACGGACTGGTGGGAGGGGTATCTGCGATCGCCGCTTTTTTCTTTTTTCTGCTGGCTCTCAACGGGCGGCAGACCGATCTGGCGATGCTGTCGATCATAACGCTTGGCGCCTGCATCGGTTTTTTGCGGTATAACTTCAACCCGGCCTCGATCTTTCTGGGAGAGGCGGGGGCAACGCTGCTGGGGTATATCCTGGCGCTGCTGGCGATCAAACTCAATGTGACCGGTCTCTGGGATATCGCCCTTTACCTGCACATAACCCGACTGCAACTGGTGACGTTCATACTGCCCCTTATAATATTGGGGATACCGATATTCGATACCTACTTCGTTTTCACCAACCGTTTCCTTCACCATATCAAGTTCAGCCAGCCGGGCAAGGACCATTCCCACCATCGGATCCACCTGATGGGCCTTTCGCAAAAGGGAACGGTGCTTACATTATATACGGTCCAGTTCGTGCTCGGGGCGATCGCCCTGGCAATGGTAAATGCAGGCGTGCAGCAATTCTTCGCCCTCTGCGCGATCGTCGCGGCCCTGGCGGTCTTTGCCTGGACCTTCCTGACGCAAGTTCAGGTCTACTGAAACGATTCTGTGATATAATTATCCACAATATGGTTAAAAAGACCGACAAGATCATCATTGCCGGCGCCGGGCCGGTGGGATGCTATCTGGGGCAGCTGTTAAAACATTACGGGTTCAACCCGTTGATACTCGAAGAGCACTCCGAAGTTGGAAAGCCCGTTTCTTGCGCCGGGATCGTGGGTAAGGATGTATTTTCCGACATGGTACTTCCGCCGTCGCGGAAGACCATCCTGAACACCATCGACGGGGCAAAGATATCATATAACGGCAGCGGTTTTTTACTTAAACGTCCGCAGGTCGCTTTCATCATCGATCGCGCCGCGTTCGACAAAGAACTTAGCCAGGGACTGAAGATCGAATTCAATACCCGGTTACTAGAGGTCGACCGTTCTGGCCCGGGATACCGGCTCAAGACCAGCAACGGCGAATATTACACAGATATACTGATCGGAGCCGACGGCCCCAATTCCAAGGTCCGCAGATCGCTCAACTTTTCGCATAACATGAAACTTTACAAAGGCCTGCAGTATCGCATGCGGATCGACATCCCCGACAGTGACCGCGTCGAAGTGAGCTATGTAAAACCTTTCTCTCTCTTCACCTGGGTCATCCCGGAAGGAAAGGGCGTGATCAGGGTGGGAACGATATGCGATAAGCCGATCGCGGAGCTGGACCGATTTATAAAGGAACATAAGTTGAAAGGGGAGATAATCGAAAAGAACGCCGGACCGATCCCGATCGGTACCTGCCAGCTGGCAAAAGAAACGACCGCGCTGGTGGGCGACGCCGCCTGCCAGATCAAGCCGATCACTTCCGGCGGCATCTATTACGGGATGAAGTCCGCCGAACTGCTGGCCGAGGCGATAAAGGAAGGCCACCTTGCGAATTACGAGAGAAAATGGAACGACGAGTTCGGGCAGGAGATACGCTTCTGCCTGCTGGCCCGTTACATCATGGAAAATATGAGCGAAGAAGTGGTGCAAAAGGTCTTCGATTACGTCAAGGACAACGCGCCGCTGATCGAGAGGGTGGGCGATTTCGAGAACCATTCCACCGTCTTCTGGTCGCTCATGTCCAACCCCCGGACCTATCCGACCATCGGGAACGTGATGCTGGAGGTGATGACCAAACCCCGCATCCTTTTACGCCTCTTCCGCCGCAAATAATTGCGTTTTGACTGAAATTTCCCGCACCCTCCGCCGATAAAAAAGCGGAGGTCTTAAATTGGCCAGAGGAATCGATACGAATTTCAGAGCGCGAATACAGTTCGATCGCCAGAGGATCGCACCCGATCTTTCCTTGAAAACGAACCTCGATACAGGAAGAATGAAGCTGCCGATGTACGGCCGCGGATCTTCGAACCTCGGAGATATCCGACAGATCAGGGGCGGGCGTTCATGGGGGAACGAAGCCGGATTCATTGACCTGAGAATGTTCAATGGCAAGGGACTGCTTACGGCGATGACGCTGGGAGCGCTTGCAACAGAGATCGCCTACAAGCTGGAAGTGGCTCCTTATGTGCAGGATAATATCTCAGGCAGCTACTTAGCCCATGAATACCTCATTCCCATACTTGTCGGTGCCGCTGTCGGAATACCTTTCACACTGCTTACCTCTCTGATGTTCACTCCTAAAAAAGAGCAGGCAGCCAATAAAAAAGACCGCACTAATAGCAATGACAGTTTGATCCCGACCATCGCCAATATCAAACCGGCGGGGAATGCCGCGACCGTTCAGAGCATGGTCACGGCAGTGCAACCACCGGTTAACGCCCCTGCATCTGCTCCGGCTATTGCCCCTGTATCTGTCCCGGCCACGGGAACGGAATCAACGGCAAACGCGCCTAAGAGCATCGAGCTTGATCTTTCGTTCACGGAGGCTCCGCAATCGGCCCCGACGAGGAAAGCGATCCCGCCCGCGGAACCGCAGACGTTGAGAAGGATCGGAACCGCGTCGGATGATACCCCATCCAGTGGCCATATCAGCCTAGGAACGCAGGATATCCTTATGCCGAACGGTTACACCGCCGCTCAGGCGGCGCTGATCCGTCAAAGGATGACGGAACTGGAAGATTCGATCGTAAAAAAGGTGAAAACGGCTTTTAACCGCGCGGAATTCCTGGAAATACTTAAAGGCGACGGCAAGAACTACCAGCGCGTTCCCGGCCATGAGCAGTACCGCGTCCTTGGCCCGCTGGGTAAGGGCGGAATGGGAATGATCATCCTCGCCTACGACGAAGTATTGAAGCGGTATGTCGTGATCAAGCGACCGATCTCCCAGGAACAGAGCGTGGTCAACCGATTCCTGCAGGAGGCGACCGCGCTTTCCCAGGCGGGCAGGGACAATAACAACATCATGCAGATCTTCCATCCGATCATGAAGCCCACCACCGCTTTCGTGGCGGAACTGATCGACGGCATCACTATTTCGCAATTGAGGAAAAAGGTCGGGATCGAACCGGGTGAAGCGATGATCATCATCATGTATATGCTTAACGCGCTCAAGGCAGCGCATGATCAGGGTGTGATACACCGCGACATCAAACCGGCCAATATCATGTTCACAAAGGAAGGGGTACTAAAGCTGGTAGATTTCGGCCTGGCCAAAAATCTCCAGGACAACAGCGACAATACCGCGGCCGGCAGCGTGATGGGAACCCCCGATTACATGGCGCCGGAGAATCTGCGAAAAGGGTCAAAGAAAGTTGACCATCGCGCTGACATGTATTCCGTCGGGATCCTCCTTTACTACCTGATAACAGGGGAAACGCCACGCAAATTCAGCCAGATGGGGACCAACGAAGGTATCGCGGAAGCGGTGCTCTTCGCTAACCGGGACGAGGAAAGAGCGATCCCGGATTACAAGAACATACCCGCGCCGGTAGTGCGGTTCCTCGACCGGATAACCGCGAAACATCCGGAACAGCGTTTCCAGGACTATAAGGAAGCGCTGCGCGAAGCGAATCACGTATTGAGCGAGATCATTTAACGGCAGGGGAGTTCGGGTGGTCGAGCGGGTAATTTCAAATCGAATGAAATTATCCGCATCAAATGACGATAAATATATGGAAATAAGCGGAAATATAAGATAAACGGGAGGAATTGTAATGGGTTATATCGCTAATGTTACTTTGACTAGAGGATGGGGAAAAGCCGATGCACGGTTCGGGGTTGAACTCAACGGCTTGGGCCGTTTGATGAATGGGCTGGGGCTTAAATTGAACAAAAGCGTACTTGCCAATGCGGCATTTTACACTCCGGCCGCGGGCTCGATCATCGGGGCGTTATATGTCCATCAGACCATTGACTTGATCGCGCCGCATCTGACCACTTTTACCGGCATGGATATCGTTGCTCTCTCGACCGTGCTGGCGACGGCAGTGGTAAAGCGTCTTTCAACGAAAGCAAAAGGGCTCGATCCTTCCACTACCGCGCTAAAATCTCCGGCCGCTCCGATCGTGACTGGTACGCCTGTGGCCCCCGCGGCTCCTATCGCTCCAGCTGTCCCCGCGGCTCCTGCGCGGACCGCGGCCGAAGTAAAGACCGAGCTTGACCAGGTTACCGCGAGCATGCCGAAACTGGTTGCCGACAAGAAAGCGGCGGACGCGGAATTCAAGACCGCAGAAGAGAATTATTCCAAAGCGGACGCTGAGTTCACCGACAATTATTACACCACCACCGATGCGTCAAAAAAAGCGTCCCTAAAGAAGAACATGGAAGCGCTTAAAAGCGCGATGGACAAAGCGGCAGAAAAAAAGAAAGCGGCAATGGAAGCACTTTCGGCCGCACGCTCAAAATATGAGGTCCTTACCGAAGAACTGAAAAAACTGGGTGGTGTGCCGGCCCCGACTCCAGTAGCTCCCGCGCCAACCCCGGTAGCTCCTGCTCCAGCCCCAGTGGCTCCTGTGCCGGCGGCTCCCGTTCCCCCGGCCCCTGCACCTGCGGCCCCGGTTGTTCCGGCACCGGTCGCTCCCGTGACCGTGGCCTTGAAACCGGCAGCGGATGATAAAGGAACGCAGGAAAAACTGGCCGCGGCAGATGCGGAGATCAAAAGACTGCAGGCGGAAAAGGCGGCATTATCGGGCCAATTAGCGATAGAACCGACGGTCATGTCGCAACGCCCGATTGGCGCAAGGATCTCTGAGCTTCCCCCGCCTCCTCCAGGCAATCCGAGCGGCATGAGCCTTAATATCGAAGACATGGATGCTCTGGTCGGACAAGTGCCGGCCGGCGCGCCAAAAAGTGATAAGGAACCGGAATCCGGTATCCCTGTCTCTCTTTCCGACTCGGAAGTAGTAGTTGAAGATGATGGAAAGACAGCCGGCTCGACCAAGGCGGTTGATCCCGCCAGCGGTGACCTGGCGCTTTCAAAAGCGGCGAACGGGCTGGATGCTCTCTCCAACGCCGATCCACGTGTCAAAGCTCTGCTCGATGCCAAAAAGTATGGCGAGCTGGATGAATTGCTGCAGTATGGGGAATTTGGCGCCAACGTGACTGAAGACATGATCACGGACGCGGCCAATGTGCTGCAGGCATTAATGAAATCCTAAGGAGTGATAGCAACATGATTGCAGGGTCAAGTAATGTCCAATTGAACGTAGTCAGGCCGAGCATGTCCCGGCTGCCGCAGAACGTGGTCGATGCCACCAGGTTGCTGGTAAGACCGGAATCCGGCACGACCGTAGATATGCGGAAGGCCGCGCTTACGCAAGTAATGGCAAGCCCGGAAATCAATCTTTCGGAAAAAAGGACCATCCTGACCTACCTGAGCTTTGATGATGCTTTAAGGACGGAAGTGGGCGCGCAGGTTAAGACCATCGTTTCCGATCCTTTGCTGATAAAGATCGCGTCTCCTATCCGCCGGAGCATACGGCACGACATTATTCAGCAGCTGGCCAACCACGGTCAGATGCTGGACGGCGCTCAGATAGGGGACATGGACGAGGCCAGGGATGTCCTGACCGTACTGTCCGCCGTGCAAAGCCCGATGCAGACCGGCGCGGGAATGATATTTGCCAGACTGTTCCCTGGTGAAGAGATCCCTAACAAGTTACCGTTGATCGGGCGCAAACCGGCCAACGGTGAAAAACCGGCGCCGATCGCCCCGCCGCTTCCCCAGCCGATACCGGTGGTCGACCACGCGAATACGATCGACAACGGTCTTCTGGCTCCGGTAACAGCGATAAAAGGGGAACTTGATTCGCTGCTTACGACCGTGGCCGGCTTGGCCGAAGCGTTCAGGAAAGTGGACGCGGCGCTGGCCGAACATGCAGGGAAAGCGGACGCGATCAAGAAACATTATGATAGCGATCCCGATTATAAGAACGCGGCGGAACGCTTGACCGAGACCATAGAAGAAGTAGCCCGCCGGAAAAAATGGCTGGCGGATAAAAGCAGTGAACTGGGCGACATGACAGCTCCGGCCTATTTCGCTTTTCATGGCAAGCAGTATGATGCTTCGCTGCTTAAACCGATAGAATTACAATATGAGCTTTCGATCCTTCCGGACCAGCTTAAAGTAGAGGTACATACGGTACAGAAGGGGATAGAACTGGCGTCAAAACAGCTGTTGACGATAGTTGACAGCTTTGTAAAACTGCTGCCCGGGATCGTAACCGCTTTCCGGTCCGAAAAAGAGGTGGCAAAGGACCTTGCCGCCTTCGGCCACATACCGGAGATCGTTGAAGCGCATGAAAAACAGATACAAAAAAACAAAGCGGTCAACGATAAGATAGCTGAAGCGCAAAACGTGCTGTTCGAGATAACCGGAAGGATAGAAGAGCTTAGGCTGGCGGCCAATCATCAGGCCGCAAAACCGGCGGCGCCGCAGGCCCCGGTCGCGCCTCCCGCTCCTCCGATTCAGGTGGTCCAGCCGCCGGCAGCTCCGCCGCCGCCGCCAATACCGGTAAAAAAACCGGCAACCCCTCCGCCGCCTCCCGCGGAAGCGTTAGCCGCGCCGGTCCCGCCGCCGATGCCGACGCTGGGAATCGCGGCGCGCGATTATGAAGCGTTCTTCCGTTTTATCATAAACAAGAACGGGGCGGAGCTTAAGGCCAAGCTGCCGCAGATCGTCAACTGGCTTAAAGAGATCAAGGAGTTCGGCAATTCATTCGACGACCTGACCGTAAAGGTGCAGAACGAACCCGACAATCTGATAAGCGAAAAGATCTGCAACGCGATCGCTGCTCGGCTTGGCCCGCTGGCAAGCTCCGGCAACCAGGTGGCCAACGACGCGCTCGAAGCCCTGATAAAGGCGAGTTAAATATAATGAGCGAGCAGATAAAACTGAGCTTAAATAGAGCCATCCCCTTGCTGGCGGAGCTCGCGGCCAGAAAGAGCCCGATCTCCATCGGAACGAGCTATTCCACGATGAGCGATGCCGCGCTCGAGGCGGAGTTGCGCGGCCTGGCAAAGAATACCCTTCTCGGAACCACCAGAATGCTCAGGACCGGGCTTGATGTTCTGGGTGTGGTGGACATAATGGGCGGTATGCTGGACGACCTGAGGACGAAGGTCGGCAAACTTGAGAATACGCTGATCAACCTGAGCGGGGAAAAGCAGTCATTGGCCGAAGAGCTTGAGAGGAAGACTCAGGAATTGATCGCCGTTCAGAACGAGAATGCGAGGCTTTCTAGATCGGTGCAAGACCTTAAGGGCGAACTCGGCGACGCCCAGCGGGCGAACGCGATCATCGAATCGGACCGGAATGCCGCTAAATCGCAAGTAACCGCTCTGCAGCAACAGATACGCGAGCTGGTACCTCAGATCGAGGCGGCTAACAAACAGCTGGACGCGATCACCGGTTATCTTAAATTGAAGCCGGAGCAGGCCTCCGAAGTCCCGCAAACGATCTACAATATGTTAAAAGAACAGCACGCTGCGGCAGAAAAGGCAAAGGGAGAAGCCGCGACATTAAAGGCCCAACTGGAACAAAAAGAGAATGAATTAAAGCAAAAAGGCATCGACGTAACGTATGTTCAGAAAGCGGTGCTCGATATCGTGGAGGTTCTCGCCGGAGATCGCGACGATCTAAAGATCGACTGGGCGATCGAAAAAGTAAAAGAAATGAAAAATGTACTGCTCGAGCTCACCACTGAGATGGGGATGCTTGAGCATCTGGACAATATCGGATTAGCGCTGGGAAGAGTGAAAGCGAATGCAAAATTAATGAAAGAAAGAGGGACCCAGCTAAGCACCGCCTTAGGTGAAAAGCTCAAACTTTCGGATAAGATCGACGCGCTCGAAGCCCA
>Ga0335071_10002593_pt1 | contig 19279 bp, 15 predicted proteins | sample Lox_Sample_15_FD_206724 | JGI IMG/M metagenome (GOLD analysis project Ga0335071, IMG submission 206724) | Soil microbial communities from Loxahatchee National Wildlife Refuge, Florida, United States - Lox_Sample_1.5 | ecosystem: Environmental > Terrestrial > Soil > Wetlands | place: USA...
CGTTTGCCTCCCTGGCCGCTGGGGTCGCTGAGCATGGCGTGACCGACGGTGGGCAGATCGAGTTCCCTGGCGAGTTCCGGAGTGACGAGAGCGTCGCCGCCGGTTCCAGTGTCGATGACGAAGCGGAACGGCCCTTTGCCGTCGATGGTCACCATGACGTAAGGTTTGCCGTAGCGCTCGACCATGGGGGCCTGGTGGAGCGATGGATTCTGGCGGGGCTGAATCTGGGCGACGAGGGTAAGGCTTGCCAAGCAGACGGCGAGCGGGATCCAGCCTGGGGTGAGGAGCTTCGCGGGGAATCGCATGGGAGCCCTCCCTTCTGTAGGAGAGAACGCCTTTGAGTGCCGCTAGTATGACGCAGTCGAAGTACGAAGGTCCGGGTTATTTTGTTCAATGATTTGGGGCGGATGGAAGGGGTGTGGGGCGGTCCGCTTCTACAATGAAGCGGGTAAGGGAGCGGGGACGGGGAACGGGGTATGGCGACGAGGGTGCGTTCGCACGCGAAGATCAACCTGGGATTGGGGATAGGGGCGCCGCGTCCGGACGGGTTTCATTCTCTGTGTACCGTTTATCAGACGTTGGAGCTGCACGATGCGGTGACGGTGGAGGCGGAGCCGGCGGCGGAGACGACGATCCGGCTGACGTCGAACGACGAGCGGGTGCCGTTGGATGAGCGGAATACGGCGTGGAAGATGGTTTCTCTGGCTTTGGATCAGGTCCACTCCACTGCCGACGTGAGGATTCATATTGAGAAGCAGCTGCCGATTCAGGGCGGACTTGGCGCCGGGTCCGCAAATGCGGTGGCTGCGCTGGTGGGACTCGAGACGGAGTTGAAGTGGTTTCGGGAAGGCCAGGACAGCTGGCTTGATTTCAAGCAATTTGCTGAAAAGATGGGGGTCCCGCAGGAGGAGGTATATAACGCCGGGAACTGGCCGGGCGCCCAGATTGATCTCGCCGCCAAGGTAGGTTCCGATGTGCCGCTGTTTCTGGTGGGAGGGACGGTCCTGGGTAGAGACCGCGGGCAGGAGGTCTATCCCCTTCCCGATCTTGAGCCGGTTTGGTGTGTGGTAGCGGTACCGGAGGTGGGTGTTTCGACCCCGCAGGCGTTCAAGGACTGGGACGCGTTGTGTGTCCGGGAAGGTTTGACCGGAGAAGCCTCGGAAGATAGACTGGAAACGTTGAGCCGTGCCTACGCCAGCGCATTTGCGGGGCGTGAGGGATCTGGCTCCTCCGGTGTCCTCTCGAGCGGAGAGGACCTGGCCGGACCACAGGAGTCCGCGCTTGTCCGCACCGGGATTACGAGCTGGATCGAGAACGACTTCGAACGTGTGGTCTTTCCCCAGCAACCCATCCTCTGCGACATCAAGCGACTTCTTGCGGGCACCGGTACACCGGGGGCGGCCCTGTATGCCTCGTTGTCGGGTTCCGGTTCGGCTCTTTACGGGTTGTATGCGACTCGTGGGGACGCAGAAGCGGCCGTAGTGCGGCTGACGGAAAACAAGGTGCGATCGTTGTTGACGCGCACCATTCCGCGGAGCGCGTACTGGAGCCAGATGCTTCTCTAAAAGTGTTGACAGCGCGGCATGTGGGAGCGAGACTCGCTTGCGGCTGTCGAGGGCTGAATACGGGCCGGAAGCCCTGTATTTTGCGGCGTTGGGCGATCGTTCAATGGTAGGACAATGCCCTTTGGAGGCATTTATCCTGGTTCGAATCCAGGTCGCCCAGCCAAACATTTGCACGACTCAGTTGAGCAGCCATAGCCAACCAGCATGGAGGGACTCAGGGAGATGGAAGTGGAAGCGGTAGTCACGGCGGAAGACAAGCAGCAGAGCGGCAGTTCCGAGCCGCGCAAGGATGGGGCGAGGCCCGGCGGAGGCGATGGGCCCAAGCCGAAGGACGCAAAGCCTGCGGCCGAGCGCAAGCGGACGCGGAATCTGAGCGAGGACAAGCGCTTCAAGCTGTTCTCGGGGACGGCGAACAAGCCGTTGGCTGACGAGATCGCGCGCCACATCGGAGTGACGGTGGGTCAGGTGAAGCTGCAACGCTTTGCCGACGGCGAGGTGTATTTCCAGCTGCTGGAGAATGTCCGTGGCGTGGATGTGTTTGTGGTTCAGCCGACGTGCTATCCCGTCGATCAGCATCTGGTGGAACTGCTGATCATGATCGATGCGTTGAAGCGCGCTTCGGCGGGACGGATTACTGCTGTTGTGCCGTATTACGGCTATGCGCGCCAGGATCGGAAGGACCGTCCGCGCGTAGCAGTAAGCGCCAAGCTGATTGCCGATCTGTTGACGACGGCCGGGGCCAATCGCGCGCTGTTTGTGGATCTGCATGCGGCGCAGATTCAGGGCTTCTTCAATATTCCCGTGGATCACATGTTTGCCAGCCCGGTGCTGGTGGGTTATTTCCGCGAGCTGAACCTTCCCAACCTGACGGTGGTTTCGCCGGATGCGGGCGGTGTGGAGCGGGCGCGGCATTTTGCGCAGAAGATGGGCGCGCCGATGGCGATTGTGGACAAGCGGCGTACGGATATCAATGTGGCCGAGGTGATGCACGTGGTGGGCGATGTGCACGGCCAGACCTGCCTGATCATCGACGACATCATCGATACGGCGGGGACGCTGGTAAAGACCGTCGACGCGTTGTATGCCAACGGGGCGGCCAGTGTGTATGCCTGCGCCAGCCACGCGGTGCTTTCGGGGCCGGCGGTGGAGCGCATTGCGAATTCGCGGCTGGAGCAGGTGGTGGTGACCGACACCATTCCCCTGCGCGAGGCCGCACAGAAGTTGAGCAAGATCAAGGTGCTTTCGGTTGCCGGTCTGCTGGGCGCGGCCATCGAGAGCATCCACATGGAGACCAGCGTGAGTACGCTGTTCTCGTAGGTGCAGGGGTCAGGGATCAGGTTTCAGGGATCAGTGACCCGCGACAAGAACGAAGTGCCAGCGATGCGATGAGTGGGTTCGTTTTCGAGCCCTGTTGCATGAATCCTGGCACCCAGCAAAGGGAGTGGACCGGAAACGGCCTGTGCCCGAGAGGAAAAGAGAGACGAATGCCTGAAGTAGTGATAGCGAAGCCCCGCGAGGGCAAGTTCAACAAGAATGCGGCGCGGCGCGTCCGTGCAGCCGGCAAGATTCCTGCAGTTCTTTATGGTGGCGGCCGCGATGCAGTTGCCGTTGAAGTGGATCCGAAGCAGATTTCGCGGATCTTGTATTCGGAAGCGGGCCACAACACGATTTTCGATGTGGAAGTGGGCAAGGAGCCCGCGGCCAAGGCGATGATCGTGGATTGGCAGCGGGAGCCGATCAAGGATCAGCTGATCCACATCGACCTGAAGCGGATTGCGCTGGATAAGCTGCTGAAGGTGAGCGTGCGCGTGAAGCTGCTGGGGACCCCGACCGGTGTGAAGACGGAAGGCGGCATCCTGGACCAGGTGCTGCGCGAGGTCGAAATCGAGTGTCTGCCGGTGGATATCCCGAGCCACATCGACGTGGATGTGAGCAACATGGCGCTGCATGCGGTGCTGCGCGTGAGCGACCTGCCGCACTCGGACAAGATCAAGTATCTGGAAGACGAGGACGCCACGGTGGCCCACGTGGTTGCGATCAAGGAAGAGGCTGCTCCGACGCCGGAGGGCGAAGCGGCAGCGGCTGTGGCAGCTCCTGCAGAGCCGGAAGTGGCGAAGAAGGGCAAGGCCGAGCCGGAAGCTGCAGCCGGAGCGGCAGCGGCAGCCAAGAAGCCCGAGGCTGGGGCGAAGAAGTAGACCTTGGCCGAGGCAAGCCAGTTCATCCCCCCCAGCGAGCCGAAGTCGCTCGCCGGGGACCCTGGAAGGGCAAGCCGGACCGGCCCCTTTTTGGTTGTGGGGCTGGGAAATCCGGGGCTGGAGTATACGTGGACGCCGCATAACGCGGGGTTCATGGCAATTGACCGCATCGCCGAGCAAGAGGGCGTTGTGGTGAGCAACCGGCGATGCCGGGCGATGACGGCGAGCTGCAGGATTGCAGGGCGTCCGGTCATTCTGGCCAAGCCGGAGACGTTTATGAATCTGAGCGGCGCTTCAGTGGCCGCTTTGATTCGGGAGTACGAAGCGGACCCGGCGCAGGATCTGCTCGTGATTTACGACGAGCTGGACCTGGTGCTGGGAACGTTCAAGATCAGAGAGCGCGGTTCGCCGGCGGGGCACAACGGAGCCCGCAGCGTGACTTCGGCTCTGGGAACGGAAGAGTGGTTGCGGTTGCGGATCGGGGTTAGCCCAGATTTGCCACCGGAAGCCAAGGAAGCTGGAGGTCGTCGGCCGGGCAGGGATTATCTGCTGTCGCCGATGCGGAAGGCGGACCTGGCGGTGCTGGATGAGGTGCTGGATCGGGTGGCTGCGGCGATGCGGCGGATCATCCAGGATGGACCGGGGCCGGCGATGAACGAGTTCAACAGGAAAGATTAGGGAACAGGAAACAGGGATTAGGGATTAGGGAACAGGGATTAGACGCGCTGAGCATGCCGACTGCGAACTATGAACTACGACCTTGTGAGATGAGATGGGCTGGAGCGGTACGAGATCCAGCAGAAGAGGAAACCGGATGTCGCGTTTGTATGAAGTGATGTTTATTATTCGGCCGGACGTGGCCGATGAGGAAGTCGACAAGCTGATCGCAGGCTTCACCACCTCGGTGACGAATGGTGGAGGCGTGGTGAAGACCACGGAGAAGATGGGCCGGCGCAAGCTTGCCTATCTGGTGCGCAAGTTTGCCGATGGGAACTATGTGCTGCTGACTCTGGAAGCGAATGGCGCGGTGGTGGCCGAGCTGGAGCGCCGTCTGCGTGTCTCCGAGCCGGTGATCAAGTTCATCACGGTGCGTATCGATGAAGAGGAGAAGCGGCTGGCGAAGATCAAGGCGCTGCGCGGGACGCGCAGGAAGCTGAGCGCCGAGCAGCCTGCGGCTCCCGCGGCGGCACCACCGGCGGCTGCGCCGGCAACCGCGCCTGCTGAGGCAGCTGAGGCAGTTCAGGCTAGCGCCTAGGCATCAGAGATCGGCGACGCCTCGCGGCGTCCCAACAAGTTCTGTGTTTCCGCGTCCGATAAGGCGCGGCGCGCAGTGAGAATCAGAGGATAGAGATGGCTGAAGAGACAACGGGTAGGGCGCCCGAGGCGGGCGCAGGAGCACCAGCGCAGGGACCGGGACAAGGTTCGGGCCAAGGACCAGTCCAAGGGTCGGGATCGGGCGGTCCCGGCGGCGGGGAGCGGCGGCCGGGCGGCAAGCCGGGTGGACCGGGCGGACGGGGCAAGTTTTTCCGCCGCAAGAAGGTCTGCAAGTTCTGCACCGAGAAGATCGATGCAATTCCCTACCGGGATGTGCGGCTGTTGCAGCAGTTTGTGGCCGAGCGCGGCAAGATTGTGCCGCGTCGTTTAACTGGCGTCTGTACCACGCACCAGCGGCGTCTGACGCGGGCGATCAAGCAGGCCCGGAACATTGCCCTGCTGCCATTTGCTACGCATCACTAAGGTTGCGCGCGGGAGCCTGTCCCGGAGTAATGGCGCTGAAGTTGTAGCGAACCGATTGCTCCGAAGCCCGAAAGTCGGGAGACAATGCACCCGGTGCCGATATAGAATCCTGCGCGGCGCAACCCCTGGAACGGGAAATGGGTCTAATCCACCGTTGCCGGGTACGCTGCCTGTAACATTGGAGAGTTTTCGATGGAAGTCATTCTGAAGGAAGACGTAGCCAACCTGGGCCACCGCGGCGATGTGGTGAAGGTGGCCGACGGCTACGGCCGCAATTTTCTGCTTCCCCGCAAGTTGGCGATGCAGGCAACTGAGGCCAACAAGAACGTGATTGAGCAGATGAAGGCTGCGGCGGCGCGCCGTTCGGCCACAGAAAAGGCTCAGGCACAGGAACTGGTGGTCAAGCTGGAACCGATCGCGCTGAGCTTCACGCGCAAGTCGGGCGAAAACGGGCAGCTGTTCGGGTCGGTCACCTCGGCGGATATCGCCGGTGAGCTGACCGGGAAGGGCTTCGATGTGGACCGGCGCAAGATTCAGTTGACCGAGCCGTTGAAGAGCCTGGGCGACTATACGGTAGCGATCAAGCTGCATCGCGAAGTGACTGCGCACATCAAAGTCCAGGTGGTTGCGGACGCAGCAGATGCGGCGGAAGCGGTTGCCGAAGAAGCGGTCGCCGCCAAGTAAGTTTTGTAACCAATCCACGAATCGCCGCCTCCGGAGGTTTCGGAGGCGGTCGTGTCTCTGGACGAATCGGCACGTGAACACAGGGATGTGACTGGGCGGGCGAAAGCCCTGCGGGCGCGGATTTATACTTCCCGCCATGCGTATTCCGGCCGTTTTGACGTTCGCCTTTGCCTTCGCTTCCCTGCCCCTTTTCAGCCAGCAAGCACCAGCACAAACTCCGGCAGCTCAGGGTCCGCCGACGGTCGCGGAGGCGCGCGCGTTTGTGGATCGCGCCAATGCCGAACTTCTGAAGGTGAACGTCGACGCGGCGCGCGCGGAGTGGACCGCCGAGACCGACATCACCGAGGACACCGAAGCGACGACGGCGCGGATGAATGAGATCTCCACCGCGCAGACACTCGCTCTCACCGAGGAGAGTCATCGGTTCGATCATCTGCAGCTTCCGCCCGAGCTGCGGCGGCAGATCATGCTGCTGCAGGTGACGGCGCCGGCAGCGCCGAAGGAGCCCAAGCTTCTGGCGGAGCAGACTCGGCTGGCCGCGGAGCTGACCGGGATGTACGGCAAGGGCAAGTATTGCCCGGACACACCCGCGGGGCAGGAGCCTGCGCCGGGCGCGAAGTGCATGGGCATCGACGACATCGATGTGCTGATGGCCAAGTCGCGCGATCCGGAAGAGCTGACCAAGCTCTGGGTGGGCTGGCATGCGATCGGCGCGCCGATGCGCTCGAAGTACGAGCGCTTTATTGAGCTGCAGAACATCGGAGCGCGGGAGCTGGGCTATGGCGACACGGGCGAGCTATGGCGGGCCAACTACGACATGACGCCGGCCGAGTTTTCGGCGGAGCTGGAGCGCGCGTGGACGCAACTGGAGCCTCTCTATCGCGAACTGCACGACTATGTGCGGACGCGGCTGATTGCGAAATACGGCAAGGCGGCGGAAAGGCCGGATGGTTTGATTCCGGCGCAGTTGCTGGGCAACACGTGGGCACAGGAGTGGGGCAACATCTACGACATCGTTGCGCCAACCGATGCGAAGCTGGCGCAGTTCAAGCCGCTGGATCTTGAGGTCGCGTTGAAGAAGCAGATTGCGGAGAAGGATCCGGCTGCTGCGGCGGCGTTTAACTCCCGCACCGACCTGAGCTCGGACGCCGGGCACGCGGCGGAGATGGCCGCGGCGCACGACATGGTTCATTATGGCGAGAACTTTTTCAAGTCGCTGGGATTTAGCCCATTGCCCAAAAGCTTCTGGGAGCGCTCGCAGTTTGTGCATCCGCGCGATCGGGAAGTGGTGTGCCATGCCTCGGCGTGGGATGTGGATTGGGCCGACGATCTGCGGGTGAAGATGTGCATCGAGGTGAGCGCCGATTATTTCACGACGGTGCATCACGAGCTGGGACACAACTTCTATCAGCGCGCGTACAACAAGCTGCCGTTTCTGTTTCAGAACGGAGCCAACGACGGGTTTCATGAGGCCATCGGCGACTCGATTGCGTTGTCGATTACGCCGGCATATCTGAAGACGCTGGGCCTGGCAGACTCGGAGCCACCGGCCGAAGCCGATATTCCGCTGCAACTGCGGACGGCGCTGGACAAGATTGCTTTTCTGCCGTTTGCTCTGGCGCTGGACAAGTGGCGCTGGGAGGTCTTCTCGGGCCAGATCAAGCCGGCGGACTACAACAAGGCGTGGTGGGAGCTGCGCGAAAAATATCAAGGTGTCGCGCCGCCGGTCGAACGCAGCGAAGCGGACTTCGATCCGGGCGCGAAGATGCATGTGCCGGCCAACGTGCCCTATGTGCGCTACTTTCTGGCGCGGGTATATCAGTTCCAGTTCTTCAAGGCGATGTGCGATGCCGCGGGCTACAGTGGACCGCTGAACCGGTGCAGTTTCTATGGGTCGAAGGCGGCGGGAGACAAGTTGAACGCGATGCTCGAGGCCGGGCAGTCGCAGCCGTGGCAGAAGACGCTCAAGGCGATGACGGGCACCGATCATCTGGATGCGCAGCCGATGCTGGACTACTTCGCGCCGTTGTATACGTGGCTGAAGGAGCAGAACAAACTAGCGCGATAAGGAAGATCACGATCGCCGCGGCGATTAGTTTGAAAAGAAGTGGGTCGGTGGCCGGAAGGGCTCGCGAGGGCTTTCGGATTCGAGATTTTCAATTGCAAGCAATGAGTCCTGAAGTCGGCGGGCGGCACTTACGAGGAAGTTACTGGCGAAACGGCGACGATCCGCCAGTGACCGAGCATCGCAAGTAGAATCCCATCAGATTGGCGCACGGAGAAGATGGATGAGGGTGATCGTGCTTGCAATGGTAGTCGCGGGTATTTGTGGAACGAGTCTTGCGCAGCATCCTGCACAGGAACGAGGCTGTGAGGATTCCGCGCAAACGCAAGCTGAGTTGAACAGGTGTGCAAGCAATCGAGCAAAACAAGCTGATGCCGATTTGAAGGCAGCGTACGCCCGTCTGCTTGAAGCGGCATCGGATGATCAAGCGGCGCAATCGAAGTTTCGCGCTATGGAGGACGCTTGGCTCCGGTTTAGAGATGCCTATCTCGACGCTGCCTTTCCGGCGTCAGATAAACAATTGAGCTATGGAACCATGTATCCCATGGAGTATGACGACCTAGTCGAAGAGATTACCCGCGAACAGATCGGCAGACTGGCGAGAGTCTTAGCGGACTACGTGAGCAGCAAATAGTCTCGAACACGAGTAGGGAAAATCGACATTCTGGGCGTACCGTCTACACGGAAGTAAAGAAGTTTGGGTCACTTCCGCGAGATGTCTTTCAACAAGCGTCGCGACGGTGCGGGTGAAACTCGACAAGGTCATGTATGAATCGCCAAATATTCTTTCCGCAATGCGGGCAGCGAATCTCCCACGGGATGTTCTCTTCCGTTGATACGCCGCAGCCCGGACAGAACCAGCGACCACCCACTTCTGTCCTCGTGTGGCGCGGGTCAAGGGGCGGCTCTATGGGCAGGTCGGTGAGCGTTACGTAGCAAGCGCGAAGGATATCGCCAAGGCGTTGTGACAACTGCATGTCACCGCGAATGCACCGGAATATACCTGAACTCTCTTCTAAAACATCACCGCATCTCGGACAGTACATTTACGGAAGATTCTAAGCCTGCTGTGCCAAGTTTTCGATGGAGTTGACCTCACTGTCCAGTCACCGCCAACCCAGAAGTGACCCAATTCCGGCGCAGGCATTCAACCAGCGTGCGCCAGAATCGGAGACCTCACTCAGCGGCGATCGTCGAGAGTCACTGGCCGCTGTTCTTCGGCGGGGCGGGTTGGTTTTCGCTGGTGGGCGGCACAAGGCCTTTTATGCGCATATAGGTGACCATGTTGCCGTAGTGCTCGTCGGTGTGAGCCGTGTTCAGGGAGAGGAGAGTGAGCCTCGCCAAGGTGAAACGGGAGAACTTCGTCATCTCGCTCCCCTTGGCGTCGTTCATGCTATCGAAGGTCTGGTTGCAATAGGCAACGGCTCCCTTGAGCGCCTCCACCAGATCCGCTTTCGTGGTCTTGGTTTTTTCAATGCCCTTGACCGGGTTGTCGACGCCCTGTGCCTGAGAACAGAACATGTAGTTTGCGTCGGCAACGTGCCCCACAAGCTGGCCGAAGCTGCGCACCTCGGGCGTCGGTTTGAAATCGTAGTTGGTTTCGGGCATCTTCTCTGCAGCGCGAACTACATTGCTACTGATAACCGAGTAGAGACCCTTCTCGCTCACTGTGATGGGATTGGCCGGAGCAGCCGCAGGGGGTTGCTGCGCGCAGAGGACCAGCGTGAGTGTCATGAATCCGGGAACCAGTACCCAGGGACGTTTATTCATTTCGACCTCCTGAAATCGAAAATGTGACAGATGAGGATCATAGCCGAGCGGCCCTCACAATCAGTTGAAAAGCCGGGGAATCGTAGCGCTGCAGCACGAGCCGGGAAGGTAGCCCTTGGGTTGCAAACCCGCGCCTTGAGGGCCAAGCATCTCAGTTCGGTTCGGCCTTTTTGGGCGCCAGTCGATCGAAATGGATCAGAAAGTGATAGCCGGGCTCGGTCATGGAAGTGTCCAGGGCTTTGCCGTCCGCGGTCATCTTCCCGGCGAAGGTCGCCTGTCCGACGGTGATGGAGATCTGGCGCGATTCCCGGTCGTAAGAGACTTTGCTGGCCAGCGCGCCTTTGAAGTGCTCGTCCGGGCAATCGAGGAGGGCCATCAGGCCGTCTTCGGTGTTGCGGAGATGAAAGATGAAATGGATCTGGAGACCTGCGCTCTCGTACTCGATTCCGGCCCAATCGCCGTCGAAGATGGTGGGCGGGGCCGGCTTGGGGTTCTTCGCCTGCCAGGTCTTGCGCTTGAAGTTCAGCGGCCATGAGCCTTCCTGGTTCCAGACGCCGGTCATCTCGGAGGCGGATGCGTTGACCGTCGCCTCATAGGAGGCGACCTTGTATTCAAGGACGCGATCGCTGTTCGGCTTCCAATAGAAGAAGCGAAGGACGAGGTGGGTGCCGTCGAACGAACCGCCGATCGCGGGATCGCCAGAGACGTTCTGGTCGATGTGGTCGAGGAGTGCGGTCATCTTTCCTTCCGGTGTCGTGTTCATGTGAAGCACCAGATGTTGGGTGGCGCCCTGATCGACAAACTCGCCCTCCCAGTCGCCGGCGAGCGGAAAGGTGACCGGATCGGGTTGCGCGGCGGCCAGAGCTGGGAGGAGTCCCCAGCCCAGCAGCAGTGCACCGAGAACGATGGCCTTCATGCGGTTCCTCGCTCACGAACGGCTCGATCATAATCCAACCTGGCTGCGGGCCGCTTTGGCCGCGAGCATCTTATCTGCCTTCTCGGATCCCCACCGACGCGCCGCGAGCAGCGGTGTGTTAGATCACAGGAACTGGTGGGGCATCGCGGGTAGATTCGTTGCCTATGGCCTTGACCTCTTGTAGCTCCATTGAAGACGAAACCGCAACCCTGAGTTATGCGCGCGGAGCCGACCGGCCTCTGCTGGAGTTGACGATCGGGGATCTGCTGCATCGGACGGCGGAGCGCTATCCGGACAGGCTGGCGGTGGCTTCGCGTCACCAGAACGCGCGGATGAGCTGGTCAGAGTTGAGCCTGGCAGCGGATCGGATGGCGCGCGGGCTGTGGGCGCTGGGCATACGGCGCGGCGACCGCGTGGGGCTGTGGTCGACCAACTGCATTGAGTGGATCACGATGCACATGGGCTGTGCGCGGGCAGGCGCGGCGCTGGTGAACATCAATCCCGCGTACCGCTCGCACGAGCTGGGGTACACGCTGGAGCGGTCGCGGATGAAGGCGCTGTTTCTCTGGCATCGCGACAAGCACGCCGACTACGCAGAGATTCTGGAGCGAGCGCGTCACGCGCATACGGTTGCACTCGAGCACACGGTGTTTTTCGACACGCCCGAGTGGGCGGCGCTGCTGGACGCCGAGGGCCGGCTGCCGGATCACGTCGCCTTCGACGATGTCGCCAACATCCAGTACACGAGCGGGACGACGGGGCATCCGAAGGGCGTGATGCTGACGCATCACAACGTGGTGAACAACGGCCAGTTCCTGGCCCAGGGATTCCACTATAGCGAGCAGGATCGGATTGTGTTGCCGGTACCGCTGTTCCACTGTTTTGGGTGCGTGATTGGAACCATGTCGGCGGTGAACTCCGGCGCGGCCATCCTTCTTCCCAACTGGACGTTCGACGCGCGGGCGGTACTGGAGGCGGTACAAGACGAGCGGGCGACCAGCGTGTATGGTGTACCGGCGATGTATGTAGCGGAGTTCGCGCTGCCGGACTTTGCGGCCTTCGACCTGAGCAGTCTGCGTACGGGGATGATGAGCGGCGCGCCGTGTCCGATTGAGCTGATGAAGCGGGTCTTGAAGGAGATGCACATTGGCGAGCTGGTGATTGCGTATGGGCAGACGGAGACTTCGCCGGTGGTGACGATGAGCGACGCGGGCGATTCGCTGGAGATCCGCGTGAATACGGTGGGCCGTGCCATGCCGCAGACCGAGATGAAGGTGGTGTCGACCGAAACCAGGGAGACGTTGCCGCGCGGGGCGCAGGGCGAAATCTGTGCACGGGGCTATGCGGTGATGAAGGGCTATGACGGCGATCCAGAGGGAACCGCAACCGTGATCCAGGAAGACGGCTGGCTGCGTACGGGTGACCTGGGGGTGATGCGCGCGGACGGATGCCTGCGTATTACCGGACGAGCGCGCGATGTGATCATTCGCGGCGGCGAGAACATCTATCCGCGCGAAGTGGAGGAGTTTCTCTATACCTATCCGAAGGTGGGCGAGGTGCAGGTCGTGGGAATTCCGCATGCCCGGCTTGGCGAGATTGTGGTGGCCTGGGTACGGCTACGGCCCGGGGTGGAGGCGACGGAAGAGGAGATTCGCGCGTGGTGCCAGGGGCAGATCGCGTATTACAAGATTCCGGAGCACATTCGTTTTGTGGATCACTTTCCGGCGACGTTGTCGGGCAAGATTCAGAAGTACAAGATGCGAGAGTTTGAGATCGAAGCGCGCGGATTGCAGGATGTGGCCAAGACGGCGACTGCCTAACGCAACAGGCAGAATCTGAAACGCTCGCATTCGCGGCATGACGAGCTCGGGCGCGATCCTTCTGATGCGGCGGCCGTGCAGGCGGCTCGCCGTTGCGCTGGCCCAGGCTTGTGCCGGAACAGGGCTCAAGATGGAACTGCGCCTTGCTTGGCGGCGTAGTACATTCAGTCCCCGGAGGTTCCGCGTGCTCTGGTTCTACGAATCCTTCTTCCCTGCGGTCTGGATCGTCTTTCTTGTCTACTGGCAGGTCAGGGCAGCCAACACCAAGACGACCCAGCGGCTGGAGCCGGTCGCATCGCGCATCTTGCGCGTTCTCGTATTCCTGATCGCGATCGTGCTTCTCTCGACGGCACTCATCCCGCTTCGCTGGCTTTACATCCATCTCTGGCCGGTCGGCCTCTGGCCCTTCTGGCTGGGAGCAGCGGTCACTGTTGCCGGCCTTTTCTTCGCGATCTGGGCGCGCGAGCACCTCGGCAGGAACTGGAGCCGGTCGGTGACCATTAAGGAGAACCACGAACTGATCCGATCGGGTCCTTATAGCGTGGTTCGTCACCCCATCTATACCGGCATTTTGACCGGGTTTCTGGGCAGCGCGATTGCGCTTTCCGAGGTGCGCGGAGTCATCGCCTTCATGCTGGTATTCCTGGTGCTCTGGGCTAAATTCCGCATGGAGGAAGAGTGGATGCGCTCTGAATTCGGTGAGTCGTATGCCGCCTATTCCAATCAAACCGCAGCTCTGGTGCCGTATCTCTTCTGATCGCCGTGTTGGCCCGCTATGCCCTGTGCGGCGGAGTGGTCACAAAAAGGAAAGAGTGGCCGCCGGGGCCACTCTTTCGCGTCTGCACAGATTCCGGTTGCCGATCAGCCCATGAAGCCGAGGTATGGGCTAGAGCCGAAGTTGGCGAAGTTGGGCAGGACGGTACGGATCTGGCTGTCGGAGAGACCGAACCAGCGCGCGAGCGTTGCAGCGTACTGGTCGACCGAAGTGGTTGGGATGAGGCGGCCCTGTCCGACGTCGTTGGCCTGATCGGCGCCGACGACCGGATACTGCCCGTACATGTCGCCGCCCTGCACAGCGCCGCCGACGACGAAGTGGTGACTGCCCCAGCCGTGATCGGTACCGTCGCTATTGGAAGTGAGGGTGCGGCCGAAGTCGGAGGCAGTGAAGGTGGTGACGCTGTTGCCGAGGCCCATGGAGGTCATGACGCCGTCGAAGTACTCGAGCGCGGCGCCCAGTTGCAGCAGAAGGCGTGCATGCTGGGTGGCCTGCTGGGTGTGCGTATCGAAGCTGCCGAGCTGCACGTAGAAGATCTGGCGCGTGACGCCGAGGCCGGCTTTTCCACCGATGATGCGGGCCACAGTTTGCAGCGATGCGCCGAACGGGTTGTCGGCCAGTTTGTTGGTCATGGGATCGAGGAACTGCGGCGGATTGGGAACGCCGGATGCGCCAGCGGGGAGCATGGTGCTGGCCAGCGTGTGTTGTGCCTCGATGGAGCGCTGGATGACGACTTCGTATTCCTTGGCAAAGAGATTCTGCTCGTCGGCGCTGAGGATGGAGTTGAGCGCGTTGGTTCCCGCCGCGTTGCCAAAAAGCGGCTGGGCGAGACCCGAGATCGGGATGGGACCGGCGGGCGTGCAGTTGATCTGGAACGACGTCTGGCCGGAGAGGAAGAGCGCGATGCCGGCAGTGGAGATGCAGGTGAACATGGAGTTGGAGTTCATGTTCATGCTCTCGATGAGGTCGGCGACGGCTCCACCCCAGCCCACGTGTTCGCCGCTGCCGAGGTTGGCGGCAGTTGCCTGCCAGGCGGCAGTCTGATCGAAGTGCGAGAACAGAGAGTCAGGCAGGGGCACGGAGTTGGCTTGCACCTGCGCCTTGGTTGCCGGCGCGATCAGCGTGCCGGTGTTGGCGACGATGGCGGCTCGTCCCGCAGAGAAGAGGTTCTGGACGCCGGTCAGGGCGGGGTTCAAGCCGAAGGTGTGGCCGGTCTGCGGTGTCTTGAGGGTGATGGGAAGGATCTCGCTGAGCGGATAGGCGAGTCCGGGAGCGCCGGAACGGGCGGCGGTGAAGGCGGCGTAGGAGTCCGCGTCAGTGGCGATGACGCTGCCGTGGCCGTCGTTGCCGCCCTGCAGGAAGACGCACACGAGAGCCTTGTAGTCAGAGGCGCCGGAGGTCTGAGCCATCGCGGCCATCGAATTCAGACCCATCAGAAATGGGCTGGCCGAGATGCCGGCCATGGAGGCATACGAAGCCGTTCTCAGGAACTGCCGCCGGGTATAGTCATGCTTCTTGCACATAGTCAGGCTCCCTATTGTTGTGCGGTGAAGTCTGGCGACGCCAGAGTGAGATAGGCTGCGGTTTGCACGCGGGTTGCCAGCGCTGCGTTGATCGCGTTCTGATCGCCGCCGGTGGGCACGCTAATAGCGCCGACGGCGCCGACGATCTCACTTTCCAGCGTGCTGTTCATCTGGCCGGCCATGAGGAGCAGATTCATGCGATCGACGAGGTCGGTCGGCGAGTTGGCCAAACCGAGTTCAGGTCCATAGGAAGAGAAGACGTCCGGCCCGTTTTGCGCATCGGCGCCAATGGCGTCCTGCATGTAGTTGAGATAGCCGACGACCGAGCTGACGTTGGTCATCTGAAACTCGGGACCGACGAGGCCGGCGGTTCCGATGCTGGTGTTCGGCGGAACGTAGTTGGGTGCGAACCAGTTGAAGACGGTTGGGGAACGGAGCGGCATTTCGCCGAGCCCATAGATCATGTCTTCTGTGCTGCCCAGCCAGTAGCCGCCGTTGCGCGACTGTGCACTGACGGCGCGAGCCCATTCGGTGTAGCGCAGCAGGGCTTCGCGCACCTTGCCATATTGAGGATTGGAGGTGGCGGAGGCAGCGTCACGGGCTTCGGTGTCCGTGAGGATGGCGGTGATGACGGCTTTCATGTCGCCGCGCACGCCCGAGCCATTGTCTTTGAACACGCTGGCGACGCGGTTGACATAGGCAGGACTCGGATTGCTGGTGACCAGGTGCTCGATGAGCTGCCTGCAGAAGAAGGGCGGCAGGTTGGGATGGTTGAAAAGCGTATCGAGCGCAATCTTCAGATCGCCGGCGGGGTCGGGGGATGTGGAGACGGGGATGGTGACGCCCAGGAAGTCCTTCTCAGCCGTCGAGTGATGGCTGGGATAGGTGGTCATGGGCAGAAGGTCTTCGCCAATGCCGGTGCCGACATACTCGCAGCAGTTGGACCAGGCGGCGTCGGAGGTGTCGCCCGGAACCTGCCAGCTGAAACCGGTGAAGACCTTGGCCAGACCCTGGACGTCGGTATTGGAATAGGTCGGAATCGGATTGCCTGAGCCATCGAGCTGACGGGAGCCGTCGTTGTTGAGCTGATAGAGCCCGATGGTGAACAGCTGCATGACTTCGCGCGCGTAGTTCTCATCGGGGTCGGTATTGGCGTTGCCCTTGTCGTTGCCGAGCATGGAGAGGAACTGGCCCATCATGGGGCTCAGGGTCACGTCCTGCAGGAGCTGGCGGAAGTTGCCGAAGGCATCGGCGCCGAGCAGGTCGTAGTAGTTGGCTTCGCCGCGGGGCATGTTCTGGACCTGCGGCGTGGTTCCGGAGATGACGAAGATCTGCAGGAGGGCGTACTGCACGCGCTGGCGCAGCTGGTCGTTGGCGGAGAGGCTGTTCTGCCAGAAGGCGTTTTCGACGTACTCTTCGCTCTGGTTGTTCTGGACGAAGAGGGCGGCGTTGCATTTGACGTCGCTGGCGGCGCAGGCAGGGTTATTGAGGATCAGAGCCTGCTCGACGCCGGGCTCCATGAGCGTCTGTTGTGCGGCGAACTGGGTTGTCAACCATGCCTGGTATCCGGTGAGCTCGAGGTTATGAATGTCGCCGTCGGTTGCACCGAAGGTGGCCTGCTGCAGGAAGCGCGAGGCATCAGTGGGACTGACCTGGAGGGTCGGAGCGCCACCGGCAACATCGGCAATCAGGTCGGCCGAGGTTGCCGGACCGGGGCTGGGGTTGAGGACCTGGAGGTCGATGGTGCCGGGCTGTGTGGGGTTCACGGTGGCGGTGAGCTGTGTGCCGCTGTTGAAGGTCGTCGATACCGATTGTCCATTCACGAGGACGGTTGCGCCGTTGATGAAGTTCTGGCCGGTGAGGGTGACTGAGGCCGACCCCACGTTGAACGAGGACGGATTCGACGAGGTGAGAACCGGGATCGGGTTCATGACCGAGATGTTCTGGGTGATCGAAACCGCGGTGTTGTCGACGCTGGTGACGGTCATCTGCACGACGTTGGGATTGGGGACAACGGCTGGGGCGGTGTAGCTGATGGAGCCGTCGGTGTTCTGGACTGCGGTGCCAACGGTTGCGTTGCCGCCCGCAACTCCGTTGATGGCCAGGGTCACGCCGGTATTTGCGGTGCCCTGCACGTCCAGCTCGAAGTTGATGGTGTTGGTGACGCGCACATCGCTGCCCATGGAAGGCCGGAGCTTGAGCACGACCTGACCCGGCCCAACCTTCACCTGCACCGTGGCGGAGTTTGCCGAGCCGGGATTTGGATTGGTGACGAGCAGAGGGAAGGTTCCTGGATTGGGCGCGGCGATGGAGGCGACCAGTTGGGTCGAGGACACATATGTGGTGGTGATCAGGTTCCCGTCCCAGGAGGCCTGTGCGCCGTAGACAAAGTTGGAGCCGTTGATGGTGACGGTTGTGGTGCCTTCGGTGAATCCAGTCGGCGTGACGGAGCTGAGCACCGGGATCGGATTCAGGACGGCAAGAGCGACCGAGCCCTGCCCGTAGGTGGGGTTGCTGGCGGTGCTGGTGATGGTGATGTTGTTGGGCGTGGGGACGACAGCCGGAGTGGTGTAGAGGCCGTTGCTGTCGATGGTGCCCAGCTGCGCGTTGCCGCCGGCGACGCCGTTGACATAGAAGGTGAGCGGGACGCCCGTGGCCTTCTGATTATTGACGATCTGAAGAGTCTGTCCGATCCGGACGCTGGCTGCCGACGCGGAGATCGCTGTGTAATAGCCTGGATCGGTCACCTTGAAGCCGCTGCCGCAACCGGTCAAGAGGGAGAGCGAGAAAGAGAGCGCACCGGTAAGGATCAAAGAGAGAGAGAGAAGGCGTTCAGATCGATGGCGCATGGATGCTCCTGGCTGGAGGTACTCGGGTTCCAGAGCGAGCTGGATTTTTTTAGGCGTTGAGGGTTCTAAACAGATGCGGGATAGTTCAGCAGCATTTGGGGTGCCCCGCCCAGCGGGGTCCGATCCTGTAGGAGGGTTTCTCGTTTCAACTTGAAGCGCGCTCAGCCTTCGAGCCCTGCGCTTCCCCTCGCCGGACCGTGGGAAGTCTCCGTGGCAGCCTTCATCAAAGCATGTCGCGGAGGAACGCCGCGACCGTGGCGTGGTAACACCGCCACACAAAAGTAACGTTGGGCACCTGAGGACGGGCAACTCGGGGGAGTGCCCTGTGCACCTAGACCGGTGCAAGCGGCGGATAAGGCGGTGCCTGTCTTGATGTTGCGCTCGAGCGCCCAGCCCGGGGACATGGGGAGGCACTGCCGGGTACGTCAGTCATACTGTATTGTTCAGAAGGCCAAATCTATGCGACTCCGTCTGCTCGTTTTTGCTCTGCTTTGTTCGTTTGTTTTTGCCAGTTCCGGCTCAGCCCAGATTGCCCCTGCGACTGGTCACAGTTTTCGCGCCGTGGGCGATCATTTCGAGCTCGACGGCAAGCCGTTTCGGGTTCTAGCCGGCGAGATGCACTATGCGCGTGTACCGCGCGCGTATTGGCGCGACCGTCTGCGCAAGGCCAAGGCGATGGGCCTGAACACGATCACGACGTACGTGTTCTGGAACGTGCATGAGCCCGAGCCGGGGGTATACGACTTCAGCGGCAACAACGACGTGGCGGAGTTTGTGCGCGAGGCGCAGCAGGAAGGGCTCTATGTGAACTTGCGGCCGGGACCCTATAGCTGCGCGGAGTGGGAGTTCGGCGGATTCCCGGCGTGGCTGTTGAAGGACCATTCGATGGTGGTGCGGGGCAGCGATCCAAAGTTCGTGGCCGCGGCGTCGCGCTGGATGCACCGGCTGGGCCAGGAGCTTGCTCCGCTGCAGATCGATCGCGGCGGACCGATCATCCTGGTGCAGATCGAGAACGAGTACGGGAGCTTCGGCAACGATCGTGGTTATTTGAACGCGGTCCGGCAGATGATTGTGGACAGCGGCTTCAATGGAGCGCAACTGTATACGGCGGATGGGGCCGATGAGATGCCCAACGGGTCTTTTGCGGATCTACCGGCCGCGGTGAACTTCGGGACCGGCGAAGCGAAGGAGTCGTTTGCGAAGGTGCTGAAGATGCGGCCCAACCAGCCGCACATGGCCGGCGAGTATTGGGACGGGTGGTTCGATCACTGGGGCGGGAAGCACGAGGCGCGGGACAACCAGCAGCAGATCGAGGAGTATCGCTGGATTGTGAACCAGGGGTATTCGATCAGCGTGTACATGTTTCACGGCGGGACGAGC
>Ga0335071_10002594_pt1 | contig 19278 bp, 13 predicted proteins | sample Lox_Sample_15_FD_206724 | JGI IMG/M metagenome (GOLD analysis project Ga0335071, IMG submission 206724) | Soil microbial communities from Loxahatchee National Wildlife Refuge, Florida, United States - Lox_Sample_1.5 | ecosystem: Environmental > Terrestrial > Soil > Wetlands | place: USA...
TACTACGGAAGAACTCGTTGAGATTATCGACAAGCTCTGGCGCATGGGCACCCGTAACCTTACCATTCACGGCGGAGAGGCCCTTATCAGAAACGACATCGGCTTGATCCTGAATTACGCCAAGCAGAAAGGATTCTACGTAAGCCTGAATACCAACGGCGTACGGATACCGCAGACGTTACCGCAGCTGTCTTGCGTAGACTGCATTTGCGTCAGCCTTGACGGCAAACAGGAACACAATGATAAGCACCGCGGCGAAGGAAGCTTCGCTAAAGCCATCGAGGCAATAGAAGCCATTGCCAAACACAATATCCCCCTGATCATCCATGCGACGCTCACCAAGGACAATGCCCAGGACATCGAATACCTGTGCGAATTATCCCGAAAGACCAACGCCAGGCTCCAATTCAGCATCCTTTATAATGCCGATAAATGCAAACATTTCGATTTTGTCATGGATGACGCGCAAACCCGGGTCGTGCTGAAAGAGATCCTCGAGTTCAAACGAAAAGGTTTCCCGATCTATTATTCGGAAAGAACCTTGCGCGCGGCTATCGAATGGCCATTTTCCTACGACGAGAAGTTTTACGCCACGCGCCAGGAAAAGGTCGCCTACAAGAACCGGATACGCTGTTTTCATGGCTCCTTAAAATACTACATTGACGCCGACGGCTCGGTGCTTACCTGCTGGCGCCATAACTATGATCAGGCACCTAATATCCGGAGTCTCGGTTTGACAAAGGCTATGACACAATGCCGAATAAAAAACACCTGCGCCTGGTGCCCGTTCCTTTCTAATAACGAACACAATGCCCTCTTCGGACTTGCCCCCGACAGTACCTGGGAGATGATGCTACTGCAAATACAGGACGCACTTAAAATTATGAAGCGCTAGCCCACGCATGATGATCCTCATTGCCCTCATTCTTATCATCGCCATCAGCAGTATCCCCCTCTACTCCTGGCCCAAGACAAGGAAACTGCTCTTGCCCGTGGCCTTGCTGTACGCGGCCTTCATCGCGCTCCACTGGAGCTTCATCCAGGGCAGAACCGGCACGTGGCACGATACGCTTCAAAACCTGCAAAGTTTATTCAATCTCACCAATCAACTGGTCGTCAGCGGCATCAGGCCGGAGTGGAATCCGTATATGGGAGGCGGCTACCCTATATGCCTCATGGCAAACCTTTCCTCCTGGACGCCGGTGGCGCTGCTGGCGCAATTGTACAAATTGATCGGCTTCCATTTCAATGCGGTCGTATTCTGCAATCTCTGCCTCTTGTGCATCCTGTTCTTATTCTACAACGGGTCCCTACTGTTATTGCAATTGCTCTATCGCGATGACGTCGTTACGATCGTCGGTTTTTCGGCGTTACTTTTTAGCGATTTTTTTAATGTCAGTGCCGGTCAACCCGCCGGCATCATTAATGTGCTCCTGTTGCCTTACTTGTTATTTTTTCTAATCCACTCTTTCCGCGCGCGCCGCTGGGCAAGCCTGTTTTTCTTTTCGCTGGTTTTGGGGATATCGGCCAATTACTATATCCCCACGTATATCACCATAAGCATTATCGTCATACTGCTGGCAATGACCGCTGCCTTCCCCCGCGATGCCTCCCTGTGGCTGGGATATCTGGCTCGTAAAAAACCTACCGCTATTTTGGCGTGTGCGTTGCTCTTTCTGACAACCGCAGGGCCGGCCCTTTTTAGCTATCACGAAATGAAAGAATACATCAGCCCCACGCGTGGCTTTACCGAAAGGGGCTTCATTACCCCCGGCAACCCCGGTTTTCAGCCGGCAAAAGAAGCCCCTCTTTCTGCGTACGTAAGCCTCTTCAATCGCAAGAACCCGGAGGAAGGACTGGAGTGGATACATGGGGCTTTTTATATCGGCCTCATCCCCTCCCTGCTCTTGTTCCTGGCGCTTCTGTCGAGCTGGGGCGCGGTCTTCCTGGTAAGCGCGGCTTTTTTTATTATCCTGGGGCAGGGCTATTCCACGCCGATATGGCCGTGGCTGATGACGCATATACCCTTATTCGGCATCACCAGGCACCCCTGTATTTTTGCCCCTATCACAGGTTTCTGCCTTTTAATCGGTTCAATGGCGGGATTAAAAAACCTGCTTAATCCAAAAATAGCGCCTACCGCAAAGATACCACTGATTATCCTCCCCGGCCTATTGCTGTTTGTCTTGCAGCTCGTTCCGCAGAACCAGGCGCTTACCTTGCTGTGGGTAGGGATTGTATTTATAAGCTTCGCGGCTGTGTTGATCAAGAAAAACAGTCCCTCGAGGATCATCCTGGCCCTGGGCCTCCTTGTCACTTTCCATCTCCTGGAGGTTGTCTCGTTCTCCGCAGACAAAGCCAAACGCTTGCCGACGGCCGACGGCCTGACCTTGGCAGATTTCAGGTATCCGGACTCCTGGACTTCGGTGTCCCCGCTTATTATACACCTGAAGCCCATTGACTATACCCCTGCGATCTCCAAGCAGATTGTATGGGCAAATCCCCAGCCTAATAACATGTTCCTTCTGCACAAAGAGTTTGCCAAGTTCCTGGAACAGTTGCAGCTGATTTCGCGTCCGGCGATAAGCGGGAGGCTTTTTTACCTGATCCCGGACAAGGACTCCTGGAAGGCTGACTTACCGTCGCTTGCCAATCTGACCGCTTTGCCCATGGGATTCCTCTGCAGCGTCGAAGCGAGTTCCGCAAATAACAGCTGGGAAACTCCGGACAGAGCGATTGACACTGATCCCGGAACATACTGGCATGTGCGTACGCCCAAAGACAGCCCCGTGGCCTGGCTGGCTTTTGTTTCTTCTATTCCGCTAAAGGTCTCTGCCGTCCGCATCACTCCGCGCCAGGGCCTGGCAGCCCAGTTCTGGAGCGGCGACCATGCCCAGCTCCAGATAAGCCATAACGGCCGTGACTGGGAAATGATCAAACGCCTCGACCTAAACCAGGCAGGATTTGACGGGACGGACAAACCCATTCTTTTCCGTTTTCCTGAAGCGGTCAGTAGCAGATTTTTCCGGCTTTATATCGAAGATGAGAATTTCTACTCTTTAAGCGAAGTTGAGCTTATCGGCAACAATACGTTGCAAGACAGGGCCGCCAGATGCGGACAGATACGGCAGAATCCCTCCGATAATCCCAATCGGATCAGCCTGGATGCCGATATCACGGCTAAGGCGTACTTGCTACGGATGGAGAACTACCATCCCAACTGGAAGGTCTATTTCAACGGCAGGCAGGGGCGCATCGAACCGGCGGCCGGCCATTTCCAGATGGTAGAACTGCCTCCGGGCAAATACAGGATAACCTTCGTATTTGCTTCGCCATACCCCTTCCTTGTTGCTATCCATATTATAGCGGCGGCGGCTGGCTGGATCCTTCTGGCATACTGGCTGGCGCGCAGGCAGGCTTAGGAATACGGAATATCAAAAAGAGAATGCAGGCGATAGTAACCGTATAGTAGAGCCACAGCGATAGGCGGTACCATACCGGATCATACACGAATTCCACCACGTGGCTTCCTGCGGGGATGCTGATGGCCTTAAAGGCGCCGTTGGCTTTATACACGCCGGTTTTTAAGCCGTCGACGCTGGCCTTCCAATAGCGGTCATATCCGTCGCTAAAATAAAGGAACCCCCCCTGCCTGGCCCCATAGGCGATCTTCAATCGGTTCGGATTATAGGAAACCACCTGATAGCTGAATGCCGGGTTGCCGGCCCGGGGATCCTGCGCATGCGCGGCCTGCGGGCTGCGGGATTCGATATATAGCTGGTCATTGGCGAGCTTCCCCCCGGATAGCTGTTCGTAATACTGACCGTAAGGAAGAATGCGCGCGGAAGAGAAAAACCTGATCATAGGCGCAGAGATCGCTAAGTCTTGCCGTATCCGGGAACGGATAGACTTTATCTGCGGGCTTAATACCGGCCTCTCGAATAGATCCGCAATCTGATTATAGTCCTTGAACCGCACCAGGGAGTTGACGTCACGCAGGCGGTAACGGTACCACAGGTCCACTAAATACTGAGCCGTACTCACTTGGGTATATTCGTGAGCATGCGCCTTGATGCGTTCCACGAAGGGCGAATCATCGCGAAAGCCCTTGCGCACGATCTCCCCCAGCCACTCCGGCCGCATCCCGAGATTCAAGTTGAGCAATCTCTCGAATTTTTCGACGGCGTCATTCTTCTGCGGCCATGTCGCAGCACCTGCCAAAATCGAAACAAAGCCGGTATCAATGTCGCTTTTCAGCCCAAAAGCAAGTTCCCCAAAACCGGTAAAGAGCCCGTAAAAAGCTTCCTGCTGCATAATGTCTTGCAGGAGTATATCCAGAAAACCAAGATATGCCAACTGTTTTGGCCTACCCCACTGCTCGTAGCTGCTGCGCCCCATCTGGATGAATTCCAGGACGTTCTTTTCTGTCGCTTCTCCTTGAAAGAGATATTCGCCGTCAAGGACCTGGCTGATCAGATTCGACGGGCTGAATTTCGTGCCATGCAAGATAACAAAATAATCCAAAGTGGCTAGATCAAACGCGGAGAACTCCTGGTACAGCGGCGGCCGAAAGTAACGAAAGCGGGGGTCTTCAAAAAAGAGCCTCTCTTTTCTGCGTTCTGCCAGGGTAAACGGCTTTTTCGTATCGCTAAAGAGGAGCCCTCCCCTGGTTTGAGTGGCGTACGGCAAGGCCTTGGAGCCGTAGGCAAGAAGATCCGCGGCGATCAAGCCTACGAAAAGAAGCCATGCCAGGCCGTGGCGTTTCCTTTTAAGCAGCGCGACAAAACCGATCAGGCCGAACGCACTGCCCCCCAGAAGCAACATCATGTAGACAAACGAATAAAAATAAATCTCTTCATGACTCATATTTTTTGCTCCAGCTTAACAGCGCATCAGTGCCCTGGCCGACAAAATACATCAAAGAAAAAATAATAAACGGCTGGAACATCTCCATGTTCCTGGCGTATAGCAGGAAAGGAAATAAAAGGTTCCCCCAGGGCCCCGCCTTCAGGTGCAGCCCTCCAGAAAGCACTACGGTGGCTACCAGCAGCAGGAAGAAATTGAGCCGGTATTCATGACGGGAACGCATAAGCCCTAAAAAAACAAGCAACAAGGGGAGTATGCCGATATAAAACGGACATTCCGACATAGGAGGCAGCCACTGGTCCCCTTTCTTTTCCATGTGCAGCCCTATATTAGACCCCCGCCACCCCTGGATGGCCAAAGGCGGCAGGACCAGCCCGAGAAAATCGTGCGGATAGGAAGGCGAGCCTCCGAGCTTATCCGCATACGAAGAAACCCCGTCAGCATTATCCATCTGCCGCAGCACGGGAACCGAGTTTTCCTTCTCGATGTAGACCGCGAACAGCTGCAATGAAAAAGCCCCTACGATCAACAAGCCCACCAACAACAGCGGGATGCATTTCTTATCCCGGGCGATAGCGGCGAACCAGCTGCGGTGATTGAGTACAAGGCTTAAAATGAAGATTTGCAGGAAGGTAAGGACATAGCCGGTCTGATAGCTAGTCATGGAAAGGCCGAGGAACAAGGAAAAACCCACGACGTTATAAAGCGTCAAGGATTTTTTGAGCCGCAAGAAGAACCACAGGATCCATGGCGTCCACGAAAAAGAGGTCACCAGGCCGCATTGCACCATTGAAGCAAACGTAAAAGAAGAAAATAGAAAGGCTACCAGGACCACCAAGTTGCTGACGACATAGGTGGTCGTCTGGCGGAAACACAGATACGTCCCTACCGCCGCGCAGATAACCTTCAGGATGAAATCCAAGTGATACAGGCTCAACAGGGACCCGTTGATAAGCGAGTTTATCCCGACAAGCAGCATCGTCGGGGCCTCGAAGATCCTGGAAATACCCAGATTGTAATAGAACGGCTGGCCGGCATAGTCGTAAGGATCCCAATAAGGGAATACTCCTTGCATGAGAGAATTGAAAAAATAATGCATCAGGCCGTATCCCCAGATAGTATCATGCTCGAACATGCGCCGGCAGGAAAAAAGGACGCTGTAGGATACCGCCAAGAGCGCAGCGCAGGCCAGCGCGACAGCCAGCGCCTCGTATCTTTTCCTGCTCTGCGCCGTAAGAGTATATGCGTCAAACTTCATCCGCAGCATCCTCAAGCTATCCTCCCGGTCCTAATTTCAGGACAGATTTCATAAACCCGGCAAAATGCGCCAGCAGCGCCCCTTTAAGGGTACACATATACCTGCCTTCTTCCATGCGTACAAAGCCTCCCTGAATCATGCTCTGAAGGGTGTCTTGGTACTTTTTGTCGATCCGGTACGCAGTCTTAAGCTCCTGGAAGGTAAGCTTCTTTTGTGGCGAGTTCTCGATCGCCCTCATGATCCGGGAAGAAACCGACCTGTCCACGATATAATAGACGACCACATAAAAGAAAAAATAACCCGTAAGCAAAAGCAGGCCGTAGATAAGGCAGATCCAACGACTCAGGGAACCGTCCGTTTCCAGATAATAGTATCCGGCCCTGGACAATGCGGCGGCGCAGGGAAACATTAGCGGCATACAGAAGATCCAGACCCAGAGCATGAAACGGTAATGGAACACCAGCTTCGGCAGCCGCGATGAGAACTGCGGGCCGGCCGGCCTAAGGATAAAACTTCCCGCGTATATCACGGTTGCCAATGTCGCTACGATACATGCCGCCAGAATTCCGCTCATCTTTGCGTACTCACCTGTTATCCGGCAGATTAAGGAAGCTTCGGGAGAATGCCATAAGCCGCGCATGCCTGCGGCCCTTGTCCGTATTGCCGATATGCGACCCCTCCTGCCGCAAATATGACACGAATATCATATCTTTAAGCTCATCCGCCAATTTCTCCCCCAGAGGGTAACTGGCCTTAAGCTCTTCCAGCGTGACCCCTTTTGGGCCGCCTTTACGTATATCGATCATCATGCGCACCGATACGGAGCTCTCGGCGATTATCCATAGCTGAGAAAGCAGAAAACAGAAAAAAAAGTACATGATCAGCCCTGCGGCCATGTCCACATAGACGGCCGGCAAGAACAGGTCAAAGCCTGCTTTCCAGCCCGCCCGCGAAGAAAGCCAGGAAAGAATGACGTATCCCGCAGCCGTGCCAAGCATGAGAAACACCAGTGCCCGGAAGCGGCGGCGGGGTGAAAGAAAATGGAACAGGCATACATGTGCCACGACAAACGCCAGTGCGCACGCCAAAGGCAGAATCAGAATATCATACATGGCTTAAGAAGGTTTCCGGCGAAAAACGTAGAAATCGCCGATTTTCCGCTCCAAAAGAAAATACTGCCCTAATAAGATAAACGGGTCATTATTCAGCATCCTGCCTGTCGATATCCTGTCCAGGACAAGATAGTCGATGGGCGCCCGGGAAAATATCATTTGCATTACGTTGCGGTCGGATACATGGAACAAGGTATACGGCAGTATATTGCCGGCAATGGCGATCCCGCAGCGCTTAGTCAGGTGATATTCCAGGTCCTCCCGCACCGCAATGGTCGAGCCGGGCTTCACGCGCCCTCCCAGATACGCAATAGTCTCGGCTAAACCGGATTCACCGTAATTTAGATATATCTCGGCCGTGTCATAGTTGGCTTTAGCTTGATTCAAGCACAATCCCGCATGTATCGGCAGGATACACAGCGTGCAGGCAATGATGCCGTTTGCCCAACGTAAGCCTCTGCGGGATGCCGTCATCGCAATTGCACAGACTGCTACCACGGGCAGGTAATAATACAGGTTAAAATGCCCGTGCAGATGTTTCGTAAGGGAATCCCAGAGCGGTAATAGATAATCGCCGAGCATGTAGTAATGAAATGTCAATACCGCGCACAACCCCGCGAAAATAAGCAGATTGCGCAGACAAAAGATCGAGGCCGCGGCTGCCGAGGCATTTTGCCTGATCTGCCTGACCGCATTCCATGCGATCACGATGATGAAAAGCGGGTAACAGGGATACTGGTATTTCATCATATCGACATTAGGGCGGAAAAATTGAAACGGCACCCAGATGGCAGCGGCTACCAGAAACACGGCATCGATCGGCTCAAGCGGTTCCTTGCGCAAGAAAACCCGCAGCCGCTGGAGGAAAAATGCTCCCAGTGCCGCAAAAAACGGCGCAGACACCCAGTAGATATGCCAGCGAGACCCCCAAGAAAACACACCCCAGATCCCCTTTAAATACCGATAAGAAAAGGCAGACTGGGATTTGCCGACCATGGTATATTTTATAAACCCCCATACGTCGATCCCGGTCATCCGGCAATAAAGCCACCAGGTAAGCCAGAAAACCGCTACGCCCCCTAAGCCGAACAAAAGCAAGTCCAGCTTAAAGGCGTCCTTCTGCCGGCGCAACAGCCGGTACGCCAAAACCCCGGCAGTCAGGAATATCGGAGCCATTTCTTTGCACCAGTAGCACAGGGCCAGCATCCACATAAGCTGCAGGCGCGATTGAAAAAACGCCTTTCCCTGGAGCTTTTCGAATCTGACGAAGAAGTACATGCACAACAGGATCGCGGTCGTAAGGATATTGTTGTCTGCGTTGATAACCACCGAATGCTGCAGCAGGAGCGGGTTCAACAGATATAGCGCGGCAGCCAAAAACATCCCCCAGCGCTTCAGGCGCTCCTCTGTATCTATAAGCTGGCGTACGATCAAAAGCACAAGGCCCAGTGATAACAAAAAATGGAAAACACCGTAAAGCCGCAAGGGAAGTTCCCGGTGCCCAAAGGCCCTCTGTAGCAGCGATTGGGTCAACGTATACAACAAAGGGTGGGAAAGCGGCATATTCCCCCCCGCCGGCGCAGGCGCAAAGGTACGCGACCCCATGGTGATCATCTTCCAGCCGATCTGCGATTCTTCTGCCTCATCGAGCACAAAAGGCCGCCGCAGGCTGGGACGCAGCGCCATAGCGACTATCCAGACGATGCCGATCGCAAAGCATACGATTACGATCTTTTTGACCATTGGCTAAATAGGCAGCTTGTTTTTTAATACGTCGTTTTCCCAGTTCTCGAAAAGTTGATCGGTATCCATGTAGATCGTTCTCCTGAAGGCCTCATCGACCCCCGCGCCGTTCTTAAGATACGTAAGCACATTTTTTATATGCCAAAAATTGAATCTTTGCAAGCAATACTTTATAAGGGCATAGGATTCGCTATAGGCAAGGCGCAGGTTGGCGTCGTTCCTTAGGTCCAGGAAGTAGCCGTCAAGGTTGCCGGGCCTGACCAGGCCGCCGGTCCGGTATAGCCCGTAGATCAGAGCGGCATCGGCAGAAAAGCCGGGGTCTTCATAGGTAGCCAGCCCCTCATGGAGCCAGCGGGGGCAGCGGTCACCCGAAAGATCATACACCAGCGCATGGACGTATTCGTGATATACGGTGCGCCGGTATTGCTGTACATCCTGCGCAGAGTATGCGGGAAGCTTGATCTTGCCGTCATAGACACCGACAATATTCTCGACAGGCTGGATCTCCGTACGGTATTTCCCGGAAGAAAAAATCTGCACGGTAATCTTATAGGTGGGAAAATAATTGAAGTCCTGCCCTACCTTGACGTACGCTTCATTCAAGATGTTCTCGATATTGCCGAACTGGTATTCATCCAACGCCTGCTCGAACATGAATACAAAATTCTGGGTTTCCCGGCTCTTGAAAAGCTTGCTCTGTTCGCGCTCCTTCTGAAGCAGGGAAAGTTTTACGGAGATCTCCTGGTTGCCCGGCTCAAGTGCCAGGGCCTGGGCCCAGCAGCGGGATGCCTCCTCAAGATTCTGGTCGGAATAATAGATATTCCCCAGCCCGATAAGCGCTGCCACATTGCGCGGGAAGACGGTAACCGCGGTTTTCAGATCGTTGCGCGCCCGGGGGATATCCTTGGCCACATAATAGTCATGGCCGCGCCGGGTATAGAGCATAGAAAGATTCTGCGAGTATTCGTCGCACTCCGGACACAGATAATGCGCTTTCTGCAGGTAATCGATAGCCAAATCCGTCCCCACCCGGGACGCCAGCTGAATGGCGTAAAAATTATAGGCCTTGGCAAGCTCCTGCCTGATCCTCTGATTGCCGGGATCGGAGTCATTGGCCTTCTTGAGGGTCTCCACGGCTACCTTGATGTCGTCCATGTTGGTAGGGTCAAAAGAGCGCTTGGCATCGGACTGGGCATGCGCCGCTGTTGCTATCGCTGATCCGAGCACAAAGGCAAGCGTATTCTTTTTAAAAAGCAGGAATACGCAGGTCCCCCAGCACATGCCTAACCCTCTGGCAAAAGAGCGCAAGAACATAAGCGGGACAAGCCTGAAATACCTGGGATTGCCGGTCTTGGCTACCAGGGAGAAACTCAGCGGCAACTGCAAAACGACATTGACCGCCAGCAAAAACCATACCGCTGTGCCGACCCAGGGAAGAAAACGGAATACGAGCAAAAATAGAGTCAACAGGGCGATCCAAGGCTGCGCATAATCCCAGGGGCTGCTATAATCGTCGCCCTTGGCCATGCCCGGGTGGTCTTTATACAATTTTACCCGCCAAAAGCCGTGCCAGAATTGCGACCGCAGGTACTTCAACAGGTCTTCGGGGTGGTAATGCCGGACCCTGACATCCTTGTCGAAAACCAGGGAGTATCCGGCCTGATGGATCTTATAAGAAAGGTCATTATCCTCGCCGCTGGCCATCCGGTAGCTCTCGTCAAACCCGCCGACCTGACGCAGGATATCCTTGCGCACCGATAAGTTATACGACCCCAGCGCCCTGACCCGCACCGGCATGCGCGCATGCCGGTATAGTATCTCCTGATGGATACAATCAGCCAGGATATTGCGCACATTGGCAATGCCGTAGGAACCGCCGACTGCGCCGATCCCGTCGGAAGTGTAATGACGCACCAGGGCCGTGACCCACCCTTTTTCCGGGATACAGTCGGCGTCGGTAAAGCAAACGATCTGGCCTTGCGCCTTTTGCCAGCCGAGATTGCGCGCCCTGGCAGGGCCGGCATTTTCCTGGCGCAGGTATATTACGGGATAGGCGCGGGCTATTTCCTGGGTGCCGTCGCGCGAACCGTCATCCACGATGATCACCTCAAGCTTATCCGAAGGATAGTCTTGCGCCAGGCACCCCTCGATAGCTGAGGCAATGGTCCTGGCTGCGTTGAAAGCCGGTATCACGATAGAAACACGGGGCATCATCTTTTCTTCCCGCCGATCATTCTGCATAACAACCCCGCTCCCCGCACGGTATTAAGGAACTCCCGCCAGGAGAGCATCTTGCGCAGTCTTTTAAGGATGTAGCGCGGACGCAAATAAAAACGCCGGTACGCTTCTTTATATTTGCGCTCCATCAGGGCCGGGGTCAGGTCCTTGTGCGCAAATACCGCCACGCCCGCATACGAGGCAAAGTCCTCCCAATTATCGGACAAGAGCCGTCCTTGCGCCTTGACGATATCATACATCTGCGTTCCCGGATAAGGAGTGGCGACGGTAAATTGGGCAAAGTCCGGGTCAAGCTTTACCGCAAACCGGATAGTCTCATCCATCGTCTGTTCATTCTCGCTTAAATTCCCGATCATAAAAAAAGCTACAGTTTCCAAGCCCGCTTCCTTGGCCAGACGAAACGTATTTTCTATCTGGTCCAGGCGTATCCCCTTCTGTATGTGGTCAAGGACCCGCTGGTTACCCGACTCCACACCTATAGAAACCTGGTAACACCCTGCTTCTTTTAATTTTAAAAAGAGCTGGCTGGAGGAAGACTTGACTGCCACGCTATTGGACAACCTCCAGGGGAGCCCGATCCTGCTTTTGATGATCCCCTCGCATATCTGGACCGCCCTGGCTTCATCAAGGGCAAAATTGTCATCCAGGATCACAAACTCCCGGATACCAAAGGTATCGACAAGATAGCGCAATTCTTCGATTACGCTTGAGGGGCTGCGGACGCGATACTGCCTGCCGAAGACCCCTTTATAACAAAAGATACACCCAAAAGGGCATCCCCGTGAAGACATAATCGGCAGGCAAAACTTGCTTTTTCCTGCAATACTGCCGTAGCGGCCCAAAGGGAACAGCTCCCAGGCGGGAAACGGCAGTCGGTCCAGGTCTTCGATCAACGGCCGGTCGGGATTTCTAAACAGCCTTCCCTGTTCTTTGAACGATATGCCCTTGATCGCCCCGAGCGATCCCGATCCTTTAAAATACTCATATAGCTGGACGATCGTTTCTTCGGCTTCAGAACGGACCACCACGTCTATGGCGTCTTCGCGCATCAGCTCCTCTTCTCGTACGGTAGGATGCGGGCCGCCTACGATAACCGGTATCTTTTTTACGGACTTGATCTGCCTAATCGCTTCCAGGGAAACGGCAACCTGGGGAGAGGTCATCGTAAAACCGACGGCATCGGGAGCGCTTTCGATGACCCGGCCTACCAGTTCGGCAATTGACAACCTGAGGGCATTGGCATCGATGACCGTTATCTGTGCTAGATGGTCATGGCGGCGCAAGACCGCAGCCAGATACGCTAATCCCAGAGGAGGATTGACTACGGCATAATTCTTGAACGGCGGCTGGATCAGCGTGATTTTCATGCGGCCCTCTGGTTATCGGTCATAAAATGCCAAGGTGGAAGTATCAGGCTGCCTTCCTGAGCCACCAGTTCATCGCCTCCGAAACGGCGGGCATACTGCTTCCATACCCCGCCGCAAATGAAACCGTAGCTGCACCGGCGGCACTGAGGAAACTTGTGCTTATGCAGCCAGGAATGCGCTTCCAGAATGGCGGCATGCCGAAGGTGGTCAGGGCCCCACGCAGACCACTGGCGTTTCCCGGGTAAAAGCGCAGATCCGACGGCCATGGCGCCGCACCAGACCCAATAAGGCTGGCGGATACGGGTCCTCAGATAGTAATCCCACTCATCATGGTCATAGTGCACTTGATGCACGTTCTGGACATGGTTTTCATGCCCCTTCATCAGGCATAAAGGAATGTACCGAAAGGTCAACTTTTTGAACGCCCCGGCAAAATCGTCGATCACCGCGTTAAGATGCGAAACTACCTGGCTATAGCGAAAAAAGTTCTCTTCCTGGGCGCAGACCGCCTGCTCGATCGGATTGAACATGATAAAGTTGACCGTTTGGACCTCTAACTCTTTGAACAGGCGCGCCCGGGCATATATGTCTTCCAGCGTCGAGCCGGTCACTACGGAATTGCAGCGCACCCTCACCCCAAGCTTAATGAGGTTGCGGATCGCATGTATGAGGCGGTCATAGCTGGAAGGCAGACACGTTACAAAGTCATGCGTCTGGGGTTTTGAGCCGTGGAGGGAAAAAAGGAAATCCTTTACTCCGGAAGCAACCAGCCGCTGCGCATATTCGGCGTCCGCCAAGCGCACCCCGTTGGTAATAATCGATATCCTGCGGAATCCGGCCTGGCCGGCAAACTGGGCCAGTTCGCACAGGTCCGGGCGTATCGTCGGTTCCCCTCCGGTGAATTCCAGGACCTCCATCCCCTTACGGCGATAATAGACGATCAGCCGTTTGCACTCCTGGGTTGAAAGGTCCTTATCGCGGCTGCGCGCCTTCACGTCGTTAAGGTAATAGCAAAAGCGGCATTTCATGTTACAGGAATATCCGACGTTAAGATCGATGCGCTTGGTCAGGGCAGGGATGGAAACGGTAGCTTCTCGCATGCGTTATGTTCGGTCAGGCTGGTTTTTTTGTGTAAGCCGGGACAGTTCCAGCTCAACCAGGCTGAGTTTTTGGGCAATGAGCTCGATGCGGTTGGTTTGCTGATAAAGGTACACCGTCAATAAAAGGCTTAAAAATACCGTAACCAGGCCGATAAGGAAGAATATAAAATTACTAGGCAGGGTAAAGCCGAGCATTTGCGCGCAGGCGCCCAGCAGCCTGTCGAAAACCGAAAACAGTATTGCCAACGCCGAAGCCGCCAGCCAGGAGACGGCGTATTTAAAACTCATCTTTTTGCGGCGGATAAGCTCGATAACGGTTAAAAAAAGCCCCAGGGATATGCCAACGGCCAATAGTTTAATGTTCATCTGCGCGTATCCTCCTGTTCTTGCTTAACGTGCACAGCATAATCGCTACAGTAACCTTGATCATGTAATAGGCGGTCTTAAGGTACCGAATCGAAGAACTGCCGCCCTGCCGCGGATGCATCAGCGCCGGGACTTCGCCGATCCGGGCCTGATAGCGCTTGGCAATGACGATGCTTTCCGGCTCCGGAAAATCAATCGGATAATGGGCGGCGAATAAGTCTATCGCCTTTTTCCCGTAGGCGCGAAAACCCGAGGTCGGATCCGTAAGCCTGACTCCGGTCAATATGCCGATCAGGTGCACAAAAAAACGGATGCCGATACGCCGCAGGAAAGAAGATTTGAAATTCCCTTTGCCGGCGGTAAAACGGCTTCCGATGCATAAGTCCAGCTCTCCGGCGATCACGGGGCGCGCGATATCCAGGATCGATGCCGGATCGTGCTGGCCATCCGCATCTACCTGTATGGCGACATCGTAGCCGTTGTGCTTGGCATATTGAAACCCGGTCTGGACCGCGCCTCCGATACCCAGGTTAAAGGGCAACGAAACCACCGGCGAGCCGGCTTCGCGCGCCTGGCAGGCAGTGGCATCCGAAGAACAATCGTCGACTACCAAAAGGTCAAACGATGGAAATTGCGCGCGCAGCTGAGCGACCACCTTGTCAACTCGGCCCGCTTCATTGTACGCAGGGATAATGATCAGTATCTTCTTGTTCTGCATAGGATTACGCAACGGGAATTATTTCGAGGATGGAGCAGCGGCTTCCAGAGCGCGAACCGCGGAAGCTAAAAGGTTGGTATCATCAGGCAGTGCCACGTCGGGCTTCAGGCCGTCGGAGCTGATGGGATTACCGTCAAACAGGTACCCCTTGGCGACTGTTAATTCAAGGCTTGCCCCGTCTTTAAGATCGAATATGCTCTTGAGATACACCATGCCCGCGGTGTGCTGTCCGATAAGTTCGGCCCTGTGATACGCCTGCATGATACCGGAAAAAAGCTCCGAAGCGCTACCCGTACCCTTGTTCACCAAAATAGCCACATCGCCTTGATACCGGACTTCTGAAGGAGAAGTTATCAGGCCCGTAGGCGCTTGTTGCCGCCGCTGGAAATAGAACAACTTCTGCTGCGGCGCAAGGAACACCCCCGATATATCCCAGGCCGCCAGGGGAGGGCCTCCGCCATTATCGCGCAAATCAAGAATGAGCTTGCCGATGCCCTGCTTATTGAGGGTGCCGATGGAATTGCGGATCTCGTTGCCGGTTTCCTGATTAAAGAATTTTATCTTCAGGCAGGCCACCCTGGGTTCGCCGGTCGCAACTACGAATACCGACTGCTTAAAATACTGGGCGCTTACAACGGCTACGCTTGCGGATTTTTTAAGCTTGGTAAAGAATATCTCAAGCTTGACTTCTTTGCCTGACACCCGGGAGAACATCTTCTGGATCTGTTCCTGGGTCAGCGCCGTTACGGGTTTACCTTCCACCTTGAGCACTTCATCACCGATGGCAATGCCTTTTTTGAACGCATCGGAGCGGGGCTCTACCTGCGTAATGACAAAATGCCCATCACTCAGAGCGCCCTCCAGGCCGATATCCCCTCCATACCCTAAAACCGATTCCTTGAACTGCTTGACCATCTGGGGAGGGAAAAAATTGGTAAACGGGTCGGACTGGTCCTTGAGCTTTGAGACCATGATCCCGGCGCCCACGTGCTTGATGTTGTTGTCGATCTTGCTTTTGTCTTTTACCTGCGTTTCGTATATTTTATCCTTGAAGTCGGCGATATACCGCTCAAAGGCCTCCTTGGAAACGGGAAGATAGTATTCCTTTTCCATGATATCGTACACAGACTTAAAATAGTCCACGTAGGACTTAAATACGGATTCCTCTCTTGCCTTACGGTTGTACCCGTACGCACAAGCCGATACGCAGACAAGTAATGCGACCGTTATCGAGAACACCTTGCTTATCGCCATAGTTTTTTAATTATACAACCGTTTCCGGCGGCCTGCAAGCAAAAATGCAAGCAAAGTGTTGACATATTCCCCAGGGAGAGTATAATTTTGCTTACTAATCAGAGGATGGAATGAAGCCAAAGACAAGCAAATTGCTATATATAGCGATAGCGGCCTGCGCGATGGCCTGCGGCATATTCTTCCGCCTTTACCCCCTCATTAGGGAGGGCCGGCAAGATGCCTGGAATCTGGCGACCATGGTGGTTGTCACCGATTTACGCCAAAAAGTGCAGAAGTTTATCGAAGCCAACTACCCGACCTTAAGCGACGCCGAAAAGATAAGGCTGGCGGAAGAGAACTTCCAGCGCCTGCTGAAAGAAAACCGCAAAAACGTCGAGGCACTGGTAAAAGAAGGCACGGAAAAGATCCTGGCCAGCCGGCCGCAGGAAAAGTCCAATTTCCTTCTGGAGGCGGATTCTTATTATTTCTATGGCCTTACGGAAAACATACGGGACTTCGGCACCATAAGTAAACAGATCAAAAACGGAAAATTCTTTGACCCTCTCGTATTAGCGCCCATGGGTAACTGGCAGCCCTTCTGCCTGCATCCCTATGTCGGCTTTTACCTTTATAAGATCGTTTCCTTTTTCAATAATACGGTTACCCTCATGTCGGCGATCAAGTACACCGTCATCCTGCTTGCCGCCCTGTGCGTGATCCCGTTCCTATTGATCTGCTATACGCTGGGGATCCGCCCCCTGGTGGCCTTTGTAGGGACGATGTTCTTCATCCATTCCCCCTTCTTCACCCAGCGGACTGCCTATGGCTGGTATGACACGGATGTATACAACTTCCTTTTCCCCTTATTGATATTCTATTTCATATTCCTTGGGTTGCGAAGGCTGCGCCCCCTGAAGATCAGCCTCGCCTATCTCGGCGTCGCCTCTTTTTTTACGGGGCTTTATTCCCTGTTCTGGGAAGGGTGGGGTTTTGTGCTGGTCGTAATGCTGGTGTCCGCGCCGGCCGCATTGCTGATCGGCATGTTCCGTTTCAAGGACCAGCGCCCAAGGGACATACTGGCATCTTTCGGCTGCTACCTATGCGCCAGCCTCATCTGGGTAAGTATATTCGGATCCCCTTACCTGGTCATTGATACGTTCCTGCAAAGCTGGAAGATGCTTAATAACTTCCTTGTCTCACAGTTCGGGCTCTGGCCGAACATCTTCCTGACTGTCGGAGAAACCCAGCCCTTAACCGTTCCCAAGGTGTCATTCCTTATTTTCGGCAACCTCCACCTGATCTACGTCGCCCTGGCGGGCCCCTGCATCGCGTTTGCCTGGGGGTTTTACCGAAAAGACGAAAAAATAACCTATAACACCTTGATCCTGGCGGTGTTCATGTTCAGTTTCACGGTGCTTTCTTTAAAAGCCGCCCGCAACGCCGTGCTTTTAACCGTTCCCCTTATACTGGGGCTGACCCTTACCGCAGAAGCCGCATGTTATCTCTATGATCGCGTATGCAGCCGTATACCAAAAAAGGCAGGCAAAAAATTTTCCAGGATCCGCCCGGCGTTAACCGTACTCCTTTCGCTGGCCCTGGCCAGCTCCGTCACGCTCCCCTTGTACGCCGCCCACCAGATCTGCAGCCGTATCTATCCGATATATAACAAGGCCTGGGACAGGGCCCTTGTCGAGCTACGCACAATGACCCCCCCGGACAGCATCGTTAATACCTGGTGGTGCCCCGGGCATTTTGTCACCAGCGTTGCCAAAAGGGGCGCGACCGTCGACGGCGCTACCCAGCATCTGCCCCAAACCTACTGGATCGCCACTATCCTCATGGAATCGGACATAAAAACCGCTGTCGGCCTCCTGCGCATGCTTAATACCAGCAGCAACAAGGCCCTGGACTTTTTGATCGAGGATTGCCACCTGCTTACTTCGGATGCGATAAGCCTTCTTAAACAGATCGCGCCGCTGACTATAGAAGACGCACGCAAGCTCTTAAACGGCAAGCTTACTGCCGCCGAGGCACAACACCTGCTTACCCTGACTCACGGGACCCCCCGGCCTTCGTATTTTATGATCTATAATGACCTGGTAGATACGTACTTGGCCCTGCCATACATCGGCAACTGGGATTTCAAAAAAGCAGAATTTTTAATTTCGGTCAATAAAAACGGGAAACAAAAAATCAAGATACCCTCCCGTGAGTCAAAGGGGTATCTTGATTTTCTCTGGTCCCTGACAGGGGGAGTCCCGCCGGTCAGCCCCCAATATCCTCAAGTGTACAGAAACAAGAACATCGTACTTTTCGAGAACCGTTTTGCCCTGGAATTGACTTCCATGGAGTGCTTCCTGCTTTCTCCGGATGGGACGAAATTCGTCAATCCCAAAAGCCTCATCTACGTCCAAAATGACGAATTCAAGGAAAAGGTATACCCCGGCTCCACCCTGCCGTTTTCGGTATTGTTGCTGGAGAAGGATGGCGTCTACACGTGTATCCTCCTTGACAGCTCCATGGCCAAGTCATTGCTGTTCAGGCTCTATTATCTTAACGGTAAAGGGCTGCCGTCTTTCAAGTTCTTCCTGCGCGAAGAAGATCCCGCCAGTAACAACATTGTGATCGTCTACAAGGTCGATTGGAACGCTAAAATAGAGTAGTGCGGTTGGTTCTTAGAAGGGGTTCTTTTTAAGGGATTCCTGCAGCGCCTGAGCGCCGGCACGCATGGCGGTCTCAAGCATGTTGGCGAAATCATCCCGGCCCATCCTGCGCAGGGTCGTAATCGGTTCAAGGGCCATTTGCTTCTGCCCCTGAGCAACGAAGGCCAGGCCCAGGCCTAAATATGCTTCAGACAAAGCCGGATCGATCCGAAGCGCCTTTTCAAACGCCTGAAGCGCCTTGGCATTATCCATCTTACCCATGAGATAAGCCCACCCCAGCCCAAAATACCCCTTGGCATAATCGGGATTGATCTTCAACAGGTCTTCAAATGACTTTATGGCGCTGGGATAGTCTTCTTTGCCGATATACGCCAAACCCATATTGGCGTATGCTTCGGTATACTGCGGGTCAAGTGCTAAGGCATTCTTAAAACTCTCCACGGCCTTCACATAACTTTCTCCGGAGCGGGTATAGGCCAACCCCAAATTGTTGTATATCTGCGGATGCTTGAAGCCTTGTTCCAACAGGGCCTCGTATTCCCGGATAGCCTTATGGTAATCACCCTGTTGAAAATAGTCATTGGCCGCCTGCTCCTGGCCGGAGGAAGAGGTTT
>Ga0335071_10002595_pt1 | contig 19276 bp, 15 predicted proteins | sample Lox_Sample_15_FD_206724 | JGI IMG/M metagenome (GOLD analysis project Ga0335071, IMG submission 206724) | Soil microbial communities from Loxahatchee National Wildlife Refuge, Florida, United States - Lox_Sample_1.5 | ecosystem: Environmental > Terrestrial > Soil > Wetlands | place: USA...
AAGTTCCGGCTCCGTTCTCCCGATAGCAGTGTGTAGCAGCGCGTCTCTGGGGGCGGCGATGGATCCGGACGTCCTAAATGAGCAAAGAGGTTTGCCCGACGGCAAACCGGAAAAGGACGCCGGAACCTCGTATCTTCGCCAACTGAAGATGCGCAGTGGAGAAGGCCTCGGTGTAGCCGCTGCCCGGGCGCCCTCCAAGCCGGTCGCTCCAATGAAGGAACGGCGGCGCGAGAAGCGTTACGACTGCTCGGGCAGTGCGGAAATTCGAATTGAAGGAAGCAACACGCGACTCTGGGGAACGCTGAAGGACATCAGCCTGAATGGATGCTACGTCGAGATGACGACAACGTTTCCGGTGGATACGCAAGTATATGTTGCGCTGGAAGCGAGCGGCATCCGGACGGTGGCGGAGGCGGTTGTGCGAACTTCATATCCATCGCTGGGAATGGGATTGTGCTTTACGACGCTGGCGCCGACACAGCACGGAAGACTGAAAGAAATCCTGACCGCAGCGGCGGGGAGAAAAGCACCCCATGGGGCGGCAGGGCGCTAGGGCAGAGAAGTTTGCAGTGCGCCGCCGATGGCTCTTCCAAGTTGCACGACATCGCCAAGATGGGTTTTCGGCCTCGGTTATCCCGCCTGGCTAAAGGGGGCTGACAGCTCATCCTGGCGATTATTTTCTTGTTTCTAACCCGCTATGGAATTTTCTTCATTACGGTAGTCATCGCTCGTCCGCAATTCGCGCCTGATCGCTTATCATAAAACTCTATGTCCAAGTATCTGATCACGGGAGCCGCGGGTTTTATCGGATCCTCCCTGGTGCGAGCACTGCTGGAGCGGGGCGAGGAAGTGCGCGGCATTGACAATTTTTCGACCGGTCGAAGGGAAAACCTGACCGAGGTCTTGAACCGGATGGATTTCCGCGAGGCCGATCTTCTTGATCTCGATGCGATGCGAAGCGCCTGCGAGGGAGTGGACTATGTGCTGCACCAGGCGGCGATTCCGTCGGTGCCGAAGTCGGTGATTGACCCGCTGGGGAGCAATCGCGCGAATGTCGACGGAACCGTGAACCTGCTGGTGGCGGCGAAGGACGCCAAGGTCAAGCGCGTGGTTTATGCAGCGTCGTCGTCGGCCTATGGCGACACGCCGACATTGCCAAAGCATGAGGCGATGACGCCGAGCCCGATCTCTCCCTATGCCGTGGCGAAGCTGGCGAGCGAGTTGTACATGATTTCGTTCTTTCGCTGTTATAGGCTCGAAACGGTGTGCCTGCGGTATTTCAATATTTTTGGGCCAAGGCAGGACCCCTCATCGCCGTACTCGGGGGTGCTGGCGAAGTTCAGCCTGCAGATGTTGCGCGGCGAGCAGCCGACGATCTTTGGCGACGGTGAGACGAGCCGCGATTTTACCTACATCGATAACGCGGTATCGGCGAATTTGCTGGCGTGCAAGGCGCCCGCAGCGGAGTGCGCTGGGCGCGTTTTTAATTGCGCCACTGGGCGGCGAGTGACCTTGAACGAGACGTTCGCGGCAATGAAGAAGCTCACCGGATACAGCGGAAATGTGGAGTACGCGCCGGAGCGGAGCGGGGATATCAAGCACTCCCTGGCTGACATCTCACTGGCGCAGAAGCATCTCGGATACAAGGTGTTGGTGAATTTCGAGGACGGATTGCGGCGGACGGTGGAGTGGTACAAGAAGCAGCCGCAGTCGGTGGGCGCGTAGGGCTGGGTTTCCAAGTCGGCTGTGGCTTTTCTCAACAATTCGCAACCTCCCATCCTACTCGACGGAATGTGCCTCTTTTCTCAACAAAACAATTGACTTAGGCCGGGAACCCCCGGGCTTGCGGCGGGGTCTAAGTAATCAAGCGGGAATACAGGGCCGGGGTCATCGAAGAACTTCCCGCCAGTTTGGGCGCAGTGATCTTATAATAAAGGCACGCCGGTTATGGCGGGAGCTAGCACATTGAGCGACCTTGCTGGAGCGATAGGGGTCCGGGTCGAAGAATCGGCCGTCATCGCGGAATTGAAGGCCGGATCCGAAGAGGCCTACGCCTGGCTCATTGGCGAGTTCCATCAGCCCATCTACAGCCTTATTTACCGACTGGTAAACGATCCTTCCGACGCGGCCGATACCACACAGGAAGTTTTTTTGAAGGTCTTCCGCGGGATGAAGCACTTCCACGGCGAGTCAAGCCTAAAGACGTGGATTTACCGGATTGCGCTGCACGAGGCTTCAAACCGGCGGCGGTGGTGGTGCCGGCATAAGGCGCAGGAGACGCCGATCGATCCGATCGAAGGTGGAGAAGTTGAATTCCCCGGGGAGACGCGCCTGGTCGATCACGGCGAGTCGCCCTTCGAACAATTCGCGCACAGCGAGGTGCAAGGTGTGGTCGCAGAAGCTTTGACCCATGTGCCTGAGCCATACCGGACCGCGCTCGTGCTACGCGATCTGGAAGAGATGTCCTATGACGAGATCGCGGAGGTTCTGCAGATCTCGATGGGAACGGTGAAGTCGCGTATTACCAGAGGACGCGACGCATTGCGGAGGAAGCTCGCCGCGTATGTCCGGGAGGTTGGTCCGGAACTGGGGCTGGTCGCGCCGGAAGTCGAAGTTTCGGCAGACCGGAGTCAGGCTTCAAGTGGGGGTAGAGAAGTTGAGGTGACGACATGAAGTGCGCCGAATACAAGCGGCTGCTTTCTCCGTATCTCGACGGCCAGGTGAGCGGGGCCGAGATGTTCCAGCTCCAGAATCATATGAAGGGGTGCGCGAGCTGCGCTCGTGAGTATGCCGAGGTGCAGCGCACCATGCAGATGATTATCGCGTTGAACAAGGCCAAGGCGAGGGCGCCGGCGGATTTGCCGTTGAAGCTGAGGCTGGCGATTTCGCGAGAGTCGAAACAGGCGCGGCGGCGCCGTTTCGAAGGCGCGATGGTGAGGCTGAGGAATACGTTGGATGCGTTCATGGTTCCGGCGACGGCCGGCGCGGTCAGCGCGATACTGATTTTCGGCATCCTGCTGGGCTTCTTTGCGCTGCCACAGCAATTGCGGGCGAGCAGTTCGGACGTGCCGCTGATGCTGTACGTGGCGCCGCAGCTGAAGCAATCGGTGTTCGGAACTTCGCTGGGCATGGTGGGAGAGGACTCTGTCGTGGTCGAGGCCTACATTGACGCCAATGGCCGGGTGGAGGACTACCGCATCCTGTCGGAATCCGACAACAACAACGATGCGGCCCCGCAGGTGAAGAACCTGTTGATTTTCACGACATTCAGCCCCGCGCTTTCCATGGGAGTGCCGATTCCCAGCCGGACGGTGATCTCTTTTTCGAAGATCAGCGTCAGAGGATAGTTCCCGGCTCTCGGTGTTCAGTAAGGCCCTGAACCTACGGGCGCTGTCTTCGTAAGACTCAAATTTCCCAATCCACGATCGTGTGTTCGGGGCAGCGTAGCGAAGTTGCTTAACTGAGAACTAAGAGCCGAGAACTGAGAACTGCTTGTTTGACCTCACTGTTCGCTACTTCGTAAACTATCGTTGGTCCTAATTGCGCCCACTTGGAGGAGTTTCCTGGCACTACGGTTTCGATTTGCGCTGGTGTTATGCTTCGCCCTGATCTTGGCGCCTCGGGGATGGACACAAGGGCATCCGACGGTTTCGCTGGAGACGAGCGAGACCCTGTTCACGGTGCTCACTACGATCAATCAGTGCGGGTACGATCAAGAGCTTGAGAACTCGGACCCGTTGCGTGCACAGATTCGGGCGGAGGTGACGAAGGCGATCGCGACCACGGAAGGCGCCGACAAGGTGGTTGCCCCGCTCTGCGAGTTCTATAAGCATCGCCGGGTCGGCGAAGCGGCGCACGACCTTGCCCAGTACGTTTCTCTGGCCCTGTATTTGGGTGCGCCCCCCACTTTCACGCCTAAGGTGAAAGATGACGAACTGCCGCCCGACGCGAACGTTGTGGTCGAAATCGTTCCGTTGATGAAGGCGTTCTACGACAAAATCGGGTTGCACCGGATATGGTTGCGGCATCGAGCGCAGTATCAGGAGTTAATTGAGGTTTATCATGAGCCGCTCGCGAAGATGACCTTCGACACCGAGGTCTACCTGAAGCTGCCATCGGCGGGATATCTGGGCAGACAGTTCACGATCTACGTGGACGCGATGGCGGCGCCGTCGCAAACGAACGCGCGTAACTATGGTGCGGATTATTTTGTCGTGTTCTCGCCTAGCGCGACGGGCACGGCGATGAAGATGCAGCAGATCCGGCACGCCTATTTGCACTATGTTCTTGACCCGCTGGCGATGAAGAACAACGTGTCGATGAATAAGCTGCAGCCGATTCTGGAAGCGGTGCAATCGGCGCCGATGGATGAGGCATTCAAGAGCAATATCTCGCTGCTGGTAACGGAGTGCATGGTTCGGGCAATCGAGCTGCGAACCGACACTTCAAAGAATGAAGAACAGCGCAACAAAGCGCTGGACGAATTCGATAGCGACGGGTACGTGCTGGCACGCGCGTTCTACGGCCTGCTGGGAAATTTTGAGAAAGATCCGGCGGGACTGCGCAATGCGTATCCGGGGCTGTTGGGATCGATCGATGTGGGCAGAGAGTCCAAGCGGGCGAGGCGAATCGAGTATGCCACGGAGGCCGTCCCCGAACTGGTGCGTCAGTCGCGACAAAAGAGCGAACATCTGTTGATCCACGCCGAGAGGGAACTCTCGGAAGGGAACGCGAAGCTGGCTGAGCAATTAGCCAAGCAAGCGCTCGAAGAACAGGAAGACGATCCGGGCAAGGCATTTTTCGTGCTGGCGCAAGTGGCCTCCATGAAAGGCGATATGGAGGGTGCGACGACATACTTTCATCGGGCGCTGAATACAGCGCACGAGGCCAAGGTACTTGCGTGGTCGCACATCTACCTGGGGCGAATTTTCGATTTGCAGGAAGAGCGCGATTCGGCGCTGACCGAATATAAGGCGGCGCTGACCGCGGCCGGGACAGAGGTTCCGGAGGCGAAGGTCGCTGCCGAGCGGGGTTTGGGCCAGCCGTATGAGCCCAACCTCCCAAAGCGAGAGTAGGCGCAAGAGACGACGCGTTGCGGCGCGGCGCGCTATCGGTGCAAAGTGATAAAGTTATAGCTCGCCTGAAAATCTCTCGTGGCTTTACGACCGGACGGGAGATTCACGCGGCGAGCCAGGATGCTGCGGGCGGTCAAAATCCCGGATTATGGAGACAGCATGAAACGAACGGCAATCATTGTTGCAATTTTCATTTTGGCGGTTTGGGCAGATGCCCAGACCAGCGGTTCGGCCCAGCAGACGCCAGCCGCAGGGCAGGCGGCTCAGGGAACAGCAGCGCAGGGTGCGGCTGCGCAACCGGCAGGCAAGCGTCCTCCGCAGGCTAAGACGCAGCCTGAGTTCGACGCCTACAAGGCGGCTGGGGCGAACACCGACGCGGCCGCGCTTGAGAAGGCGGCTGACGATTTCGCGACGAAATTTCCGGACAGCGAATTGCGCGTCCTTCTCTACAAGACGGACATGCACTTTTATCAGAATGCGAACAACGCGGAAAAGACCGAGGACATGGGCCGCAAAGTTCTGTCGCTCGATCCAGACGATCCGGATGCCTTGACGACGGTGGCGGAGGTGATCGCGGAGCGTACTCGGGATACCGACATTAACAAAGATCAGCGGTATACGGACGGTCTGGCGATGGCGCAGAAGGCGCTGACCACCATTGATACGGATGTTGCTGTGCCGGCGGGCACGGAGCAAGCGAAAGTCGATGCGTTCAAGTCGGGAATGCGGGCGCAGGCCTACTCGACGATGGGCACGATCGAATACAACAAAGGCAATTTCCCTGGGGCGCAGGAGGATTTCCAGAAAGCGATCGATGCCTTTCCCAGCCAGCCGTATGCGCCGGACGTGTTGCGTCTAGCCCTCTCCCTCGATAAGCAAGGCAAGTATGAAGAGGCGCTGAAGGCCGCCAGTCGGGCGGTGGAATTGAGCGAGGAGAGCAGCGCGATTGGCGGCTCGGCACGGCGCGAACAGGATCGGCTGCAGAAGCTCACGGGAAAAGCACCGGTGACACAGCCACAAACTCCGCAGACCCCGCAAGGGCAACCTGCACAAACCCCGCCGCAGGGCCAGCCTCCCAAGCAGTGATCGTTGAAGGGAACTTCGAGGAGTTGGCTTAACGCGGTGCTTTCCGATGAAGTCACGCGAACTCATGGCGCTGGAGGAAAGCCTGGGATACCACTTCCAGCGCCAGGAACTCCTTGAGCAGGCGCTCACTCATAGTTCGCAGGCGCGCGAGGTGGAAGCGGCAGGCGCGGGGACAGCCGCCGCCGGGCGCGGTGACAACGAACTGCTGGAGTTCCTCGGCGACGCCGTACTCGGCCTGGTTGCCAGCGAAACGCTGTTCCACCGTTTTCCCGGATTCCACGAAGGACATCTCTCCAAACTAAGAGCTCACCTGGTTGGGCAACGGCATCTGTTGCGCATCGCGGAGAGCCTTCAGATCGGCATATACATGCGCCTGGGCCGCGGCGAGGAGAAGAGCGGCGGCCGCACGAAGGCCAGCCTGCTGGTCGATGCCCTGGAGGCGATTCTGGCGGCGCTCTATCTGGACGGCGGTTGGCAAGTAGCACGAGACTTCATCGTGCGCGCGATCCTGGACCCAGAGTTGGCCCACATGAACCTGGAGAGCAGCGCGATTCCGGTCATGGACTTCAAGTCCGCGCTGCAAGAAAAACTTCAGGCGAACGGACAGGCACAGCCGATCTATGTCTTAGTGAAGGAAGAAGGGCCGGAGCACCGCAAGACATTCACAGTCGAAGCTCATCTGGCCGAGACCAAGCCGACACAGTTTGTGGGCCGCGCACAAGGTGCCACCAAGAAGCGGGCGGAGCAAGAGGCCGCGCGGCAGGTTTTAGAGCACCTTGCCAAAGCTGCAGAGGTGCAGCCTGCGGGAGCTGAAGCCAATCCGGAGAGAGGAACGTAGTAGCGGCGGCGCAACCAGGAATGTCGTGGAGCGAGAAAATCCTGAGCGGAGATTGGGCGGCGACGATGCAATCGATCGCCGGAACGATTGTGATCGCGGTGTTCGTGGTGACCTTCCTGGCGCAGGCGTTCACGATCCCATCCGAATCGATGGAACAAACGCTGTTGATCGGGGATTATTTGCTCGTTGACAAGGCGTGCTATGGGAACGGGGGATTCTGGAGCCATTTTCTGCCCTATCGAAAGATCCGGCGAGGCGACGTGATCGTTTTTCACTATCCGGTGAACCCGTCGCAGGACTTCGTAAAACGGGTGGTGGCCATTCCCGGGGACCGAATCCGCCTGGTCAACAAACAGGTGTTCATAAACGGGGTGCTCCAGGAAGAGCCGTTTGTGCAACACATCACCAAGGTACGGGAGCCATATCGCGACGATTTTCCGCGCACTGATGCTCCCGATTTCGAGGTCGACGCGAAATGGTGGAAGTTGATGCCGAAGCTCGTTGAGGATCATCAGTTGATCGTCCCGGAGGGAAATTATTTTGTCTTGGGAGATAATCGAGATGACAGCCAGGACAGCCGTTACTGGGGATTTGTGCCGCGGGAAAATATTATTGGGCGTCCGCTGATGATTTACTGGTCGACTTCCAATCCCAACAACGACCTCACGAAATCGCCAAGCCCGGGTGATAGACTTTATCACCTCGCCTATGCGGTGACCCATGTCTTCCAGACGACGCGCTGGGGACGAACTTTCAGATTGGTGCGATGAGAACAGGATGAACGAAGACGCAGCAAACAACCAGAGAGGTTCGGCGGCAGACGAAAAGCCACAGGAGACCGCGGTTGAATTTCTGGCGTCCATGGCCGGGCTGCTGGCCACGGTGCTGTTCATCATGACGTTTGTGTTTCAGACGTTCGCCATCCCGTCGAGTTCGATGGAGGACACGCTGCTGATCGGCGATCACGTGCTGGTAGACCGCGAAAGAGTAGCTGCGAAGACGCGGTGGATGGGCCCGTTGATCCCGTATCGCGAGCTGCGGCAGGGAGATACGGCGGTGTTTCTTTCGCCGGAGCAGCCGGGGCTTTTTCTGGTGAAGCGCATCATCGGAGTGCCGGGAGACCGGATTCATCTGCGAGATGGGGCGGTGTACCGCAACGGGGAAAAGCTGGTCGAGCCGTATGTGAAGCATGTCTCGGGGGATGACAATCCGCCCTTCGATGAGTATCGGGACAATTTTCCCGCGGTGCCTCCGCTGATGAGTTATGTGCGTAATGACAAATGGCGGGAGGAGATGCCGAAGCACATCGAGCATGGCGACCTTGTTGTGCCACCAAACAGTTACTTTGCGATGGGCGACAATCGAGACGTCAGCTATGACAGCCGGTTCTGGGGGTTTGTACCGCGCGCGAATCTGATTGGCCGGCCGCTTGTCATCTACTGGTCGTTCGTGACGCCGCCCGGCGAATATGAGAATCAGAGCATGGGAGACCGTGTGGGAGCGTTCTTCAACACGGCCATTCACTTTTTTGACGAGACGAGATGGTCGCGCTCGTTCCGGATTGTCAGATGAGGCTAGAATTCCTGAGCAGAGTTATCGGGTGGTGAATGGAAACACAGGTAGCGAAAAAAGAGAAAGATCGAGCCGCAAAAAAAGAGAAAGACAAACCGGTTGAGAAGGAGCAGAAGCCGCGCGAGTCGACGAGCGAGTTTCTTGCTTCGATTGCCGGAGTGCTAGTCACGGGCCTGTTCATCATCACGTTCGTTTTGCAGGCGTTCGAAATTCCATCGAGTTCGATGGAAGACACGCTCCTGATTGGGGACCACGTTTTCGTAAACCGGGAGAAATTTTCGACGCCGACGAAATGGATGGGACCGCTGATGCCTTATCGCGATCCGCAACGCGGCGACATTGTTGTTTTTCTTTCTCCCGCCGAGCACGGCTTGTTTGTGGTGAAGCGGATCATCGGCATTCCGGGAGACCGGATTCACCTTCGAGATGACGTTGTTTACCGGAACGGCGTCAAGCTGGATGAGCCGTATGTCAAGCACGTCGGCAGTCCGGACGATCCTGCCCGGCCGTACCGCGCGAACTTTCCTTCGGTTGCACCCACGAGTGCGGACAATCTCGCGCTGGGTTGGGAAGACGAGTTGAGCTCGCACGTAGCCGGCGAGGATCTGGTGGTTCCTCCGAACGCTTATTTCGCGATGGGCGACAATCGCGACGTGAGCTATGACAGCCGCTATTGGGGCTTCATTCCGCGGTCGAACGTCATTGGCCGCCCGATGTTCATTTACTGGTCGTTCATCACGCCTCCAGACCAATACACAATGCGGGATTTCGGCGACCGGTTCGGATTCCTGGCGCACACCATTCTTCACTTTTTCGACCAGACGCGCTGGCGGCGCACACTGCGGATCGTAAAGTGAAATTTCTTCGATCGAAGCGCGGGTTAGCGGTTCTAACCGTCATTTTGCTCATCCTGTTTCTGTTTCGTCCGGTGGTTCACCAGCTGCGAGACGGAATTGCGAACTCGATCGGGGCTGCGCTTGGGCGTCGGGTGGCAATCGATGACGTACGATTTCATGTACTGCCGAGGCCGGGCTTCGACCTGGAAGGGCTCGTCATCTACGACCAACCGGCTTTTGGTGCAGAACCGATGATTCGCGCGCAGGACGTGTTTGCAGCGATCCGCCTGCGCTCTCTGTTGCACGGGCGGCTGGAGATCGCAAGATTGAGCGCCACTGAGCCGAGCATCAACGTGGTGCGTAATGCCGCTGGCCGCTGGAATCTGGCGAGCCTCATCGAGCGCAATGCTCAGATACCCGCCGCGCCCACGCAAAAGGCCGCTTCCGAGCAGCGACCGGCGTTTCCATATCTTGAGGCTACGGGCGCTCGCATTAACTTCAAGATCGGTGCGGAAAAGAAGTCTTTAGCGCTGACTGACGCCGACGTTGCATTGTGGCAGGAGTCGGAGAATTCCTGGGGCGCACGTATGAAAGCCGAACCGGTGCGTACGGATTTCAACCTGACCGATACCGGGCGTTTGTTGATCGATGCGACGTGGGAGCGCTCAAGAAATCTGCGGACGACTCCAGTGCGAGTGACGCTTGCGTGGGAAAACGGACAGCTTGGCCAGATTTCTCAATTGTTCAGCGGGCGCGATCGCGGGTTTCGAGGCGCGGTGACCTTCGCGGCTAGTCTGTCGGGTACGCCGCAGGCGCTCGCAATCGATAGCCACATCACGGTTGGGGGCTTCCGCCGCTACGACATCGTCGACAACCGGATCGTGGGCCTTGCGACGCACTGCGCAGGGCAATACAGCGTGACGGCCAAAGCTGTGAGTGATCTTCTGTGCGAATCGCGGGTGAGCGGTGGAGTGCTGCGCCTGCGTGGAAGGATAGCCACTGGGCGGGTGATCGAACCCCGTATAGGTAATGAGGGCGACAAACTTCGCGGTTATGACATGACTCTTACTGCACAGAAGATCCCTTTGGCCTCAGCTATGGCCATATTGCACATGGCCAAGCAGCAGTTGCCGGCGGATCTCAACGCGACGGGAACGTTCGATGGTGAATTCCACTTCGTGGAAGAAGGAACGGGGACCGATTTCTCGGGAAGCGGAACCGCAAAAGAGGTTCGCCTTCTTTCGGATGCCGGCAAAGATACGATCACGCTCGGTAATGTTCCGCTGAGTCTGGCGGCGGCTTCGCGTGGGAGTAGCCCGCCGGGCAGTGCGAGGAAGGCGGCGGGAACCAAGGACTCCGAGCCTGCGGAAGCACATCTCCGGATAGGCCCCGCAACATTGGAGGTGGCGGGTTCTCCGCCTGTCGCCGCAGGAGGCTGGGTTTCGGCGACCGGCTACAACTTTTATCTGCGCGGTGACTTGGCGCTCAAGAACCTGTTTCGCCTGGAAACCGCACTGGGCTTGCCCGGCGTGCGTCCGGCGGCTGAAGGTGACGCGAAACTGGACATCAACATCCTTGGAAGTTGGCAAGGTCTTGCTGCGCCCAATGCGCTGGGGACGGCACAGTTGCACAATGTGCGGGCTGAGACGTATGGATGGAATGCTCCCATCGTGATTCCTTCAGCAACGCTTGTGCTCGGACAAGAGAACTTCTCGATGCAGAAAATTTCGGCGCAGACCGGCGAGACGCATTGGACTGGCTCGGTGACGGCTCCGCGGCATTGCGCACCGGGTTGTGCGTATCAGTTCGATCTGAGCGCGGACCGGCTGTCAGCGGACGGGCTTGCCAAGTGGCTTACACCGCAGCCCGCGAAGCGGCCCTGGTATCGCATCTTGAATGCTACAGAGCCGGTTGGCCCATCGCCGCTGCTCGCCCTTTCGGCGCACGGAAAGCTGTCCGTGGCGCGGTTGGAACTGAAGAGAGTGATCGTGACGTCCGTCCTTACCGAGTTGGATGTCGAGCGCGGCACAGTCGACATGCCGGATCTGCGAGCGACAGTTCTGCAGGGTTCGTTTCAGGGAAAGTGGACGGTGGACGCCAGCCTCTCACCGTTGCGCTACCGCGGAAGCGGTACCCTTCAGAATGTCTCGCTGGGGCAGTTAGGGACAGTGATGAACGATGGGTGGATTTCTGGAAACGCCGATGGAAATTTCGAGTTGATGACGGCGGGCGGGAGTGTGACTGAGCTCATCGACAATGCCGACGGAAAATTGCAGTTCGTGATGCGCGATGGCAGCCTGAGCCACATTCTGATGCCGGGGATGCGCGCGCCCCTGTCTGTGCATCGCTTCGCCGGCGAGTTGCGGGCGAAGAAGGGTGCATGGGCCTTGGCGGATGGTCGCCTTGAATCGCGCGACGGCCTTTATCAGGTAAGCGGAACGGCTGAGCGAGCGACGGGATTGAACTTCGTGCTCACGCGCAGCGACCAGCAAGCATGGAACCTGACCGGGACGCTGGCAAAACCGCATGTGTCGCTGGTCAATCAGGAGATCAGCCGGAAAGAATCTGGCACCTCTACGGAAGCAAAGCCGGAGTTCTAGTCCGGATTAGAACCATCGCACCAAGGTCGAAGGTGTACGAAAGCCCTTGCTTCGCCACGATATCAGTCGCTCGGGTCCGTCCGGGGATGTCCGATTAAAGTTCCGAGAGCAACCCAGATCGCCAGAGTGAGCCACTCCCATCCAGAAAAATGTCCCGGCACAAAGGGGAGAAGCTTCATCAGGGCCATGGCCAATCCCACGAAAGCGCCTACCAGCGCGATGACGTAGTCGCGCGCGCTCGGCTTGGTGAACAAGAAGGCAGCGCAAACGGCAAACCATCCGATGGCCGAAGCCACCGAGCCGACCTCGGAGATGGGCACCAGAATCGCGGTTCCAAGAAACATACAGAGAGCGGTGGCTACGCCGGTGGCCACCACGGCGGCCGAAGGCGTGTGATTCTCCGGATGAATGGCTGCGAGTTGCTGCTTGAGCAATCCGCGGCGCGCCATGGCGAAAAGCAGGCGGCTGGCGGCGACAAAGTTTCCGTTGAATACCTTAAAGAGCGAGAGTAGAGCCGCGCTCATGATGATGCTCACGATCCAACGCGCGCCCGTGGCGTGCGCAAAGACGACCGCTGTCATGAAGGGCGCATCGGTGAACTGGCGCCACGGAGCGACGAAGCCCACCGCCGCGATCACGACGATATAAAAGACAAAGCCAACGACAATCGCGCTGAAGATGACGCTGGAAAAGCCATGCAAGCGAAAATTCGGGTTGGCTTCTTCGGCGGCCTTTGTCACGGACTCGAAGCCGGTCATGAAGTAGGGAACGATCTGGATGACGAGAAGGATGGATACCAGCGGAGTGTGCGTGAAAAGCGGAGGAAAGTTTGCAGGTGAGCCGCGCGTGACTCCCAAGCCGACAAAGATGACAAAGAGCGCGAGCGTGCCGAAGGTCGTCCAGTTCTGGAATGTCGCGCTCACGCGAATACCACGATAGTTGACGACGGTCACCAGCGCCGTGAGGCCGAGTCCAATAAGGAGATGTGGCAGGTAAACGGGCTTGCCGGAAACGCGGTACAACTCGAGGCGATTGAGCGCCGGGAAGATGAAACCGGCGAGACGTCCAACGGCGACCGCCTCCCACGGGCAGACGATAAAATACGCAAGCATCATCACCCATCCGGTGTAAAAGCTCACCGGCCGTGGAAAGACCTTGGCGGTATAGGCGACTTCGCCGGCGGCATCGGGCATGGTCATCACCCATTTGCCATAGACGAAACCGATAGGGAGCAGAAGAACGCCGCCAATCGCGAAGCCAAGAATGCCGCCGAGCGGGCCGCCTCGCAGGAGCCAGTCGTCCATGACGACCAGCCAGCCCACTCCCACCATCGTTCCCCAACCCAGCGAAAAATAATCGACGATGCTGAGTTTGCGCGCGAGGTGGTTCAGCATGAGGTTGCCCGATCATAGCGACCGAGACGAAGGGAGGACGGTGGAGGGAAGCGACGAGGGGAGGACTGCCGGAGGAAAGAGTTGCCGATGGCACCAACGCGCGAGGGGGGCGCTTGTCTCATGGGCGCGAATTATAAAGCATCGCGCCCACGAGGCTGCTTCCCGTCAGGCAATCGCGTAGCGGGGAGGACACCCGGGCCGAAGGATGTAAAGCGCATCCTTCAGCGAGGAGATCTCGAACACAGACGTCAGGTTGGTTGCTTCGAGAATGCGCCGGAAAAACTCCGGCGGATTCACCAGCTTCAGGCGCGCCGAGTTCTGCATTGCCCAGCGGCGTACCAGAAGCAAGCTGCCCAAACCACCCGCGTCCAGTTGTTGAATCTCGGAAAGGTCAAGCACGAGCACGCGCAGACGGCCCAGCCGCTCAATCCCGCGCCGGAACTCGTCGAGTGCGGCCCCGCGCACCATGCGGCCGGAGCAACGCACGACCGCTACATCCTGCATGCATTCGATTTCGTAGTGGAGTTCCATAATCTTCACATCCTTACTCTTGCTCATACGAACCTGCCTTGGGAAAAGTTCCCGTTTGTGCCATTGCGTTTAAGTTGTCGTTGATCCCGGTTCTCTCGTTTTAGACGAGCGGCGGTGGCAAATGTCACCGCCGGATAGCTGGACGAAATTAACGCAGTGGAAGTTCTCGTTTGGTGGAAGCCCTTGCGAATCAATTGTCTGACGAACAGTTTGGCACAGTGGCCGGGTGGAATGCTTCACAGGACTGTTAAGAAATTGTAAAAATCGAGCGGGATCAGGAAGGTAATTCCCAGCCTTCGTTTTTCATTTTGTCGTTCGTCCAGCGCTGCAGGTGCTGGAAGAGTTCGGGCTCGATCACGGCAAAACGGAGGCCCGCACGTCCGCCAACATCGGCCCACACCAGCCGTCCTTTCGCATGCATGACAGTTTCGCTGTCTGGCAACAGAAAGCTGACATCGAGCACGCCGGCAAATCCCACGGGATCGTTGACCGAGTCGAGTCCCATGCCGCCGGTGCTCAGGTTGATCGCCTGGGCTTGGGTTTCCTTGCCGGACGTATTGCGCAGCGTGACCGGAATGTTGACTTTGGCGCGGAAGAATTTTTGCTGCTCCTGACTGATGATGCCCAGTGGAGAGGACCCCTCGCCGACATTGGCGTCGATACCGTATTCGCGGAGTTTGCGCGTCAGGGTCCGGCGTGAGATGCCGAGTTGCTCGGCAGCCTGCGTCTTGTGCCCGCCGGTCTGCTCGAGGGCCTGGATAATCATCTGTTCTTCCATGTTCTCGAGATTGCCCTGCGGCAGGGTCCTTCGGACCGGAAGAGCTGGTATGCCTTCCTGGTGTAGTTCAGAGGTCACTTCGCCTGCTGTGATTTCGGCTTCATTGCCGGACATGGCTAGCTTTGCAACTGAGTTGCGCAGTTCGCGAATATTGCCCGGCCAGGAATAGGCTTGCATCGCAGAGATCGCGTCGGATGAGAAGTTCTTATCCGGCGCCTTGAGGGAGAGAAAGTGTTGCGCGAGCGCGGCGATGTCTTCCGGCCGTTCGCGCAGCGGAGGCACTCGCAACTGAAACTGGCTCAGGCGGTGAAACAGATCTTTGCGGAAGCGGCCTTCTTTGACAGCAGCCTCAAGGTCCTGATTCGTGGCGGCGACCACGCGCACGTCGACGATGATCTTGCGGTGCCCGCCGAGCCGATAATACGGCGCACCGTCGAGCACGCGCAGCAGTTTTACCTGAATCTGCGGCTGGAGTTCGCCGATCTCATCGAGAAAGATGGTGCTGTGATCGGCGAGTTCGAACAGGCCGGGCTTCGACGAGTCCGCCCCGCTGAAGGCGCCCTTCTCATAGCCAAAAAGTTCGCTTTCGACGAGATGCTCGGGCAGAGCGGCGCAATTGATATCCACCAGAGCCTTGTTATGCCGATACGAGGATTCGTGGATGGTGCGCGCAACGAGTTCCTTGCCGGTTCCGGTCTCGCCGACGACGAGCACAGTCTCTGTATGGCCGGCAACTCGATCGACCATGCCCATAAATTTGTGCATGACGGGGCTGGCGATCAGGAATTCCGTTCCATCGATGACGCGGCGGGCAGTGCCAGGAACCGTGGATGGTCGAGCGCCCTCGCGGCCCGCTGCCTGCCGCTTGTTTTCTGTAGTCTCCGATACAACCGCTACCATGCCCGTGGGTACAGCAGAGCCATCGCGCAGAAGCGAGAGCCGAAGGTGAACGGTGTATTCCTCCCCTCGCCGGGTGCGGCCGTGCAGCGTAGCTTCGCAACGGCCTTTTTCGCGGACTGTGGGCATTACTAGTTTGGTCAGGACCGATTGACTCTCGGACGAAAACAGATCCCGCAGGTTCTTACCGACCAGATTCTCGGGAGCGTATCCATAGCGGCTGAGACCCATATTGCAACTGATAATCATGCCATCGAGCGTGGTCGTTAGGACGGCATCCTTTAGCGGCCCGGAGGCTTCAGACGCGGCGGTGTTCGCGGTGGAAGGCAAAGAACCAGCTGCCGCTCCCGGAAGCTTTCGGGATTTGTCAGTAAGCGGAGACACGCGGAAGTGACAGCTCCTCAGATTCTGCGGCGGGAGGCCTATGCCCCCAGCTATGGATAAGAGTTAGCCTGTCCCACGCCTTATTCAGGAACAGGCCAATTCGCGCGCCGCGCGCAAGAATCCCTCTAACTAGACAATGCTGACACAGGGGTGCACCCCGGTGAACCGGTTGGTCACGCGGTGATCACACGAAGGTAATCACGCGAAATGGCCTGGCCAATTTGTCGCAGGTGCCAATTTGTCAGGTTTTACAGCCTGTGCACAAGGTCCAACTACCTGGGGCTCAATGACTTTGGAAATGCCGCTTTGGCGGCAGAGTTGCACGCTTGATGAGGTTCAACAGGAGAATTGCGAACTCATGGAGTACAAATCGTCCCTCATGGTCGCCCTGCTGCTTCTGAGCGCGACCGCAGTCGCACGCACCAATAAGCTCTCCCCGGAACTTCGGAAGCAGAGTGATGGCGGTTCAGTAAACGTGATTGTGCAGTTCAAGACTTCGCCGACGGCACGCCACCATCAGAAGGTGCTGAGCAGGGGCGGGCAGTTGCGGCAGCATCTCGGCCTGGTGAAGGGTGGGGCATACACCGTGCCCGCGACGGCACTCGCCGACCTCGCCAAGGATCCCGAAGTGGCCTATGTCTCGCTGGATCGTGGATTGCAGGGATTTTCGGATAATGGCTCAAGCTCAGTGCTCGACTACCACAATGAAACTCTCAACACTTCCTACGGTTGGGGGTTGAACCTCGACGGCACTGGAATTGGAGTGGCCGTTTTGGATAGCGGTATCGTCGACATTGTCGACCTGCATGCTTCGAGCGGCGGGTCGAGAATCGTCTACAGCCAGAGCTTTATTGGAAACGCTAACGGCAGTGCCAACGATCAGTATGGCCACGGCAGTCACGTCGCCGGAATCGTTGCCGGGAATGGGAAGAAGTCATCGCAAAACAAGGATTTCTACACTTTTTCCGGCATCGCGCCCAATGTGAACCTCGTCAACCTGCGCGTCCTCGACCAAAACGGCATGGGGACGGACAGCGGAGTGATCGCGGCGATTCAGACTGCCATCAGCCTGAAGAGCCACTACAACATCCGCGTGATGAACCTCTCGCTTGGCCGTCCGGTGTATGAAAGCTATACGCTCGACCCGCTGTGCCAGGCCGTGGAAGCTGCGTACAAGGCGGGCATCGTGGTCGTCGTGTCGGCCGGCAATCTGGGACGAGACAACTCCAATAACAACAGCGGATATGGAACGATTACCGCGCCCGGCAACGATCCATATGTCATTACCGTGGGCGCGATGAAGTCCCTCGGAACCCAGGATCGCAGTGATGACCTAATTGCCACGTACAGTTCGAAGGGGCCGACTGCAATCGACCATATTGCCAAGCCGGACCTCGTCGCTCCCGGGAACTTGATCATTTCGCTCTACTCGCCAGCGGTGCAGTTGAACAAGATCTTCCCGGAGAACGAGGTGCCTAAAGCTTTGTACGAAAGCGGGGGAAGCGGAGATACCTCGTCGACGTACTACATCCTGAGCGGCACCAGCATGGCGGCCCCGATGGTGAGCGGCACGGCGGCGTTGATGTTGCAACAGAATCCCGCGTGGACGCCCGACCAGATCAAGGCCGAATTGATGAAGTCATCGACGAAAACGTTCCCGCAATTCAGCACGTACACCGACCCGGCGACGGGAATTACATACACATCGCAATACGATCTTTTTACGGTGGGGGCCGGTTATCTCGACGTTCGCGCTGCATTGCAAAGTCCGACGGTTGCCGCCGGACTGGCGAAGTCGCCGGTAGTCCAATACGACCCGGCAACCCAGAGCGTGTATTTCGTAAACGATCAGTTCGCGGTCTGGGGAGGAAGCTCGCCGGACTGGAGCAGTTTCGCGGTGTGGGGCGGCAGCGCATTTGTTGGCGGCAACTTCGCAGTCTGGGGCGGATCAAGCCCATGGGCGAGTTTTGCTGTCTGGGGCGGATCGGCGCCCTGGGGCAGTAGCACCGACAGCGGCTTCTTTGCGGTCTGGGGTGGAAGCACCGTCCAGAGCAACAGCACTCCGGCCTCGGAAACGTTGATTAAAGGCGACCGTTGATGCGCGGGAAATGTTTTCAGACTTGACGTGGAGGAGAAGAGCGCAATGCAGAAGGGCCGGATTACTTCGGTAAGTACCCGGCCCTTTTTTGCTGGATTAACATCGCGGCAAAGGGGAGTGGTGTGTTTTGTTAAGGCTACGGTCGCGAGTACTTGGCGGAATCTGGACAGGACTGCATTGCCGATTTGTTGAGCAATGTAGGACCTCTCCGAGCGGCCAATCGACATGAAATTAACCGTCAAACCGGTGGTCCAGATTCAGGAAGTCCGAAAGCGAGCGGGATGATTCGATGTCGAAACGGGCCACAACTTTTATTGCCACGACTGCCCTCCTCGGCATGTCGGTGGTGGCCTATTCCATCTGGCACTGGCAGAGCAGCGACCTCGTCCGCTTTTTCTGTTTTCTCCTGATTGCCACCCTCGCCTCTGGCCTGAAGATACAACTGCCCGGCATCGATGGCACGATGTCGGTGAACTTCCTGTTCATTCTGCTGGGCGTGCTCGAAATGAGCCTGCCCGAGACCCTTGTCATCGGTTGCACAGCGAGCCTGGCGCAGTGCGTGTGGTCGGCCCGTCGCCACGCCGATCCTGCCAAGGTCTTATTTAACGTCTTCAGCATGATGGCCAATGCGATTGCGATTTCCTACTTTGCATTCCATCGTCTGGAAAAACTGTTTGGCGCCAGCACTCCGGTCTTGCTGATGGCCACGGCTTTGGTGTTTTTTGTGGCGAATACCATTCCGGTTTCCATCATCATCTCGCTGACGGAAGGCAAATCGCCGCGCAAGATTTGGTCGGAGTGCTACTTCTGGTCGTTTCCCTACTACCTGGTGGGCGCGGCCATCGTTTTCTTTGTTGACTTCGTGAACCGGCACACCGGTTGGCAGACCACTCTGATGGTGCTGCCGATCATGTACTGGGTCTACCGCTCGTACCGTCTTTATCTGGAGCGCCTGGAAGCGGAGAAAGTTCACGTCGAGACGGAGCGGCGTCACGCGGAGGACGTTGCCAATCTGCACCTGCGCACGATTGAGGCGCTCGCGCTCGCCATCGAGGCCAAAGACCACACGACTCACAAGCATCTGCAACGCGTTCGCGTTTACGCCATCGAGATCGCGAAAGAGCTTGGATTCAGCCATGAAGAAATCGAGGCGCTGCGCGCCGCGGCACTGCTGCACGATATCGGCA
>Ga0335071_10002596_pt1 | contig 19268 bp, 19 predicted proteins | sample Lox_Sample_15_FD_206724 | JGI IMG/M metagenome (GOLD analysis project Ga0335071, IMG submission 206724) | Soil microbial communities from Loxahatchee National Wildlife Refuge, Florida, United States - Lox_Sample_1.5 | ecosystem: Environmental > Terrestrial > Soil > Wetlands | place: USA...
GGTGTCGGCGCCGCCGACACCCGCGCCGAAGGCGGCCACCGTGGCGCGCAGCATGTTCACCCACGGGTCGCGCTGGGTCATCATCGGCAGCGACGTCTCCGCGTGGACGACGGCGGCGCCGCCCTCCGGGTCGCCGACGACCTCGGCGACCCGCGCCCACAGCCGGCGCGCGGCGCGCAGCTTGGCGATGGTCAGGAACTGGTCGTCGTCGGCGGCCAGCCGGAAGCTGATCTGCCGCAACGCTTGTGCGACGGGCATCCCGGCGTCGGTGAGCAACCGCAGGTAGGCCACCGCGGCCGCGACGCCGCCGGCCAGCTCCCACGTGGCGTTGGCGCCCAGGTTGTGGAAGGCGGGACCGTCGACGGTGATCGCCCGCACACCGCGGCTCCCGGCCACGCGCCTGGCCACCGCGACCACCTGCTCCGTCGACGCCGACGCCCGGCCGCTCAGCGTCGCGGTCAGCGGGTCGGCGCCCAGGTCGACGGACAGGGCCTTGCGCTGTTCCGGCCCAAGTGGGTCGACCAGCGCCAGCAGGGCATCGCAGGCCTCGGGGTAGTCGGCGCCCGCGTCGAGGATCACGGGCACCAGGTCGAGGTAGACGCCCGAGAGCAGTTGCGTGAGTTCCCCGGGCGCCACCCCGGACTCCCCCACCCGGATCCGAAGGGCGCTGACCCCGTCGGCGAGGGCGGCCAGCACCGCGGCGTTGTCGGCAGCGCCTGGGACCGGAAACGCCTCGGCCACCTTCCAGCCCGCGTTGACGTCGCGCAGCGCGTCGCCGCCACGCACGTAGGGCCACTCGCCGGGCAGCGGCGGTTCGGGCAGCTCGTCGAGCGCGGTGTAGAGCGCCCGGATGGCGATCCCGTCATACGTCGGGGTTTCCAGCAGCCGCTCCGGCTCGTCGCCCAACTGCCCGGGATCCTTGCGGGTGCTCTTGGACAGCACACCGGCGACCGCAGTGCGCCAACGCCCGCGAACCTGTTCTAGGCCGGCGAGCTCGGGTACGTCAATGGACACCGACTGCTCCCTTTTTCCCAGCAAATGGGGCTCTGTCACGTACTAATGAGGCTAATTGATCGGGGCTCCGCGCTAAAAACCGCGCGGGGCGGCCATCGGGGCTGGGGCCTCGGGACGCCCGTGAAACGCCAGGCTCGGTAAACGGATTATTCAATTCCGGCCCGTACCCTTGACAGGCGTGACGGCTTCCGCCACCTGCAAAATCACCCGCACCCTGCGTGATCTCCGCGCCGCGATGGCCGCGGCGCGGCGTCAGCTGGCCCGTCCGCGCGCACTCGCGATAGTGGTCGGTATCACAGTCCTGATCGCGGCGGCGACCTGGCTTCCCCTGCCGACGCCGGTGCAGATGCGGGACTGGGCGGAATCGGTGGGCCCCTGGTTCCCGTTGGCGTTCCTGGGCACGCACGTGCTGGCCACGGTGGTGCCGCTCCCCCGCACGGCGTTCACCCTGGCCGCCGGGCTGCTGTTCGGCCCGGTGCTGGGCGTGCCGATCGCGGTGGTCGCCAGCACCGCCAGCGCGGTGCTCGCGATGCTCCTGGTGCGCGCGGCGGGGTGGCAGCTCAACCGCCTGGTTCGCCACCGATCGATCGACACCGTGGACGAGCGCTTGAGCAAGCGGGGCTGGCTGGCGATCCTGTCGCTGCGATTGATACCCGCCGTGCCGTTTTCGGCGATCAACTACGCCGCCGGCGCGTCGACCGTGCGGCTGCTGCCCTACACGTTGGCCACGGTGGGCGGCCTGCTGCCCGGCACCGCGGCCGTGGTGATCCTCGGCGACGCCCTCGCCGGGCACCCGAGCCCGCTGCTGCTCCTGGTGTCGCTGTGCACAGCCAGCCTCGGGGTGACCGGGCTGGTGTTCGAGATCCGCCACTACCGGCGGCACCACCACCGCAAGGTGTTGCCTCAGCAGGAGTCAGTCGCCATCAGCTGACCCGGGACAGCGGCTTACAGTCCATCCGCGCCGAGCAGTTGCCCGCCGGCGCCGCCGGCACCGTTCTTTCCGAACGTCAGCGCTGGTCCGCCGCTGCCGCCGTTACCACCATCGCCGATCAGCACGGCATCGCCGCCTTTACCCCCGTCACCACCAAACCCGCCGCCCACGAATGGAGCTCCGGTACCGCCGTCGCCGCCGCTACCGCCGTTCCCGATTAACCCGGCCTTGCCGCCCGAACCGCCGGCACCGCCATGACCGGTGCCGCTGGTGACATTCCCGCCGGTGCCACCGACACCGCCGGAGCCCATCACCAGGCCGGCGTTGCCGCCGGACCCGCCGGCCCCGCCGTTGCCGCTGGGGCTATCCCCGCCGGCCCCGCCGGAACCGCCGGAGCCGACCAGTAGACCGGCGTCGCCGCCGGGTCCACCAGCACCACCGGTGGTCTGGCCGAACCCACCGGTCCCACCGGCGCCGCCGGAAGCCGAGAAGGGGCCGGCAGTGCCCCCGGCCCCGCCGGCACCCCCGGTGACGTCACCGAACCCGCCGGTCCCGCCGGCGCCTCCGGAGGCGAACAACCCGCCGAGACCGCCCGGGCCGCCGGCGCCTCCGGTGGCGTCGCCTAACCCGCCGCTCCCGCCGACGCCGCCGGAGGCGAACAACCCGCCGATACCACCGGCCCCACCCGCGCCGCCGTTAGACAGGGCGCCGCCCAGACCGGGCCCGCCCGCGCCCCCGGCACCGCCCGGGGCGAACAACCCGCCGATACCACCGGCCCCACCGGCTCCACCATTTGTCCCGGCCGCGTTGGTGGATCCGCCGGCCCCGCCAATGCCACCGGGAGAAAACAGCCCGCCTGCGCCCCCGTTCCCGCCGGCTCCACCACCGGTCCCGCCCGCACCGCCGTTGCCGCCGAAGCCGCCCAGCAGTCCGCCGGCGCCACCTACCCCGCCGGTCCCGCCACCGGCCGCCCCAGCACCGCCGGTGCCGCCGTGGCCGAACAGCCCGGCCGGCCCACCGGCCCCACCGGTGCCGCCGATGAGCTCGCCGGAACCACCGTTGCCGCCGTCGCCGATCAAGAACCCGCCCGCTCCGCCCGGTGCGCCCGTCCCAGGTGCCCCGTTGGCGCCGTTGCCGATCAGCGGACGCGAGAACAGCGCCAGGGTGGGCGCATTGATGATGGCGAGCAAGTCCTGCTCGATGACTGACGAGGCAGATACGTTGGCCGCCTCGGCGGCCGCGTACGCGCCGCCGCCCGCGTTGAGGGCCTGTACGAACTGGGCGTGAAACGCCGCCGCCTGGGCGCTGACCGCCTGATAGGCATGTCCGTGGGCGCTGAAGAGTGCCGACACTGCGGCCGAGACCTCATCGGCGCCCGCGGTGAGCACTTCCGTCGTCGTGGCCGCCGCGGTCGCGTTGGCCGTCGTCAGTGTGGAACCGATATTCGCCAAGTCTGTTGCGGCCGCCGACATCAACTCGGGCGTAGCCATAACAAACGACATCCCGCACCTCCCGTACTCGGGGACTGCGCTGCAAGCACCGGGGGCGCTGTCGAACGCTAGGGAGGCAATCAGCGTACCGCTAACCGAGAACGCCCATTTGCGTTTTCAGCCCGCCGCTTCGCCGCCACGGCCACAGCACAACGCGCATCGTCGAATTGACACCGCGTGAAGTTGAGACGCACGACCGCGCGAGTTCAATTAGCAACTGCCGCAGGTGATTTGGATCGTCAGGCCTATCCATCTCCTCGCGTCTTGCAGCAGCTGTCTCCCGGCGTTTCTGAAGCCGACCTGAAGATCTGCGCCTCGAGCGCCGCTCTTCAGCTTGACTTCAGATCGGCTTCCTACCGTCGCCGGCATCACACACCGCGACAAGGAGGCACAGTGACCGCCGAGGGACCGACTTACCGCACAGAGCCCGCAACTCCACCTTCTCCTGCGACACCCGCCCCGGCCGCGCCCCGATCGTCGGTCGTACACCGGCACCCCGTCGGCGTCGCGATCGGCAGCGGGTTGGCCGGTCTCGCCGTCGGGGCCTTCGGGGCTGCCACCTTGATCGGCCTATGGGCACCTCCGCCGCCGGGCTTTGGTTTTCCGCCGCCACCGCCGGCGGGCGCCTGGGGTCCTCCGCCACCGCCGCCGTTCGCCGGGCACCCGCCGCCGCCCCCGCCGGGCGCCTGGGGCTCGCCGCCCCCACCGGGCCAGGCGCCGCAGCCCGGCATCCCCGCCCCTTCCGGCACGCCGACGCCACCGCCAAACCGATGACAAGCGAACAGGAGAAATGGTCAATGAAGACAAAGCAAGCGATCGCCGGCTCTTTGCTCGCGGGCGCCCTCGCGGTTACCGCGGCGGCCTTCGGTACCGCGGTGGCCACCGCCGAGCCCCCGCCTCCGCCACCGGCGCCCGGACAACCCGGGCCGCCGCCGCCGGGACCGGGTGGTCCGGGCGGGCCGTTCGGCGCGCCGCCCGGACCGGGTGCACCCGGCGGACCGTTTGGGCCGCACCCGCCCGGGGCTCCGCCACCGCCGGGATTCTAGGGGCCGGCTACGCGCTGGGCGCGTCGACGGGCAAGGTGAGCCGGAACTGCGCCCCGCCCTCGCGGGGAAGGCACGTCAGCTCCCCGCCGTGGGCGCGCGCCAGCGCGCGGGCGATCGGTAGGCCGAGCCCGGCGCCGCCGTGGTCGCGGGCGCGCCCCTCGTCCAGGCGCACCAGCCGCTCGAAGATGCGGTCTCGCTCGTCGTCGGGAACGCCCGGGCCGGTGTCGGTCACGGTCACCTCGGCGATGTGGTCGCTCGTGGCCAGGTCGATGGTGATAGCGCCCCCCGCGGGGGTGTACCTGCGGGCGTTGTCGAACAGGTTGGTCAGAATCTGCGCCAGCCGGGTCGGGTCCGCCCGGACCTCGAGCTCGGCCAGGCCGGTCCGTTCCACAGTGACCCGTGGCGCCAGCATGGCCGCCCGGTCGGCCTCGGCGTCGACCAGGGCGGCGAGGTCGACGTCGTCGTGCAGATCCAGCGGCAGCCCGGCGTCGATGCGACTCAGATCCAGCATGTCGCCGACGAGGCGTCCGGCGCGGCGGGCGTCGGACAGCAACAGGCTCGCGCGGCGGTGTTGAGCGCGCGCCTCGTCGCCCTGGTACTGCGCGGCGTTGCCGGCAAGTTGTTCGGCGGCGACCTGAATGCCGGCGATCGGGGTGCGCAGCTCGTGGGCGGCGTCGACGAGAAATCGCCGGGTGGCCGCCTCGGCGCGCCGGGCGTCCTCGGCCGCCTGCTGGGCCCGCCGCTCGGAGGCCTCCAGCGCCTCGAGCATTCCGTCGAAGGCGCCGGCCGCGCGGCCGAGTTCGGTATCGGTGCGCTTTGGCCGCAGTCGCCGGCCGCGATCACCGGTCGCGATGTCGGTGGCCACCGCGGTGAGCCGGTCCAACGGCCGCAGCGCGACCCGGCTGACCGCGATCAATAGCAGCGCCGCCACCAGCAGCGTGACCACACCCGCACCGATCATCAGCTGACGCAGCTGACGGGTCACCTGGGTGGTCTGCGTGGTGTCGGCCACCAGGATCAGCCGGGACCCGTCGGGCAGGGGATGCACCAGCTCGGTGGCGCTGGCATCCGGTGGCGCGGGCGGTTCGCCCGGTGGCGGGGGCGGGAAGGCCGGCGGCGGGGGGCCGAACGGCGGGTAGCTCGGCGGCGGCGGTGGTGGCCCAAGCGGCGGAACGAACGCGCCGACGGTGGCGTCGGGGCTGATCGCGGGGTCGCCGTAGGCCGCGCCGTCGGCGGTGACCACGCGCGCGCGCACGATGCCGCCGTTGAGTTGGGCCGCGATTTGCTGAGGCGGGGTGTGTGCGAGCGCCAGCGCGTCCGCGCGCGACGTGGCCGCCAAAAGCCGATCGTTGAGGTTGCGACGAGCCTGGGCCCGCAGGCCGACGTCGATGACGATTCCGAGCACCACCAACAAGACCGCGAGCAGTCCGATGACGACGACGACGACCCGCCGCTGCAGCGACGGCGTCGGCGTCGCGGGGTCGGCTGCGGCCGTCATGACCGGCGGGCCTGCATGCGGTAGCCGATTCCGCGGACGGTGTGCACGATCCGCGGCCCGTGGGCCTCGAGCTTGCGCCGCAGCCCGCTGATATGCACCTGCACCAGGTTGGGGTCGTAGGCGTCGTAGCCCCACACCGCGTTCAGGATCTGACCGGCGCTCACGATCCGGCTGCGCTGCTCGACCAAGAAGTGCAGCAGCCGCAGCTCGGTGGCGGTCAGGTCCAGCTCGTGGCCCGCGCGCACCGCGACGCCCGCGTCGACGTCCAGCATCAGGTCGCCCACCTGCAGCGCCCGCGGCAGCCGTCCCCGCCGGCGCAGCACCGCGCCGACCCGCGACACCAGTTCGGCCAGCTCGAACGGTTTGACGACGTAGTCGTCGGCGCCGCCGTCGAGGCCGCGCAGCCGGTCGGTTAGGGCGTCGCGGGCGGTGATCAGCACGATGCCGGCATCGCCCCAGTTCCGGACGACGTCGATGAGCTCGAACCCGTCGCGCCCCGGCAGCATCACGTCGAGCACCACCACGTCCGGTCGCAGTCCGTCGAGTGTCTCCTCCAAACCGTCGCCGTCACGACGGGCGTCGGCGTGATAGCCGGCGTCGGTCAGCGCCTCGCCGACCATTTCGCGGATGGTCTCGGAATCCTCGACCACCAGCACCCGCGGTGTGCCGGCGGTCGGGCGCCTACCTGCGCGCGGGGAACTCGCCATGCCCCATTGTGAGCGCTCGGCTTCCGCGGCCGGCCCGACGAGCCGCTTTCTTCAGGTTCGCTTCACATTGACCCAGCAGCGATCTGCAAATTAGCTGCATTGCTGCTATTCTGCAGCCATGGTGGCCATCACGATCCGCGGCATCCCGGACGAGGTGCGCGACGAACTGGCCGCGCGCGCCGCCCGGTCGGGGCAGTCGCTGCAGGAATACCTGCGCGTCCTGCTCGTCGCCACGGCGGACAAGCCGGCGCCGCAAGACGTCATCGCCCGTGCCCGCGCCCGGGTCAACGCGACAAAAGCGTGCTTCGACGCGCCGGCCATCCTCGCCGCGAAAGACGCCGAGCGCCGGTGACCGAGCGGGTCGTCTGCGACGCATCGGCGGTCGTAGCCGTCTTGCTGGATTCCGGCGGCGACGGTCAATGGGCAACGGCGCGTCTGGCGGACGCCGAACTTTTCGCACCGACGCTGTTGCCTTACGAATGCGCGAACGTCATCCGGCGCGCAGAGCTCAGCGGAGCGGTCAGCGCTGACCAGGCCGCTCAAGCCCACGCCGATTTGCTTGACCTGTCTATAGAACTATGGCCCTACGACCCGCTGGCGGCACGTGCCTGGGAGCTGCGGGGCAATCTGTCGAGCTACGACGCCGCCTACGTCGCGCTCGCCGAGATCCTGGCTGCGCCATTGGTGACGCTGGACCAGCGGATCCCGCGCGCGCCGGGCATTACCTGCTCAGTGTCCGTCCCCGGTCAGTAATCGACACCGACGACTCGGGAACCGCATGACGTCGCGCGGCACCAACATTGCGCCGGGCGCCACTCCACCACCGTGGTGATCGCGCTCGGACTGGTGGGTTGATACCGGGTTGCGTCTATCTGGCTCCCCCGGTGTCGGGCACCACGCCGGCACCCACGCCGGGCGGCATACCCGTGCCGCCGGCGCTCCCGCGCTGAGTTCCGACCAGGTCCACCGACGGCCCGGACCCCAGCAACGGCTTGCCGGCCACCTCCGGGGCGAAGACCAGGGTGACGGCGCCGACCACCCCGGCGAACATCAGCATGTACGCCGGCATCATCGGGTTGCCTGTGCCGGCAACCAGGGTCTCGGCGATCAGCGGGGTGGTGCCGCCGAAGGCCGACACCGCGATGTTGAATCCGATCGACACCGCGCCATAGCGCACGTTGGTGGGAAACAGCGCGGGCAGAATCGCCGGCTCGAGGCTGCTCAAGAAGAGCATGGGCAGGCCGACGAGCAGCACACCGCCGAACTTCGTCGGATACGCCCCACCGAAGCGCATCAACGAAAACGCCGGTAGGGAGACCGCGACGAGCAGCCCGCACCCGGTCCACATCAGCGGTTTGACGCCGATGCGGTCCGACAGCATCGCGACCAACAGGACACCGATCATCAAGACCGCCAGCACTACCAGGACCATCACCAACGCCGGGTTGTCGGGCACGCCCACGGTCTTCTTCAGGTAGGTCGGCACGTACCCGCTGACCAAGTAGCTGGTGTCGCTGATCGCCAACTCCAGACCGATGCAGATCAGCAGCGCCTTCCACTGCCGCACGACCGTCTGGGTGAATTGGTTCCGAGCGGACGTCTGCTGCTGGCGCGCGTGCATCTCCTCGTAATCGGGGGTTTCGTCGATCCGCGAACGCAGGTAGACCGCGATCAGCCCGAGGGGGGCGGCCAGCAGGAACGGGACGCGCCAGCCCCAGGCCAGCATGTCGCCGCTCGGTAGCGCGGTCTGCAGCCCCGTCACCAGGGCGGCACCCACCACGAAGCCACCCAGCGTGCCGACCGGCAGGAAACCGGCGAGCGTTCCCCGCTTGTGATCTGGGGCGTGTTCGGCGATGAAGGTCATGGCGCCCGCGTACTCCCCGCCCGAGGACAAGCCCTGGCAGACGCGAACGACCGTGAGCAGGATCGGCGCCCAGACCCCGATGGTGTGGTAGACCGGCAACACGCCGGTCGCGGACGCGCACACCGCCATCAGCGAGATCGTCACCACCAGCACGGGCTTGCGCCCGATGCGGTCGCCGAGCGGGCCGAAGATGACGCCGCCCAGCGGCCGCACGACAAAGCCGGCCGTCATCGTGCCGAAGGTGGCGATGAGGTTGCCCGCGCCGGAGTTTTCTCCGGGATAGAACTTTTGCGCCAGGATGGTGGCGACGAGGCTGAACAGGGTGAAGTCGTAGGCCTCCATGAAGTTGCCGATCGCGGTGCCCTGGATCGACCGATGCGTTGCGTCGCCCGCTTTTCGACTCATTGGGTAAATTACTTACCCCCAACGTTGCGCAACTATGCGACTGTGTGACGCCCCCGTCATGCGGAGGACAATCACAGTCATGGGGCGGACTGCAAATGCATCGATTCTCACCGCGATCGGCGCACGGCTGCTGCGTTCCCGCCGGCTGGTGCGCGCGCCGATCTGTATCTTCAAGGCCCGCGCGGGGGCGCTGTTCGGCTCGCGCATCCTGATGCTCGAACACAGCGGCCGCAAGTCCGGCGCCCCGCGCTACGCCGTCCTGGAAGTCGTCGATCACCCCGCGCCCGACGTCTACGTCGTCGCGTCGGGTTTCGGCCGAAAAGCCCAGTGGTTCCGCAACATTGAGGCCAACCCGCGGGTCCGGGTGTACGTCGGCAGCCATGCCCCGCGGCGCGCCACCGCGCGTGTCCTCGACCGGCGGGAGGCCGACCGCACGCTGGCCACCTACCGCGACCGTCATCCCGGCACGTGGGAGCGGTTCCGGCCGGTGCTGGAAAACACGCTCGGCGCGCCGATCACCGACACCGACAGCCCGCTGCCGATGGTCGAATTACGTTGCGACAGTGGCGATCGCAAGCGCGGCACTGCCGGGCGCTGCGGGTCGCCACTATCGGACAGTGGCGATCGCAAGCGCGGCGAAGCCGGGCGCGGCGGGTCGCCACCATCGGACAGTGGCGATTAGCCGTTATCCGGGCCCTTGACCGTCATCACGGCGAAGATGGCCAGGAACGTGGTGGCAGCCGGGATGGCGTTGACGAACTTGTCGTGTGCCCGGATGTGCGCGCCGACTGCCAGGGTGAAGTACAACGTCAGCATCGCCGTCGTCAGCCTCGCCAGAGCGGGGAAACGGGTGACCGACAGCAACCCGACGGCGGCGGCCGCCTTCACCACCGGCAGGACGGGGCGGATTTCGTCCGGCACTCCCAGGTCGTCCAGAACCTTCTTGATGGGGGCCACCTGAACCCCGCACGCGACGGCGTCGACGGCATGGAAGGCGGCAAGTCCCGCATAGGTTTTCGGTGAAGTCAGCGCACTCATGCGACCAGCCTATTGGGTCAACTCGGGCGGCGCTCCCGGCTGGCCGTCCACCGGCTGGCGGGCTATCGCCTCGGCCTTGGCGACCGCCTGGGCGATGGCCGGGTCGGTCTCGGTGGAGAACCAATCGGCGACGTCGGCGTCGTCGTCGGCCTGGTGCTTGGGCAGGTCTTCGACCGGGGACGGCTGGAACCGGAACACGCCGTCCTCGCCCGGGGCGCCCAGCAGCTTGGTGAAGCCCTGCAACGCCGCGTTGAAGTCGCTGGGGACCACCCACACCTTGTTGGCGTCGCCGCGGGCCATCTCCGGCAGCGTCTGCAGGTACTGGTAGGCCAGCATCTCCGGGGTGGGCCGGCCGGCCTTGATCGCGGCGAACGTCTTCTCGATGGCCTTGGCCTGGCCCTGCGCCTGCAGGTACGCCGCGGCGCGCTCACCCTGGGCGCGCAGCATCCGCGACTGGCGGTCGGCCTCGGCGGCCAGGATCGCGGCCTGCTTGGCGCCCTCGGCGGCCAGGATCTGCGCCTGCTTGTTGCCCTCTGCCTCCTTGATCGCCGCCTCGCGCATGCCCTCGGCGGTCAAGATCATCGCCCGCTTTTCCCGGTCGGCCTTCATCTGCTTTTCCATCGAGGCCTGGATCGACGGCGGCGGGTCGATGCTGCGCAGCTCGACCCGGGCCACCCGCAGGCCCCAGCGTCCGGTGGCCTCGTCCAGCACGCCGCGCAGCTGCCCGTTGATCTGGTCGCGGGACGTCAGGGTCTGCTCGAGGGTCATCCCGCCGACCACGTTTCGCAGGGTGGTCGTGGTGAGCTGCTCGACGCCGACGATGTAGTTGCTGATCTCGTAGACGGCCGCCTGCGGGACGGTGACCTGGAAGTAGACCACGGTGTCGATGTTGAGGGTCAGGTTGTCCTCGGTGATCACCGGCTGCGGCGGGAACGACACCACCCGCTCGCGCAGGTCCACCCGGGCACGGACGCGGTCGATGAACGGCACCAGCAGCGTCAGCTGCCCGCTGACGGTGCGGCTGTATCGCCCCAGGCGTTCGATCACGGCGGCCTCGGCCTGCGGGATCAGCGCGACGGACTTCGCCACCACGATGATCCCGAAGATCACCATCGCCAGCGCCACCACCAACAGAGCAATTCCAGCCATCGCGCGTCCTCCTGTTTCTCCAGAGGTGGTTACATGCCCTTGAACACCACGGCCGTGGCGCCATTGATCTGCATGACGGTCACCCGGTCGCCCGGTTCGTAGACGTCGTCCTCGTTGACCGGCCGCGCCGTCCACACCTGGCCGTCCAGCTTCACCTGGCCCTCATCGCGCGCGACGCGCTCCAGCACCAGCGCGTTCTTGCCCTCCAGCGCCTCGATGCCGGTCGGCAACAGCTTCGGTGGGGTGAGCCGCCGCCGCAGCGCCGGCCTCACCACGACCAGCAGCAGGACCGAGACCACCAGGAACACCGCCGCGTCGGCCCAGACCGGGCCGCCAAGCAACCAGCTGCTGCCCGCGGCTGCCAGCGCGCCGCCGGAGAGCATCAGCAGGAACATATGGCCGGTGAGCGCCTCCCCACCGGCGAGCGCCAGCGCGAATATGAGCCAAATCACCGCGGCGGGCATGCGGTCAGGATACGCGTAATCAGCCTTTGCCGGATCGAACAACTACACTCCGAGAACATGTGGTGTCCCAGTGTCTCGCTGTCCCTGTGGGCCAACGCCTGGCTCGCGGGCAAGGCGGCGCCCGACGACGTCTTGGACGCGTTATCCGTTTGGGCGCCAAAGCAATCGGTCACCGCGTATGATGCGGTCGCCGCGGGCCACACCGGGCTGCCGTGGCCCGATGTTCACGACGCCGGGACCGTGACGCTGTTGCAAACCCTGCGCGCGGCCGTCGGGCGGCCGGTGGTGTCGCCTGGCCCGGATCGTTTGCGGGGAACCATCAACATCGTCCAGCCGGTGCCCGGCGACGTGCGCGGCCTGGCCCCGGGAACGCAGTTCGAATCCGACGCACTGGCCGCCGGCGAGGCGGTCATCATCACCAACCCCGACGATCCCGCCACCGCCGTGGGGCTGGTTCCCGAGTTCAGCTACGGAGACGACGACGACGCGGGATTCCCCGAATTGTGCGGGCTGTCTTGGACGGTGTACTCCCTGCCGGGCGCGCCGGTGCTCGACCATTACGAACTCGGCGACGCCGAGTACGCGCTGCGCTCAGCCGTGCGATCGGCCGCCGATGCGCTCGGCGCCATCGGGGTGGGAGCCGCCGCGTCCGATGTGGACGATCCGCGGGGACTCGTCGAGCAGCTGCTGGAAACGGCACGGCAACACCGCATTCCCGAGCATGCGCCGTCGCGCGCGCTGCGGGTGCTGGAAAACGCCGCGCACGTCGACGCCATCATCGCGGTCAGCGCCGGACTGAGCCGAGTGTCCGACTCCCCGACGGACCGCATCGTCGCCGGGCTTGGCGCGCAATCGTCGTCGCAGGCGCGAATCGCCACCGATGCGCTGCGGCCGCTGACCACGGTGGTGCGCTCGGCGCGGATGGCCGCGGTTACGGCAATTTTGCACTCGGCCTGGGCCGACTAAAGTCCGCTCGCGATCGCCGACTAAGCCTGGCGCGCAACGCAATGCGGCGGACGGCACGGCGCGCCGTTGACGCTGGCGAGACAGCCCGGCACCGGATCCGGTCCGCTCACCCGATTCGGGGCCCGGCCGTAGCGAAGCTCGTCGATCAGATCCGCTGCCAGCCGTGCGAATCGACGATCGGCGTTGGGTGTTGCGGCCCGGGCGAAGGCCATCCCCGCGGCCTCGGCCTGCAATCGCAACTCGTGGTCGAGGTCCCACACCACCTCGATGTGGTCGGCGACGAACCCGATCGGGCAGACGAGAACGGCCTCGGTACCTGCTTTCGCGAGCGTCGCCAGTTGGTCCTCGACACTCGGCTCCAGCCACGGCACCTGCGGCGGCCCCGATCGCGACTGCCAGGCCAGATCGTAATCGGCGTATCCGGCGGCGGTCGCCACCAGTCTTGTGGCATAGGCGACTTGGCGGCTGTAGAGCCGGGGACCGCAACGCTGGTCGGCGGCCACCGGGACCGAGTGCGCGGTGAACACCAGCCGCGCGTCGCCGGGCACGGTGTCGGCCGCCGCCGCGATGGCACCGGCGGACATCTCGACGAACAGCGGGTGGTCGAAGTAGGGCCGCAGCTTGACCAATTCGGGTGCATCCGGCCCGGCCGCCCGGCGGGCCCGGGCGATGTCTTCGACATACTGCGTGCAGCTGGAGTACCCGCTCCAGGCCGACGTGGTGAACACCGCGGCACGCCGAACACCGTTGTCCCGCATCGTCTTGACGGTGTCCTCGACGTACGGCTCCCAGTTGCGGTTGCCGAAGTAGACGGGCACGTCGAGCTCCTGCTGGAGCTCGGTTATCAGCGCACGGTTGATCCCGTTGATCGGCGACACCCCGCCGAAATGCAGGTAATGCTCGGCGACTTCGTCGAGGCGCTCCGGCGGTACGTTGCGGCCCCGGGTGACGTTCTCCAAAAACGGCCGCACCTGCTCCGGCCCCTCCGGGCCGCCGAAGGACAGCAGCAGGACGGCGTCGAAATCCATTGCCTGCTACAGCAATTGGGTGCTGGCGCCGCCGTCGGCGAAGATGACGGTGCCGGTGGTGGCCGGCAGCCACTCCGACAGCAGCGCGCACACCGTCTTGGCGACCGGCGTCGCGTCCTTCATGTTCCAGCCCAGCGGCGCGCGCTGATCCCAGCCCTCCTCGAGCAGGTGGATCTGTGCGCCGGCCTCCTCACCGAGCGCGCCGCCGACGATGGCGCTCATCGCCAGTGTCCGGATCGGCCCAGCGGCAACGAGATTCGAGCGCACGCCGTACCTGCCCGCCTCGCGCGCCACGAACCGGTTCACCGATTCCAGCGCGCTCTTGGCGACGGTCATCCAGTTGTAAGCCGGCATGGCGCGCGACGGGTCGAAGTCCATCCCGACGATGCCACCGCCGGGGTTCATGATCGGCAGCAGCGCCTTGGCCAGCGAGGCATACGAATACGCGGAGATGTGGATGCCCTTGGCGACATCCTCGTAGGGCGCGTCGAAGAACGGGTTGATGCCCATCCCGGTCTGCGGCATGAAGCCGATCGAATGCACCACGCCGTCAAGCTTGTTGCCCTCGCCGATCGCCTCGGTCACCCGGTCGGCCAGCGTGGCCAGGTGCTCCTCGTTTTGCACGTCGAGCTCGATCAGCGGGGCCTTGTTCGGCAGCCGGTCGGCGATGCGCTGGATCAGCCGCAACCGGTCGAATCCGGTGAGCACCAGTTCGGCCCCCTGCTCCTGGGCCACCCGCGCGATGTGAAACGCGATCGACGAGTCGGTGATGATGCCGGTGACCAGAATCCGTTTGCCTTCGAGCAGTCCTGCCATGTCCGTCCTATCGTTACTCAGTGGCCCATACCCATGCCGCCGTCGACCGGGATGACCGCACCGGAGATGTAACTCGCATCCTCGGACGCCAGGAAGCTGACCACCCCGGCGACCTCGGCGGCGGTACCCACCCGCTTCGCCGGGATGAATTGCAGTGCCCCCTCCTGAATCCGCTCATCCAGCGCGCGGGTCATGTCGGTGTCGATGTAGCCCGGGGCCACCACGTTCGCGGTCACGTTGGCCTTTGACATCTCGCGGGCGATCGAGCGGGCCATGCCGATCACACCGGCCTTGGAGGCTGCGTAATTGGCCTGGTTGCCGATACCCCAGGTGCCGGAGACCGAACCGATGAAGATCATGCGGCCGAACTTGTTTCGCTGCATGCTGCGCGATGCCCGCTGGGCCACACGGAACGCCCCGGTGAGGTTGGCGTCGATGACCTTCTCGAACTTCTCCTCGGTCATCCGCATGAGGAACGCGTCCGCGGCCTGGCCGGCGTTGGACACCAGCACCTCGACCGGACCCTGGTGCTCCTCGACCTCTTTGAAGGCGCGATCGACGGCGTCGTTGTCGGTGACGTCGCACTCGACGCCGAACAGCCCCTCGGGCACGCCGGATCCGCGGTGCGTGACGGCCACCTTGTGGCCGTCGGCGGCCAGCCGCTGTGCGATCGCCAGACCGATGCCCCGGTTTCCGCCAGTCACCAGCACCGAGCGGGATACGAATGCGGGTCTGCCGTAGTCGGCAGCACTTTCGGTGCTGTTCTCGGTGGCCGTGTCAGTCACCCCGCCAACCTATCGCCTCGGTTGCTCCCCACTTCAATCGGCTCGTCGCGAGCGTGAAGCCACTGCGAAAATTCTGGCCGGATTTCGCAATGGCTGCACGCTCGGCGAGAAAAGACTAGGCGGGCAGCCGCCGGTTGATCAGCAGCGCCGCCAGCGCTGCGAGCGCCAGCACCAGCGCGCCGAGCCGCAGCCAGCCCGAGCTGGCGTCGCCCTTGATGGTCTCGTAGCCGATCTGCTGCTGCAGCGTGGCGTAGACGCCCTTCAGCTCCTGCAACGACGCGGCGTTGTACCAACTCCCGCCGGAGAGGTCGGCGACCTTCTTCATGGTGGTGTCATCGACCGGAACGGGCTGGCGCTGGTCGTTGATCTCGACGAACCCGTAGGGGGTGCCGAACGAGATCGTCGAGATCGGCACGCCCTGGTCCTTGGCGGTGCGCGCGGCGGTGAAGGCGCCCTTCGGGTTGTCCGGATTGGTCGGCATCGTCTCCTTGCCGTCCGAGAACAACACGATCCGGGCCGGCGGCGGCGTGTCGCCGCCGCCGATCACCGCGCCGACCGTGGCGATGGCCTGCAGCGCGGTGAAGATGCCCTCCCCGGTGGCCGTGCGGTCGGCGAACTGCAACTTGTCCAGCGCGTTCTTGGTCGCCTCCCGGTTGGTCGTCGGGGACACCAGCACGGTCGCCGTGCCCGCGTACTCGATGAGTCCCAGGTTGATTCCGGGCGTCAGCTCGTCGGCGAACTGCTTGGCCGCCTCCTGCGCGGCCGCCATCCGATTGGGCTGGACGTCGGTGGCGCGCATCGACTGCGACACGTCGATCACCAGCATCACCACCGCGCGATTGCGGGGAATCCGGACGTCGTTCGTCGGCCCCGCCATCGCGATGGTGAACAGCACCAGCGACAACACCAGCAGGATCGCGGGTACGTGCCGCCATCGCGACGGCCGTTGCGGGGCAACGCTTTCCAGCAGCTCCATGTTGGCGAACCGCAGCATCCGCCGCTGCCGCGCCAGCTGCAGCACGATGTACAGCGCGGCCAACCCGCCGACGACGAAAAGGAAAAGGAAGAACCACGAATGCGCAAAGCCCGACAGCGACATCGGGCCCAGTAAGGGCAATGTCACTGCCGCCCCGCCAGGGCCCCCCGCCGGCGAGACTCGACGAAGCGGACGATGTCGGCGATCCAGTCCCGGTCGGTGCGCAGCGTCAGCATCGGGGACCCGCAGCTGCGGAAGGTGCGCGACACCTCCGCGCGGTGCGCCTCGGCCGCCTTGGCGAAGTCGTCGCGCAACTGCGCGTCGATGGTGAACTCGCGCGTGACGCCGGTTTCGGCGTCCTGCAACACGACGTCGCCGATGTCGGGAAGCTCGACATCGCGCGGGTCGAGCACCTCGATGGCCAGCACCTCGTGGCGGGCCGAGATCGCCCGCAGGGGTCGCATCCAGTTGATCGGGCCGAGGAAGTCGCTGATGATGACCGCCATTCCGCGGCGACGTTCCGGCCGGCGCAGCGCGTCGATCGCCGTCGCCAGATCACCACGAACCCCGACCGGCGCCTTCGGCGTCGTCGCGATGGTTCGCAACAGCGTCTGCTCGTGCTGGCGTCCGGAGCGCGCCGGCAACCGGGTCATCGTCACGCCGTTGGCCACCAGCGCGCCGATCCGGTTCCCGCCGCCGCTGTTGAGGTAGGTGATCGCCGCCGCGGCGGCCACCGCCAGGTCGCGCTTCTCGCAGACCGTGGTGCCGAAGTCCAGGCTGGCCGACATGTCGATCACCATCCAGGTCTCCAGCTCGCGGTCGGCGATCATCTGCCGCACGTGCGGGTGGGTCGTGCGCGCGGTCACCGCCCAGTCCATCCGTCGGACGTCGTCCCCGGGCTGGTATTCGCGCGACTCCCCCGGCTCCGTGCCCGGCCCCGGGATCAGGCCGAGGTGGTCGCCATGCAGGACGCCATCGAGCTTGCGTTTGACCGTGAGCTCGAGTGTCTTCAGCGCCGCGGTGAGCTTCGGGTCGTCGATCTGCCCGCGCTGGAACGAGGGCGGGTGGCGCACCGCCGGCTTGTCATCGGTCACCGACCGCTGGCCGCCACGGTCTGCATTACCGGCGGCACGGAATGACCTTGCTGCGGTATGGCGTTCACCTGCGGCAGGGCCACCGTCTGCAGGACCCGGTTGATGACGATCTCCGGCGATATCTCGTCGGCGAGCGCGTCGTAGGTGAGTATCAACCGGTGCCGCAGCACGTCGGGAATGATTTCCACGACGTCTTGCGGGATGACATAGTCGCGGCCGCGCACCAGCGCCAGCGAACGCGCGCCGGCGATGATGCCCAGCGAGGCACGCGGGGACGCGCCGAACGAGATCCAGGTCCTGACGTCGTTCATGCCGAGCTGCTCGGGGTTACGGGTGGCGGTGACGACGCGCACCACGTAGTCGACCAGCGCGTGGTGGACGAACACGTTGGACGCGATGTCCTGCAGCCGCAGCAGGTCCTCGGTGTTCAGGATCTGCTTGGGCACCGGCGGCCTGACGCCCATTCGGTAGATGATCTCCCGCTCCTCTTCCGGCGACGGGTAGCCGACGTTGATCTTGAACAGGAAGCGGTCCCGCTGGGCCTCGGGCAGCGGGTAGACGCCCTCGTGCTCGATCGGGTTCTGCGTCGCCATCACCAGGAACGGGTTGGGCAGCGGGAAGGTCTTGCCGCCGATCGACACGTGGCGCTCCTGCATGACCTCCAGCAGCGCCGACTGCACCTTCGCCGGCGCGCGGTTGATCTCGTCGGCCAGCAGGAAGTTGACCACCACCGGGCCGAGCTCGGTGTCGAACTCCTCCTTACCCTGCCGGTAGATGCGGGTACCGATGATGTCCGTGGGGACTAGGTCCGGCGTGAACTGGATGCGGGCGAACGTCCCGCCGACCACCCTCGCGAACGTCTCCACGGCCAGCGTCTTGGCCACGCCGGGGACGCCCTCGAGCAGGACATGGCCCTTGGACAACAGGCCGACCAGCATCCGCTCGACGAGCTGGTCCTGGCCGACGATGATCCGCTTGACCTCGAAGATGGCCCGCTCCAGCGTGTGCACCTCGGCGGCCAGGCCATTACCGCCGCCGGCAGGCGCGTCGTGGGCGGGCGGGCCGGAGGGCCCGCCGTGGCCCGGGTAACTGCTGGCGCCCGGGGGCGGCCCACCTGCTGATGTCATCAAGAACCCTCCACGCTCAATCGGACACGACTGCCGGGCAGCGACGTGCCCTGGTCCAACTATTCCAGGCCTGCCGGTTCCCGTCGACGCCGCGGTTAGCTGGCCTGCGATCAGTACTCGATGATCCTAGTCAGAAACGGCGTCATGCCCGGCTTGCGCACCGGGCTCACGGTGACCTTGCCGGCCAGTGACGACGCCTCCAGCATCTGACCGTTGCCGAGATACATGGTGACGTGCTGGCCACCGTTCGGCCCGTAGAAGATGAGGTCGCCACGCCTGGCCTCGTTGGGCGGGATGTGGCGTCCGGCGTTGTACTGGTCACCGGAGAAGCGCGGGATCAGGACGCCGACCCCGGCGAACATGTACCGCATCAGCCCGGAGCAGTCGAACCCGTTGATGTTGGCGCCGTCGCCGACGCCCTTGCTGGGCCCGTCCAGCGAGCCCCCGCCCCACGAATACGGGACGCCCATCTGCGACCCACCCCGCTTGATCACGTACTCGATCGCCTGCCGGCCGTAGACCCGCGGGATCTTGCCGCCGGGGTTGGTGGGGGTCGCCGCGGTGGGAGCAGGATCCCCGCCGAGATTGATGCCGAGACCGCCGAGGAATTGCTTGCCCAGGTCCAGCGTCGTCTGGGTGGCCTGGGCGGTGGCCTGCAGCGAGGCGTTGGCGACGGCCAGCGGATCGCCCGGGGCGCCGGCGCTGATCGTGGCCGGCAGGGTCGGATCCCACTGCCCGGGATCGGCGGCGGCCAGGGGGGCCGGGGCGGCGGCACACAACATCAGCCCGGTCACCACTGTGGTGATCCAGGCCAGGCTTACCAGGCGAAAACGCTTGTGACGCATAGCTCCTCGTTCACCATTCGATGTA
>Ga0335071_10002597_pt1 | contig 19263 bp, 8 predicted proteins | sample Lox_Sample_15_FD_206724 | JGI IMG/M metagenome (GOLD analysis project Ga0335071, IMG submission 206724) | Soil microbial communities from Loxahatchee National Wildlife Refuge, Florida, United States - Lox_Sample_1.5 | ecosystem: Environmental > Terrestrial > Soil > Wetlands | place: USA: Florida...
GCCGACATCGTCCGCATGCTGTGGCCCACCGGCGTTCTACAGGACGAAATCGATATCGCGGCGAACAAGCCTGCATCGTTCCTCGAACTCGACCGTCGCGGCAGTTCCTGTCCTACGCTGTTCGCCTGGAACGGCGAGAAGTACGAGTTCATCACGGACGTGATTGGAGCAGGCGTGATTGGGCACTGGATTTCGCCGACTTCCACCAATACGCCCGATCCCGACGAATGGGTGAAGATCGATGGCTCGAAGCTGCGCGCCAAAAACGGTTACATGAGCGTGCGCTTCGGCGAGCCCATGGAGGAAGTGAACTACATCGACCAACTGCGCATGGTGACGGTCGATCATCCCGCCGACATCGACGTCTATCCCGACGAGCGCTTCCTCGACGATCCTCCGTTTGCCAGCGGCAAGGTCGTAGCCACGTCGCGGCCGCATCCTCCCGCCGGCGCGTGGGACAACCACGGCAACGACGTGCTGCAACTCCTGAGCGCGCGCGATCACCAGTACGTTCGCGACTTCACCAACCTGCCGTACGCCGGCTTCGCCAATACTCACTCGTTGACGCTCGATCTCGGCACGTGGACGCCGCAACAGCCCTTGCGCTTGTTCCTCAGCGGCTTCATCGAGTACTTCAGCGCGACCTCGATGTACGCCTCGTGGCAGGCGGGCCTGAAGCCGATCTCGCCGTATGTCGAAGCGCAAATGCCGGACGGAAGCTGGAAGCGGGTGGTTGACCAGATGGGATTTCCGGCAGGTCTGCCGCGGACCATCACCGTCGATCTCACAGGCAAACTCCCGGCAGGCGCCCAAAAAATCCGCATCACCTCGAACCTGCAGATTTACTGGGACGAAGTGCTCGTGGATAACGGTCCGGCGCGCGAAGGCGAAGTGCGCACGACGGAGTTGCCGCTGGCGAAGGCAACGCTCGGCTTCCGCGGGTATCCGCGGCAAGTGGACGGCGAAACTCCAGGCGACCTCACGTATGACTACGAGCAGTCCAGCACCACGGGACCGTTCTCGCGTTTCCGCGGCAGCTACACGCAATACGGCGATGTCACGCCGCTGCTGCGGTCGATCGACAACCAGTTCGCCATCTTCGGCACCGGCGAAGACATTGACGCTGAGTTTGACTCGGCGGGCCTGCCCGCGCTGCCGCAAGGATGGAAGCGCGACTATTTCTTCTACGCCAACGGATTCGTGAAAGACATGGACTTCTACGAGGCGACGCCGTTCACCGTCGCGGACATGCCCTTTCATGGCATGACGAACTATCCCTATTCGACCAGGGAACATTACCCCGACGACGCCAACGCGAACGGCTATCGCTTCGAGTGGAATGACCGGTTTGAGTCGGGAGCGAACAAGGCACCGGGCTATCGATTCGTCTATGGCACGCGGACGATCGATCCCGCGCCGTTGACACCCGGCAGGATTTCCCAGGAAGGCGAACGCGCAGGAGGATCGAGCGGAACCGAATGAAGAAGTTGGCTGTACTTTCGATTGTGGTACTCACGCTGTCGGCAATTTACCTGTACGCCTGGCCGGCGCCGAACTTGTTTTACGCGGCGGTGGTGCTGTTGCACGTTGGTCTGGGCGTGCTGTTCTGCATCGGCGGATTGCGCCTGTTGCCAACCATGTTGCGGCAGCCACTAGTGGTGAAGCTGGCAACGTTGGTGCTCATCGTCGGTGCCGCGCTCGGCCTTACGCTGATCTACACCGGCGCGTCGCGGCCTTATACAAAGCTGCTGCTGTCACACGCTGCGATTTCGTTCTTCGCGGTCGCTCTGCTGGCGGGATGGTGGTACAGCCGCCGCAAGGAATCTGAACAAAGCGCCTGGACAGCCGCCCTTGCCGCGGTCGCCATCGCGGCAGCCGTGACGCTCGGCGCGCAGTACGCGCGCAATTCCTGGAGCAAGAAATTCGTCATCCAGAATCCTCCAATGGCGCCGCTCTCGATGAACAATGAAGGCGACGGCGCGCACGGCAAGTTCTTCCCCAGCTCGTCGCAGGTGTATGGCAACAGGAACATTCCGTCGAAGTTCTTCATGGAGTCCGACGCCTGCCAGCGCTGCCACCAGGACATCTTCAAGCAGTGGAACAGCTCGGCCCATCATTTCTCGTCGTTCAACAATCAGTGGTACCGCAAGAGCATCGAGTATATGCAGGACGTGAACGGCGTGAAGCCTTCGAAGTGGTGCGCGGGCTGTCACGATCCGGCGCTGCTCTACAGCGGCATGATGGACACGCCCATTAAGCAGATTGTGAACACGCCGCAGGCACAGGCAGGAATGGGCTGCATGATGTGCCACTCCATCGTGAAGGTGAAGAGCACCATGGGGCAGGGCGATTTCATGCTCGAATATCCCGAGCTGCACGAGTTGGCGGCCACCAAGAACCCGGTGCTGCGCTGGATCCACGACTTCAGCATCAAGCTCAATCCCGAACCGCACCGGCGCGTCTTCCTCAAGCCCTTCATGAGAGATCAGACGCCGGAATTCTGCTCGGCATGCCACAAGGTTCACCTCGACGTGCCGGTGAACAACTATCGCTGGCTGCGTGGCTTCAATGAGTACGACAACTGGCAGGCCAGTGGAGTTTCCGGCCTCGGCGCGCGTTCGTTTTACTATCCGCCCAAGCCGCAGGGCTGCCCCGATTGCCACATGCCCGAGACCAGATCGAACGACATGGGCAACGTCGCGGGCATGATCCACTCGCATTCCTTCCCCGCGGCCAACACGGCGCTGCCCACTGCCAATGAAGACGCGCATCAGTTAGGTTTGACAGAAGACTTCCTGAAGAGCGGCGTGGTGAGTATCGATATCTTCGCGCTGTCCAACTCGGCAGCCAGCGTCAGCATGGGAGGCGCTCCCCGGAACGAATTGCAAACCACGTTCGCGGTGGGTGAAGAAGCCGAGATGAAGACCACCGGCGAAACGTCGGGTGTGGTGGCGCCGGTGACGGCCCCGCTCGACCGCGTGCAGGGGTATGTCCGTCGCGGTGACAGCGTACGCATCGACGTGGTGGTGCGTACGCGCAAAGTTGGGCACTTTTTCCCCGGCGGCACGGTCGATGCGCCCGAAACCTGGGTGGAGTTGAAGGCTGTGGACGACAAGGGGCGGGTGCTGTTCTGGAGCGGGAGAGCGGGTCCCGATGGCAACGGGGACGGCCCGGTCGATGCAGGCGCGCACTTCTATCGCTCGTTGCAGATTGACGAGCACGGCAATCCCGTTAACAAGCGCAATGCATGGGCGACGCGGTCGGTGGTGTATGTGCGGCTAATCCCTCCGGGTGCGGCAGACACCATTCATTACCGCCTCAACGTGCCGCAAAACGCCGGTAGCAGAATCATGCTCACGGCCAAGTTGTGCTACCGGAAGTTTTCCTGGTGGAACACGCACTTTGCTTACGCCGGCGCGTTAGAGCAGCCGCCCACAGGCCCTCAAACGGATAAAAGCTACGACGACCGAACCTTCACATTTAATGGTGATCTCACCAAAGTCTCCGGCAAGCTGCATGAGATACCCAATCTGCCCATCATTGTGATGGCCGAAGATACAGTCGAGTTGAAAGTGCTGCCGAAAGCAGCGCCTCTGCCGGCTCCGCAGGAAGTGGCCGAGAAGGCGGAATGGCAGCGCTGGAACGACTACGGCATCGGGCTGTTTCTGCAGGGTGATTTCAAAGGAGCGGCCGCAGCCTGGACCAAAGTCACCCAAGCCGATCCCAACAATCCCGACGGCTGGGTCAATCTTGGCCGGGTCGCGGTGCAGGAAGGCGACATGGAACGCGCCCGCACCGTGCTGCAGAAGGCACTGGCTATCAATCCCAGGCTGGCTCGGGCAAACTATTTCTACGCTAGAGTGCTGCGCTCGGATGGCGACTACGAGGGTGCGGCACAGCGGCTGCAGATGGTGCTGGAGCAATATCCCAAAGACCGTGTGGCGCGCAATGACCTGGGTCGCACGTACTTTCTGTGGCGCAAGTATCCGGAGGCGATCGCGCAATTGAAAGAGGCGATTGCCGTCGATCCTGAGGACCTGCAGGCCAACTACAACCTGATGCTGTGCTACAAGGGAACGGGAGACAACGCGAAGGCAGCGGAGTACGAGAAACTATATTTGCGGTTCAAAGCCGACGAGTCGTCGCAGGTAATTACCGGCCCGTACCGTCGCCAGCATCCCGAGGACAACAACGAACGCCAACTGATTCACGAGCATGAGTCGGCGCCGCTGACGGAGCCCACGGCTGCGCCGCGGGTCCCTGAGAAAGTGGCTGCGCAACCTGCCGTGACTGCGGGAGGCAAGTAATCAGGCCATGAAAGTCGTACACAAGTCATACGTCATTCTTCTGCTGTGTGGCGCGCTGGTTGGTTCGGCGTCAGGGCAGGTCACGTTTAAGGACATCTCTAAGCAGGCGGGCATCAACTTCACGCACAACAATGGAGCCGTGGGCAAGAAGTGGCTGCCGGAGACCATGGGCGCCGGCTGCGCGTTCATCGACTACGACAATGACGGCTATCCCGACATTCTGCTGGTGAACGGCAAGGACTGGAACTCGTCTGGCAAATCCACCACCATGAAGCTCTACCACAATAACCGCAACGGAACGTTCACGGATGTCACCGCGAAGGCCGGGTTGGCGACCCCGATGTACGGCATGGGCGTTGCGGTGGCCGACTATGACAACGACGGCTGGGACGACATCTATGTGTCGGCGCTGGGTCAAAGCCACCTGTTCCGCAATAACGGCAACGGCACGTTTACCGACGTGACGAGGCAGGCCGGGATGTGGGGGCCGAACGAATTCAGCACCAGCGCGGCTTGGTTCGATTATGACCGCGACGGCAAGCTCGATCTGATTGTCGTGAACTACGTGCAGTGGAGTCCGCAGGGCGACATCTACTGCACGCTCGACGGCACGCATAAGTCGTATTGCACGCCCGAATCGTACAAAGGCGCGTCGGTGCGATTGTGGCACAACCTGGGCAACGGAAAGTTTGAAGACGCTACGGCAAAGGCCGGGCTGTTTGACAACTCGTCGAAATCGTTGGGCGTGGCGGTGCTCGATTTGAACAATGACGTATGGCCAGACCTGATCATCGCCAACGACACGCAGCCGAACAAGCTCTACGTAAATGACCACAAGGGCGGTTTCACGGAGCAAGCGGTATCGGCGGGCATCGCCTTCAGCGAAGATGGCGTGGCGCGCGCCGGCATGGGTGTTGACGCTGCCGACTACGATCACACCGGGCGGCCGAGCATCGTGATCGGCAACTTCGCCAACCAGATGCTGGCGCTGTATCACAATGAGGGCAACGGCTTGTTTGTGGATGAAGCGCCGCGCTCGGAGATTGGCCGCCGCAGCCTGCTGACCCTGGGGTTCGCGACCTTGTTCCTCGACTACGACAACGACGGCTGGGACGACATCTTCGTCGCCAACGGGCACATCGAGAACGAAATCGAGCGCATTCAGAAACGTGTCCACTATGCGGAGTCGCCGCATCTGTTCCATAACCAGGGCAAGGGCACGTTTCAGGATGCGACGCAGTCGGTGGGTCCGGATCTGGCGCAGCCGCGCGTGGGACGCGGAGCGGCGTATGCCGACATCGACAATGACGGTAGTCTCGATTTGCTGCTAACCACCAACGGCGGTCCGGCCGTGCTGTTTCACAACGAAAACAACACGGGCAACAAGAGCCTGCGCATCAAGCTGGTGGGTACGAAATCAAACCGCGACGGCATCGGCACTGTGGTCTTCTTGAAGGCCAATGGCGACCGCCAGACCCGATTGCTGCGCAGCGGCTCGGGTTACCTCTCGTCGAGCGAATTGGTGCTGACGTTTGGTCTTGGCAAGTCGAACCAGGCGGACGAAATTGAACTGCACTGGCCCAGCGGACAGGTCGACAAACTCACTAAGGTTGCGGGCGGACAGACCATCACGGTGAAGGAAGGTGCGGGGATCGTGCAGCAGCGGCCGTTTAGCGGAGCTGCGCCTGCGCCCATTCCTGCGACAGCACAGCGCAAGGCTGGGAGATGACGCCGAAGCCGGTGACGCAGCAGTCGGCCGTGGAAACGTTGGAGCTGCTGCAAACAAAGAGAATTTCGACGGTCGAACTGGCTGACGAGTATATCCAGCAAATCAAACGGCTCAACGGGCGCATAAATGCGCTGGTAAATTTTGAGCCGGAGCGCGTGCGGGAACAGGCGCGCGCGATAGATGCCTCGGGCAGCGTTGCGGGTCCTCTCGCCGGGTTGCCCGTCACCGTGAAGTCGTCGCTTGCAACGGCGGGTCACGGCTGCGAAATCGGCAGCGTGGTCAACCGCGGCCATGTTCCATCCCACGATGCAATCGTCGTGGCAAGGCTTCGCGCGGCGGGCGCCGTGATTCTCGGGACGACGAATTGTCCGGAATACCTGATGGCGTATGTGACCGATAACCTCCTGCATGGCCGCACCAACAATCCCTGGAACCTCGACTACACTCCGGGCGGATCGAGCGGCGGCGAGTCCGCCGCAATCGCAGCAGGAATGTCGGCTGGCGGTCTCGGCAGCGACAGCGGCGGCTCGGTGCGCGTTCCGGCCCATTTCGCCGGTATCTGTTCGCTGAAGCCCACTCCGGGACGAATCCCCGGCCACGGGCACATGCCGCCGTGCATCGGGCCGTTTTCGTTTCTCGGAGCCATTGGTCCCATGGCTCGAACGATTGGCGACGTTTCGCTGCTGTTTCAGGTTCTGGCCGGGCAGGACCCGGTCGATCCAATGAGCCCGCCAGTTGCGCTGCGAACGCCGAACCTCGATGACGTCCGCCGGATGGCCGTCGGATATTTCGAGGATGACGGGCTGGTGCCGGTGACACCGGAGACGCGACACGCCGTTAACGACGCAGCCGAAGTACTTCGCAAGGCAGGGTTTGATGTTCGCCCATTTCGTCCGAAGGGCTTGGAGCAGGCGCGCACGTTGTGGTGGTTGTTTTTCGTCCGTTGCGGCGCGGTCTTCGAGGAGCCTTTGATCCGCGGACACGAAGACAAGCTCAGCCCGGTGTTTCGAGATTATCTCGATCGCGCGCACAAGGCGGGGCCGCTGACCGCGGACGAAGTACTGACCGGTTGGGCGGAGGCGGACATCATTCGCGGCAAGCTGCTGGAGCAGATGCAGGAGTTCCCGCTGCTGTTGTGCCCGGTAGCATCGGTTCCCGCGTTTCGGCACGATGAACGAAGCTGGATGATCGAGGGGCAACAGGTCGAGTATCTCGACGCCATGCGCTACTCGCAGTGGTGGAACCTGCTCGCCGCGCCTGCTGCTGTGGTGCCCGTGGCACGTTCCCCGGAAGGGTTGCCTATCGGTGTTCAGGTGGTGGGGCGGCCGTTTGAAGACGAGAGTGTGCTGCAGGCAGCATCGGTCATCGACGAGACATTCGGTTTTGTTCCACCGCCGATCCCCTGAGCGATACAGCTTGCATTACGCTTGAAGAGCACGCCCGTCTAACACAACTGAGAGACATGTCTAGAATTACCACTAGCCAGCTGCCCTGCTGTGCTCTGCGATAATAAAAGTTTGGATTTTCGACTCATGGGATTATTCGAACGCCTGCGCATCGGGCTGGCTTTGCTGCTTACCGTGATGATGGCCAGCGATGCATTTGCCCAGGCACATGCGTACGCGCCGCCTCCTCCGCCGGGGGCCAAAAACGTCGTCTGCAAGGACCGCCCGATTCCGCAACTCACCGATGTCACTGCGAAGAGCGGCATCAAATTTACGCACGTTGCCGATCCCGACAAGAAGTACATCGTGGAGTCGATGGGCGGCGGAGTGCTCGTTCTCGACTACGACCGCGACGGCTGGCCCGATATCTACTTCACCAACGCTCCGACGGTGGCCATGGCCCTGAAGGGCGAGAAGGCCCGGGGTGCGCTCTACCACAACAATCGCGACGGCACGTTTACCGACGTGACGGACAAGGCAGGCGTGGCGACGCCGTGCTTCGCCATGGGCGGCGCCGTAGGCGACTACAACAACGACGGCTGGCCCGACATGGTGATTACCTGCCTGGGGCACACAATTCTCTACCGGAACAACGGTGACGGCACGTTTACCGACGTCACCACGCAGGCGGGGATAGACGATCCGCGGTGGTCGACGGGCGCGGCGTTTGGCGACTACGACAACGACGGCTACGTCGATCTGATGATCACGCGGTATGTCGATTTTCAGTTGACCGACCTGCCGCAGTTCGGCAGCAGCCCGACGTGCAAGTATCGCGGTATTGATGTGCAGTGCGGACCGCGCGGGTTGCGGGGCGCCGGTGATTCGCTGTACCACAACAACGGCGACGGAACATTTACCGAAGTCAGCAAACAGGCCGGCGTGGAAGATACGCGCGGCTATTACGGGCTTGGCGTGCTGTGGGCGGACTTCGATAACAAGGGCCGGCCGGACATTTACGTCGCTGACGACTCGACGCCGAAGTATCTCTACCGGAACGACGGCAACGGGAAGTTCACCGATATTGGGCTGGAGTCGGGCACGGCAGTGAGTGCGGATGGCTCGGAGCAGGGTTCGATGGGGATCGCACTTGGCGATTACAAACACACGGGGTTGCCGTCGCTCTATGTGACGAACTTCGCCGACGAGTACAACATTCTCTATCTCAACCAGGGCGGCTACGATTTTCGCGACGTCTCTTACGACTCGGGCGTGGCGGTGGCGACACTGCCGTGGGTCAAGTGGGGCGTGGCCTTCATCGATCTCGATAACGACGGATGGCTCGATCTGATCTCCGTGGGCGGGCAGGTTTATCCGCAGGTAGATCAACTCCCGTCGGGCGCACGCTATCGCCAGCCGAAGAACCTGTTCATGAACTTGCGCAATGGTAATTTTTGCGATGCGGCCGCGCAGGCTGGGCCAGCACTGCAGATTCCGCGCGTGAGCCGCGGGTTGGCCGTCGCCGATTTTGACAACGACGGCAAGCTGGACGTCATCGTTGCCGATCTCGACGGCGAGCCGATGCTGCTTCACAACGAAGGTTTGCCCGGCAAGCACTGGGTGAGCTTCGAGCTCGCTGGCACCAAGAGCAATCGCCTCGCCCTTGGCGCGAAGCTGAAGCTCGTCGCCGGCGGCATGACGCAGACGGCACAAATTTTCAGCGGCGGCAGCTATCTTTCGAACCACGACTTTCGGGTTCACTTCGGCCTCGATCAAGCGACCAAGATCGATTCGCTGGAAATTACCTGGCCGTCAGGCAAAGTCGAAACCATCAAGGACCTCAAAACCGACCAGTTTTATTCTGTTCTGGAAGGCAGCGGCATCGTGAATCACGGCCAGATCGTGCCCAAGCAGAAGTAGGAGCTATTTGCTCGCGCCGGCTACTGCCGGCAATGGCGTGGAATCTTTGATTCCCGAGCCCTCGACCACGGTATAGATAGCATCGGCGGCGACATCCTTCAGTTCTTCCGTATTTCCGTTCGGCCAGCGGATGACGATCTTTTCGATCTTTGCCGTGTTGGGGCCGAGGCCGAAATGCAGCCGCAAATCGCTTTGAGAGGCGTAGCTGCTGCCACCCTTGACCTCGCGCATCTGGGTGACGCCGCCCGCTGTGATCGTCACACGGGCGTTGATGGCTGCCTTGTTGCTCTTTGTGCCGACCAGCTTGAACATCACGCGATGGTTCGAATTCTTCGAATCGTTGAGGAGGATTGAGGGCGGCTCGCCCACATTGAACACCACGGCGTCGATGTTGCCGTCGTTGTTGAGATCGCCGAAGGCAATACCACGCCGCGCCTGGATGGGTTCGTCGTTCAGTCCCGACGCATCGCTGAGGTTGTCGAATGTAAGCTTGCCCGTGTTGCGGAACACCATCATCGGCTCGCGGAAGCCGGGTTCTCCCGGCAGAGTGTCGATGGCGGTGTAGATATGTCCGGCGGCCACCATGATGTCGGGCCAGCCGTCGTTGTCGAAATCGATGAAGCCGGTGCCCCACTTCACCCAGCGAAAGGTTGCTTGCCCGAGCTTCGCAGCCCAGGTGATGTCGTTGAATTCGTCGCCCTGGTTGTGGAACAGGTTGTCTGGTTGGTACGCGAAGGTAGCAACCGTGATGTCGAGCCTGCCGTCGCGATCGAAGTCACCGGCGTCGACGCCCATTGAGCCCATCGCCTTGCCCTCGGCGCTGACCGCTGCTCCTGACATGAGCGCCAGATCTTCGAACGTGCCGTCGTGCTTATTGCGATACAGGTAGCTGGGCTCGGTGTCGTTGCCGACGAAAAGGTCGGGCCAGCCGTCGTTGTCGAAGTCCCCCCATACGACGCCGAGACCGAGGCGGCCCTCAGGATCGTTCACACCTGCTTTCTTAGAGACTTCTTCAAAGCTTCCGTCCCCGCGGTTGTGAAACAGGAAGTCCGTCTCGCCCGACATGCTCCACGGCGCTTCGACTACGAGACCCTTGTAGTCGGTCTGAATGGGAGGCAAATTCTTCGCGTCGGTGTGGATATAGCGCGATACAAACAGGTCCACATTCCCGTCGCGGTCGTAGTCGCCCCAGGCGGAACCGGTACTAAAACCTCCGCCCCCGACTCCTGCCTTATCGGTCACGTCTTGAAATTTGCAACCGCCGAGGTTGTGATAGAGCGCGTTACCGCCGTATCCGGTGACGTAGAGATCGAGAAGTCCATCATTGTCGTAGTCGGCAACGGAAAGGCCGATTCCCCAGCCCTTGCGTGTCAAACCCGCGGTCTTGGTGATGTCCGTAAACTTGAATCCGTCGCCTTGGTGATAGAGAGCGACCATCAGGTCGCCACCGGCTTTGTAACCTTCGACGGTAGAGGGTGTGACGACCGCAATGTCGAGCTTGCCGTCATTGTCGCAGTCGAACACCGCGACGCCGCCTGCCATTTGTTGCACGATGTACTTCATTTCCGCAGGGGGCCTGGTAGCGGGTACAGGGAGACCGGCTTCCTGGTTGGCGTTATGAAAATGAATGAGAGGCGGCTGGCTGTACGCGGACGCACCGACTAGCAGCAACAGCGCGAAAAGGTACAAACGCATAGGACCGATTAGAAGACAGCGGCGTAATTTCTCATTCTAGCGTACGCATTCGCCGTTTCCTTACGTAACTTGACAGAGATTCTGCGAGGCACATAACCTGAAATCGCTTTAATCCACGGTCCTCCTGTCGATGTCGCGGCCAGAATCGTTGCGCGTGCCTTGTTTGCAAGTGTGGCTGCCGCGGACTTGGTTTCAGCGCTCGGTGGGAGCAATTCTTACCATTATCATTGTGGGGGTGGCCGCGCCGTGTCAGGACCATAGCCTCGCGGCCATTGAGTCGCTGATACGGCAGTCAAAGTATGACGATGCTGCCGCGCAGTTGCAGCAGATCCTGGCGAAGCAACCCTCCAGCGCGCGCGCCCTCACGCTGCTTGCCACACTCCAAACAAAAGAAGGAAACTGGCCGGAGGCGGAGACCCTCAATCGTCGCGCAGTTGCTACCAACCCGAAATCGGTCGAAGCGTGTGTCAGTTTGGCCACGCTGTTGCGCGACGAAGCACGCTGGCCCGAGGCGGCTGCTCAATACGAATCGTGCCGGAAGCTCGTACCTTCGAATACCAAGATAGCCGCTGAATTGGCGTCGGTTTACGAGAGGGCGGGAGAGTATGCAAAATCGCTCACGGCTGCGATGTCAATTCCTGCAGCCAGCCGTCCGACGAGCCTGCTTCCCGTGATTGCCTCCGACTACTTTGCGACCAACCAACCCGATAAGGCAAGCGAAGCTGTTGCCCAGGTATTGCGCCACGCAGGTGAAGAGCCAAGCATCGTGCCCGCGCTGGCCAATAGCCTGATCGATCTCGGCATGTATAGGGACGCGGCTGAGTTGTTGCGCATCACCGAGGCGCACCATGCCGCAAGGGCCGACTTTCTTGCGGCAGAAGCGCGCGTGCAGGCTGCGGGCGGCGACACGCAGCAGGCGCGCAAGACGTTCGATCAGGCCGTGAAGATGTCGCCGAAGTCGCAGAGTGTGCTGGCGGCCGGAGCGTCGCTTGCCATTGCCTGGAAACAGTGGGACAAAGCGCTCGAGTTTCTTGATGCGGCGCTGTCTGCCGGGCCGCCGCGAAGCGACTTGCTGCAGATGGTCGTGTTCGTTGAGCTTCAAAAACGCGATCTGCAGGCGGCTCACGGCATCGCGCAACGCTGGTACACCATGCGTCCCGAGGAGTCGGCCAGCGCACTAGCGTTTGCGGTCGTGCTGGTCGAAGGCAACCACTGGGGCGAGGCGCGGCCGCTCCTGGAGAAGGTCCTGACGACGAATCCCAACGATAAGGGCGCGCGACTGGCGATGGGTGTGGTGCAGTACAACGCGGGTGATTTGGCGGCGGCCAAGAAGTATCTCAACGGTGCGCTGGGCGGCGGTCCCGATGACGCCAACGCCCATTACTTTCTCGGCCTGATCGCCAAGCAGGAAGGCAATCCGAGTGCAGCCGTTGCCCAGTTGGAGAGAGCTGTCGAGATTCAACCGAAAAACGCCAAAGCGCTCGGCCAACTCGGCCAACTGTATTTGCAGCAGAATGAACTGCCCAAGGCGCGCACGGCGTTGGAGAAGGCCATCCAGCAGGCGCCCGAGGAACCCCAGAACCACTACGAACTTGCCCGCGTGTACAACAAGCTGGGACTGAAGGAGCAGTCGGCGGAGCAGATCAAGCTGTATGAGCAGCTACGACCGCAACGACCGCAACAGCCGCTGGGTGAAGCCCCGCCCCATTGATTCATGCCGGGTTTCGAGCAAGCCCGTGCACGGCGAGAATGCCGCTATCGGGGCGGCTGGTTGGGAGCGGGTCCAGTGGATTCTCGCACCACCAGTTCCGGTTCCACCAGGATTCCAACTTCGTGGTGGTCGTGGCCTTCAATTCGATCCAGCAGCGCCTGGGCCGCCATCGCTCCGATTTTGCGCATCGGCTGGCGTACCGTCGTGAGACTGGGCACGTGGTACGCCGCTTCTCGAATATCGTCGAATCCGACGACCGAGATGTCTTCGGGGACGCGCATACCGGTCTCTTTGATGGCGCGAATCGCACCAACGGCGGAGATGTCGTTGTACACAACCAGAGATGTGAAGGGTACATTCCGAGACAGCAGTTGGCGGGTCGTTTCGTACCCCAACTGCGGAGAAGGGTCGTCACCAGGAAGCTGGATAACCAATTCGCCCTGGATTCTGATTCCCATTTCTTCGGCAACTTGCGCCAGGGCACCCCAACGTGATTCGGTGTCAATGCTCAGCGGTTGACCTTTGATGAATGCAATATTCCGATGCCCAAGCTGGGTCAGGTGGTTCAGTACAACGCGCGCTGCAGTGACGTGATCGAGCGTGATATTTGTGACACCGTCAAACGCCTCATGGCCAGACACTGCGACCGTGGGAACCGGCGGACTCGCCGACAGCGTAGTGTCGATGGTTATGAAACCCTCGGCGCCGCGGTTTTTCAGGATGTCCGAGTACTGCCGCATCAGTTCTTGATTGTGGTGGTGAACGACGGCCACGAAGAAGTACTTTCGCTCACTCAACACCTCTTCTATGCCACTGATCACAACGCTGCCGTAGGCATCGCCAAGCTCAGCGCACACAACACCCACGGTGTAGGTGCGCTTCTTGCGCAGCGTTCGCGCAAAGAAATTCGGATGGTAGTTCAATTCCTGCGCGGCAGCAAAAATTCTGTCTTTTGTGTGCTGCGGAATTGCCTTCGCGTAAGGCGAATCGTTCAGAACGGCCGATACCGTACCTTTCGTGAGTCCCAAGTGTTTCGCAAGGTCCTTAAGGGTCGTGCCGGGGCGATTCGTCGTTTTAGGGCGGTCGGGCATGATCGAGCGAGGGGAACCTTGAATGTATCTCGTAGTCAACGGGGATAGCAATAGGATTTCGAATAGAGCGTTTGGAGTATCGATTCCGCGTGGTAGCACTTATGTGGTGTCAGTTTCAGAATGGGAAGAAGGCATTAGGAATCCGCAAGATGCACAGGGGCGCTGAAAGAATTTGCATTTTTTCTGTTGACAGCGGTATGGGGGGATAACATAAATTTACTAGTCGCGGGGTTGTAAAGAAAATCGGTTCTTTACCCTTTTAGAGAATCGATATTTCAAGCAGATGCTTACAACGGTTTTTGCACTTCGCAATTGCACAGATGTGCACGGCTCCGGTGCATTCGCGAGCCGTGTGCTTGTTCTTCGCAACGCAAACTGTTTCTGGTGGGGGAACAAATGAATCGATTGGGTAGATGGATTTTCCTTACCCTTACGATCACCTCGTTGATGGCTGTGCCGATGTTGGCGCAGAAAACGACGGGCACGATCCGAGGGATAGTAACCGATCCGTCTGGCGCCGTCGTAGCCAATGTCGATGTGGTGGTTACCAACACCGCAACGGGACAGCAACGTACGGTCACGACAAACACGCAGGGCGAATATTCGGCTCCGGAGTTGAACCCCGGCACCTACACGCTGACGATCAAAGCTCCGAACTTCAAAGAAGCTGTGACGAGCAATGTTGAGGTGCACACGTCGAGTACGGAAGTACAGAACATTCAACTGCAGGTGGGCAGCGCCTCCGAACAGGTCACGGTCGCGGCGAGCGAAATCCAGGTGCAGACGGACAACGCCGGACTGGGCGAGATCGTTAACGGCGAGCAGGTCCGTGAACTGCCGCTCAACGGACGCAGTTTCGTTCAGTTGACGCAGTTGCAGCCGGGCGTTGCCGCCGCCAACAGCTACGACAGCCAGAACAAAGGACTGCTGTCGGGTGTCGATTTTGCCGTGAATGGCAACTCCTACACCAGCAACCTGTTCTTGATTGACGGCGCCAACAACAACGACGTGGGGTCGAACCGCACGATTCTTCTGTACCCCTCGATCGAAGCCATCAGCGAGTTCAAGATGTTGCGTAACTCCTATGGCGCGGAATACGGCCAGGCGGCCGGCGCGGTGATCAACATCGTCACCAAGAGCGGCACCAACCAATGGCACGGCGACGCTCTGTACTTCGGCCGCAACACGGCTTTGGATGCGTGGGATTATTTCTCCCGCCAAGCGAAAGCGGCGGCTCCGAACAACCCTCTGATTCAGAAACCGGTCGAGCAACGCAACGACTTCGGGTTCTCCCTCGGCGGACCGATCAAGAAGGACAAGCTGTTCGTTTTCTATAGCCAGGAATGGAACATCGAGCGCCGCGGCAATCCCCGTCAGGCTTGCGTTCCGACGGTGGCCGAGCGCAACGGCGACTTCTCGAATCCAAGCTGCGGCGAGCCGCTGCCAGCGAATCTAGTGAGCTACGGATTGGCGTCGCCAAGCGCTCCTTACAAGCTGACATCCCTTGATCCGGGTGGAGTGCTATTGGCCCAGGAATACCCGCTGCCAAATCTCGCAAGTCCGGTGAATGGCAATAACTGGTATCTGGCTCCGACATCGCCGATCGATTGGCACGAATTCAACATTCGCGTTGATTACAACCTCAGCCACGCCAACACCCTGATGTTCCGCTGGACGCAGGACAGCTGGACCAACAACTCCCCCAACCTCTACAACAATCTGTGGGGCGACGACCCGTGGCCCGCGCTCGAATCGAACTGGTCGCAGCCCTCGAAGCAGATCATGGGACGTCTGACGTCGACGATCGGCACCACCATGGTGAACGATCTGGAATTCGCGTACTCCAACAACCGGATCAACATCACCCCGGGCGGAACCGATCCCTCACTGCTAGCCGCCACAACAGCCGGAATTCCTCCGCAGTGGCCGCTTTCGTTTAAGACCTATCCCGTCGGTGTCCCGGAGATCTGGGGTGGCTTGGGCAATTACGGCAGCAACAATAACCTGTGGATGATCGCCCCTTGGGTTAACAGTCTCGACATCTATACCGTCCGCGATGACTTCTCCAAGGTCATGGGTGCGCACACGCTGCGTTTCGGCGCCTTCCTGGGCTGGGATGGCAAGAACGAGATGAACAGCGCCAACAGCAACCAGTATCCGACCTTTGGTACTCAGGACTGGGATACCAACAAGCCAACCGGCAATAACTTGGCGAACGTCCTGATACCGGGCGCAGTATGGGGCTTCACGGAGCCTTCTACCAACCTGTATAACCACATCCGGTGGCGCGACTACGAGTTCTACGTCGCCGACAACTGGAAAGCGCGCCGCAACCTGACGGTGGATGTCGGTCTGAGGTATTCACTGTTGAATCCCCCATTCAACCCGGATAATCAGCAGAGCAACTTTGTTCCGTCGCTCTACAATCCGGCGCTGGGCAACAACGGCTGCAATGGTGTGCTGGTTGTTCCGGGCACCAACTTCTGCACCTCCTACAACTCTCTCTACGGTACGAGCTTCGTTCCCGGAATTCCGGCTTCGAACAAGTACCTGCAGGACGTGAAGTACAACATCTTCGCTCCGCGCATTGGCGTTTCATGGGATCCGAAGGGTGACGGCAATACGGCTATTCGCGCTGGATTCGGCCTGTTCTATCAGCGCGATCGTACCTCGGCCATTGGTTATGCTCTGACCAACAACGTGCCGTATGCTCTGGGTGCGAGTTACAGCCGTACGCTCGACGGCCCGGCGCCATGGCAATCGGACCCGAATGCACTGCCGACGGGCAATGCTTCGCCGAGCGGCGGTGTCAACACGGCAGCAAGAGTGCCGTACTCGCTACAGTGGAACTTCGCAGTGGAACACGCCTTCAATAAAGCTCTGACGTTGGAAGTGGCTTATGTCGGGAATCATGCTGTGGATGTTCTTAACAGCTATGACATGAACTACGTGCCGCAGTCACTGTGGTTGCAGAGCGCGTTCCTGAATTCGAACAACGGGCAGAATGCACTACGGCAGTACGGCAACGGGAGCTGGGGCACCTTGACGGAGTGGGAGCACAATGGCTCGGCGAGCTATAACTCGCTGCAGGCGTTGTTCAAGTACCAGATCCAGAAGTTCCAATTGCAGGCAGCTTACACGTACTCGCACTCGATCGGGGACGTCTGGCTGAACGACTCTTCAGGCGGCATCGGCTCCCAGAGCTACTTGTTCGGTCCAGCGCCATATTTGAACCGTGGCAACACCCAGATCAATCGTCCACAGATTTTCGTGGCGAACCTGGTGTACTACCTGCCTGACCTGAAAGGCCAGAACGAGTGGGTACAAGGCGTCGCGGGTGGATGGGAAGTTGGTGCGATTACTCAGTATGCCTCGGGCACCTCGGTGTCATTCTTCCAGAACGGCGTAGGAGAAGACACTACGCGCACGATCGGTGGCGTCAACGGCGGTCTGAGTTCGCTGTTCGGCAGCGGCTTCACCAACGTGCAGCGTCCACTTGTGACCGGCCAGAGTTGTACGGCGGGTACGGGTGGCGACCAGGTGCTGAACCCGAACGCTGTAACGCTGGTCGGATACCAAATCGGAACAATCCCCGGCTATAACGGCGCCGGCAATCTGGAGCCGGCGGGGTACTGCCACGGACCGGGGCTTGTCAACACCGATCTTTCGGTTGATAAGAACTGGAAGGTATGGGGCGAGCGGCTGCGCATCCAGTTCCGCTTTGACTTCTTCAACCTGTTCAACCACGCGAACTTCAACGGCGGTTCAATCTATGGCACGGCGCAGACAACGACCTCAAACACCTACTCGAGCGTCAACTGCGGGCCAGCTAACTCCTCGGGGTTGTATGCACCTTGCAGTCCCACGAACAACATCATTTCTCGCCAGTCTCTTGCTACTAATGCTGGACAGGCGTCTGTAGCGCGTAACGCCCGCGAAATGCAGTACGGCTTGAAGATCATCTTCTAGCCGGGTGCATTACGGGTCCTAACTTTGGACGGCAGTACCTGTTAAAATCAGGTACTGCCGTTCGCTTTTGCGGGTGAAGTGTTGTTATCAGGTTCCTTCCGAGTGCTTCGTTCGTCTTTCTCGCCGGTTCCGAACGCCAACATGAGAAGAGAGTGCGAAATTGGCGCCCGACTGCGTCTAAGAGTAGCTGTATGTTTTGGGTTGCTGCCACTGCTGTCGCTCTTGGCAGCCGGCCAACAACCAAAGTCCCAGGCGCCTGTCACAAAGCGAAACAGGACAGCTCCGGCGACCAAACCTGCGCCGGTCGATGATCTGACGGCACGAGTGAATGCGCTCCACGCCGCCGTCACCTCGGGCAATCCTGCGGAGGTGGAAGCAAGTGCCCGCCGAGTGACTGCGGCAGCGCTCCGCCAGATGGCATTGCTGAGTTCGACGACCGGCAACTTTTCCAAGGCTATCGACCTTTACCGCCAGTCTCTGGAACTGGAGGACGTAAACGAAGTGCGTTTGCAACTGGCAACCGCTTACGGCGCGAACAACCAGCCCGACAACGCCATCGAAGAAGCCGAGAAGATCGTTATCACCGATCCTTCCAACGGCGCCGCGTGGGCCATCAAAGGCAGGGCCTATACGGCCAAAGAAGACTATCAGCGCGCAGCCGAATCATTGGCCCGGTCTCTGCAACTCAAGCGCGACGTGAATATGCAGTACGCTTTGGCGTTTGCATACTTAAAGCTGAAGCAGAAAGACAAAGCGCAGGCAGTTTTCCAAGACATGTTGCGCGACTATGGCGACCGCGCCATATGGCATGAGGTGTTTGCCGGCGCCTATCGCGAAACCAAGAACCTCGACGACGCTGTGCGGGAGTTCCAGGTGGCGGTGAAGATGGATCCGACGCTGCCCCACATCCACGCCTTCTTCGGAGCCACGCTGCTGGAGAAGAACTATTGGGCGCCGGACGAGGAAATCCTGAAAGAATTCAGCGAGGAGGTTAAGGCCTACCCGAAAGGATACTTTGGGCATTTCTACATGGGTGTTCTACTGGCGCAGCAGGGGCAACTGGAGGAGGCCAATCCACACTTGAAGCTAGCGATCGAGGCTGATCCAGCGAATCCCGATCCCTGGCTCTACCTTGGGCTGAACTATTTCAAAGTGCGTGACAACGCCAACGCGAAGACGGCACTGCTGAAGGCTGTCGAGCTGACCGGCGACGACCAGGCGCGCGCCAACTACCAGATTCGGCGCGCCTACATATCCCTCGGCCGAATCCTGGCGACTCAAGGTGATAAAGCAACGGCGGACGCCTACATGAAAAAGGCCCGCGAGCTCAGCGACAAATCGCTGGCCGTCAGTTCGTCGGCGATCGCGGCGGAGATGGCGGAGGGCAATGAAGGCGGGATGGGCTCGCCGCCGGCCGTCATTTCCGACGCTTCACTGAAGGCGGCCGGCATGCCCC